>Ga0326728_10000459_pt1 | contig 159181 bp, 159 predicted proteins | sample MB3enrmetagenome_FD_207602 | JGI IMG/M metagenome (GOLD analysis project Ga0326728, IMG submission 207602) | Lab enriched peat soil microbial communities from McLean, Ithaca, NY, United States - MB31MN | ecosystem: Environmental > Terrestrial > Soil > Wetlands > Peat | place: USA: New York... | reverse complement strand
CCATGAAACAGCAGACCGCACTAATGATCCTGATCGTTCTGGCAGCGATAGGCACGGTACCCGTGATGGGAGCGGAGCAGTATGTCGGGGGGATCCCGCAGATGACGGCGTATATCTCCGGTGTCAACGAGTTTACGCCCGGTCAGGACGCGAGCATAACGGTGGTAATCCAGAACAGCGGGACGAGCGCGATAGAGTTGGTTGGCCACGGGACACTGGCGCAGAGTGACGAGCCGACGACGGCGAAGGTAGTAAAGGCCGGGCTGTCGGCCGGAGAAGCCCCGGTCGTGATCAAGACGGATCCGCAGGACCTTGCGGATATCGCGAGTCCGGGGATAGAGACCGCGACGTTTGAGGTCAAGATAACGTCGAATGCGACGGAGGGAGAGTATCAGTTACCGTTGACGCTCAGTTACGAGTATCTTGCAGACAGTGCCAGCGCCCAGCCGGCGAGTGACACGCTCGAGTACCAGTATAGGGAGGTGACGACGGTGATCCCGCTGACGGTCCGGATCGAACCGGAAGTCAAGATTGAGGTTCTGGAAGCAGTGCCCGAGAACCTGATCGTGGGGACGGAAGGCTACCTGAACCTGACGATAGAAAACGTGGGGCCGGATGACGGGACGGGGGCGTCGGTCATCCTGCTGAGGAACGGGAACAGTGCGCTGATCCCAGCCGACAGCAGCGTGTATATCGGGGACTTCCCGCAGGGAGTGCCGGTCAGTTGCCGGTATCAGGTCTCGGCATCTGCGGATGCGGAGCAGCAGACGTATCCGATTGACGTGATGGTGACGTATACCAACTCCGAAGGCCAGACGGTAGATTCAGCGGTCGATACCGTTGGGGTGCCGGTAGGAGGGAAACTCGGGTTTGCGGTGACTTCAGCGCCGGTCAATATAACCCCCGGCCAGACTGAAGTGATAGCCGTTGACTACCGGAACACCGGGTCGATCACCGCGTATGATGCGCAGGCCCTTCTGACGACGGTGGACCCGTTTACCAGTTCCGATACCCTGGCATACCTGGGCGATATAGCCCCGGGCCAGACGGTTACCGCCCGGTACACGATCTCCGCTGACAGTAAAGCAGCCCCGGCAGTCTACGAGCTCGACACCAACGTGCGGTACCGTGACACCCTTGACAACAGCCTGACCTCAGACACCGTCAGTGCCACGGTCGAGGTAGTTCCTGCCAGACCCGTAAGTCCGCTGGTTCCCGCCGCAGCGATCCTGGTCGCGGTGCTCCTCATCGGGGCAGGGTACTGGGTGTATGCGATGAAGAGGAAGAGGTGATATGGCAATGACGACGAAGAGTATGGTTTTGGTCCAACCCCGGGCAGTCTTCCTGCTGCTCATCATGGCCTGCTGTATCGCAGCCCCGGTGCTTGCCGATACCCAGTATCTGGGGGGATCCCCCAACTTGACGGCGTATATCCCGGGCCTGAACGAGTTTACGGCCGGCAGCGATATCACGATCCCGGTAGTCCTGGAAAATACCGGTCTGAACCAGTACGAGCAGGTCGACCCGAGCGTGATCGCACCCGACGACCTTCCCAACACGGCAAAGTTCGTCACGGTCGGCCTGTCAGCCGGGGATGCACCTCTCGTGATAAAATCCGATCCCCAGATGGTCGGCGACATGCCGGGCCAGGCTACGGAAACCGTGGACTTCTCGGCCACGGTCAATGCCAGTGCCCTGGGCGGGACGTATATGCTCCCGGTGGAGATCAACTATTCCACCCTGGCCTTCGTTGACGAGGACACGTTCGTGTCAACGGCAAAGAACCACTACCAGCAGTACAACGTGACCCTGATGGTGCCGTTCGTCATCAAGGCGGAAGTGATCCCTCAGGTGGTCTCTGCGGTCCCCGACAACCTGGTCGCCGGGGAAGACGGGTATGTCAACATCACGCTGAAAAATATCGGGTCTCTTGACGGTGCAAAGGCAACGGTCAACCTCGTCCAGGCAGGCGAAAGCCCGATAGCTCCGGTCGACAGCGGCGTGTATATCGGGGATTTCCCGGTCGGCAGTACCGTTACCTGCCCGTTCAAGGTCTCGGTCGATTCCACCGCGATCGCCAAGTCCTACCCGTTCGGGGTCGTCGTCAACTACCAGAACGATGAAGGCGACTTTGTCGATTCCCAGACCGTGACTGCCGGCGTCGCCGTCGGCAGCAAAGTGGATTTTGCCATAATCTCGCCCACGGTCACAATGAGCCCGGGCAGCAAAGGGACGATCCAGGTGGAATACAAGAATACCGGGGAATCTACGATCAAAAGCGGGTGGGCCCGACTTGATGATGTCATCCCGTTCACCAGCTTAAACGATGTGGTATACATCGGTGACATTGCCCCGGGGCAGTCTGTTGTAGCTACCTACCAGATCAGTGTAGCAAGTGACGCGAGCACCAAACACTACGGCATCGACTCCGAGATCCGGTATACCGACGTCCTCAATGATACCTACGTTTCTGACCCTATGGTGGTTTCTATCGATGTGGAAAATCTTACTGGTGCTATAGGTATCCTGTCCAATATCTACTACCTCACCATCCTTGTCGCCGCCTTCGTCGCACTTATCTTTGCCACCCTGCGTTTCAGGAAAAAACGGAGATAAGAGATCTACGCAGTGACAACAGTTATCATATCTTTTCTTTCGAGAAACCTGCCGGATCTGAGATCTGCAGTTGGATAAAATGGGCAGGAATTCCTTTAGGTAACTCAGATGAGCCCCCCCATCTGTTTCTGTAGGTATTTCTCTGCTTTTGCAGGTGAGTTATAATCAGATTGGCCGGTTTTTAAGACACAGAGAATCTTTTGAATGGAGTAACATTTTATGGATCAATGTGGAAATACAATCATAGATACTAGATCTCTTCAATGGGGAATACAGGCAAAATACAAGCAATTTAAACAAATAATGCTCTGTCAACTATAAATCGTTGGTAAATAAAGGAACGGGAAAATTCCATGAGTGACATTCTTATATCGGTTCTTCTGATAATTGTCGTCGTCGCCATCGCGTACTACCTCTTAAAAAAGTTCATGGTCCTTGTGATCAACGCTATCCTTGGCCTTATCGTCCTCTTCCTGCTCAACTTCTTTCACGTTATGCAGTGGCTGGGAAAACCGGACCTCGGGTATAGTCTTGCAACAATAATCATCTGTGCGGTCGGGGGGCTCCCCGGGGTGCTGGTGCTTATCCTCCTGAATATTTTCGGGATAACCGTCTGAAAAATAGGGATCAGAACACGTTGGCCTCTGAGTAGACCTCGATATGGTCCTGCATGATCTCGTAGGGCTTGATCTCCCGGGAATGGGAAGACATCCTCATTTTTACAACTTCAAGGGCAAGGTGGACATCGGTCAGGTCAGATGGGCGTACGTATCGCATCAGGATGACCGTATCAGCAAGGTATTCTATCAGACCGTGGCGGCTGGAAAATACATTGTTCTGGTCAGTCTCCGAGGTCATCATAATAGTGCACTGCTTGTCGCGGAGCCCCTCGACAAACCTGAACATTTCCTGCCTCCTCTCGGAATTTGTAGTGAACAGATCCTCGAAAAGGGAGATCGGGTCGATGACGACTCTGCTTGCCTTGATCTCATCGATAAGCCGGGGCAGTTCATTTTTGATCCGGTTATTCGCAAGGTTGAAATCGGTTGGATCAAGCTTGAGGATATGAAGTGCTGTATTCAGGTACGGCTCGATATCCCAGCCTTTCATCTTCATGTATCCGAGGATCCGCTCTTCCCGTTCCTCGAGGCTGATGTAGATAATATGCTCTCCTTTGGTCAGGCCGTTCCATACGAACTCCAGCGAGAACGTCGTCTTGCCGGTACCATATGTCCCGATGATCGCGCAGATACTCCCTGGTATAAGCCCGCCCCCTAGCATATCGTCAAGCCCAGGAACTCCGACGTTTACCCTATCCCTGCTCATATGACCACCCGGATATTGCTCACTTCAAACCCGCTTTTTGTCGAGATTCGGACCGCGAACTTCACCAGATCGCGTTCTTCGAGATGTGGCATCACGCCCCGGAACTTCTCAAAGTACATTACCCGCTGGCGTCGCGCACCCATGGTATCCTCCCATCTGAACAGCATCACCGCATCGGCAATATCTGCGAGTTCCTTCTCTTTGGAAGGTTCAAGGATCCCTCTGCTGAGTATCAGATAACTCGTGATGTTCCGTTGCTTTGAGACACGTTGCAACCCCCGTAAAAACCCGGCCAGCTCGTTCCAGAACTCCGGTAACGTACACTGGTTAGCGATATCGGTTAAGGAATCAATCACAATAAGACTACCCGGCTTTACCGTGTTTATCACGCTGGAAAGCTGGAGCAGGATACTTTCGTGCCCAGAGCGTTTTTTGAGCCGCGTCAGGATATCGCTGTGGCTGTACCATTCATCCGGGACAACCGTACTGTCAAAATACAATTCGGAGAGATCATTGAATACGATAGAACTGATCTGTTGTTCAAGACCGGTGATGTTGAAAGATTGCAAGATCTCTTTTTGGATCTCTTCCCGCACCCGGGTAAAAGTGATGTAACGGATCTCCTGAGGAATCATCGCACTTTCTGACGGCCCTGCGCTCATGAGGTTCAGCACATTGACGATGGAACTGTATGCGAACTCGTAGTTCCCTGCCCCCAGATCCCCCAGGAGAAGAATGACTGATCCCGGAGGTATCCCGCCGTCTAGGATGGGATCGAGTGATGATATTCCTGTCGGCATCCTGACCCTGTGTGATTCTAGCATTTGTATCCCCGGTATTTTTAAAAACAACGTTTTTGCCAAAGAGACTCTTGCTGACGGTATGATAAAGATATCTGTCCCATAAATATCAAGGAAATACGGATAACTCAAAAAACATGGGGATTCTCCTGAATAATGCATAATTATATAGAATAGTCTCCCGAACTAACTATCCGGGAGAACCAGAAACCACATCGGAGAGGGATTTAAGAGAATATGGGGATATCTGACTTCTTCAAACCCGGAAAAACAAACCATGGCGGGGTTTTGGTATCCGGTGAACCTGCTGAAAAGACCACAACCGAGACAAAACCCGCTGAACACCGGGTTCTGCTAACGGTACCAAAAAAACACGATGCCTCATTTCTGCATTATTTAACACTCCTTAAAGGTAAGGAGAGGTCAAGAATCGAGGACTATGATTTTGAAAGGGATGGACCTCTGGTTGAAGCCAGGATTCCTGAAGGGTACGAGCGTCTCGATGAATACTGGGTGGACAAAGGACGCTCGCTCGTTGTCATCGTCTTGAATAAAAAGACAAATCAGCGTGAATACCTTCTCTTCGAGCCGGTCCTTTCGGAATTTGAGTACGAGCTGCTCGAGCGCCTCAATGAGGATCTGCGGGATGTCCTGATCCTGTCAGCCGATGAGATCAAGCGGGATCGTACCCGCATACTTCTCGAGAAGGTACAGGCACTCATCGATGACTATGGGCTCTCACTGGAGCCGTCGACACTCTTCAAACTCCAGTATTTCCTGATCCGCAACTTCATCGGCTGGTCGCGTATCGATGCACTCATGAAGGATCCCCACCTGGAGGATATATCCTGCGACGGTATCAAAATCCCTATCTTCCTCTACCACCGGCAATACCGGAACATAAAGACCAACATCGCGTTCGAACCCGACAGCCTCAACTCTCTCGCGATAACCCTCGCCCAGCGTTCGGGCAAACACATCTCGACGGGTTCGCCAATGATCGAAGCCACTCTACCGGACGGATCGCGGCTTCAGCTTACCCTCGGCACAGAGGTGACGACACGGGGGACTTCCTTTACCATACGGAAATTCCGGGAAGATCCATTTTCACCAGTAGAACTCATAGAGAATGGCACATTCAGTGCGGAGGAGCTGACGTACTTCTGGCTGGCGATCGAAAACAACAAAAGCCTTCTTTTCATCGGAGGGACGGCATCGGGGAAAACCACATCGCTAAACGCTGTGTCCCTCTTCATTCCTCCGCTTGCAAAAGTGGTGAGTATTGAGGACACCCGGGAGATAACCCTCCATCACGATAACTGGATTGCGAGCGTCACCCGCGATGCGATTGCCGAAGGTGGCAATGTCATATCCATGTTTGATCTGCTCAGGTCGGCGATGCGACAGCGGCCCGAATATATCCTTGTAGGAGAGGTACGGGGACCCGAAGCCCAGACGCTTTTCCAAGCGATGAACACGGGGCATACTACCTTCTCGACCATGCATGCGGGGAGTATCGATGCATCGATACATCGACTTGAAAGTGAACCTTTGAACGTACCGCGGAACATGGTACAAGCCCTGAATATTATCAGCGTGCAGGGTCTCATCTTCCGGGGGATCGAACGCGTCCGCCGGGTTCTTGAGATTGTCGAGATTGCAGGCATCGATCCATCAACCGGGAACATGCGTGTCAATACAGTCTTCAGCTATAATCCAGTCCATGACCAGTTCAGCTATACCGGACGATCGCAGGTCTATTCAGACATCGCCGAGAAACGGGGTTGGACCCGGGAACAGCTCGAGAAAGAGATAGCCATCAGGATCCAGCTCCTCAACGAAATGAAGAAACAGGAAATCAAGGATTATGTCTCGGTGGCATCGCTCTTCCATACGTATTATGTCGATGCCCCTCGTGTCCTTGCCAATATTACTGACCTGCGCAAGGTATTCCAATGAATGCACGGGAATACGTAAGGAAATGGATCCAGCGTGACCCGGTAAGGTACAACACTCTTCACGCAGACATGATTTCGGCGAGGGTGGGGGTGACCCTTGAGCAGTACGTCATCCGCTCGATACAGATTGCTCTCCTGCCCGGCCTCCTCTTTGCCGTTCTCGGGTACTTCATCAGCGTGTACGTAGCGCTTTCGATGCCTGTCTGGTGGACTGGCATCTATCACGTATTTAACATCCAGCTTCCCGTTATCGTTATCAATCTCCTGCCTCGTCTCATGGTTGGAATCCCAGTGGTCATTCTCTCATTTCTCCTGGGCACGTACATTGGTTATTCCCTTCTCCTGCGGATGCCTGCAATCGAGAAAAATGCCCGCTCGATAAAGATAAACCTGACCCTTCACAACGCGGTTGCATATATATACGCAATGCGGCAGGGGGGGGCCCAGCTGATGACTATATTCCGGTCACTCTCAGACCGGGCGAATATTTACGGTGAAGTTGCACTCGAGTTCCGCCAAATCGTGAGGGACGCAGATTTTTTCGGGTACGATGTTGTAACCGCAATCCGCCATCTCGCCGAGACAACACCTTCAGAGAAGTTCAAGAATTTCCTCGAGGACCTCCTTTCGGTAATCGAAAGCGGAGGGAACATGTCCGAGTTCCTCTCCATACGGGTCCGGGTCTACCAGGAAGAGGCCAGGTTTGAACAGAAACAGTTTCTCAACGTGCTTTCGATGGTCGCCGAAGCGTATGTAACACTCTTTGTGGCAGGTCCCCTTTTCCTCATCATTATCATGGTCATCATGGGTCTTTTGGGTGGGAATGCCGTGCTCCAACTGTCTCTGGTCACCTACCTCGTCATACCGATCGGTTCGATAGTTTTCATCCTCCTGATTGATTTTATTTCCTTCAAATCAGAGAAGACCGAACGGTATGTGAAGACGAAATGGCTTCACGCATTTTCTGATGTAACGGTAGTCAGTCGAATAAATGAGGAATCCCTTTTTGAACAGCTGAAAAAATATGACAAGCTTCGGAATATGGTCTCCTTCCTCCGGCATCCACTCGAAGGATTCGTGGGGAATGCAAACAATACCTTGTACCTGACGGTTCCTGTTGCGGTGCTCTATGTTTTCTTCGTCATCACCAAGGTTCCGCACTACACTAACGTGGAAACGTACATCAACGTTGTTGACGCTCATATCGTCTTTGCGCTTCTTCTCGTCATCATCCCCTACGCGATCTCCTATGAGATAGGATCCCGGAAAGCCCTCGCCATCCAAGCACTTATCCCGGACTTCCTTGAGCGAATGGCAGGGATCAACCAGGTCGGGATCACGGTCGTCCAGGCGATCTCGATCATGGTGAATACCAATCTCGGCCTCCTCAGTTATGAGATCCGGCGGATCAAGCGGGATCTGGACTGGGGCGCCAATTTCACTGAGGCCCTTGTACGGTTCGAAGAGCGAATCAGCACACCGTCGATTGCACGGACGGTCACTCTTATCACCAGGGCGAGTGAGATGAGCGGCCAGATCGGGGAGGTACTCGCGATTGCTTCAAGCGATGCAAAGATGAGCGAGGTCCTGAAAAAAGAGCGGCGTGCCGAAATGTTCATCTACACGGCAATTGTCTACTTGTCGTTCTTCGTGTTCATGTTCGTAGTCGCGATACTGGCTACCCAGTTCCTTCCTGTCCTCGCCCATATCACCAACAATGGGATCTCTGCCAATGGGGCATTTGCAGGGATTAGCTCGATACCTGTCATATCTTTTAACCGGCTCCTGTTTCATGCATGCCTGATCCAGGCCTTCTTCTCCGGCCTGATCGCGGGGCAGATGAGCGAATCATCTATCGCTGCAGGGGTAAAACATTCGTGTATCCTCCTTGTGATAACCCTCATCGTATTCAAGTTCATTCTTATATTATGAGATGAGGCTGAAAAGCGGGACTGATGATGAGGAACGATCTTCGCGATAGTATTAAATTCTCATATGAAGACGTCCGTAGTGAGGTGACCGGAATATGTGCACAGTTGGAGGACCCGTGGATATTGACCTTCCCCCGGATCGTGTGAAAGGGAAGGACTACCTCTGCAAGGAATGCGGTGAACGGTTTAAGGGCATCGGCAAGAAACCAATCTGCCCAAGCTGTCAGTCAGAAGACGTGAAAGAAGGATGAATTGCTCCCTGCAGGATGAGATTGCACTCATCAGGGGAAAGCACTCTTTTTTGCTCATCGCAAAGGCTCTTGGCAGGTTCCCTCTCTGCATTGAGACTGCGGAGGGAGAAGTCTGCCAAGGAGTCGATCCCATGGATCTTATCGTCGTTTCTGCGCCGGAGGGGGGGGCAGTAGAGCCAGGGGTTATGATGATCGAGCTGGTCAGGAAATATCACATCCCCCTCCTTGTCCTGCCTGGGGATCATCCGGGATCGAAAAGGTTGTTGTACGTTATCTCTGTGGGATCGGCAATCCATACCACCTGCTCCATCCAACGTGGGACTCACCCGGAACAGGAAGTTATCTGTTGCCACGGAGAATTCGATGGGATCACGTTCACAGGAACCGATAAAGGTTTCACCGCAACACATTTGCCCGATGGGATAACGATGAAGCGGTTGAAATACCAGATCCGAACCGAAATTTTCTGAAAAATTGCCGGGGATGGCTGGACGTTTCCTGGCAAAATGGACTGGCTTCAGAACGTAAATAACAATACATATATGGTTTTTTTTACCAATTATGGTATTGCCGTGAGAGGAGGGTTGGATGAAGACTGAGGTCTTAAAGGACATCAAAAAAGCAGAGGAAGAGTACCAATCGATGATCAGTTTGGCCCAGGATCAGAAGAAGCATAACCGATCCCAGGCTGAGCTGGAAGCTGACAATCTTGTCACCAAGGCACAGAGCAATGCAGAACAATACAAAAAACTGAAACTGGAAGAAGCACGGCACCAGGCAGAACTTAAGCACGCCGGGATAATCAAAGACGGCAACCAGCGGGCTCTCGTTCTGAAAGAGAAAGGGCAGAAGAATCTTTCAAAGGCGGTGCAGCTGCTGGTTCTTCGGTTCAGGGAGCAGCTGCATGTTAGCACCTAGACGGATGAGCAAGCTGCTCATCGTCGCGTCCCGGGATCAGCTGCCTGTGGTTATTGCAGAACTCTACCGCCACAACCTGTTCCATATCGAGGAGTTTGTCGATTCCGGAGCCGAGGGCTACGAGGGTTTTAAGATAGGATCCCCCCTGTCTGGCGCAAGCGAAGCGTCAGTTGATCTCATCAAGATCCGGGCGATCGAGAACGCCATTGCGGTCAACCCTGACGACATTGAACCCCGGGTGTTGGACAAAAGGTCTGCACTAAAGGGACAAATAGAGCGGGAACTTCCCGCCATCGAACGCGAAGTCGAGAATCTAACCGGGAAACGCTCGAAGCTTGAGACTCAGGCAAAAGACCTCGAGCAAAGGGTCGTGGAACTTACACCGTTTGCCGAGGTACCGGTCGAGCTCGAACTTTTACGGGGATACAAGGGTTTCTCGGTCTTCGCTGGATATGTCGCACGGGAAGTGGTGATTACCGGTTCCTCAGAAATCTATTTCGCAAAAGGTAAGGACCGGAGTTTTATCATCGCTGTAGTTCCGGCAGAAAAGCGGACCGAAGTCGAGAAGGCATTGCAGGGGGCATCGTTCCAGGCACTCCAGATCCCCGGGGAGTCCGGTTTCGCAAAGGCAAAGATTGCGGAATATGCGGACAGGATCGCAGCGATCGCACAGGAAATCAGCGGCATCACGAAGCAGCTTGCCGATATCAGGCAAAAACATACCGGGTTCCTGGTAGCCTGTGAAGAGATCCTGCGTGCAGAGGTCGAGCAGACTGAGGCTCCTCTGCGATTTGCCACAACGAGACAGACATTCGTGGCAGAAGGATGGGTGCCGACCACCGACACTGAGATGATAAGTGCGGATCTCACGAAGGTGGCAAGAGGAAAGATCTTTATCACGGTTTTGCCAACCGATCTCGAGCACGATGCCGTGCCCGTCGAGTATAACAACCCATCATTTGCAAAGCCGGCGCAGCTCCTCATGGATGTCTACTCCCGGCCGAAGTACACCGAAGTCGATCCGACGCTGATGCTAGCCATTGTGTTCCCGCTTTTCTTCGGTCTGATCCTAGGAGATGTTGGGTATGGACTGATCCTGCTCGCGATGTGCTTTGGCCTGCGGAAGTTCCTCAAGGGGGATGAAGGGAGACAATTCCTGACCGTTTTGAGGAATGCGAGCCTCTCGAGCATCGCATTCGGGCTGCTATTTTCAGAATTTCTAGGTTTCGAGCTTCCATGGCATCCGCTTATCTTTTCCCGACATCTGAATATCGGGGGAGAAGCAGGAGCAGCCGGGGCGGCGATTCCAGAGCTGATGGTCTTGTCCATCTGGATAGGGCTCCTGCACATTTCGCTGGGTCGCGTACTCGGGATGATCAACCATGCCCGGCAGGATCACGGTGACCACCGGATCAAGACGGTCATGGCCAACTTTGGCTGGCTTGCCGTTATGTGGGGGATCGTGATTGCGATCTGGTCATACGCGGCGATGCCGCTCATGCCTGACCTGAGGAATCTACCTGTAGTCGGGCCTGGCATCAACATGGGATATATTATCGGCATCATTCTCGTTCTGGTTGGTGTCGTATGTATCGCCCGGGATTCAGTTCTGGAAATTGTTGAATTGCCGACCATTATCAGCCACGTGCTTTCGTACGCCCGTCTCGTGGCCGTCGGGCTATCTTCCGTCGCTATTGCGATGGTCGTGAATTTCATGTCAATCGGGATGTTCATCACTCCCGGTCTCTCCAATCTCTCAATTGTTGGAATTATTATGGTTGTCGTCGGCGTCGTGATCTTTCTTCTTGGGCATACGCTCAACACGGCGCTGGGGATCCTGGGTGGCGGACTCCACTCAATTCGTTTGCACTACGTTGAATTCTTCACCAAGTTCTACAAGGGTGGAGGAAAGAAGTACAATCCATTTGGAATGAAACGAAGATTTACGGAGGATTAGAAATGGCAGATGTAAACATGACATTACCTATGGTACAGGCATCGCAGATGGGACTCAAGGCAGTCGGAGCAGGTCTCGCAGTAGGCCTTACCGGCGTCGGCACAGGTGTTGCTGAGATGGGCATTGGTGCCGCAGCGGTTGGCGCAATCGCCGAAGACAAGGAATTCTTCGGTCTGGGCCTTCTCTTCACGGTTATTCCTGAAACGATCGTCATCTTCGGGCTTGTCGTCGGTCTCCTGCTGCTCTTCTCGTAAGTCACGGAGCAGACAATGGGACTGGAAGCAGTTGTTGAAGAGATCAGGGAAAAAGGCAGATCTGAAGCGGAGAAAATCCGGCAGGATTCCATAGCGGAGACCAGTCAGATCCTTGCAGCCGCCAACAAACGTGTCAGCGAAATCAAGCTCGCCGCTGAGGCAGAGTCTGCAAAGCAGACTGTCCATATCGTCAACCAGGACGTCTCTGCAGCAAATCTCCTTGTAAAGCGGGAGATCCTGAACACGCAGAAAGGCCTGCTGGATCAGGTGTACGAGGATACCCGCGCCGAGATTGCCCGACTCCCTGAAAGCTTCCATCGGGAAGCCATCAAGAAACTCCTCGCCGAGGCCAGGAAGGAGATCCCAAAGGGCAGGATATTCTGCAATGCACGGGATGTCTCGGCAGCAAAGGCTGTTATCGCGGAGAACCCGGAATTTTCAGGCTTTTCGGTTGGCCAACCTGTCGACATCGACGGGGGCATCCTCATCGAGGGTTCGGCGGGCGAGTTGCAGATAGACTACAGCTACCGCACATTCCTTGCAAAGGTTTGGGAATCCGGATTGAAAGATGCGTCGGACATCCTGTTTGGATAAGGGGGTACCCGTATGGTGAGCATATCAGCACCGTATATATACGTGTGTACCCGGATGCGGGTGAGAAAAGCAAAGTTACTCCCACGGGAAGAGTACATGCGAATGCTCAACATGAGCCTCGCAGAGATCACCCGCTTCATCGAAGAGACCCAGTACAAGCAGGAGATTGATGAACAAGCGACGGCGTTCAAGGGGATAAACCTCATCGAGATCGCTCTAAGCTGGAACCTTGCAAAAGAATACCGGAAGATCCAAGAGATCACACCAGGTTCTTTAAAGCAGTTCACTCAGGCGTACCTTCGTAGCTGGGATATCCAGAATGTCCTCAACATCCTGCGCGGCAGGTTACAGGGTGTAAAGACCGGCCGGATCAAGGAGATCATCATACCAGCCGGGAGCCTCAGCACTGCCGAGCTTGACAGGATGCTGGCAGAGGAGAGCGCCGACCGCGTGGTCGAGCTCCTCAAGAATCATCGGATGTACCCGGTGGTTGCAAGGGAGTTCCCGGAAGCAAAAGCGACCGGCTCCTTTGCGAAGATGGAGAACGATCTCTACAAGCAGTTCTACTCTGAGATCATCCGGGACGCCCGTAGCGGTGATATCGCTGGCGGGGATCAGTTCCTCGCGTACATCAGACTTGAGATCGATATCAAAAACGTCAAGACCCTCTTCCGGCTGCGGGCTGACATGTTTAAAGAAGACGCTCAGGAACTGTTCATCTCGGGGGGGTCGCTCTCGGTGCAGGATTTTGCGAACCTGAACGTGATCAAGGACGCAAACGAGTTCATCGAGGCAGTCAAGGCGCAGATCAGGTCAGAGTCTTTACACATTCTCCTGGAAGACCTGAAAGGGGAAAAGAAGGTGCGGGATATCGAGATGCGGCTGACACGGGTGCAGCTGGAGCAGATGGAGAAGATGTCGAAGCGGAATCCGTTCTCCATTCATCCAATCCTCGTATACCTTGAGAAGAAAAAGTACGAGGTCTTTAACCTGCGTGCGCTGGCACGAGGGAAGGAATCAAAACTGCCTTCGGAGAAGATCGCGGATTACCTGGTGATGTAAGATGGAGATCGCAGTTATCGGTAATAGTGAGTTCATCCTTGGGTTCCGTCTTGCAGGCATTCGAAAGACCTATGCTGCGGAGAACGACGAACAGCTCTCTCTGCATGTAACCAGGGTTCTGCAGGACGCGGATGTAGGCATCCTTGTCCTCAACAGCAGCGATATGGAACGCATACCCCGGAGGCTCCGGACAACCCTCGAAGATTCGGTGAAACCCACAGTCATCGCCATCGGTGGCGAGGAAGGGGGATTGTCGATGAGGGAGAGAATCAAGAGATCGGTGGGTGTTGATTTGTGGAAGTAAAAGAGAAGAAAACAAAAGAGAAACAAGGGGTTCTCAAGAGGATCGCCGGTCCTGTCGTGACAGCGGTCAACCTTGACGCCCACATGTACGACGTGGTAAAGGTCGGCAAGGAAGCGCTGATGGGAGAAGTCATCAAGATTCAGGGTGACAGTATCATCATTCAGGTCTATGAGGACACTTCAGGTATCCGGCCCGGAGAACCGGTCGAGAATACCGGCCTCTCCCTTGCAGTCGAACTCGGACCCGGCCTCCTGACCAGTATCTATGACGGTATCCAGCGACCCTTATCAGTCCTCGTGGACAAGATGGGCAACTTCATCCAGCGCGGTGTATCGGCGTCTGGCCTATCCCATGAAAAGAAGTGGACGTTCAAACCTCTCGTAAAGGCCGGCGACAAAGTCGATCCCGGTGCAGTCCTCGGTGAAGTGCAGGAGACCAATATCGTACACAGGGTCATGCTTCCGCCGAACGTGAAGGCAGGCGTCGTCAAGACAATCAGGAGCGGAGACTTCACTGTTGACGAGATAATTTGTGTTCTTGAAGACGGTCGCGAGTACCCGATGATCCAGCGCTGGCCGGTTCGTGTCCCCCGCCCTGTGAAAGAGAAGAAGAATCCAACGATCCCTCTGATTACCGGTCAGAGGATCCTCGACGGTCTCTTTCCGATCGCAAAAGGTGGCACAGCAGCAATCCCCGGACCGTTCGGGAGCGGCAAGACCGTCACCCAGCAGCAGCTGGCCAAGTGGTCGGATGCCGAGATCGTGGTCTATATCGGCTGCGGTGAACGCGGAAACGAGATGACCGAAGTGCTGACGGAGTTCCCCCACCTTGAGGATCCGAAGTCGGGTAAGCCCCTTATGGAACGGACAGTGCTCATAGCAAACACTTCGAACATGCCGGTTGCGGCCCGTGAGGCATCTGTGTATACTGGTGTCACCATTGCAGAATACTTCCGTGACATGGGGTACGACGTCTCTCTGATGGCAGATTCCACTTCCCGATGGGCAGAAGCGATGCGTGAGATCTCATCCCGTCTTGAAGAGATGCCAGGTGAAGAAGGGTATCCCGCGTACCTCGCGGCCAGGCTCTCCGAGTTCTATGAACGTGCGGGACTGGTCGAGACTCTCAACGGAAAATCCGGGTCTGTCTCGGTTATCGGTGCGGTCTCGCCGCCCGGTGGTGACTTTTCCGAGCCCGTCACCCAGAACACCCTGAGAATTGTCAAGGTCTTCTGGGCGCTTGACGCCAAGCTCTCCCAGCGCCGTCATTTCCCGGCCATCAACTGGCTCAACTCCTACTCACTCTACCTGGAGGCTCTCCACGACTACTACGACAAGGAAGTTTCCCCTGAGTGGAACAAGCTCCGGTCTTGGGCCATGGAGATCCTGCAGAAAGAGGCCGAACTCCAGGAAATTGTGCAGCTTGTCGGGTCCGACGCCCTGCCTGAATCAGAACAGGTTACGATCGAAGTCGCCCGTATGATCCGTGAGATCTTCCTCCAGCAGAACGCGTATGATGCAGTCGACACGTTCTGTGATATGACGAAACAGTACGACATGATGAAGTCGATCAAGATCTTCGCGGAACTTGCCTATGCCGCCCAGCTTGCCGGTGTCAGCCCGACGCAAATCAACGGTGTCAAATCCAAGAACGAGCTCCCCCAGATCAAGTTCATCAAGGACTACAAGCCTGAACTGGCGAAGATCATGAAACAGATGGACGATGAGTTCAACACACTGAGGTCGGCAGCATGAAGGAATACAGGACGATAAGCAAGATCGCAGGTCCCCTCGTTTTCGTCGAGAAGACCGAGCCGATTGCCTACGGCGAACTCGTGAACATTGTCCTTTCGGACGGTTCAACCAAGCGCGGTCAGGTGCTGGATACGAGCGATGAGCTGGTCGTTGTCCAGATCTTCGAGACCACGACTGGTATCGGCAGGGACAGTGGTGTCCGCTTCACCGGCGAAACGATTAAGATGCCGGTGGGCAGGGAGATGCTCGGCCGCATCCTGTCTGGTGGCGGTAAGCCCATCGACGGCGGCCCGGAGATTGTCCCGGAGAAGCGCCTCGATATCACCGGTGCTGCCATCAACCCGTATGCCCGGGGAATGCCAGCGGATTTCATCCAGACCGGTATTTCTACTATCGACGGTACCAACACACTTGTACGCGGCCAGAAGCTTCCAATCTTCTCAGGAGCAGGTCTCCCGCACAACAATGTCGCGTTACAGATCGCACGCCAGGCAAAGGTGCCCGGCTCAATAGAAGGTTTTGCAGTGGTCTTTGCTGCGATGGGTATCACAAAAGAAGAAGCGAACTACTTCATGCAGGATTTTGAGCGGACCGGAGCCCTTGAGCATGCTGTTGTGTTCCTGAACCTTGCGGATGACCCAGCAGTCGAGCGTATTATTACACCCCGTCTCGCGCTCACTACAGCAGAGTACCTTGCTTTTGAGCTCGGTATGCACGTGCTCGTCATCCTTACGGATATGACCAACTACTGTGAGGCTCTCCGTCAGATCGGTGCGGCTCGTGAAGAGGTTCCAGGTCGCCGTGGGTATCCCGGGTACATGTATACCGATCTTGCCTCGATCTACGAGCGTGCCGGTATGATCAAGGGTCAGAAGGGCTCTGTCACCCAGATCCCGATCCTGACGATGCCCGGTGACGATATTACCCATCCAATCCCCGATCTTACCGGGTACATCACGGAAGGTCAGATCGTGGTCAACCGTGAGCTGCACCGCAAAGGCATTTATCCGCCCATCAATGTGCTGCCTTCGCTATCACGGTTGATGAATCTCGGAATCGGCAAGGGGAAGACTCGCGAGGATCACAAGAAGGTCTCCGACCAGATGTATGCCGGGTATGCGGAAGGCAACGATCTCCGCGGCCTTGTGGCCATCGTCGGTAAGGATGCACTATCCGAACGCGACCGTCTGCTCCTTGAATTTGCGGATCTCTTCGAGAACCGTTTTGTCCGCCAGGGATATGACGAGGACCGCACGATCGACGACACTCTCGATCTGGGCTGGGATCTCCTCTCGACACTGCCAGTTGAGCAGCTGACTCGTATCGACCGCGATCTGATCAACAAGTACCACCCGAAGTTCAAAACCGGTGCAAAGAAGGAGTAAAATTCCATGGCGCTGCGCGATATCAAGCCGACCCGGTCAGAGCTGATCAACCTCAAGAGGAAGATCCAGCTCTCCCAGCGCGGTTATAAAATCCTCAAGATGAAGCGCGATGGATTGATCATGGAATTTTTTAAGATCCTTGCCAATGCGAAGGACACCCGGGGCGAGCTTCTGGCCCGGCATCAGCGTGCAGTCGAGATAATGGCACTCGCGAACACCGTTGAAGGTGCTATCGGTGTCAAGTCTGCTGCGTTCTCAGTGAAGGAAGTCCCCACGATCACTCTCAAGAGCAAGAATATCATGGGGGTCATCGTCCCCCAGATCGAGTCGTCCAAAGTAAAAAAGAGTCTTGTAGACCGCGGGTACGGGGTGCTCGGCACTTCGACTGTCATCGATGAGACTGCATCAGCATTCGAGGAATTGGTTGAATCAATCATCCTTAGCGCAGAGATCGAAACCACCATGAAGCGCCTGCTGGATGAGATCGAAAAGACAAAAAGGCGGGTCAACGCCCTCGAGTACAAAGTCATCCCCGAGCTCACCGCTGCTCGTGATTTCATCAAGATGCGTCTCGACGAGATGGAGCGCGAAGAGCTCTTCAGGATGAAAAGGGTCAAATCGCGGAATGCCGCATAATTTTTGAGGTGTGGAACGGATGCCGATAGGAACTATCCGGGATCTTGGATGCGAAGGAAAGACAGTCCTTCTCAGACTTGATCTCAACTCTCCGATCGACCCAACCTCCAACCTTATTCTTGACGACAAGCGGTTCCGGGAGCATATTCCCACCATTCAGGCTCTCTCCGGGAGCCGCGTTGTCATTATCACCCACCAGAGCCGGCCCGGAAAGAAGGATTTCACGACTCTCGAAGCCCACGCTGAGAAGCTAGGGCAGCTGCTGGGCAGACCGGTTCAGTATGTTGACAGCATCATTGGGAAACATGCACGGGAATCCGTTCAGGCAATGAAACCGGGTGAGATCCTGATGCTGGAGAACGTCAGGTTCAATGCTGAAGAGAACCTGACCATTAAGCCCGAGGAGGCAAAAAAGACTCATCTCATCCGGAAACTATCAGCGTTGGGAGATGTTTTTGTCAACGATGCGTTCGGAACCGCCCACCGCTCTCAACCGACGGTTGTCGGGCTACCGCTGGTGATGCGTTCTGCCGCGGGGCTCCTGATGGAGAAGGAAGTATCGACCCTTTCCCGGGTGTTCTCGGGTGCGCCCAGGCCGGTCTGCATGGTTCTGGGCGGGACAAAAGTCGACGATTCCATTGACGTCGCACAGCATGTGCTGGCAAATGAGATTGCGGATTCCGTCATCGTGATCGGTGTTGTCGCTAATATTTTTCTCATTGCTGCCGGTTACGATATCGGAAAGCCCTCGACCCAGCTCATCGCCCAGCTCAAGTACGAGGGGGAGATCACAAAGGCAAAAGAGATTCTCGCCCGGTTCCCCGACCGGGTTGTGATGCCTGAATCCGTTGCTGTACGGCAAGACAACCATCGCGTTGAGTATTCCATCGATAAGATTCCTCAAGATTATCCTGTACTGGATCTCGGTATGGACTCTCTGGCAATGATGATCAGGACCCTTAAGAAATCCGGTACGGTTGTCTTTAATGGACCGGCTGGTGTTTTCGAGGACCCTGACTTTGCGACCGGCACCTACGAGATGCTCAAGGCCGCGTCCCAGGTCGAGTTCTCGGTCTGCGGTGGCGGCCACACCGCAGCAGTCATCGAGAAAATGGGTATCGAACAGGACTTCACCCATATCTCAACAGGCGGTGGAGCATGTATCGAATTTTTGACCGGTAAGAAACTACCCGCGGTCGATGCTCTCGAACAGTCGAAGAAACTGTTCGGATAAAAATTCTACTTTTTGTTTAAGTTTTTTACACAATCTTTCTCCAGACGCCATTTGGTTTTCCTCAATACCACCTCTCTCTACAGAAATGCTTATGTAATACATAATTGCGGAACAATGGCTATAAAAAGGAAAAAACCGAACATGTATAGTCAGATTGTATCTCATAAGTATGCTTCATGTGCACGTCCCCGGATAAACCATTCCGGAAATAAATGAAAATACTTTCTTGGATACATTGATCACCGGCCCAATTTTTTCACAATGCCCGGATACCGCGGCGGAAAACCAGATGGTGCCAGATACAGATGACCCCGGATGCCGACATAAGAGCGAACTGAAGCTTGCGGGTTTTCTCGCGAGATCTTCTGTGAACGGCCCTGGAATCCGTGCAGTCGTCTGGGTCCAAGGGTGCCCTCTCCGGTGTAATGGGTGTTTCAACCCTGAATTTTTGCCATTTTCAAACGGCCACCCGATTGAGGTAAGGAATCTCGCAACGATGATCCTCGCAATCGATAATATCGACGGGGTAACCTTTTCGGGAGGCGAACCGTTTGCGCAGGCTGCCCCTCTCGCAGAACTCGGCGCGATGTTGCGACAAGCCGGCCTGTCTGTCGTAATATTCACCGGATTTACCTGGGATCAAATTACCGCAAAAAACCGGCCTGCCTGGCGCAACCTCCTATCTGTCACCGACATACTCATCGCGGGACCGTACAATCATGAGAGGTACTCCGGGCATGTCGGCTCGACCGGAAAACACGTTATACATCTCTGTGAAGGGAGACCTTTATTCGGCCCGGTCGGGGATTCCCTGATGAATCAAGGTGCCCGCGACGAGATCGAATTTACCATCCTGCCGGATGGCCGAATGATAGTAACCGGATTTCCCGGATCCCGGCTCGTGGGAGAACTGGTATCGCTTTCTTCCGGAGGAGAGTAAAAGGACATGTCGCACTTCAGCCGTCTGAAAACACAATTCCGGCACCGCGAGGTACTCATCCAGTGCCTTGTAGATCTCGGTCATACTGTCGAGACAGATACGACAATTCAGGGACATGAAGGAAAGCATTCGGTGGACATCGCGGTAAAAACCCGCAGCGGGTACGGTATCGGTTTTGTGCAGAACGCTGATGGTACCTACGATATTGTTGCTGATTGGTGGGGCGTGAAGGGAATCGGTCAGAAAAGGATTGCCATTGAGCTGAAAAAACAGGCAGAGACGATCCAGAAGGAGTACGTGAAGAAGATGGTGCTGACAGAGACGGCAAAGGACGGGTTCAATCTTGTGTCAGAGACAGAAGAGGCAGACGGGACGTTGAGGATCGTTGTCCGGAGGTGGGTGTGAGATGGCACGGAAAGAAGCCGATTTTTCACGGAAGCTGAATGTCTCACTCCGGGCCCGGGTAACCCTTATTGTTGTTGTCACTCCGGAAGAAGAGCGGGTTCTCTCCCAGATCAAGGGAGTATGCGATACATGGGAGCCTGCGCGCCAGTGCCTTGCGTGGGACAGCGTTGAAGGGTTCACGGTAGTGACCGGCAACAAGAACTTCATGACACAGGCCCGCGATCCCATGACGGCGCTTGACGATATCGCCAAAAGCGATGAAAACGCTGTCATCGTCCTCAAGGACTTCCATGAGTACTGGAACAACCCTCAGGTGAAGCGAAAGATCCGCAATTTCTCTCAGAAATTCAAGTACAACCGAAAGACAATCGTTATTATCTCACCGCTCCCGCGGGTGCCGGACGAGATCCGTGACGAAGCGGTCATAATCCATTTCCCTCCGCCAGATGTAACCGAGCTCTCGGCCGATCTTGACCTCCTCCTATCGACAACAGGGATTCCATCAACACTTTCCCGACAGGGGCGGGAAAAACTCCTTCAGGCCGCTCTTGGTATGACCCTTAACCAGGCCCGGCGCTCATTCTCCAAGGTAATCGTCATGCATGGAAGCCTGAACGAAGGTGATGTTGACACTATAATTGCCGATAAAAAAGATATCCTTAGCCAGTCCGATGCGCTGGAGTTCTACAGTCTCACTGAGACTCCGGAGAACGTCGGGGGTCTAGCAGTCCTTAAGGACTGGCTCCGGCTCCGGGAACGGGCATTCACTCAGGAAGCGCGTGACTATGGGCTCCCATCGCCAAAGGGGATCGCCCTCATCGGGATCCCGGGGACCGGCAAGAGTCTCACTGCCAAGATGATCGCTGATGTCTGGCACCTGCCGCTCCTCAGGCTCGATGTCGGGGCACTCTTTGGCAGCCTTGTCGGGGAATCGGAAGAGCGGACACGCAGGGCGCTCTCGCTTGCTGAGACTATCGCGCCCTGTATCCTCTGGGTGGACGAGATCGAAAAAGCATTTGCGTTCGGGAGCGGGGATGCCGGGACGAGCCAGCGGGTCTTTGCCCACCTTCTCACCTGGATGCAGGATAAGACCGCACCCTGCTTTGTCGTTGCAACTGCAAACAATATCGCAGCACTACCACCGGAGCTCCTTCGAAAAGGCCGGTTCGACGAGATCTTCTTTGTCGATCTCCCTAATGAAGAGGAACGTCGGGAGATCTTCTCGGTTCACCTCCGGAAACGTAAATGCCTTCCCGTGGAATTCGATATCGCCCGTCTTGCCCGGGTAAGTGAAGGATATGTCGGTGCGGAGATTGAGCAGACCGTTATCGATGCGATGTATATAGCATTCAATGAAAGTACCCGGCGCGTTACAACAGAGGATATACTCCTCTGCATCAGGAACCAGGTGCCACTCTCGGTCTCCCAGCGGGAAACGATTGCAGCACTGCGGACATGGCTCTCTGAGGGTCGGGCGATATCTGCTTCGTCTCCGGTTACTCACCGGGTCAGGGGAGAAAAGTCCATTTCGCTCGAGAAAATTGATCCGGTAACTCCCTGATCTACATGAATTTTTTTGAGTCTGCTCCATTTCTCGGTACATGGTTCCGTTGCCGCTATGTCAGGAGGATAGTCCGTGATGCACACGGAGGGGACTGCACCGCGGTCACCGAGCTCTGTAATTTCGTATGCGATTCCGGCGATGCACATGCCCGGGACATTGCAACCCTCGGTCTCGCCGGCCTGCGGAATCCCGAATCGATCCGGGTATTCTTCGAAGAAGTGCTGGTCCGCAACGATCCGGTACTAAATCTGATTGCTCAGGGGCAGCTTATGGGCCTCGAAGATAAGGGAAAGCAGGCACTCATTTTCTTTGTCACCGGTGAAAAGGAACGCTACCACGCATTCGATCCCGCCCCCCACCCGTTCCTTGCCCGTGGATACGCAGAATCCGGAAGACGGGTTAAAGCAGCAGTCTGCCGTGCGACAAAGGGGGGAGCACTGAATTCTGTCTTTGTGCGGATCCTTCACGGAAATGCAATTAGCCAGGACCCTCCACACCTGAGTCCGGAGGAATGGGAGGTCCTCATCACCGGCCTCATCGAAATGAAACGCTGGGAAGAACTCGAGGCACTCGTCTTTTCAGCCCCGATTTCGCTGGCGGTAACCGCGCTTCATGCCCTTCGCGGATCAGGATGGGAACCGGTCGGCAATGACCACAGTATCTGGGAGATGGTAAACAGGGGGCTTCCTGATATATGGTCCCACCCCCTTCCCGGCAGCGGCTCTCTCACAACCATACGGCCGGGAGACGGGCTTGTCACCCGCCACGCATTTTCGCATGACGGGACGCTTCTTGCTCTCGGAAACTGCGATGGCAGCGTGCAGGTATGGCATGTGCGTACCGGAGCGCATACCTCCATTATCCCCACTGGAAATGCGGCTGTCACATTCATCGTTTTCTCGGTTGACAACCGTTTCCTGATTTGCGGTGAGGATCCTGCAACATTCCGGTGCCGGCACTCGGGTTCCGGCAGGATACAGTGGGAATACCGGGTGAGGAATGGGAACGGTGCCTGCCTCCCGGTAATTTCACCTGACAAGTCGTTTCTCGTGATCAGCGAAACGGAGGACCGTCTGGTTGTGCTCTCTACTGGTGACGGAACCCCTGTGAGAATCCTGTCCGGGTTCCCATCTCCGGTTACTGCACTCGCGGTATTGCCGGACTGTTCAGCAGTTTACGCCGGATGCGCCGACGGTTCGATTTGTGCAGCAACCCTTGTTGAAGGATTGGTTACGATACTCCTAAAGGGAAGGGGAGATCCGGTCAGGACCCTCGGGGTGAGTGCGGATGGGGAGAGGGTAACTGCTATATTTGACACTTCCCCCCCGGTACTCGTTGGCAGGGACGGAAATGTCCTGCGGCGATTCACCGGGCATGCAGGAAGAGTCACCGTTGCGGCGATAACGCCGGACGGCTCCTGCTTTGTGATCGCGGGTGCAGGCCGGACTCTGAATATCTGGCGGCATTGCGATAGTTCACCGGTCCTATCCCTGCCGGTCAGCGCAAAACGCGTTACCGCCTGCGCTTTGACCCCCGACGGGAGATCCCTCGCGATCGGGTATAACAGTGGCACGGTCAAACTTATCCGCGTAAGCGGTGACGGCCCGGAATGGGAACACCACAGGCACCGGAAGGGAGTTACGTCCCTTGCACTGTCACCAGATGGTACCCTCATTTTCAGCACCGGCTGGGATCGATCAGTCAGGTTATGGGATGCAAAGACCGGAGAATTGGAACGGACACTCATGCGGGAGTCCGGAGGGGTAACCGGAGTTGCCCTTCTCGATAACGGGAATATCATTGCTGCAGGATATTCCGGGGGAGAAGTGGCACTCTACCGGCGAGATACCGGGGAAAGTATCCGTTCATTGAATCGGTATACACAGACCGCGAAAGCGATGGCATCAGATCATCCGGGCACGCACCTTGCCTATGCCGGAGGGGACAATTCGCTCTTGTGTTGGAATATGGCCGACGACAGTGTCACATCCTGTGAAGGGCTCAGGGGGCCGCCCCGGTGCCTTTCGTTCATTCCTGGTGAAGACATCCTTATCTCCGGAGGGTGGGATGGGAAGGTACGTCTCTGGGATATGCCAAAAGGGACACTCCTTGCCACCCTTTCCGGCCATACGAGTATCATCACTTCGTGTGCGGCCAGTCCGGACGGAATGATCCTCGCGACAGGGAGCAACGACAGGACCGTTCGTATCTGGTCGTGCAGGACCCGGCGCGGGATACGGGTAATACGGGACAGCAGAACCGAAGTGGGTGCTATGACATTCTCCCCGGATGGGTGTTATCTCGTAGCGGCCGGATCCGATGAAAGGATTCGCGTCTACACGATGCCGGACGGTACCCAGGATCTCGATATCCCTGGGATCATCGGTGCGGTTACTGCGCTTGCGTTCACGGAAGACGGGCAGATTCTTGCGGCTGGCTATGATACCGGAATCCTCGTTCTCATATCGTGGATGGAACGCCGGATCATCCACACTATCCACGCCCATTCAGGCCCGGTGACGGGAATCGTGATCCTGCCCGGTGGAGAAGACGTAGTTACCGGAAGCCGTGACGGTTATCTGCGTGTCTGGCGTCTTCCCTTGGCACCAGCCCTTGCAGGGAAGACGATGGACGACCTTGCCAGGGTTTCCAGGCTCGAGAGCGTCTCGCCGCCGGGTAAAGACCGGGAGCAGTGGAGGTTTCTCCGGACCATACTCTCGGCACGGTTCAGCTTCGAGATCGAGCTCTGCCCGGATCAGATGGAGACCGGTGCCTTTGACATCCAGATCGCGGGGTGAGTGATGGAAAAATTCGTACAAAATCCATCGACAGGAAAGCATATTGGCATCGATTTTGGCAGGAATATCACTGTCATCGCTGCTTATCAGGAGTCCGGCACCATAAATCCAGTCACACTTCCCGGCATATCGAGGGATGTTCCCGGGCCGGGTGAGTGCGTACCGGTCCCGGTTGTCCCTTCAGTGATCTGCTACCATACCCACGGGACCATCTCTATTGGTGAAGAAGCTGCTTCCCCGGTTTTGTCAGGAAGCACGACAACCTTCAGAAGGCTGGTATACTATCTCTGCGAGAACAGCACTGCCCTCATGCCGGCAGGACTTGGGAGGAAGATCGGCTACCGTGAAGCGGGCGCAGGTTTTCTGACAGAAATCATGAAAAGGGCGGCAGGAGATGAAGAAGTGGCATCCGCCCACGTCACGTTTACTCTGCCGTTAGGTGCCCCACCGCATTACGATGAATGGATCACTGGTGTCGCTGAATTGGCCGGCCTGAGAGCGGCATCAACCATCGATATCGGGCGTGCTGCGGTGCGGGGGTATGGCTTGCCATTCGAAGACCGCGAACAGTACGTTATTATCGATGCCGAGACAGACTCTCTCGAGGTAGCAGTTATTACTCCAGAGCGGGAAGCGGAGATGGATTCCGGATTCTCATCACGGGTTCTTGGGAGGGCTTCTTCGGAATTTAGCGGCCTTTGCACCGATTCCTGGATCGCCTCTGAAATCCTCTCAAAGAAGGGAGGATACGTTTCGGATGACAAGCTGCAACAGATTTCTGCAATGTTACTATACCGGTGCCAGAGGGGTCGGGAGACCCTTTTAGCGGCAGACAAAATTCTGGTGCAGATCGGGGATCTCCTACCCGGTCACGATATGAACGTAGTTCTCACCAGGGAGGATGTTGCGGGGATCTTTCGGGAAAATGGCCTCTTCACACTCCTTGATCGCACAATAGCGAGGGCTTTTTCGGCCGCAAGGGTATACGGGTGCGACCGGGAGGGGATCACTGCGGTCCTGATGATCGGGGAACTCTCAACCATCCCCGCACTCCAAGAAGCAGTTTCTACGCTGTTCCCGTCAGCGCTTATCCGATATGATCACGCCCTGGATGCTGCCGCACGGGGATCAGTAATGACGGATGCCCCCCAAAAGACCCTGATCAGGTCCGATTATGCGTTGCGATACTGGGATCCCGTCTCGCGCGAGCACCGGTACAGGCTGCTCATCCGGTGCGGGGCACGCTATCCGAGCGCCGGGCAGGTGGCCCGTCTCTTGATCAGTGCCGCATACGATGGACAGATCCATTTGGGGATACCCCTGTATCGGATCACAGCAGAGGAGGGGAGCACTGTGGGAACGGGGCTGGAACTGGTCGGTACACCGGGCGGCGGGCTTCGGTTCGCCGGCCCGGCGCCGGATTACGGCGATGGCTACAGGCCGGTTCAGGTAAACCGGAAGGAGCCGACATGCCTTTCCGCTTCTCCACCAGCGCAGAAGGGGGTGCCGCGGTTTGAACTCACCTTTACTATCGACGGACATGGATACCTCTGCCTCACAGCGCGGGACCTCGTGACGGGAACACTGGTGAAAAACTCCGAGCGGGTACACAGGCTGGTATGAAAAAAAGGTTGATTACTATGGAAATGCAGGAACTCGAAATTACGATTGATAACGAAGGAAGAGTGCAGATTGGTGTCAGGGGGGTTCACGGTGGGGACTGTGTAACCCTGACAAAGTCGCTCGAAGAGGCGATCGGAGAAGTCAAGGACCGGAACTTTCTTCCCGAGTTTTTTGAGGAGACCGCGGCCGAAACCCGGTTAAGTACCAGAAACACCCGGTAGTACGATTTCCGGAGAGTTTAGCAAAACGAGATTTGATGAGGAAACGATTTCTTCAGGAATTCCGATTGTGGATTTTCTGGTGGAAAAGCGTCATCCGAATCCTTCGAAGCAGGAATTGCCTGAAACATCATTCGCAGAGCCTTCCTGCGAATTCTGCCTGAAAAAGTTATGGTTCTCTAATCCCTTTTCATCAATGCATCGACCATGAAATTTGGTTTGCGGTAGTATTTCTTAGGAATACTTGTTATTCCTGCGACGGGCGCTGCAACAGGGTCGGCAACGGAAACCGGGGTGACCTGAAGGATGGGTGTCTTCATTGGTGTCTTCCGTTTCCGCATGGCATGGAGCACTGCAAAGGAAAGGATCAGTGCAGTAAACATGAATAGGACGCCGGAGAAGAGCGTGGTTATGCCAATGATGAGAGCATACGTACTATCCTGAAGCACTGCATATCCTCCTATGACGAAGAGGAGCCAGTAGATCCCCACCGTGATTCGTGTCGACTCTATGGGGCTTGAAAGGCTTCGTTTACGGTTCGACTCATCTCCAAGAGGATAGTGGTCGATGATAGTTCCCAGCGAGATCAGGGCGATGCTGCATGCGATAGAGAAGACACCCGCAATTGCGAGTACTAACAGGAGTATCTCATTCATTCAATCGTCACCTCACGACAATGTTTTATTACGCCCTAAGAACTAGATAAAGTACTCCTTATGTAATCCCTAAAGATTATTTTGTAAAAAACGTAATACAAAAGGAATATCATGAGGCTATTTATAGTATTTTATCCAAGTTATTAGGGAATGGCAGAGAAGGTACCGGCGACCCGGGGGGAGAGAGTTGCGATTTCCTATAAAATGCCCCCCAATATCTATGAAAAGGTCAATAAACTCGTTTATGAAGAAAAGAAGTTCTCTACGGTCTCCGACTGCATCACACAAGCTTTATTAGCTTTCGTCGATAATCATCACGATATGGGACAGTTCAAGGAGCTGTTCCGGGACTACATGGCCTCCGATGAGGGTCGGGAACTCATGAAAAATATGATGAAAGAAGTGCTCCTGGACGTGCTCTCTTCCCAAAAAGTCGATGTAAAAGAGCGAAAAAGTAATCCATAGGAAATATTATTCCACCCTCCACCTATTTTGTTGCGTAGCATGTTCTTTTGCCGGATTTTCGATTATGTGAGTGATTAATCGTGCAGGTCACTGTCATTGCTGTGGGAAAGATCAAGGAAAAGTACCTGCAGGATGGTATCGCAGAATATGAAAAACGTCTTCGCCCATACGTGAAGTTGCAGACCCTTGAACTGCCGGAAGAGAAACGGCCTGTCTCCTGTTCGAATTCACAAGAACGGGCTGCAAAGGAGAAAGAAGGGGAACGTATCCTTGCGTCGATTCCCTCCGGGGCGTTCGTGATTGCCCTCGATATCAAAGGAGTGGCATGGGAGAGCAGAGAGCTTGCTGAATCTCTGAGACAGTGGGAGTTGTCCGGGAAGAACCATGTTGTCTTCCTGATCGGTGGAGATCTCGGGTTGGCCCCGGAGGTTCTTGCGAGAAGCGATCTGCGGCTCTCGCTTTCCCGGATGACATTCACTCACCAGATGACACGGATGATATTGCTTGAACAGGTTTACCGGGCGGTGAAGATCAATCACGGCGAACCGTATCATAAATAATTCTGAATAAACATATCAAAAGCAGATCTACTCAGTAAAAAATATTTCCCTTAACTGAAAACTACACCGAATCCTTCTCGATAGTGCACGATTCTTCTGTTACCTCAGGCTCTTCACCGGGTTGAATTGTCTTCATCGAGGGAAACAGGATTACTTCTTTAATAGAATTGTTATTGGTAAGAAGCATCACGAGCCGGTCGATACCGATTCCCACCCCACCGGTTGGCGGCATCCCGTAACCGAGTGCACTGATGAAATCGTAATCGATCATCTGGGCTTCGAGGTCGCCGAGCCGCCGTTTCTCGTCCTGCTGCTCAAACCGCTCCTTCTGGTCGACCGGATCGTTCAGCTCAGAGAACCCGTTCGCCACTTCCATCCCGTGGATAAAGAGCTCGAACCGCTCAGTGAACCCTTCTTTGGTCCGGTGCCGTTTGGCGAGCGGGGAGTTCTCGACCGGGAAATCGTAGACAAAGGTCGGCTGCATGAGTTTCTCCTCGACAATCCCCTCAAAGAAGAAGACAAGGAACTCCCGCTGGGACTGAGGTTTCCCAGCATCAGGGAGCTTGTTCTGCCGGGCGATCTCACGGAGCTCTTCGATGCTGTGGGCAAAGATATCGATGTCTGCGTATTCCTTCACCGCGTCTGCCATCGAGAGCTTCTTCCACGGCTTTGCGAAGTTCAGGGAGATCTCGCCGTAGGGGATATCGTACTTCCCGTAAAGACCATGGACGATCCCGGAGATGATATCCTCAGTGAAGCACATCATGTCATTGAAGTCGTGGTATGCCCAGTAGATCTCGACCATCGTAAACTCAGGGTTGTGGTTGGTGTCCACCCCTTCATTGCGGAAGTTCCGGGCGATCTCGAAGATCTTCTCGAATCCGCCAATCGCGATGCGCTTGAGATAGAGCTCCGGGGCGATTCGGAGGAAGAGTTTCTGGTCGAGGAAATTGTGATACGACGTGAACGGCCGGGCGTTCGCCCCTCCGTAGACTGGCTGGAGGATGGGGGTCTCGAACTCGAGGAACCCGTTATCGTCAAGGTACCGGCGGATCATCGCGATGATCCGGCTCCTGTCCCGGAACGTCTGCCTGCTCTCTTCGTTCACGATGAGATCAACGTAGCGCTGCCGGTACCGCTTTTCGACGTCCGTGAGCCCATGGAACTTCTCAGGGAGGGAGCAGACCGCTTTGCAGAGTATGGTGAACCGGTCCACCCAGATGGTGATCTCACCGAGTTTCGTCCGGAAGACGTGGCCCTCTACACCAATTATGTCCCCCCGGTCGATGAACTGGTTAAAGAGTTCGAACTGTTCTTCCCCAAGGTCATTCTTCCGTAGGTAGAGCTGGATCTTACCGGTCTCGTCCCCGAGATCCGCAAAGATGGTTTTGCCGTGGTTTCGTATAATGTAGATCCTCCCCGCGGTGGAGACGCTCTCCGAGCTCTTATCGTGTGTAATATCGGCGTATTGTGTTTTTATCCCGGCAACGGTATCCCGGCGGTCGAATGTAGGGGGGAAGATCGTAATTCCCTTCTGTTGGAGCGCAGAGATTTTATCGAGCCTTGTTATATCGAATGCAACATTTTCGAGAGGGTTGGTCATTGTAAAAACACCACGGTCACGGATGGTATGTATCGTAAATATGCGGTTCCGGGGGTAATAATACCTTTTTTAAAACGGAGTCTGGACGAAAAATGGCTTTCCTTATGGGAAAAAGACGGGTCAGATTTACCGGATCTCCGGGAGAATATATCAGGGATTGTTGCGTTTTTTCAGCACTCCGGATGCGTATTTTGCAAGGCCATATATTCCATCTGTTGAGGGGTGGACCTCGATAAAATCCTCGAAATCATGGACTGAGAACTGGTTCCGCATGAGAAATGCCATGTATCCCGCGATCAATCCCCCGCCAGGACCAGCGCAGCACATGCCGGTGATTTGGCCAGTCTCCGGGTCCGCCATGATCTTTGCAAGTCCCGTATCCCCAAGTGGGACCGACCAGAATGTTCCGGGCCCGGCCGGACCGGGGATGGAAAGGGATGCCGAATCGCAGGTGTCTCCGGTGCAAAATGCCAGCTCGTTTGTCAGGTTGATCGACTGGGGGATGTACCGGTACTCCATTTTCCGGTCAATACCAAGGATATTGTCGGCTGCAACTATGCCCTGGTGTCGGGCGACCGGGGTCAGGTATGGCGGCCCGGTAACATCCCCGCATGCATAAACGCCCGGGACACTCGTGCGCATATGGTCATCGACAATGACTTCCCCTATCGGCCCTTTTTTCACTCCGTTCAGCATTTCAGATCGCGGGAGGAGCCCGGCGGTGATCAGGATGTCCCTGGCCCCGATGATTGCATCCCGGCCCTCAGTCTTTACCTGAACAGATTCGACGTGGGATGTGCCGCCAAAAGAACAAATGCAGGTATTCTCCCGGATATCAACACCGTCAAGTTCCTTGATCGCGAGGGTCCTGAGGTGACTGTCCATATTTTTCAAAAATCTGCTCCGGCTGACTATCGTGACGGCGCTCCCGAACCTGCTGAAAATATACGCAAACTCGGCGGCCATCACGCCACCTCCGATGATCACCAGCTCCTTTGGAACACTGTTCATGGAGTACACAGTGTGAGGATTGTAAATGCCGTTGAGGTGTATTCCCCCCGCTTCAGGGATTTGAGGGTGCGATCCGGTCGCCGCGATCACTGCATCTGTATCCAGTTTTTCATCCCCGGCATAGACTTCCTTTCCCTCCAGCCGCCCGGTCTTATTGTAGATAATGTCGACGCCGGCATCCCGGGTCTCCTGATTGAGAAGGGACGCTATCTTCTTCTGGATGGCATGCATTTCCTGGATGATCCGGGGAAAATCGATTGTAGGTGCCGAATCGATAAGTCCCCGATCATGAAAGGAGCGGGCTGAATGTATCATGCGGGCGATATCATTCAACGCACAGACTGGCATGCAGCCGACATGAAGGCACTGGCCTCCGATCCCACCGTTTTCAATAAGAGTAACTTCCCTTTCCTCCGAAGCGAGGCGTATGGAAGCGATCCGGCCGGCCGGGCCGCCACCGATAACGATGACCATCAGGATCCCTCAGCGGCTGCCATACCGGATTCCTTAAAAAAAAGAGCGTATTGCATTGTTATTTATCCTCGGGATCCTGAAGACAGATACCCGGACATAGTGATGCCCCGGTCGGTCGTCGTTTTTTAGAAGACTTCAACACCTTCATCCATGGGTTCGGAAAGGAGCTCACCGGTAAATGCATTGACTTCCACAATCTTCTTGCCCCGGATCTGCCAGACAGGGATGTATACCTGTTTGCTCTCGACGGAGATGTTCTTCCGGTCGGGTTTTAAGATTTTTTCCTCGTAGAAGATCGCGTCTCCTTTTTCCTGCTTGATCCTCACCTTCTGGGTCAGCCTGTCGATCAGTTCATTGACAATTCGCTCAGTGGCTTCCTCTTTCCTGATATGCGGGTCCAGTACTTCGGCACCGCCGGGAATTTCCGTCTCCTCGACCTGCTTGCCGTCGAGTTCGATCTTTATCCCGTTGATGGCATTAATCGCCCCCCAGCCGTCCGCATCGAAGGGGATCCGGCGGTCCTTGTACACCTGTTCACCGGAACTCGTGTAGTGGAAGAGGAAGTAGGGCATGAACCGGAGTTTTGCGGTTCCCTGAACGCCACCGGTCCGGATTGCAGCCTGTTCGGTAAGTTTTACCGGGAAATGCGGGAGGGTTATTCCTGATGGTTCTTCCTTCTGCGAAGCCTCTTGTACTGCGGCAGCCGCGGCTCTCTTTCCTTTTGTCGGTGTGAGGTCAAGTGCCAGCTCACGGTCGAGGATGTCTGCCAGGACCGCTTCCCCGGTGTAACGGACGAAGTCGTCAACTCCCCACTGGATGCAGTTCTCGGTCGTAATGTCCTTGTCTACCGTGAAGAGGAGCTTCTTGCAGGTCATCTCGTGATCGTCAATCATGAGGCTGTAATTGGTCTTGTCGAACTGCCCGATGAGGTCTTTATCGTTCGAACAGAGCACCAAAAGACATGTACCGTCCCGGACCGCCGACAGATCGAGGGGGTCGTCGACTTCTTCTACCTCAAAGCGTGCTGCTTCAAGAATGAGCCGCATCGCATTCTTCGCTTTATCCCGCATCTCGTGTTCCATCATAAATAAATTGCCATGGTCTTATAGAACAATTTTTCTATTGCGCTGTCTTTGATTACTATAATGACCTTCCCCCTCAAATTTGTCAACCACAATATCGAGGATTATGCTATTAAGGTCACGTTCGATCCTGTCGAGGGAAAAGGAAACATTGTCCATAATCTCTCGCTGATCAAAAACGAGGATCTAGAATTTGCCATATCCGTCATGAAAGACGCCAACAAAACGGGCATCAGCGTCAGCAGTCTTGTAAGATTCCTCTCATCTGGCGAAAAAATTGCCGGTTTTACTGTGCCAGCGGGGCTCACCGGAATCTGCACGATGTGCAGCATCACCTTTGACGGCCTGCTGATCAGACGAGGTATCCCGGTTAACCCTATCGGAGGCGGAATTGTCGAGATCGAGAACCGGACACCGATCCGGTTCATCCACATGATCCTCTACGAACATACGACGATCGATCCGCTCCAGGTACTCATGTCGCAGAAGACCACATCGATAACGAATGTTATGCGACGGGGAAGCGGAAACATCCTTGCAAACATTCGCGAGTTCCATATGGAAGCAGAACCGCTCGTCGGTACTGTGCTCGATGAGCTCTCGAGAAGCAGCTATTCGGGCATCCTTGAAGTCGGGATGCCTAACGTTTCACTCTTGGGCGTGCCCGTGAGCCCGCAGTATGTTGCAATTGCAGCAGTCGGCGGAACGAATCCGATGGCGGCAATCAGGGAAGGCGGGCGATGGATAGAAACCCAGGCGATGAAAGGGATAATGGACGTACGGTTGATGGAAGACATCCGATCGTTTTAAAAACGCCAGGCCCTTGGTTATTTTATTATCTGTAATATTAAATATCGTTATAACAACAAGTGATCACTGATGGGAACCCGGTTACCTGTAACGCTTTTCCTTATTTTCGTCATTTTCTGTGTCACGCCAGTCATGGGTGCGACACTTTACCAAGGTGCAAGTCCCCAGATAACCGCTGCGATCCTTGGTACGAACGAATTCAGCCCGGGACAGGATACCACCATAAATGTGATCGTTCAGAACATCGGTGTGGCCGATACAGAGTTTCTCGACAAGGGAACGATTGACCCGGATGCTCTCCCGACGACCGCCAAGCAGGTGACGGTTGGACTCCTGGCAGACAACGCTCCCGTTGTTGTCAAATCGGATCCCCAGCTGGTCGGGGATATCCTGACCCGGAACAGCGTGATGGTACCGATTCACGTTGAAATAACCACGAATGCCACCGAGGGTGAATACCAGATTCCCCTGACCGTACAGTACACTTGGCTGTCATCGTCGCAGCAGGATACCAGTGAAGCGCTGCAGTCCCAATACAGCCTCGTCAACCTGACTATCCCTCTCACTATAAATATCATCCCCCACGTGAAGATCGGAGTCTTGGCTGTGGTTCCGGAGGATCTGAACGCTGGCGCGACCGGGTACATCGATCTGACGATAGAAAATATGGGCTCTGATAATGGAAGGGAAGCGACGGTGAAGATCGTCCGCAACGGGAACAGCCCGATCATCCCGAGCGACACAAGTGTCTTTATCGGTGATTTCCCCAGTAATGCTACGGTCTCCTGCAGGTACAAAGTAGCTGTATCCAGCGACGCTGAAAATCAGACCTACCCGGTGGATGTTATCGTAACATACGAAAACAACTACGGTGATATCGTGGACTCGGATACCGAAACGGTCGGTGTTCCGGTCTGGAGCAAGCTGGGCTTTGCAATCACCTCGTCAGCAGCGCAGGTCACTCAGGGATCTGACCAGATGATCACGGTGGAGTACCAGAATATCGGGAATACAACGGCATACCAGGCTCGGGCACGGATCTCTCCCGAGGATCCATTTTCGAGCAGTGATGATAGGGCATATCTCGGCGATCTAAAACCCGGTGAGCAGGCAGTTGCACAGTTTAAACTGGAGACGAGCAGTCAGGCAGTGGTTAAGACATACGCTCTTGATTCAGAAATCATGTATATGGATGCAGAGGACAACAGCCAGATCTCTGATACCATCCGTGTGCCGGTTCAGGTTGTGTCTAATCCTGGTACTTACAGTGCAGTCCAGATTCTCCCAATTATTCTCATCGTCCTCGTGGCAATCGCCGGGTATTATGTATTAATACTGCGAAAGAAGAAGTGATGCTTGGGTGGAATGGAGAACTGCCGGTGCCGACAGTCCGAACTGTCGATGAGATGCGCTCCGTACTTGCAGAACCATCGTGCAGTTGCAGCGAGCCCGTCTATTTTATGTATCGCGATCTTGCGAGATCAGATGCGGACTGGACCTGGTTGCGCCACCATAACCTCCGGTACGATCTGACCGTGATCCCCCCACGGGATCTGTGTGGGGAATGGGCCAAAACCAAGGGACACTATCATCCGAAAAACCCTGCAGGGACCGGATACCCGGAGATCTATGAGGTTGTGGAAGGCCAGGCCCACTATCTCCTCCAGTCCCGGGCGCTTGATGATGCAGTAATGATCTCAGCATCAGCAGGTGATCTTGTCATAATACCCCCGGACTACGGGCATGTCACTATCAACCCTTCGCGTACCGCGACCCTCATTATGGCAAATATCGTTTCGACAGCGTTCGAGAGCGAGTATGGGGATTATGAACGGTATCGGGGCGGCGCATATTACGAAATGAGCTCCGGCGAGCTGAAGAAGAACCCGCAATATAGCATTACACCGCCAATCCGGTATCTCGGCCCGGAGTGCAGGCGTGGTACGCACCGGGTATGCAGGGGGCCACTATATAATATGATCGGCAACGAGGATGCCCTAAAATTCCTTAATTCCCCCGAGCAGTTTCATCCAGTCTTTGCTGTAATGCTAAAAGGCTAGGGGCAGCAACGCGCTTGTGCGTACTCTTTTTTACAAGTCCGAGAACTTTTTCCTCTGCAGGTGTATCAGCCTGCCATCCCTGTCGCTCGAGCGCGGCAAGGGATGCATCAATCTCCCTATAGCTGAGCCCGATCTCTTCCTCATCGGTCTGACCTGCCCACAATCCCGCTGATGGCGTTTTTTTTATGATACGATCCGGTATGTCCAGGCTCTTTGCCATCTCTAATATATCCGACTTGTACAGATGAAGGATCGGCTGGATGTCAGCGGCATTGTCTCCGAACTTCGTGCAGTAACCGAGCAGGTATTCGCTCCGGTTCGATGTACCACAGACAATGCGATTATCACGGTTGGCATAGTAGTAGAGAACTGCCATCCGGATCCGGGCCATAAGGTTGCCGAGCAGAAAGCGGGATTCCCAGTAATCCGGTATAGCAGCAAAACCCGAAAGAATCGGCTCGATGCTCACAACCTTGTGCGTCATTCCGTATGCTGCGCATAGAGTGGCAGCATCCTTCGTATCGTCAGGACTGCTGATTGTGGAAGGCAGGGTGAGCCCCAAAACCCTGTCAGCCCCAACGGCCCTGCAGCAGAATGCTGCCGCGACTGCAGAATCGATGCCCCCGCTTATCCCAATGACGATCCCCGTGCATCCACTGCTCCAGTAGGCATGCCTGATCATCTGCTCGACCTGCCCCATTCTGCACCCCATCTGGTCGTCCATTTCCAACACTTCCTTTATAGCAGATGGATGAACTCTCTGAGCTGATCAGTGTCACCGACTGCGATCACAGCATCTCCCTCCATCAGGACCTCGTTATCGCCCGGTGCGACGATTGTCCGGCTTGCACTCTCAATACCGATGATCCGCACCCCGGTCTTTTTCTCGTACTTCCCGATAGGTCCCGGGTTACTGTTCATAATATGCTTCATCACCACGATGTCGCCATTAGGAAGCTCAAGAAGGATAGTGACAAGATCCGATAATATGATCCTTCCGATTGTCTGGCCGCCGATCATCGGGAGAAGTGCCACATAATCTGCGCCGGCGCGATACAGTTTGTCGACAGACGCCGGGGAGTTAGCCCGGGCAAGGATACGGATTTCCGGGTTGAGGTTGCGAGCCATGAGCGTTGTGAAGATGTTCACATCATCGTTGTTCAGAGCAACGATGCAGAACTGTGCATCCTCGATATGGGCCTTCTTGAGAATGTCCTCATCCTCTGCGTTGCCCACAACCTGATCCACGTCATGCTTTTTCGAATCGACAACGATGCAGGATATCCCTGCACTCCTCAACTCATGGTATGCAGCCGCACCCACATCACCGAATCCCGCGATAACGGCTCGTGCCTCCCTCTGGCCATCGACACTAAACTCGTCACGGATCGCCGCTACGATCGCATCGGTCCTGCCAAAGAGGAAGAGCGAAGTTGTTGTGTCTATCTCATCACTGGCACAAGGCTTGGCCACAAATGTGCCCGACCGCCAAAGGAAGAGGACAATAATACCATAACGTTCAAAGAGCTGGAGCTCACGCAGGGTCTTTCCAGCGGCGTTGGCACCCAATGCCACAGGGATGTTGATAAGTTTTAGTTCTTCCTGCGCATGGTTCTGCATATTGATGCTGATCCGGTCAAGACCGGGGATCTCCGGGGCAGTATCCCCGGCCGGGTTGAGAACCGCATGGCGGGCAAGAATCCTTCCCGTGGAATGTTTGGGCGACAGCACATATTCAGCACCGGCGTACCGGAGGTAACGATCGAACGACAGCTTATCGACAATGGAGATGATCTTTCCTTTCGCAAGTTCACGGATGCCGAGAAGGATGTTTGCCGTCAGCCTCTCATCCTTGCATATGACGATGTAGCCCGCTTTTTCGAGGTACGCGGCTGACCAGGTTGCGGGATCGGTATAGTCTCCCCAAATGACGTAGGCCCGTTTCCGGTATTGGGTCGCTATATCGAGTGCCGCCATTTTATCCATTTCTATGATAACGATATCGTGATCGGCAATGGTCAGGCTGTCGACGATAGACCTGGCGATCTCATCGAAACCGAAAACCACGGTATGTCCCGAAAGGGGATGGGAGGTACTCTTGGGGGGTGTCGGAGCGAGATGGGTGATGATGAACGGCGCCACCAGCAGCGGGACGACGATGAAGATCATGATAACTCCGGAGAGGATGATCTGGATGGAGAGCAGCATGGTGAGCGGGTTTGTGAAATGGGGGAGTTCCGTGTTCCCGACAGTCGTCATGGACTCGACCACGAAATAGAAGGAGTTTATCCACGATACCGGCTTCTCCTCAAGGATCGGGTAAACCGTATGGAAGACCTCGGAGTAGAGGATGATGAGCAACGCAAAAGAGAAGAAATAGAGCGAGACCTGGAGACCCGGTGAATTCCGGATAACTCTCCATGCCCTGCCGCTGCGTTTAACCACCATCAGAAACTCACTCCATCCAAGGGGTCTTCACTACAGCCTTGCTTCAACTCCGGTGATAAGAAGTACAACTCACCAGCACCGCAGGTCTTTGAGAGGTTTTCCCCAAGGGCCAGGAGGGCGTACATGGTCGCAGGATGATGGTCCGTATATTCTGAGAGGAGCTTCATGACATCGTTATGAAATGAATTTTTATGAGTGATGCAGGGGCCCGGATCGCATCCCACTCCGTACAGATGAGCATAAAGGGCAATCTCACGTGCAGATACTGCCATAAAGGGAAAGATCCACCTGAACAGCCTGTGATCCTGGTCGGTGTGATGGTTTTCCCAGACAGGGCATCCCGAAAGGAAGTTTGCCAGGACCGATCGGGAAAAATCTTCAAGGGTATATCCGACTGCAATTCCCGTAAACTTATTTTTCCGGGCAATATCTGCGATCTGCCCTGCATCCAAAAGATTTCGATCCTTCCCAGTTCCGGTTTCAGTTGTGAACGCTGAAATTTTGATATCCCGCCTCTTACTCGTGAGGGCGTTCAAAAAATAGAGGAGGGCACCGCTATCTCGGTTCCCTGAGAGCAACACTCCGATATGATCGCCGGGCTTTAACCACTGGTGTTGCCGTATCACACGTTTTACTTTTGTTTCTATTTCCGCTACAAAATGCCGCTCGCAAAGATATTGTCCTGAATATGGCTGGAAGATGATTGAATTTTGGTGGCACTTGCTGCATTCCATGCTCTGATCCAATCTATTCTGGAGAATAAAAGATGTTTAAGGTTGTGATGGACAGGTGACCGGAGGTAACGAGCGATTTTATAGTTCGGCACATAACCACTCTAACGATCATGGCCGTCTCTGCAGAAAACATCCGCACACTGCATAAATATGAAAAAAGCATCCTCGCGGTGCTTGAGCGGCAGATGACGAGGTATGCCTGGGTGCCTCTGGAACAACTGATAACGAGTACCGGTCTATCAGAATCAGAAGTGAATTACCGGCTGGCCCGGCTGATCGGATGGGGTATGGTACGGTTCAACCCGGTACCCTACGATGGATATTCCCTCGTTTTTGGCGGATATGATACACTTGCACTTGGGACCCTCACAAAAAAAGGTACCATCTCTGCGCTCGGGTCTCAGATCGGAGAGGGTAAAGAATCTGTGGTCTATGAAGCGCTCGGGCTTGGTCCTGTCGCTATCAAATTCCACCGGGTTGGCGGGCGGTCTTTCAGCTCAGCCCGGCTCAACCGGGAATATATGTCTGACGACGCGCACTGCTCCTGGCTTATTGCATCACGAAGATCTGCAGAAAGGGAATATGCCGCACTCACTCGGTTGCATCCCACCATCAGTGTTCCATTACCTATCGACCAGAACCGGCATACGGTTGTAATGGCACTCATCAACGGTACCAACCTCAACCGTTGTCAGCTCGAGGCCCCGGGAGAAATCCTTGACGAGATCCTGGTAAACATCGGAAAAGCATATCACGCCGGGATCATTCATTCCGATCTATCAGAATACAATGTCATGATGGAAGACGGCAGGTGCGTTATCATTGACTGGCCCCAGTGGGTTGAGACCAGCCACCCTAATGCAGTGTCGATTATTACCCGGGATATAAAGAACATTCTCACGTTTTTCAAACGGAAATACCGGGTAAGGTATGACCCCGGGGATGCGTTCCGATGCGTGACCGGCTGAAGATTTTTGGGATAGACATTATAAAAGGGTCGGTGAGATCGCGATCCCGCAGGCCAATGTATGCCCTTGTCCATATGGAAGGCCAGAAGATCGAGGCAGAATCGGAGGTCTCGCTGTACCGGCTTTTCCGTCTGCTTGCTGAGGAACAGCCGGATATTCTTGCAGTGGACAGCCTGCAGGAGATCTCCACAGATCAGCACGAACTCTTCTCATTTTTACAAAGGCTCCCCCCGCAGACACGGCTCGTACAGGTTACCGGCGGCGAACGAAAAGAGACGCTTGGCAAGGTAGCAGCACGATATAACATCAGCTTCAACCGGTTTGATCCGTTCGCTGAAGCCCGGACAACGGCACAGGTAGCTTCGCTGGGTGCTGGTGCCGAAGTGATTGCTTTTGAGAACGAAAGTGAAGTGGTTGCGAGCCGGCACAGGTCCCCAGGAAAAGGAGGTTGGAGCCAGAACCGGTACATCCGGAAGATACACGGTGCCGTGCAGGCTAAAGGACGGGAGATTGAGATGGCTCTCTCGGCAGCTGGGCTTCGCTATGAGAAGAAAGAGACCCGGGCATTCGGGGGAAGCAGCAGGGTGGCATTTAAGGTATTTGCAACCCGGGACCAAGTACCTATATCTACGTACCGCGGTGCCGATGTACAGGTACGTATCGAAGGTAAACGCCTCGAACGGATCCGGTTCCGTCCGCTCTCTGCCAAACCCAGGTATCTGATCGTTGGTATTGACCCTGGTACGACAACTGCCGTCGCCGCGCTCGATCTTGATGGGAATATCCTCCACATTGCCAGTTCCCGTCAGATGAATATGGGGGATGTTGTAGAGTCGCTATTCCGGGTGGGGAAACCACTCATCATCGCATCAGATGTACAAGAAATGCCGTACTCGGTCGAAAAGATCCGGAGGGCCTTTTCAGCGATCGCTTATACCCCGAAACAGGATGTGAGCGTCGAGACGAAAATGGAGCTTACCGCTCCCTTCCAGTACGGAAACGATCACGAGCGGGATGCACTTTCTGCCGCGCTTGACGCGTACCGGCAGTACCGGCACAAGTTTCAGAACCTTCAGAAACGAATCCCCCCGGGTCATGATCTCGACGAAGTCCGGGCACGGGTCATTAGGGGACAGGCACTTGATCAGGTTCTCGGTGATATGAATCTCCCGACTCCTGAACCTGCGGTTCCCGCACCTCCGGTGCAGGTTGGAGAGAAGCACGATGAGCGTGTACGTGTTCTTGACGGGATGGTCAAGCGCCTCCGTTCCTTTATTGCCGAGCTTCAGGAAGAAGTCAAGAACCGGGACTACGAGATCCACCGGCTCCAGGCCCGCCTTCGGAAAGTCAGTGCCACCCGGGACGCAGAGATTACAAAAGACGCGGAGATAATGAAACGGGACACCGTGATCCAAAGTCTGAAGAAACGTCTACGCAAAGAGGAGCGATATAGCAGGAACCTCTCAAAGCGCCTAACGCGGATCAAAACCTTCGCGGAGTTGTCAATGGAGGGGGAGGTCGTGCCGGTAAAAGTGATGGAAGCTCTGACAAAAGAAGGACTCCGTCGTCTTGCCGATGATGTCGGGATCGATGAAGGCGACAGCATCTTCGTAAACCGGCTTGACGGATGGGGGAGGAGCGTTATCAAAGACATCGCCGGGATCCGGGTGAAATCCGTGGTTGTCAGTGCTGCTGCACTCGCCGCAAGCGATCCACAACTTATGCCGGCATTCCGTGAATCTAATCTGCCGCTCCTGTCAGATCAGGATGCAGGCGTCCAGGTGAGGGGGAAACAGGGTCTTGCGGATAAGGAGGCTCTTGATAAAGCGCTTGCAGTGTGGCGGAATGAGCAGGTACGGCGGGAACGGGAGCAGAAATCCGAGATGATTGAGCACATCTTCAAAGAGTACAAAAGCGAACGCGGTAAGGAGGTGCGGAAATAGTGGATGACCGTGAACTGCTCAAGGTAGTGATGGGGGTTGTCGGGAGGGAGCACTGCCTTGACGATTGTGCAGAGCTACCCTGCGGCGATCAGGTGATGGTTGTTACTACTGATATGCTCCACCGGACAACTGATTTCGTCGAGGGGATGAGCGACTGGCAGATCGGATGGATGAGTGCGGCGGTCACGCTGAGCGATATCGCCAGCATGGCTGCGGTACCGAAATATCTCCTGATTGCGGTCGGGCTTGATGACTGGAAGAATCTCGGTGGCGTGATGCAGGGCGCACAGGACTGCTGCAAAAAGTTCGGGGCAGTGATCATCGGGGGGGATATCGACAGGCACAACGAACTGACCGTTGTGACGACCGGTCTTGGGCTCGTTGATAAACGATATATTGCGCGACGCACCGGAGTACATCCCGGTGACCTTGTCTGCATCACCGGTACCCCAGGCCAAGCTCAGGCATGGCTCGATGGATATCACCAATTCGAGAAGGCGCTTTTTGAGCCCCAACCCCGGGTTGAAGAAGGGCAGCGTCTGGGCAGGGCAGGTGTGAGCGCGATGATGGACGACAGCGACGGCATAGCGCTCTCTCTCTATGATCTGCTCAGCGTGAACGGGTGCGGATTTGCAATCGAAACAGATGCAGTTCCCCTCCCTGCCGGGATACCCCGGAGGGAAGCGATGGAGCTAGCGCTCTACGGGGGGGGAGATTACGAGCTGATCTTCACCCTGCCCAAGGATAAACATCCGGTCGAAGGTGTTTCATACCATGTTATCGGGACTGCGATCGATGAGGTTATGGTACTAGCCGATGGAAAACCGCTGGAGAAGCGGGGCTACCAGCACAAATGGGAAGATTCATAATCCCTCGACATTTCTCTTAAATATGTTCAGCAAGAGACATTTCATGCAGACAATATCAGGCTGAATTGCATGGAATCTCTGGAGAGTAAACTGGAACGGCTGTCACCCGATCAGCTGAAAGAAGCGGAAGATTTTGTGGATTTTCTTCTGTTAAGGTCAGGAAACAGTCCGTATATTCAGGTCCCCCCTCTTCAGGTTCCTTCGATGGTCGGTGTAGCACCTCCGGTTCTCACTTGTCCGGAACCTGAACATCCCTCCCTCGCATCAACATCAGAACTAAAGGAGACCGGGGACCCCGGGGATAATCCGGCACCGGCAGGTCCCGGGGACTGGATCACGCGGGACTACATGGATTACGGGCAGTTCGAGCAGCAGCCCCCACCCACGACCGAAGTAATAAAAAAAGTAAAGGCGAAGAATGTCCAGCATGGGGAGCCGGAAAAATCCCGGCAACTGCTTGACTGGATTGATTGAATTTTTCCCGGTTTGTATTTACCACTGTGATGCCGACAGGAAAAACACCTCCCGGATTTAGTGCCACTAACTTACTGCCGGACAAAAGAACCCCTTTGAAGCCAAAGTGATCTATCGTATCGGTCACTGGAAAATATTCGAAAAACGAATGGACTCGACGGGATTTGAACCCGTGGCCTTCACGTTGCAAACGTGACGATCTACCCCTGATCTACGAGCCCGCGTAAGGTAACTTGCGGCATACTATTTCTCTACGGGATCCATATAGTTGTTACTGTCCCGTGTGATGAAAAATGATGAATATCCCATGGACCCGGCGGGATTTGAACCCGCGGCCTTTACGTTGCGAACGTAACGATCTACCCCTGATCTACGAGCCCGATGCGGTATACAATTCTTCAATCGCAGGGATATAGTTGTTACTATACCCGCGAAAAAAAGTTTTTAGAGAATAATCTCGATGTCGAGTTTCTCTGCAAGTTCCTTATACCTGTTCCGGATAGTTACTTCGGTCACACCCGCAACCTCTGCAACTTCGCGCTGGGTACGCCGCTCACCGCCAAGGATCGAAGAGATGTATATCGCCGCCGCTGCAACTCCGGTTGGACCCCTGCCGCTGGTCAGCTCGCGTTCCCCTGCCTGTCGGAGGATCTCGACTGCGCGGCTCTGAACTTCACCCTTGAGCGTCAGCCCGGAGCAGAAACGTGGGACGTAATCGATAGGTGACGTGGGGAGCAGCTTGAGTCCCAATTCGCGGGAGATAAACCGGTAGGTTCTTCCGATCTCCTTTCTTGAGACCCGGGACACTTCAGCGATCTCATCGAGAGTTCTGGGCACGCTGCACTGCCTGCAGGCTGCGTAGAGAGCGGCTGCTGCGACCCCTTCGATACTTCTGCCCCGGATGAGGTTCTTATCGACTGCATCACGGTAAACAACGGCTGCGGTCTCACGGACGTTTCGCGGAAGCCCCAGCGCAGAAGCCATCCTGTCGAGTTCTGATAATGCAAAAGCGAGGTTACGTTCGGTTGCGTTACTGACACGGATCCTGCGCTGCCACTTGCGGAGACGATATAATTGTGCACGGTTCTTTGATGAGATCGCCCTGCCGTACGAGTCCCGGTTGCGCCAGTCGATCATCGTAGAAAGACCCTTATCGTGGATCGTGAATGTCATAGGAGCGCCCACCCGGGACCTCTTCATCCGCTGGTCGTGGTCAAATGCACGCCACTCAGGGCCGCGATCGATAAAGTCATCATCGATAACAAGACCGCAGCTCTGGCAGACCAGTTCTGCACGCTCGTAGTCATGGACAAGCTGCCGCCCGCCGCACTCAGGGCAAACGGTCTCTGTATGGTTTTCTGCCTTCTTCTCGTGCTCTTTTTGTTTAATACGAGATTTGAGTGCCTCCCTCTCAGACTGGAGGACTTTTAACTTCTCAACTTCCTGCATCTCTGTTCACCAGATGTATAACTTTTTTTGCCGGTACCGGCGTATCGTTTTCCCGCGAATTACTTCGCGAAGAGTTTTTCATTGGGCTGCACAGTGCACTTCTCCCGGCAAAGGACCGCGGCATAGGGTGCTTTCACATTGCCAAAGAGATCCAAGATCTTCCCTACCGGTTTCATACGCCGGTCGGTTACCTCACTATATAATCCCGGAAGTTGTGCTGCATCGCACTGGATGATAAGCATCCGACTGCCGCAGGTGCTCACCGCTCGACCAACAACCTTCACGCAACAACCTCAGGAATATAACGGTGCTGATTAATTAGTAATCTATATAAATTTGACGTCTCACTATTTAAATGTTGCGTGAAAGTTTAAATAGAAATATCAGGACAGAAACCCGTCGATATTTAAAGATATGACCTGTTTGGACTCTGCATCGCTCAGTCCGGCCCCTTTTGCAACCACAAACTTTGAACGCTCGTCAAGGATGTCCTGAGGGGCGTGCGCATCTGAATCGACCACAATCTGGCACGATGCCTCGCGCCCAACCCTTGCTACGTGACCATTAGTCCGGTTGTGTCCTCCCCGCGATGTAATCTCGAGAGCAATCCCGTTCTTCGCCGCGAGGACAGCATCTTCTGTCGATATAAGCCCCGGGTGTGCAAGGATATTCACATATTTACATCCGCATGCGGCGTGGTTGGTCCCTGGTGCAACCGGCTCGACCGGTGTCTCTCCGTGTACTATGACAATATCAGCGCCCAGATCCTTTGCTCTCTTTGCAAGGTCCGCTATCTGAGGCGGAGGTACGTGGGTTATCTCGACCCCGCAGAGGAGTTTCACTCCGAAAAGTTGTGCAGATTCCCGGACCTGATAGAGTGTTGAAAGTACCGATGCCGTATTGGAAGTATCGACATGATCGGTGATTGCAACTGTCGTATAGCCGGTCACTGCCATCCTCCTGATGAGTTCTATCGGGAGCATCTCCCCATCAGACAAGATCGAGTGGGTGTGCAGGTCGTACATTCCGGTCACCGTTTTACCTCCAGTTTCTGAGCAACCTTTTTTATGAACACCGTTTTGGAACTAGTGCATTCAGCAACGATCCTGCCCTCGCGTCTTGCCCAGTGTGCAGGGTGATGGTGTTCCTCGATCCTATACTTCACTCCAAGGCGTCTCAATGCGCGCTCAATGTCGGTAAGCACCGGGGCTTTCGTCCCAAGGCTGCGCGGAACCTTCCTTCCCTCACTGCGCCTGAACGCCGCGTTGAAGTAGCAGGGATAGAGTATACATTCGCCTTCAGCCATTGCAGTACCGTTAGCAGGTCAAGGTATAAACAGTGAACGCTCCCACCTAAGACCATGCATCATATCGACGTCAGGATTGAAAAGGATGTGTATGACACTAATAACACCCTTGCTGACGAAAACGCAAAGCACCTCAAAGCCCACGGAATACGTGCATTTGACCTCCTCGGGGCTATCGGTTCGGGCAAGACCGCCCTTATCGAGCGTCTCGTCCCGCTTCTCGTAAAGAATGGGCTGAGGGCCGGTGCGATCGCCGGAGACGTGTACGGTGATGATGATTTCAAGCGGATTACAGCGCTGGGTATCCCTGCGTATAACGCGAATACCGGGAAAGAGTGTCATCTTGATGCCCACCTTGTCGAGCACGCAATCGATCACCTCCCTCTCGATGACATCGACATACTTTTTATTGAGAATGTCGGAAACATGGTCTGCCCGACAGATTTCAGGCTTGGGGCCGAGAAGAGGATTGTCGTCGTCAGCTCCACAGAAGGTGACGACGTGGTGAACAAGCATCCGATGATGTTCCGTGACTGTACGATAGGCGTCATCAACAAAGTCGACCTCGCACCTCTTGTCGGGGCGAACCTCGACCGGATGGAAAAAGATATCCACCGGTACAATCCAACTATGCCGGTTTTCAGGACGAACATGAAGACAGGCGATGGCATTGTAGCACTTCTCGATACCATCCTCATGTAATCGTCGAATCACTCATTTGCCGGGCTACACCAACAGCCATTCCCGTGAAAAAGATGAAAAACCCCGTGATGGGGAAGTACTATAAATAATTCTGAAAGGAATATATAGAGCACCATCTTCGGGAGGAATCCCGTAGAAATATAGTATGGAGTGACACAATGCTCTGGCAGGGAGAATCAGTACGGAAGGTAACCGGTGGCAGGCGCCGCCCGGCAGCGATGAAGCGAAGAGCAGAGATCGGGTTAGCACCCGCAGACACCCACATTGGGGAGGACCGGAGGCGGATAATCCGCACATTCGGAGGGAACGAGAAATCCCGTGCGCTGCGTGCAAGCTTCGCTAATGTTACGAATCCTGAGAATGGCGAGACCAAAAGGGTTAAGATCGAGACTGTTCAGGAGAATGGGGCAAATCCGAACTATGTCCGGCGTAATCTTCTCACAAAGGGCGCGATCGTGAAAACCGAGATCGGCAGTGCCCGGATCATGAGCCGCCCTGGCCAGGACGGCGTCATCAACGCAGTGTTACTCAAATAAGTATCAGCAATCTTTTTTCTTTCAGACCTTCATAGTTTAGCTATGCGAAGGATCTTTTATGGTTTCCCCCAGCGGGTGGATCTCTCGTTTGCGATGGGTATGCCGTTTAACGAGACGCTGAAGTATATTGCAAGCCTAGATAACGAGGAATCAACCAAAACCACCGGTAAGGAACTGGTCAAGGTCAAGATCCGGATCCAGATCGCCGTTGACCGTGCGACCTTTGGAGATATCGTCCCGGATGTTCTTCGCCCGGGTGTCATCACTGAGGCTGTCGATATGCGTGTATCTGTCCTTGCACTGGCACTGCGCGGCGGAGGCAAGGTACCGGTTGCGAACGACGTCTTTTTCCTCAGGCTTACTGACCAGGTCTCACGTACCGATATCGACATTGCAAAGGAAGGGCGGGGCGATGGGCTTGATGCTCTTGATATGAAAAATATCCTTCTGGGTGCCTCGAAGTGACGATTCGAATCACGGTTGCCGCGCCCTTCAAACACACCCGGAAGGCCGGTATGCGCAAGAACGAACTGGTATACTACTATGCGCTTGACCGGAAATGGATGAGTACCGAACAGGCAAATCTTTTCCTGAAACGAGCTGAAGAAGAGAATCTACTCAATCAGGAGAACGGCATCTTCACCCCGAAGTTCGATATCGCCGGAGTAGCTATACCGATCGGGTTCAAACCGACATCTGCGATATTCGAGCGCAACGATCCGGTCCAGGAACTGATCAGCCGGATAGCAAAAGCAAACAAGGTGCCAGAGACCGATATCGTTGCTGAGATGAATAAGGTTATCAAAGAGGGTTTTGATGGGAACCTTCTCCCCCCGGCAGCTCTCGTTATCCTTGCAAAAAAATACAATGTTATCTCCGAAGATCTGCAGGAACCGATCCGGCTGGCCCTGAAAAAAGGGTAATTATCACCGGAAACATGGTAATTCAAGTAATCATAATAGCCAAAATAAAATCAACGTATCTGGCTGTTCCTTTCAAGTCAAGAATCCATCATGATGGTGACAATGAAACGAGGAAGAAGTGATCTCGGGGACAAACCTTGGGTTGCTATCGCAACGGTCGCAGGTTTCGTCGCCGTCATCATTATAGCGCTGGTATTTTATCTGGGGAACCCAGGAGGGGGGTTGTACGGTACCGAGCCACAGGAGGCACAGGGAAGTACCTCCATTCAGAACTCTACAGAAGTCAGTACACCAGGTTCATCATCTGTGATCAGCGAATTGACGACCATTGCAATTCCCGTGACCGGGGTCTGGGTGAGGGTCAGCTATATTGGGAGCTATACCGGGATATACGGAGTGAATGGAAACCTGCAGAAAATAGATAATTCAGGGGACCGGGTCTTTGAGGTCCAAAAGCCGGAAGGCAATATAACCGCGGTTTTTACCAAGGAAGACAGCTCGACCCGGCACGAGATCCTCGTGGAGATCTATAAAGATGGTACAATATTAAAATCTGGGGAAAACTCCTCTGCCTATGGCGAAGTGAGCCTAATCTACCAATTATAAATTTTTAACATATTCTATTTGAGAATTATCCGAAGAGTGGTTTGAAAAACTATAGAAAAAGATTGATATTCAGTCTCGACTTTACGGAGTATTTTTTTTAAGATTTTCTGATGAATCCAGATTGAGCTTTTTAGCTAGCGCGCAGATTTATGAGAATGCTTTAAAACCAAAATATACAGCAATACCACCCGCGACTAAGAATCCCAATCCAATTACAGCGTTGGATGATATAAGAGACAGCCCCAGTGAAAATAACACAAATCCAATAAGGACTGCTGTTATTATGGATATTAGATCTTCCATCATTTTAGGGCCTCTTGTACTTTTTGTTGATAATGAATACAATAAAGTATGTCCCCACTATCAAAGTGAGCAAAGAGATTATAAACATAATACTTGTTAAGGATTGAAGTTCCGTTGTTGATATTAATAACATAAAAAATGTAATCATTGAAATTATAAGCGTTAACAAAAATCCTATTGTTGTATTCATACTTGTTTGGAAAGGAATGTGAATTTCCCCAGTTGAAGCAGGTATAGTTTCTTTTAATCCCGCAAGATTTTGGCAGTACTGGTTTTTTGTAGCCGATGAAATAAATGGAGATTCCATAACTTCTCGTATGAGTTCGTCAACAAGTGAATTAATAGTAAAAACACTATCGACTAAAACATGGTATTTTTGTGAAATTGAAGATATCAAGGATACAAGTGTTTCTTTTGTAGGTAATTGATTTTCGGAGATAGAAGGTCTAATAGCAACTAAGATGTCATGTCTAGCAAGCTCAACATGTTGATTGTATTCTTTGTTTTCTCGTTTTGACAATGAACGCTGGCTTAAAAAATAAAAAAAGGTCGCAATTAAAAATGCTATTACATAATTTAGTATAGGACTGACAACAGTATATGCCGTGTATAATGAGGATGATATGTCACCGCTCATAATTGTTAAAAATTGTTATTCGATTAGATAATTTTTTCTAATCTCATTCAAGTAGGTTTGTGTAAACAAATACACTGTCAACTGTGATAAAATTAAGAAAAGGAGTCACGCCCCGAATTTAAGAAAAATTATGCGTGAAAATAAATCACCAACCCAAAAAAGACCGCAGCACCTACCGTTGCCAATATTATCGAGCCGAAAGTAAAAAGCAGACGTTGAGTTATTGTAATCTTCTTCTCACAAGGGAAAATAAAAGTGAATACTTGAAGCGCTACCACCGAGATAGAACAGAATATTCCAGAACAATCAAAAACTAGCGTAGCTGGATCCAAGTATACCACCTCAATGCGCCGTTGCCTTAAACAAGGCCGGCAAAATTACAATAAAAAACAGCCAGATTAGAATGAGGGCACCGATTATCTCGGCGACAAGTCCAATAATGTCTCCTTGACCTTCTTCATGTGGAGCTGACATAATCTAAATAAAACGATTCAACGTATATCAATTTCGATAACGGTGTCAATATCGTTGCTGTGACTTATTCTATATGAGCCTAGCCTCCCCGCTCGCGTGACTCTTTCAGTTTGCGAGCTCGGTATTCTCGTTGTATTTTTCGCGTGTATTCCTTTTGTGCTTCGTCAACAAATTGACAGTTTTTGATAGCGGTCAATCGGACGATATAGCGGTTGATTTTGTGGGTCTTTTTGGATACGCCACCTTTTGTTACGATTGGTTCGAATTGAATCTCTCCCGACAATTTACCCGCCCGATATTGTTGGTTCATCAATCGTGTGTATTCCTTTTGAGCCTCGGTAACGCTCTGATGGTTTTTAACAGCGATAGCCTCCACTATGCATCGATTTATTTCGTTGTCCCGTTTCGACTTCCAACATCTATCTCTATACATTATCGTCGTGTTATAGTGGAACAGGCGCCTATTTTAAAGTGAGCTTTCGATAATTTGGGCTTCGATTTGAAAAGTCAATTTGGGGTCTCAGACGAGGCAGGCATAGCAGAAATTCACGTCTGGCTGTCGGGGTTAGTATTTTCCACACTTAGTCTACATGGGCCGAGAGGGGGGGTGCTTCGCACCCCCCCGCCCCCTGTCCCTCTGGACGGGGGCTATATGGGTTACGAGTTTAAGGCGGGAGCCATCTGGGTGCGTTGATACGCACCTGGACAACTCCCTTTTGGATCTGGGAGAGTCCCCTCCCTTTGGGGGTCGTTCGGGGGTCTACCGACCCCTCACTGGGCAGGGAGGTTTATGGGAAAGGAGAGGGCGGCATAATGTTAGGGTTGGATTTCAAAGTATCCTTAATATACGCCTCCAATTCCCGCACCTGATTTTTGAGAGCGTTCACTTCTTCCGCTTGTTTTTCCATTTGATAGGCTACCCCATGCGGAGTGGCGATAACAAGGGCATTTTCGCACTTCCGATACTCTTGTTCCAGTTTGCCATCAGGAAGACCGTTGTATGCGTTTCCATAGGCATCTGAGTGACCCATGATAAGTTCGGCGATTTCGGCGGGAATTACGGACATGGTTTGAGTTTTGAAAAAACCCCTTAGGCGATGAACGTTCAACTGATTACGGCGTGTTTTTTCATCCTTTGTGTAATGCCCTGCCGCTTTACATGCCGCATCCCACATGGCATACACGGCGGTGGGACCATAAGGGAAAACAAAATCCTGTTCGTGTCTCCTAATAACGCCTAAATTTGTGCTTTTGACCACAACTGCACTCAGGTATGCAGGGGTAGCAATCTTCCATGCTAAAAGTGCTTCTTCTGCCTCTCGTGTTATCCACACACGGCGGGAAGTCTGGTTTTTACTATCCTCAATGAAAAATTCCGTCAATTTCTCACGGTATGCTTCTTTCGTCCGATCTGGTATCCGCACCTGCGACCATCGCAAATTCAAGGCTTCCCCGATGCGCATACCCGACGATGCTAGCACCAGAATAAGCGCTTTCAACCGAACATCAGACTGCCCGAGGATGTCTCGAATAGTCTGAACATCGGCGTATTTGATATTCGTACGGCGACCGCCCTTTGGTTTCATCCGACGGAAACGCACCTTATCTTTTTCCGAAAATTCTATGTCGTTTTCTATGAGCCACTGACGGACACCGCATTGTTTAATGTTAATGGTGCGAGGAGGGATGCCAGATTCATTCATTTCACGGAGAAACCCTAAAAAATCTGCCGCGTTATCTCTTTTTTCCTTGAGGTATTTCTCAGCCAATTTTTCATATGTGGCGTATTCTTCTTTTGTTGCGTGAGCCCCGACTATCTGCCTTCCGTAAATGTAATCAAGAAAGCGCAAGATACCAGTTCGATACGCGTATCCTGTTCCCTTTGTGCGGCACATTGATAAAAATCGCTCAATCGGTTTTGCTACCGCAGGGTTGGATTTGCGTGTTGCCATAAACCCATATTTCAGAGTTGATGGTTATAATCTTAACTTATGAATGTTCGCAAAATGAGGATTGAATATTGATATTTATCTCCTGCCGGCTTTCTTTGGCTTTTCAGATTTTTCTCCCTCGACTTTCGGGAAGATCTCGTCTAAGGGTTTTTCGCCATATGTGGTAACGCGTGCATTTACCTGAACAAAGTCTGCGGTGATCTCGTTTAACCGGATCATCTTTCTCCGGCGCTCCCCGTCCATGGTCGGATGAAACCCGATACCCCCCGCGAGGAGCAATCTCTTGCGTCCTGCACCGGGAAGGCCTTTCTTTGCCGTGGTCCCGGTCCGATCGGAAGCCCCGGTGATCAGGATCTTGTATCCTGCAAGCCCCAGTGCGCCCGCTTCAAATTCGTCGCCGATACGTTTTCCCACGACGGTACCTGCTGCGCTGCCACTGGCATCGACATTGTAAGCACGACCAGTCTTCGGGTCTGAAACTACTATCTTGAACTCTGCCATTTCTCTCTCTCCCATCGGGTCTGATCAAAACCCATTGATTTTTCAACGTCTCTTTGCTGCCGGCATATGCCTACACATGAGAAGTACCCATTTTATTTTACCGGTACACTATTAAACCCTCGCGTACCCAGCCAGCCAAAACGGTTCACTTGCCCCAGAAGGGATCGCCTTTCCTCCTGAACGTCGTATATTCCCCAAGAATCTCCTGGGTACTGGTATTGAGCGATTTCATCATCTCGCGCTCCAGCACCTTCACATGCCGCTCGGGCACATCCACAAACAGGTCATCGCCGATACTTACCTGACGTCCGACCGTTGCCCCTTCGATTGATATTGCGACTTCAAGTCCGGGGTCGGCCTCCTTGATAGATTCCTGACGGAGCTGCATCGTTTTAAGATGTCCCACTTTTTTCCCGTCAGTCTTGATAAGGTCAACACCACTCCGCAGTTTCCCACCCAGCACTCTTACGCCGACAACAGCGGGGTTGCTCTGACGGAATACGCAATCGGGGAGGAGCCGGATCTTTGCAGGCATAACGACATGTTCGAACCGCTGTTTCTCCTGAAGCCGTTTCTGCTCATCTTTCCACTCGATATACTGGTCGATCAACTGGTAGATTACCCGGCCCTCGAAAACCTTTACCTGTGTGTACAGCGGATTTTTGATCATCTCCGCCGCGTCAGGGAGTATCGGCGTATTGAAGGAGAGTAGGACACGGTTTGCCGGGTTTTTGATAGTCTCGGTCTCAATGAGGTCGTGCCTGCTCACCGGCCCGACTTCAGCCCGCATCACTCCGATTTCCTTGCCTTCCAGCTCTTTGCAGAGCGCTTCGAGCGCCCCAATCGTATCGGCTTTTATCACGATTCCTTCATCAGCGAGATTGACATGGATCTCGGTCATTTCCTTACGAATCTTCGCTATGATCTCATCACGGTTTCCCCGGACAACAAAAAATGGAGAACCGGCTATCACACCTTCGAAGTCCGGTGCTGTGACTTTGATCCCAGCCGCCGCCACTACGGATTTCACTCGTTCAAACTTCTCCTCAACGAGTATTTCCTTCATGGGTCGGGGTTTCAGCAGTGATCGGACTTTCGTCACCACCACGTTATCCTGCGAAGCAACCGCGATCTCATCCCCGACCGTAAGCGTCCCATCGTAGAGGATGACATCGAGCGTAGTTCCCAATCCTCGCTCCTCCTTCACCTCAAGGACTGTCCCTGCTCCGGCTCCCTCAACCGAAAAAGCGAGTTCGTCTCCCATATACCGCTGCGCCAGCCCAATCATAACAAGGAGAAGATCTGAAATCCCCTCACCGGTATGAGCACTTACCGGGACGATAGCAAGATTACGCTGGAAATCTGAGACACGATCAAACCTGTCGGCAGAGAATTCGAGTTCGGCCAGTTTTCCGACAATCTCGTATGTCTTGTTCTCTATGTCACCTTTAACCCGGTCGTTCTGCTTTGCAAAGGTGGAGAGGAATGAATCGTTCTGGTTCACTCTCCAGGCATGAATCCGGTCGATCTTGGTCGCAGCAATCACAAACGGTGTCCGACAGCTTCTCAGGATCTGGAGCGCCTCGATCGTCTGCGGCTGGAACCCTTGGTTGATGTCGACGACCAGGATCGCCATATCAGCAAGTGCACCTCCTCGCGCCCGGAGTGTAGTAAAGGCGTGATGTCCAGGTGTATCGATAAACAGGAGCCCCGGGATATTTATCGGCACCTTGCCCATCGTACCGCTCATTGTCCTGATCGCATCGATGGGGACTATGGTTGCGCCGATATGCTGGGTAATTGCCCCGACCTCAGAGCTTACTACTGACGATCCGCGTATACGATCAAGGAGCGAAGTCTTGCCATGGTCTACATGCCCCATCACACAGACAATCGGCGTCCTAATCTTCGGGTTTTCCGCCATATACCCACCTCATTTTTTTCAGCTCTGGACCGGGAATTAAAAATATCCCGGATTCCTTGCGCACATCTCCTGAAGTGCCGCGCCTTAGATCCTAGGGAATGTTGTTCAGAGCCACCTGCTATGTAATGGACATTAGAGCCTATTAAAAGTCACCACTTCTAGGCAGACGTGTTGTTTCCCAGTTGTGATTGGTTGTACTAAGAAACATTAATCAGAGCCCGGTTCCAAAGTAAAAGGGACATCTGCCAGGGTGGGGTAGTTGGTTATCCTAGAGGACTGTGGATCCTCCGACCCGGGTTCGAATCTCGGCCCTGGCCTAATTACCGCTAATTGTAGCCAAATTCTCTTTTTGAGGCTCAAATTGCTCGTATTTCTCTGTGGTCATTTGTATTGAAAAACATTATCCTGATCTCCATCAAGGCTAATAAACGGAATTTTTCATGCTCTATAGTAATTTTAGATTTTAGTAATCTTAGAGTTTATGAAAGGTTTCGTGGTTCTCGTGGTTTAATTGTATCTCATTTTCGAAAAGGACAAAATATAATAAGAATCTTGAACAATTACAGGCTAACCCAAACGTGGTCTAAACGTATCGTATTCTCTACATTGATGACGAACTCTCGCTGCTTGAGATAGGTAAACTTTTCCTTGAGCAGAGTGGGCAGTTCAGCGTTGACATTATCTCTTCAGCTCCCGCTGCGCTTGCTCTTCTGAATACAAAGACCTACGATGCCCTCATCTCTGACTACCAGATGCCGGGAATGGACGGTATCGAATTTTTAAAGAAGGTAAGGTCTTCGGGAAATACCGTCCCAGTTATCCTGTTCACCGGAAGAGGACGTGAAGATATTGTTATAGAGGCTATCAATTCCGGCGTGGATTTTTACCTTCAGAAAGGTGGCGAGCCGAAAAGTCAGTTCGCTGAGCTTGAACACAAGCTTCGCCAGGCTGTACAGAAGCACCAGGCAGAAGTGAACATACGTGACCTTGAGCGGCAACAAGCAGATATTATAAACTTTCTCCCCGATGCCACGTTTGCTATTGATACCAACGGCATAGTGATCTCCTGGAACCGTACCATGGAAGAATGGACTGGTGTCAGGTCCGCGGAAATTCTGGGAAAAGGGAACTATGAATATGCTTACGCGTTTTACCATGAACGCCGCCCGATGCTCATCGACCTCGTCCGTACCCCCGCTGCGAACTTCGAGAAGGACAAGTATGACTATACTAATCACGACAGTAATATGCTGACTGCCGAGGGTATTGTTGAACTGGCTGGCGGGAAACATCCTCATCTCTGGGGAAAAGCCAGTCTCCTTTTGGATCAGAAAGGGAACGTTACCGGTGCAATTGAGTCTATACGGGACATCACGGAGCAAAAAAAGGCGGAAGAATCACTGCGGAATCAAAAGGATGAACTGAACGCTGCCTATGAACAGCTCACCGCAGCCGAAGAGGAACTTCGGGGACAGTACAAGGAGCTCTCGCACAATGAACAAAGGATCCGAGAGAGCGAGGAGAGATACCGCACGGTCTTCGAAACGACTGGAACAGCGACTATAATTATTGAAAATGATGCGACAATAAGCCTAGTAAACTCGGAATTCGAGCGTTTAAGCGGATACCAGAAAAGTGAGATTGAAAATAAAAAGAAGTGGATGGAGTTTATTGTTAAGGAAGATATTGATCGGATGCTTGACCAGCACCATCTGAGAAGAACGGATCGAAAAAATGCGCTTAACCATTATGATTTTCGGTTTATTTCACGGTCCGGTGAGATCCGGGACATCTACATAACGATCGATGCCATTCCTGGTACAACCAAGAGTGTTGCATCCCTGCTGGATATCACGGAGCGAAAAAAGGCTGAAGAAGCACTGCGGAATCAAAAGGACGAATTGAACGCTGCTTATGAACAGCTTACCGCAACCGAAGAGGAACTACGGGGACAGTACGAGGAGCTTTCGCTCAACGAACAACGGATCCGCGAGAGTGAGAAGAGATACCGGACACTCTTCGACAACACAACCGATGAAGTCTATACTCATGATATGCAACCTGACGGAGTGCCCGGGAACTTCCTTGAGGTTAATGACATCATGTGCAGCAAGCTGGGATATACCCGTGAAGAGCTGCTTACGATGACAGTTCGGGATATCGTTTCAGAAACTCACCGGAAAAAAATGGCAGAGATCTGGCAACAGTTCAAAGGGACCGGTGTATCTACGTTTTACGGGGAGCATAAGAGAAAAGACGGGTCAGTTTTTCCTGTCGAAATTTCGATTCGCAATATAAGCCTTTCTGGACGGGAAATTGTCCTTGCCGCGGCCAGGGACGTAACGGAACGTAAGAGAGCTGAAGAAGTATTGCGTCAGGCGAATAATAAGCTCAATGTGCTCAACGGCATCATCCAGCATAACGAGATCAATACTATGGCTGGTCTTCTCGGGATGATTGACATGGCCAAAGATCCATCGTATCGTATAGAAACAGAAAGTCTTCTCAATGAGATTAAAAAACTAGCCGAAACCATCCATCGGCAGATCGAATTTTCCCGCGATTACCAGGCTACCGGGGTCATGGAACCCCAGTGGCAGCCTTTGCGCGATACAATAAATCGTGCTATTAAACCCTTTGCCGGCTCTGGAATTTCCATATCCAATGACATTTCAGGGATTGAAGCTTATGCGGACCCCTTTTTTGAAAAAGTATTCATCAACTTAATCCGGAACTCGATCAGCAACGGTCAAAGAGTGACCACTATCAGGTTCACCAAAGATCAGTTAAACAATGGATTGTCGATTATCTATGAGGATAATGGTGCTGGCATCTCTACGGATCGGAAGAAAAAGATATTTGAACTAGGTATAGGGCAGCATTCCGGCATGGAACTGTTTCTCGCAAAGGAAATCCTCGCTCTTACGGGGATCACGATCTGCGAGACGGGGGAGCCGGGTAAAGGTGCCCGTTTTGAGATAACCGTACCAAAAGGAGGGTACCGGATTTCTGATAATTTATGAGAAGATAAAAGAGTTTTTCGACAATCGGTGTTTTACATTCCACAACCGATGCATACATTTAGTAATGAGTTATTGCTAAATATTCGGACAACAAAGTACTTTTTTGTTCACCACCTGACAATAATATACATTTGCACCTGTTACAGATCTCCGTCATTACCATGCAGTCTTGCAAGGATCATAAACTATGGAAGAAACCAACTATGTCCATGGGTATTCAGATCGTGAATTTGAACGCCTTACAGACCAGGCTCAGACATTAACCGATCTCCTCCACTACGACACCCGCTATCCGGCAGGTTCTCTGGTACTTGAAGCAGGCTGTGGGATCGGAGCTCAAACAGTAATCTTGGCAAAGAACAGTCCGGATGCACAGATTACTTCTATCGATATATCTCCAGAGTCGGTAAGCCTTGCCAAAGAGCGGATAAGAAAAGCAGGTTTCACAAATGTAACGTTCCGTACTGCAGATATGTTTAATCTCCCGTTTTCACCGGAGACTTTCGATCATATATTTGTCTGTTTCGTGCTCGAACACCTTCATGATCCAAGACGTGCGCTCGCCTCTCTGTGCACGGTGCTCAAGCCTGGAGGAACAATAACGGTGATCGAGGGAGATCATGGTTCGACTTTCTTCACTCCTGACAGCCCCTTTGCCCGAAAAGCTGTGGAATGTCTTGTCGCTCTCCAGCGTGAAGCTGGCGGGAATTCACTCATCGGGCGCGAGGTCTACCCACTCTTGGCCGGCGCTGGATTATCTGAAGTTTCGGTCTCTCCCCGGATGGTCTATGTCGATAACTCACGGCCAAAACTTATAGAGGGATTTACCCGGTTGACATTTACCGCTATGGTTGAAGGGGTGAGGGATGCCGTTCTTTCTCGCGGGCTGATGAACGAAGAAGACTGGGAGCGTGGTATCCACGATCTGTACCGGACTTGCGCTCCGGACGGGGTTTTCTGTTATACATTTTTCAAAGGCTGCGGCATAAAAAGGGTGTGATGTAATGCGAATTTCCATAATTCTTGCCCACCCGCGAAAGGGTAGTTTCAACCACGCGATAGCGGAAACTGTGGTCGATTCTCTGGAAGGATCCGGGCATGAGGTCACGTTCCACGACCTGTATGCGGAAAAATTTGATCCCGTTCTCCCAGACCAGGAGATCCCACGTGGTGTGCCTCTTCCTCCTGCTTTAGAGCGGTATTGCCAGGAGATTTCCGCCGCTGACGGACTGGTGTTCGTGCACCCGAACTGGTGGGGACAGCCACCGGCTATTCTGAAAGGATGGATCGACCGGGTCATGCGGCCGGGTGTTGCGTACCGATTTGGGGAGACGGATTCCGGTGAAGGAATACCAGCTGGGCTGTTGATGGCACGGGCTGCCCTGGTCTTTAACACGTCCAATACTCCTGAACAGCGGGAACGGGACATATTCGGCGATCCTCTCGATGGACTTTGGAGAATCTGCATCTGTTCATTCTGCGGAGTACCAGTATTCAGGCGAAGGATGTTTGGAGTCATGGTGACGAGTACTGAAGAACAGAGGAGAACATGGCTTGCCGAAGTAGAGACATTGTCCCGGCAGACGTTTCCATCTGGACGCAGGTAATTTGTACCGTTTTCTGACAGGTGTATACGATGGGTCTGACACTTTCGCATTGCACAGTCGTTGCGCTTTTATCTGTACCCCGCTTTCTAGCTATGGAGAGATACAATGGATCCGGCAGGACTGGCTCAGGATATTGAAAAGACTGTACATGCAATGAACCATGCATGGACTGTACGGTGGGATGAAGCGGAATTCCGAAACTATATCCATCCCGCGGCAATCGCTATTGTACCGAACACACCCGGACGGATCGAAGGTCGGGATGCATATGTTGCAGGGTGGAGGAGTTTTGTCGAATCTGCCCGTGTCAAATTATGGCGGGAGACCGACTTCCGTTGCCAAATCTATGCTGACGGAAAATGCGCTGTGGTCACTTACCTCTTCACCATCTCGTTTTCGACTAAGGGGCAGGATATTGTGATGAAGGGACGAGATATGCTCTTCATGGTGAAAGAAGACGGGAAGTGGCTTGTGGCCGCCGACCAGTTCTCACCGGAACCTGTGCCTGACTTTTAATCTTAAGCAAAATCCCATACGTATAGGAACGATCATGGACACAACAATGCTTATCGGTTATGTTGCCGGGACGCTCACAACAATCTCCTTTGTTCCCCAAGTGATGCGCACCTGGAGACTGAAGGAGACGCGGGACATCTCGCTGGTAATGCTGGTCCTGTTCGGGATCGGCGTCCTGCTCTGGATGTTTTACGGCATGTGGACGGCGTCGATGCCCATCATCGCCGCCAATGCAGTAACTTTTATCCTCATCCTGTTTTTACTCTGGATGAAGATGAAATACCAGTGAAAAAAATAAAAAATCCGAATTATTTAATCCTGAAGGAGTACTAGACACCCTGCGATCTTGTCATGAAGTCCCTGGCGCTTTTTTGTGAGCCCGATCATGAGGAATCCGATGAAAATGATAAGTGTCGAGATGAATTTGGCAAAGTGACGTAGCGTTACCCGGGCGAACGTGGGTTTGTGTCCCCGAAGATCGGTAACGACAATGCGCACGAGCAGCTTCCCAGGGGTTGCCTGGCTCCGTGACGATTCGAAACCGGCATAATACAACCAGGGGACAATAATGATTGTCATCCCATATGCGGCAATGATGGAACCAAATAAGGCTGCCGTTGTTCCTTCTGTCGTCAGCGAATCAACTGATGCATGCTGAAACGCAAAGAAATAAAGGTTCTGGAGTCCCCTGAACAGGCCGAGAACTGCGGCTACAATAATCTCTAACAACAGCAAGAGGATGATATCGACAATGAACGCAATTATCCGCCTGCCCAGCCCGGCGTATACCCCGACCTCAGGCCCCTCATCCTCTTCCGGTGTGGCGACAGGTTTTGCTGGCAGAGATTCGATATCCGACCCGCACCACTGGCAGAATTTTCCGGAGGCATCAGTCTCTTTTCCGCATTTAGGACAGAACATTCACATATACTCCTGATATGTAGAGTTATTCCAGAGTCCTTTTTAATTTAACTGTTCTTATTTGTCAATTCAAGTATTTGGGCAAATAAAAAATGGCCTGGTATGAATAAACCGCGGTTTCCCCTCAAAATCCGCCGGTCGTAAGCGCAAATCAGAAATACGAAAAAAATGAAAGGATTCAGCATGATACGCTCCCCGATACCGGTGGTTGCTGCCATTATCCTTCTCTCGGTCATCATTTCCGGATGCACCAGCCCGACGCAGGCCGAGATTAAGCCCATCACCACACTTGCAGCATCAAATCCCACTGTGACCCAGCCTCCGGTCTCTAATCCCTATAACCCTGCTAATCCTGTTGCTACGGTTGTCTCGACCCCAGTGGCAGTCGAGACATTACCCCCGGAACAGTTCGTCGACCTCGCACTCACCAAGGAGCAACCGGACGCCACTATCCATCTGCTTTTTAATGGCGGTAAGGGGGAGATCGCCGTCCAGAATGTCCTTTTGAGAGTTACCCTCTCCAATGGACTGGTGATCGAGCAGTACATGAACGACGGGGACAGAAAGCCGCAGGTGGGCGATGAACTGGTCGTTCAGGGTACACGGGCTACTGATCGTGCTGAAGTTTTCGTTACCAGTGCCGGAAGAACCTACAAGATTATGGACCAACTTCTGACCACATCTACGTAAAAATCAGGTAATCTTTTTCTTTCAACCTATATGGTGTTCCCTGCCGATCTTCTCTGCGTACCTATGGGTGACGTATCCCAGGACGATAACAATAAGACCCGTAGCACCGAGCACAAACCACTGCTCGATTCCCGCAGTACCGACAGCAAGGCGGGCGAGGAGATTCAGCGGGTTTGCCGGGATTGCCAGCGAAAACAATATTACGACAACGAGCGCCGTAGAGAAGATAAACTGGGCTGCTGTCCTCTCACGGTAGTGCAGAGCGGCAATGGCTCCTATGAGGATGATGATAAACGAAGTGATAATAACGTTCAGCAGGATGAGATGCGGATTTTGTATGGGTATTCCGTTCACCATGAGGAGTATCAGCCACGCCGCTGCTTGGATTGGTACTAGTAACTCGCAGGCGAGCACTTTGCCCCAGACCATCTCTTCGAACGTGACCGGAGTGGAGATGAGAGTCTCCAGGGTCCCGTGCTGGTATTCCTCGGTGATCAGATCGATGACGAGGGCTGAAGCGATAATCGCGGGCATGAAGACAAGGAGCGGGATTAGGAGCCCGTAAACGAACTCGTAGAAATCTCCCCCTTGTGTCGGTGGAATCTGGACGGGAACCGGTAGTTCGTTCAGTCTCCCGGCGCGTACCTGCCGGAGATTTGCTTCATATTTCAGGAAAATATCCTTGAGCTTGACATCGACAATAGCAGCCTGGATGTCGTTTTGGAGCGTGTACAGGGTAATTTTCACCGGTATTTGTGCGTCAGGAAGTGTATCGGGAACGTATACGACTGCAGCGAGCTTGCGCTCTTTGAGTGCCTCTATTCCTTCAGACAAATCCATCCGGTATACTTTGAAGTCCGGGCTTGCCTGGAAATAATCGAGCAGGGGCGAATCGTTCCCCGCGTAACCGATGCCGTACTGGTACCCTGAGTATTGCGAGAGCGACGACGGGTCGTACATTGAGGTGAGGCCGACCATCAGGAATGATGAGAACATCGCGATAAAGAGCTGGAGCAGCACTGCAAGCAGGATGGTTCTCTCGTTCATGAGGCCCCTGAACTCTTTTTTGATGATGATCAAGAGATGGCGTGTGTCCATCTAGAGCACCCCGAGGATAAAGTACAGGTTATACAGGCAGTGAATTGTAGTTGCAATGACCAGGCCTATCATGAGCCCTTTTCTTCCCCAGAATTTGAGCGAACAGGCAACGATCGCGACACCCACAAAATGGAGGAGGAGCGGTAGCCAGAGCGCACTGAGGGAGAGGAAGAGTACGCTCCCGAAGACCGATTCGCTAATCTGGGCGAGGGTGACGAACAGGAGCAGTTTTTCACCGATAAGAAAACCGATTGCTATCGCAGCACACGCGGCGAGGAGATTTTTCCACGATAGAAAAGCGGGGTCAGATGAAAAGATGGCGTAAATACCCACGGCTTTTGCCATTTCCTCGATGAACGCTGCAAATACAAGCAGGGTGATGAGGGAATATGGCATAGGGATATTGAAGAAGAGGACAAGACACATCATCTCAACCATGAAGACGAACGGGATGGAAAAACCCGCGATCAGGAATAGCGAGACGAACGGGTGTTTCCGGGAAAAGGTCTCGTAGAGGAATTCCCGTGCCCGCACAAGGAGCGGTTTTTCCGAGAAAAGCCGTTCCTCCTTAAAATTTTTTGCAGCAATAAAGAAGAGGACAGCACCAGTAAGCCAGAAGAGAGAGGTTGAATAGAGGTAATCGGTCACAGTCCATGTCGTTCCCTGGATCGTATAGACGATGAGAGTCAGCGGGGAGATGAGGCTGATGACATGGACGTTGGCAAAGATGCTCGGGAAGAAGAGGTACGAGGTCGCCACAGTCGAGAAGAAGATCGATACAAACGAGAGCTCCTTGAAACTGCGCGAAAGCATCCCGATCATCAGGGCGCTGGCGAGGAAGAAGAAGATAACCGGGATAAGCGGAAGGATGATTATTGGCGACGCTTTAATGTAGACGCTGAGCACGGTGCATATAGCCAGCATCCCGAGGAAATATGGGAGCAACTTTCCAATGATGATGGAGGATGTTTTTATCGGGGTCGAGAGGAGGATCTCTCCTTTGCGCTCAATCCTCTCGTTCATAATGCTCATCATGAAGAACTGGGAGGTGAAGTAAAGGGGGAAGATGAAGACGAAGATCAGTATGATAGAATCAAATGGCAGCGGAGGCGAGAGCTGGGAAGGTGTCACAAAAGCTCCCATTGACGGTTGTGGCGTAAGGGTTTTGGTATACCGGGAAAGCGAGGATGTCTTTGCGCTCGACGTGATCAACTGCTGACGCAGCTGATCCTGGGATAATGCAAGAGTAGGCGATGGAGTTGGCACATTCTGGACCGTACCCTGCGGTACTGGTGTAGCCCGGCCCGGGGCTGCCTGGACGTACTGTCCACTCTGTGTCGAGAGGAAAGTGAGTTCGCTTTTAACAGGTTCCGAATCGATCCAGAGCGGGTATGCAGCAAACAGGTCATTCTCATTGTTGTAGACACTGTTGAGGTATTGTGAATAGTCGCGGCTAACGGTCAGAAGTGCTGATTTCGCCTTGTCAGTAACTCCCGGGTAGACATGTCCGTTGATCACAATCAGGTCGAACGTATTCTGGTTGGCAAGGAGTGTCTGGTCATCCAGTTGGTACACGCTGAACCGGGCGTCGCTGGCAAAGAGCGAGGCTATTTTCGGGTCATCCACTCCTACGACATATATTCCGTCCTGTAGGTGTATGCCGCTCTGGGCTGTGAACCCGGTTACAATGACGAGGAGCACAAAGAGGATGACGGCTATCGGCAGGATATCCCGTGACATCATAGTGAACGATTTTTTGACTTCCCATCGGGCGATAGTCGAAATGTCAGTCAGCGTGCCCATAGACTCCTCCGTATCCGGTTTTTACAATATAAGCTGTTTCTTGGTCTTTTCGATTCCGATGCTTGGTACCTGATCCTAATCTGCATCCTGTTAACTATAGATTTGGAAGACACCTTGAGCAGATAAATCATTCTGACTTGGATACCCAACTCTGGTCATCTTCTGAATGGGGCTTCATCCGTATCCGGTAAAAATGGTCTCTTCTTCAGTCTGATACAAAATTATTTGAACACCCGGGCGTAACATTGCGTGACAACCCATGATCACCGCCCGTAACCTGACAAAAAGCTACGACAGGTTCTTAGCACTTGACGACATCAGTTTCGAGTTCGAGGATGGCGAGATCTTCGGTATCATTGGTCATAATGGTGCGGGCAAAACAACGCTTCTCAAGATAATATCAGGGCTTATAACCCCGTCGGCAGGAGATCTGTTCATCAACGATATCGATGTGATAAAGAACCCTGTCGCACTCAAGGAAACCCTCGGGTACCTACCTGAAGAATCGCATCTCTACGAGACGATGACCGCTGAGAACTACCTCGCATTCTTTGGCGAGATCTACGGGCTTTCCCCTCAGGAGATCCGGGTTAGATCAAGCCAGCTCTTTGCCGCGGTCTCGCTTGAGACCGACGGGAAGAAAATCGGCGAGTTCTCGAAAGGGATGAAGCGGAAGACTGCGATCGCCCGCTCGCTCATCCACAACCCGAAGTTTTTAGTGTACGACGAGGCTACTAGTGGCCTCGACCCGATGACCTCGCGGTTCGTAGCAGATTATCTGCGGACACTCAAAAAAGAAGGCAAGACTATTGTGCTCTCGGCGCACAACCTCTACCAGGTCGAAGCGATCTGTGACAAGGTGATGATCCTCAGGCGCGGCAAGATGGTTGCGTTTGGCACTATGCACCAGCTCCGCGACCAGTTTGGCTCCATCACTTACGTGATCTTCTTCTCAATCGATGACCCGGGAAAGCTGCTGGGGAAGTGTAAGGCGTACCGACAGGAAGAGGGCATGTATATCTGCGAGGCAGATGATATCACAGAACTCAACGAGTCGTCAAAGCTCATCACGGAAGAGGGAGGAAAGATTGCAAAGATCGAGTCCCGGTACCCTTCGCTTGAAGAGATGCTGTTGAAGATCGGGAAATAGCATTCCTACGGATGCACCTTTAATCATTTCAACGGGATAAATCAGAACGATTTTTAGTCTGGCAGGGATCTGAAAAACCCTCATGCAACCCGGACGAAAGCCCCGCTGTTTCGTGCAGTGGTAATGAGGGTGGTCCCCCCGCAGGATTCATTCATAAACGACCGGGCTGCCTGCTCGATAGTGCTCATACCGGTATCTCCCACCGCATAAATGGCGGGGCCAAACGAGCTCAGGCCGGCACAGGCAGCCCCGGCTTCCCGCAGCACCGGCAGCAGGCCGGTCACCTGGGGGGGCTGGAGGCTCAGTTCCACTTTCTTGAATCCGAGTTTCTGCACCGCATTTACCGATGAGCCAAACAGGTCAAGGTCCCGTTCGGAAATACCCGGCAGCATCCGCATGAGGATCTCGTGGGAGAGTTCCCTCACCTCAGCGAGTGGGACCGGACAGTGCTTACGGAAAATATCCGTCTCGATATTTCCGCTTGCACCCGGGGGCACATCAGGAATGGCAATGAGGATACGCCAGTCAGAGGGAAAGTCGTGACGGGCGATAACCGGCGGCGGGCTGACACCCCGTGAAGCAGAGGATGGTCGGAAATCTGTCTTCTCCTCCCCCGCCCCAAACCGGTGGCCGCCGTCAATAATGAACCCTCCGTACTCGAAGGCAGCTGTGCCGATGCCGGACGTCCCGCCCCGTCCAACGAGCCGTGCGAGTTCCTTTACGGGCAGATGGCGACCATGAAGTTCGCTTATTGCACGGGCAACAGCAAGCGCAAGCTGTGAACCGCTTCCAAGACCGATATGGGCAGGGTAATAGTTCCTGACTGTGATGGCAACACTCCCCCCCGCCCCGAGTTTCTTGAGAACCTCCGTAGCTATCCGGCCGATCCGTTCCTGCAATGATGCATCCCCGCCACTCACTGAGAGATTAGGGGAGAGCTCTGCTTCCAGGAGGATCCCCGGTTCATCAAGTGTAATACCGATGCCTCCATCCACTCTGCCGGAACCGCCATGCATGTCGATTAAGGTTACATGGACACGGGAAGGGGTCCGGATGATGACACGGCGTGTATCGAGAAAGCGATTGTAGGCAAACTGTTCTTCAATGAAGATAAGCGGTTTTCCGGCGTGGATGATTTGGTATTGTCGTGAGAGGACAGGTTCGTTTTTGCAGATTGAGAATATTTTGCCCGATTCTTCCGTCGCCAGGGTGACATGGGCTGATAGGATCTCCCTCCGTGCTTCGATATGGTGCTGTTTGATTATCTTCCCGATGGGGATATCGGCTTTCATCAGGTCGTCCTGAAAATCCGGTGAGAGGCGGTTGACCGGTGTGTGGGATATCGCATAGATGAGTACTTCCCCAGACCCTTCTGTCTGGATCTCAACGATCCGGTAATTGACCGGATCACCCTCTGCAATGCTCAGGTTGTCCGCAGCAGAACGATCAGCAGGTATGATCTTCTGGACAAGTGTCCTGATGACAACTTTTTTACCGGTGATCGATTCGAGAATCTGGGTGACCGAACCGTCAGTTCCGAGAAGGAATTTCAGAACGGGCGAGATCCTTCCTACCTGTGCCTCCATTTCTGCAATGGCCTGTGCTATGTCCATCCATTCAACCTCGCTTCATGGAATAATAAGGGTGCTGATATGCTTCAAAAAGGGGGATCTCTGAAATCAGCCGGTTATACTTGTCCTATGATAACTGGAATTTTTTTAAGATTAATGTGAACCGGCTGCATGGTACAACAGTTTAATCTCTCTCTTTGTTGCGGGAGTGTGCGCCGGATTTATTCCCGGTATGGGGAAAAACCGGGATATATGAGTTGATCGAAGCAATGGTTGCCTCCTCCAGCGTCCCCCGCTTTCCGATAACGTCTCCGTTCCGAATAGTCCGGACCCGGGTGGTCATGACGTAACTTTCAGCGAAGAGATCGAGCCCTCCTGAAGCGAAGTCATCGATCGTAAGCGGGTGGCTGGGGGCGTCGGAGGGGGGCTTACTGCTCACCGGGCAGACAAAGAGGAATCCCCCATCACCGACAGCTACTACAATAGCAGGGCGGACCTTCCCTTCGCCCCGATCATCAATCGGGATTCGTGTGAGAATTACATCGCCCCGGGCATAGTGTCCCATATTCCGGTACATTTCGCTGTAACGGACATAATGGGGATTGTCCACAAAGATGAGAATGAAGTCTGTAATGTAAGTTGTCCTATGGGTAGCCATATGAGCTGGAACAACCACCAAAGCCTGAGGGCAATGAAGGAAAATAAAACGTTTGATGCTACCAAGTTCCTTCCGCAGTCATTTTACGCGCGGGACACCCTTTCCATCGCACGGGAACTCCTCGGGTGCATTCTTGTACACTGCGAAGGCATGAACACGACGGTTGGGAAGATTGTCGAGACCGAAGCTTACACCCGTGATGATCCTGCCGCGCACTCCTTTGCAGGAAAAACGACAAGGAACAGTGTCCTGTTCGGCCCTGTAGGACATGCATACGTCTACTTCGTGTACGGAATGCACTTCTGCATGAACGTAGTGACAGGTGAAATGGGGTCCGGAGAAGCGGTGCTGTTCAGAGCTGTCGAGCCTCTAGCTGGTATCGATGTAATGAAACGGCGACGAAGAATGGATGATGAGAAAAACCTGTGCAGCGGTCCGGCAAAACTGACACAGGCTTTCGCAATAACCCGTGAGTTCAACGGCACCCCCCTCTACTCCGGTCCGCTCCAGGTCAGATCATGCAGGCGTCAGATGCTATCGGTGGAAAACCATGAGATATTTCAGACAGAACGGATAGGCATCACGAAAGCGCAGGAGTTTCCGTATCGTTTTTACCTAAGGGAAAACCCGCACATTTCCCGGGAATAAACCCGGTATCGGCATTCCAATCATGCACTGATTATTTATCTTCGCCATTCACCTATTTTGTTACAAAACGCCGGGTAACCGGGGGAATTTCATGGCAGCAGAAAAACCAGTAGACCGGGAGGCCTCGCTCCTGATGGCAGCGACAATGGTAGTATCCATCGTGGGGATATTATTAGGCATCGTCTTGCTCTTTGTCAACACCGATGTCGCGGTGAGGGTCGCGGCAGCAATTCTCGTGGGCTGCGTCGGAATCATCAGCTTCTTCCGGCACTCGATCTATGGCAGGTCAGACCAAGTCAGAATGGGGTGGAGGCAGGATTACCCGGAATTTAAGATGGAAGTCGGGTTCGCCAATCTGGCAGTCGGCTTCTGGGCCATTGTCGCCGCAATTTTCAACTGGGGGCCGCTCGTGTGTGGTCTTGTGCTGCTGATCTACGCAACGTACCTGCTCTGCGCCCTCTTCATCCATCTTTCCGAGGCTCGCGCGTGGGAAGACCTGCACATACCAGCGCACCGGCAGCGTGCAGTCTTGAGCATAGTATCGACCGGCATCTTTGTCCTTGTCCTGCTGGTGTTCGGTGGGATCGCAGTCGCCCGTTCTGGTATTATTCCGTTCCTCAGTGTCTGAATTTGATTGCATAATTACTGGTGGGTAGATGGTGTGGAGGACTCTGCAAGCGCCGTATGCTGGAGTCCACTTCTAATATCTCTTCCCATCCTATTTCCTGAGCAGGAGCACACCTACCATGAAGATCCTTGCCATCCACGGAAGCCCCCGGACGCTCCGAAGCACTACGCGAAGACTCGCGGCGCTCGTACTCGAAGGTGCAGCAGATGCCGGGGCAGAGACCGAGATGATAGACCTCGCTGATTTACGAGTAACGCCCTGCACCGCATGCGAAGCCTGCTCGCTCAACGGTGTCTGCGTGTACGAAGATGATGTCCCGGTGCTAATCGCCAGGATGCGGGAAGCAGACGCGATAATCTTCGGCTCTCCGGTTTACATCGACAACGTCTCAGGCCAACTGAAGATATTTTTTGACCGACTCGCGGACGCGATCCATTACCAGCTGCTGGCCGGGAAGTTCGGGTGTGCTGTTGCAACCACGCACGAGTCCGGAGGCAATGAAGTGGTTGCATACCAGAACCACGTGCTCAACTACCTTGGTATGATTTCAATAGGTGGCATGTCCTTTGCAACAGGAGGAAAAGCAGAAGCCGTGGATGCTGTTCAGCAAGCCGCGAAAGATCTCGGGAAAAAACTTGTCATTGCTGTGAAGGATGGATATTCTGATCCGGTGCAGGAAGCGATGATAACTGAAAATCGCAGGTATTTCCGGGCAATCGTTGAGGAAAACCGGGATCTCCGGACTGAGGAGTACGAGCGATGGGTGCAGATGGGATGGATATCCTAAGATACCGAAAAAACGGGTAATACTTATGGGATCCCTCGATACGATTTTGCATATGGAGTACCATGTCCGGGTAATCGAGGTCTTCTCCCTTGGGAACGCGGCGTTCTCTGTCAGATTTGAAAGGCCACCCGCATTTTCCTTCCTTCCCGGCCAATACATTGTCGTCAAGACCGGTACGGGAATATCCGCCCTGACCAAACCTCTCACCATCTCAAGCAGCCCGTCCGACGATTATCTTGAGGTAACGAAAAGCTCGACCGGCCACCCATTCGCGGAATCGCTGCGGACGTTAACAGCCGGTGATGAATTCGTAATACGGGGGCCGTTTGGCGACTTTACATTCCAGGGTGAATACGGCAGAGTCGCCTTTATCGCGGGGGGTATTGGTATCACGCCCCTCTGGAGCATGATCCTGAATGCCGCTGAGGTGTTGTACGACACTGATATCACGCTTCTCTACTCGGCAAAGACCGAGGCGGATGTCCTGTTCCATAAGAGGATGACGGACATCGCGGAAAAAAACCATCACCTGAGTATCGTTATTACTCTCACCGCCCCTACCCAAGGGTGGAAGGGGCACACCGGAAGAATCAACCGCTGGATGATCGAGCAGGAGATCTCCGGCTGGCAGGATCGGGTTTTTTTCACCTCCGGCCCACCTGGTTTGGTGAACGCCATACTTGCCATCCTCCGGGAGATGGGCGTACCTGATAACCACAATCGATTCGAGTACTTTCCTGGATATTAATGAAATTGAGGCTGGTCCGATAATTCGCAGACCGTAAAGGTTGTCGGGAAAAACCAGAGAAGAACGGGCCTGAAGGGATTTGAACCCTTGACCTGCGGATTAAGAGTCCGCCGCTATGCCGAACTAAGCTACAGACCCAAGCCTGTTAGACCTAATAATGTGGTCGATGATGCTGAATAAATGTTTTGGAGATAACTGTATTGGAATCCCTTAATACTCCGGAGTTGTACATCTTCTCTACTATGCCAGAACCAGCGCCATCCGGGCAGCCGGGACCATCAAAATACTGTATTTTCGGGTGCGGTGCCAATGGCAACAACATCATCATTGAGCTTGCAAAAGAGAACGAACGCGTCGTAGTAGTGGACAAAGACGAAAACAGGGTGAGGCACTTTCGTGACCAGAAATCCGACGCATACCAGCGCGACATCATGTCATCTGATATGCTCGTAGGGCTTCCTGTTTTCGAGATCGCGTTTGTAATGACCGGAGATGCTGAAGCCAACCTCGCCGCAGTTATCACGATCAAGAAGCGGTACCCCACCACTCAGATAGTCGCCCGGGCAATCGATCCGGTGAACGGCCAGAAGCTCACTGCAGCCGGGGCGGAGTTCGTTCTCTACCCGCAGGAAGTGGTCGCACGGGCGGCGATCCTCCAGATAAAAAAGCAGCATGCAAGCAGGATCTCGCAGCGGCTCTTCACCCTGCTGGCCGGGTGGGAAGGGACGCTGGGAATCATCACCCACAAGAACCCTGATCCGGATGCCATATCGTCCGCGATGGCGCTCGCCGAGATCGCCCGGCATGCGAACCCTAAAACGCTCACGACCAGGATTTTCTATGAGGGTAATATCGGGCATCAGGAGAACCGGACCTTTGTCAATCTGCTCGACATCAAAATGGAGCACCTGACGCCAGAAGCGCTCCAGAAGTGTACGTATCTTGCACTTGTCGATTGTTCAGGGCCAGGGTCCAACAACGACATCCCTCCCCAGACCAAGATCAACATCATTATCGATCACCACAAGGATGGAAAACATCTGGCAACGCAAAGTACATTCGTTGACATCCGGCCTGGTGTCGGTGCGACCGCAAGCATCATCACCCAGTATCTTCAGGAACTCGATGTGCCGGTCGACAAAAGGGTGGCAACCGCCCTCCTTTACGGCATCCGTACGGATACCCGGGAGTTCAAACGCAATGTGACTCCCCAGGACCTCAACTACGCTGGGTTCCTCCTGCCGCTGACCGATGAGGACCTGCTTGGCAAGATTATGTCGCCTTCGATGTCGCAGGAGACCCTCGATGTTATCGGCAAGGCTATTCAGGATCGGAAGATCCAGAGCGGATACCTGTTTTCGAATGTCGGCTACGTGATGAACCGCGATGCCCTCCCGCAGGCTGCTGACCTGCTCATAACCCTCGAAGGGGTGAACACCGCACTCGTCTACGGCATAACCGATAACGCGATCGTAATCTCGGCCCGGAACCGGGACATACGCCTCCATGTCGGCAACGCGCTTTCCGAGGCGTTTGGGGAAATTGGCGATGCGGGGGGTCATCCGAACATGGCCGCCGCCACGCTCCCGCTCCACTATTTCGGTAAGGTTGAGAACAAGGTAGAACTGCTCAACATCGTGATTGAGCCTGTCCTGCTGAAGTTCAGGAACCTTGTTGGGTTGGAGAACGAGGGCAGGAAGAATGGACTTCCGTGAATGGGAACCCCATTACCGGGAGATCCTTGATTATTTCGGGTTCGACCGGGTGCAAGATGAGAAGGCGGCACTGCTCCTCGCTTCACTCATGACACGTGACAATCTCCTATCCCTCGCTTCGATTACGTGCGGTAATGAAGTTACCGTTTGCGGTAATGCGCCGTGCCTGAAAAACGAGCTAAAAAAGATCCGGGGCATCATTTTTGCTGCAGATGCAGCGGCAGAAGTGCTCGATGCCCACGACATCCGGCCGGATGCTATTTTCACGGACCTTGATGGTGCCACTGAACGGTTTGTTACCCTGAACGAACAGGGAACCATAATCGTCATCCATGCTCACGGTGACAACATAGGGCTCCTGAAGTACTGGGTCCCCCGGTTCCCCGGTCTGGTTGTTGCTACAACGCAGGGTGTTCCCCTGCCGAATGTGTACAATTTCGGCGGGTTTACCGATGGCGACCGGGCGGTCTTTGCTGCAGATGCTCTTGGGGCAGTGCATATCACGCTTATCGGGTTTGACCTCGATGATACCAGCGTCGATCCCGTCAAGCGCGGAAAACTATGGTGGGCGAGAAGGCTGCTCGCCCTGATAGGTTATGCTGCCTGATACGACTGCCTTCATCGTCGACGGGTACGTTGACGAACCTGCATGCCTTGGCGTTCCACCATACATCTCGCCATACATCCGGACGGTTGCAGGTGCTCTGATAGAGCATGGTTACCGGTTGACCTACCTGACTATCGATCAGATCAGAACCGACCCCCTGCTTATCAACAGACTGGACCATGCGGACCTTCTTGTCATGATTGCCGGTGTCACGGTGCCGGGTAAATACCTTGGCGGGACTCCTGCATCCCTGACCGAGATCCAGCAGATTGGCCACCTGTTCCGGGGAAAGAGGAACCTGATCGGCGGCCCGATCGGGTTTGGCTTTGCATCAGAAGGCGGGCAGAAAGCGGTACGGCAGGTGATATCGGGGTTCGATGCTCTGCTCACGGGAGAACCAGCGATCGCGCTTGACAATTATCTCAGCGGAGGAAAACCCGAGGGAGCTTTTGATTATTCCCGTACCGATCCGTGGAGTGTTACGGGCAGTGAAATCATCGTGCAGCATCCAGATTACCCGCATGTCATGTGTGAGCTGGAGACTGCCCGTGGATGCTCCCACGGAGTAACTGGCGGGTGCTCGTTTTGCACGGAACCATTCTACGGCAGCCCGAAGTACCGCTGTATTGCAGCGGTCGCTGCGGAAGTTGCAGCCTTGTATAGTCACGGTGCCCGGCATTTCCGGGTCGGCAGGCAACCGGACATCCTTGCGTACGGGGCAGGGACCGGAGAGTATCCAGCACCCCGGCCGGACCTGCTTGAAAAACTCTTTTCATCCATACGATTTGCGGCGCCAGACCTCGGGACACTCCACATCGACAACACCAATCCTGCCACGATCGCGAGACATGAAGAGGAAAGTCGCGAAGCCTTACAGGCTATCATTAGGTACCATACTCCTGGAGATGTGGCTGCTTTTGGGATGGAGACTGCTGATCCTGCGGTAGTCCTGGCAAACAACCTCAAGGCGCAGCCTGATGAAGTGTTCCGGGCGATAGAGATCGTGAACGAGGTGGGGGAGATGCGGCGGGACAATGTTCCCGAGCTCCTTCCCGGGCTCAACTTTGTCTGCGGTCTTGCCGGTGAGACAGAGAAAACCTACGCTCTCAATGAGCAATTTCTCACTAGAGTTCTTGACGCAGGATTGCTTGTCCGGAGAGTAAATATCCGGCAGGTGATGCCGTTTGAGGGGACGCCCGTTTATACGGATAACACGATAGGAAAATTTGAAAGGAGGTTCAAGGCGTTCAAAGAGTTTGTTCGTGAGAAGATCGACCGCCAGATGCTCCAACGGATGTTTCCTATAGGTACTGTCTTCAAAGATGTACGGATTGAGATCAGCAGCGAGCTCTCGTTTGGCCGGCAGATGGGGTCGTACCCCCTTCTTATTGGAATTCCGCTTCATCTGGAAAAAAACACAGTGACTAACGTGGTTGTAGTGGACTGGGGAAATCGTTCGATCACTGCATTGCCTGTTCCTATCGAGATCAACAGATTACCAGCCTCTGCGGCAAAATGGCTACCTTGTATCGGAAAAAGGAAAGTGGCTGCAGTGATCGCAAAAAGACCATTTAAGGATCTTGCAGCGTTCCGAAAAGTAGCAGGAATATCGCCGCTCGATGCTTTTATAACGTTCTAGATCTGTTTAAGTTCAGTAACTTTGAGAATGTCAGTCCGGGTTACAATACCTACAATTTTGCCGTCCTGGACAACTGGGATCCTACCGATATTCCTGGCAGACATGATCTTGAGGGCATCCATCACTGGTGCCGTTGGGGGGAGGGTTATCGGTTCCCGGGACATAATGTCGCGGACCTGCATCGCCTCGCGGTCGATAGATGACATCCTATTGACATCCGCAAGAGTGATCATGCCAATAAGGGTGTCCCTCTCGATGACCGGGAAGCCGAGGTGTTTACTCGAATACATCATCGCGATCACTTGGCTCACGGGCAGCGTTGGGGGCACGGTCGAGACTGGCTGACTCATCATGTCCCCAATGGTCACATCCTGAAGCAGATAGCTGTACTTGACTGCAGTGGACTCCATACCGGCGCCTATGTAGATGAAGAATGCAATCAGGATCAAAAATGGTGAGAGCGTGAAAAGCCCAATGATCCCAAAGAGGATTGCAAACCCCTTACCGATATCTGCTGCAATCCGGGTTGCCCGGTAGAGCGGCATTCTTTTCGCCAGCCATGCCCGCAGCACTCTGCCACCGTCCATGGGAAATGCAGGGAGAAGGTTGAATGCGAAGAGGATGATGTTGAGCACTCCGAGGTACCCGAAGATAAAGATGAGCACGCCTTGTATTCCGGGCTGTATCGCGAGTGAAGGGACGAGATACACGATCACGCTGCAGATTATACCTATTACAAGGCTTGCGATTGGCCCCACGAGCGCCATGGGGAGCTCGACTTTCGGGTCGGGAACGCCCTCTTCCATAGAAGCGACGCCTCCGAAAATGAGGAGAGTGATGCTGGTTATCCTGATGCCATTTTTCCGGGCGACAAGAGAGTGCGCAAGCTCGTGGACAAGGACTCCTGCAAAGAGCCCAAGAGCGACAATAGTGCCGAGCACATAGGGCATGTAACCGGAGGTGACGAGAGTTGTATCTATTATCGAAACCCCGAACAGCCCGACAAACCCCCTGATCATATCGATAGTGTATTCGATCTGGCTCCCGATGATCCAAGCTAACAGGGGAATGACCAGAAGGAACGTGTAGTGGATCAGGATCGGAATCCCGAATATGCGCCCGAAACGAAAAGACCCGTCCATAACAAAGGATTATCTTTTTAACTCTTAAGTATATACTTTCATCTGATAACGATGGATACTCAGATTACAGATTTGTTCGGTCTTCAGATCTACACGGACAAAGGCATGTTTGTCGGCGAAGTGGAGGACGTGGTCATCGATGTGGATCAGAAGAAGATGGAAGCGATCGTTGTCGGTAAGGTCAATGATCAGCTTTTCGAGATGAAAAATTTCAAGGGCCTGAAGATCCCGTACCGCATCATCAGCGCAATCGATGATATCGTCCTGATCCGCCATCTGCCCGGAGCATTCACCGGTGGCAGCACTACCGAAGACTAAATATTGCATCTGAAGGCAGGAGATCATCTGTTTTTCCTTTGTCCTCTTGCACGGCGCCACGATGGAAAACCGGGAAATTTTTTCAAATATTACGACTGTCCCTCCGGTTTTTGTCCGGCTCGACGGACGTTCCTTTCACCGACTGACCGAGACACTCGGTCTTCAGAAGCCATTTGACGATTTTTTCAATAAAACGATGGTTGCTGTCTGCACATCGCTGGTTGCGGACAGCGGACTTTCCCCCGAATTCGCCTTCACCTTTTCAGATGAGATCAATCTGTACCTCGACAAGCTACCCTTTAACGGCAGGGTCGAGAAGATCGATTCGGTCGCTGCATCGTATGCTGCGAGTGCCATGACCCTCATCCTGGGATGTGTCGAACCGGTTGCATTCGATGCGCGGATTGTCCAAGCTACCCCGGAATTTGCTGTAGAATATATGACCGCCAGGCAGGATGAGGCCTGGCGTAATCACATCAACGGGTACTGCCAGCAGGCGCTCATTGCTGAGGGAATGAGCGGGAGAAAAGCAGCCGATACCCTCAAGGGAATGCCGGCAAAAGAGATGCACGAGATGATGCATTCACGGGGGATCAACCTTGCAGCGACCCCGTCATGGCAGCGGCGGGGCGTACTGATCTATAAACAGCTCATGGAGAAAGAAGGGTTTAACCCGCTCACGGAAGAGGAGGTTGTTGTGGAGAGGAGTGCTGTCACGGCTGAGTATGATTTGCCACTCTTTTCATCCCATGAGGGGAAGACTTTCCTCAGGAAACTGATCGCGACAGAGTAGGTTGGTTTGGGGCAGTACGGATTTTTAACTGCAATTATTCTACCGCAAGTCGAATATCCGCTTTCAGCCTTCACCGATTCTGTCAAATTTTCTCGGAAGATAAAAAGTGGAATCCTGATTAATCAGTCTTTGCAATTCCGATCGTGATACCGACACCTTCGACGTCCCATTCCTTTACGGAAGGGTAACGGGCAGGATCTGGCTGTGTCCCGTCTTTGCAGAACCCGAAAAACGTTGCCCTCACTTCATCGCTGATCATCGCTATGGTCTCATTGTCAAGGATTAGTGCCAGGATCCGCTTGTCGTTTACCGCAACCTCCACTTTAATGGAATCCTCGACAGCGAGATCGAGCTGCTTCCTCATTTCCTGAATTCTGCGGATTACTTCGCGGGCATATCCTTCTGCTTCGAGGTCCGGGGTCAGGGTGACATCCACATATACTGTAGCATCGGTCATCGGTGCCGAAAATATATCTGAGGGGAGCTTCTCGGAAAACGTTACATGCTCACTGCCGATATCGAAGACCGTACCACCGCTGCCAAGCTTGAATGTCTGCCCGGCATCGATCGCAGCCTTGAGTGCATTGCCATCTGCTGCTTCAATGAGCCCTTTTACCTTGAACGAGTCCTTGCCAAACCCTTTGCCGAGTGCTTTCATCACCGGCTCCGCATGCCACCCGATCCGGTCCCATCTGCCCCTGACCACCGAGACTTTCCTGGCGTTTGCACGGTCCCCACACACCGCATTGAGCCGCGTGATCGCGTCCTCCACAACACCGGAGTTCGTTACGACGACAACTTCCGCCACCGGCCAGCGGAGTTTCCGTTTGCCGGCCTGCCGGGCATTCGCTGATGCATCATCGAACGAACGGATAATCCCCGTCGCCTTTTCGAGATCCAGGTCCACCAGTTTTGACTCACCCGCACACCAGTCGAGCAGGTGTATGCTCGCAGGATCGCTATTACACCTGAGATTCTGGTAGATCTCCTCGGTTATGTGGGGGCAGAACGGTGCGAGAAGTGAAATAAGTCGTCGCATCACGTAATAGATAGTCTCGTAGGCGAAAAGCTTCTGCTCCGATTCGCCTTCAAGCCATATACGGGGACGGACCAGCTGCACATACCAGCGCGAGAGATCTTCTAAGATAAAATTCACGAGTTCGCGGGTCGCCCGGTGGAGCTGACACTCTTTTACTGCCGCATCGACTGTGGCAGATACCGTGTTCACCCGAGAGATAATGAATCGATCTTCGTCCGGCATCTGGCGGAGGTGTGATGTAATATATGCCGCGTCCCACCTGCCATTTCGGGACACCGGTTCGAATCGGTCGAGTATCATGTACGGTAGCGGGAAACGGTACACGTTCCAGAGAATATTCACCGCGCGGTTGATCGTTCCCACACCCTCCCAGTTGAACTTAAGATCATCCCATGGTGCAGATGATGAGAGGACATAGAGCCTGAGCACATCGACTCCTACTTTCGCAATAACTTCTTCAGGGGATACGACGTTGCCAAGGCTTTTTGACATCTTCTTCCCCTCAGCGTCGAGCGCAAATCCGTGCATGCAGACGCTCTTGTAAGGTGCCCGGTCAAAAGCGATCGCGCTCGCGCCCAGCTGAGAATAGAACCAGCCCCGGGTCTGGTCCTGGCCCTCAGTGATAAAATCTGCGGGCCAGAGTTTCTCAAACTCCTGGGTCTTTGCCGGAAAACCGAGAGTCGCCCATGATGCAACCGCAGAATCGAACCAGACATCGAAGATATCCTCGACCCGCTTCATCGTGCCGCCGCAGCTACACGGAATCGTTACTTCGTCGACGAACGGGCGGTGCGGGTCATCGAGTGGCTTGCCGCTTACCTCTTCGAGCTCACCAATCGTTCCGATCACCCGATATGCGTCGCACTTCCCGCAAACCCAGACCGGGATAGGGATGCCCCAGTAACGCTGTCGCGAGATGCACCAGTCGCGGGCCTCTTTGATCCAGTCGTGGAAACGTGCGCTGCCCGCCCAGTCCGGGTACCAGGTCACCTTTTCCACTTCAGAGAGCATAAGGTCGCGCATTTCGGAGGCTTTAAGGAACCACTGGGAGGTGGCACGAAAGATGATGGGTGTCTTGCAGCGCCAGCAGTGGCCATACCGGTGGACGATTGTCTCCTTAGCAAGTAGGTGGTCGCCGAGAGCCGTAAGCACATTTTCGTTCGCATCCTTTACGAACTGGCCGGCAAACTCGCCGGCCTCTTCTTTGAACTTCCCTGCCCCATCAACCGGGCAGACGATCGGAAGACATTCTTTTGTCCCGAGCACATAGTCGTCCCACCCGTGGCCAGGGGCGATGTGCACCATGCCGGTGTTTTCAAGTGCGACGAAATCAGCGGTCACGACACGGTGCTCGATCCCACGCTGGAGCGGGACATGCTGTTTGAGCGGGGACTCAAACACTGTACCAACCAGTTCGGCCCCCCTCTTTTTACCGACGATCTTGAAGTCTTTGAACCGCGCCTTGCGGAGGACCGATTCGACAAGCTGTTCTGCAATCCAGAACTGCTCCTCTTTCCCGTCTTTCTTTGCAAGCACTTTTGCGTACGTAAGGTCTTTTGCCACCGCGACCGCAACGTTTGCCGGGAGGGTCCATGGTGTTGTTGTCCAGATGACGAGGAACTCATTAGTGGTACCTTTGATCGGGAACTTGACAAAGATCGAGGGGTCTTTTTCATCCCAATACTCGACTTCCGCGTCTGCGATCGCGGTTTCGCACCTGGGGCACCAGTTCACAACACGGTATCCTCGTTCGAGCATCCCTTTATCTTCCGCTCTTGCAAGTGTCCACCATGCGGCCTCGATGTAATCCGGCGTCACGGTTTGATAGGCATTTTTGAAGTCGAGCCATATTCCCAGGCTCTCGAACTGCCGGTCCATCAACAGCTTGTTGCTGATAGCAAATTCCCGGCATTTCTCAATAAACTCCTGGATGCCGAACTTCTCAATATCCTTTTTTGACGCAAACCCGAGCACCTGTTCCACTTTCACTTCGATAGGCAGCCCGTGCATATCATAACCCGCACGATCGATAACGTCTCTGCCGTTCATCCGGTGGTAGCGCAGGATACTGTCTTTTAAGATCTTGTTCCACGCTGTTCCAAGGTGGATGTGACCGGTGGTGTACGGCGGGCCATCCACAAAAAAGAGCTGCCTCCCCCCGGTCCGTGACCGTTTCACTGTCTGGTACGTATCATGGGTGCGCCAGTATTCCTGAACGCCCCTCTCGATCTCCTGAGCACTGAAGTTTGCCGTGACTTCCTTCACAAAACCCCTCACTGAATCCTGGCGGGATAACCAAGTGTGTTATCTTAGGTTAGCACTTGATAAGACAAAGTAGTTTTTCCAAAAAAAATGAAAACTGCTCAAGACAAGGGGGGACTGCGGAAAGATTTATCCCGCCACATGGATAAAAGCCTCAATCAGCGTGTCCGATATCCATCATCGTTTTAACCATGTACCTCCGAGGTTATCGGGGCTTGTCGACCTTGCATACAACCTCTGGTGGAGCTGGCACCCGGAAGCCCGGGTACTTTTCAAGCAGTTGAACCAGGTAGCATGGAAGGCAAGCATCCACAACCCGGTCCGGATGCTCCGTGACATCCCGGCAGAATTTCTGGAGACTGCGGAGAACGATGCGGAATACCTTCGGCGGTACGACATCATCATGAACCGTTTCCAAAGGTATATGAACACAAAATCCGGCTGGTTCCGGGAGCAGTACCCCGAGAGCCGGGCCCTGACTATAGCCTATTTCTCTGCGGAGTACGGGCTGCACCACTCGCTCCCGTTTTATGCGGGCGGGCTTGGTTTCCTTGCAGGCGACTACCTCAAGGAATGCAGCGACCTTGGCGTTCCCTTGGTGGCAGTGGGATTCATGTATTCCGGGGGGTACCTCCACCAGCACATAAGTGAAGACGGCTGGCAGGGTGGTATCTGCGAACCGCTCGACCGCGATGCCGCACCGGTCCGGCGTGTCATCAGCTCAACAGGAGAGCAGCTGGTCATCCGGATTCCGCACATCGATCCTTCGATCTTTGTCGCGGTCTGGAAGGTGGACGTGGGAAAAGTCCCACTCTACCTCCTCGATACCGATATTGCGCTGAACGATGAGGACAACCGGAAGATTTCCTCGACCCTGTATGCTGGTGACCAGGAGGACCGGATAAAACAGGAGATTGTCCTTGGCATCGGAGGTCGCAATGTGCTCAAACACATCGGGATCGAATATTCTGCGGTCCATCTCAACGAAGGACACCCTGCGTTTGCCCTGCTGGAGCGGATCCGGGAGCGGGTTGAACGAGGGATCAGTTTCGAGGAAGCGGTCTGCCAAGTGAAGGGGACGTCCCTGTTTACTACCCATACTCCTGTCCCGGCTGGTCACGACGTCTTTCCTGTAGCGTTAATGGACCGGTATTTCAGCAATTACTACCAGGCCCTCGGAATCGACTGGAACCAGTTCCTCGCACTTGGAGAACATCCGGATTTCCCCGAATCAGGATTCAATATGACCGTCCTCGCCATGCGACTGACATCATACCACAACGCTGTCTCAAAGCATCACTGCGAGTTGACGCGGCAGATGTGGCAGGGTCTTTGGAAGGATTTTCCTGTAGATAAAGTCCCTATCGATGCAATAACCAACGGCGTTCATTTGCCGACATGGCTGGACCCGCGCATGGAGGATCTTCTTGATTCGTTCTTTTACCCGGTGAGCCCGAACTGGCAGCAGGAGCATGATGACGAGACGATCTGGAATCTGGTCGACGAGATCCCGGATAAAATGTTCTGGGACCTCCACCAGCGCCTGAAGATCAAGCTCTTCAACCGGGTCCGCGAGCGCAGGCGGATCATGTGGACACACCGGCAGGACAACCCGCTCACCCTAGTCACTGAGGGGCTGCTGATGAACCCTTCCATCCTTACAATCGGGTTTGCCCGAAGGTTTGCAACGTACAAGCGGGCCGACCTGATCTTTTATAATATGGAGCGGCTCAAGCAAATCCTCTGCAATCGCTGGCGTCCGGTCCAGATCATCTTTGCCGGAAAGGCGCACCCCTCGGATTATGAGGGTAAACGGATTCTCCAGAAGATTTACCGGATTACCCAGCAGCCCGAATTCGAAGGGAGGATCGCGTTTATCGAAGATTACAGCGAGCAGAGCGCACAGTATCTGGTGCACGGAGTAGATGTGTGGCTGAACAATCCTTTACCCCCGATGGAGGCAAGCGGGACGAGCGGTATGAAGGCGGGCATGAACGGGGTCGTCAACCTGAGCATTCTCGATGGATGGTGGCTTGAGGCATTCAACAAGAAGAACGGGTGGGCGTTTGGAGGGGACGCTCCGGAAGGTGATCGGGATGCGGCCGACGCGAATGCGCTGTATGATCTCCTTGAACAGCATGTGGTCCCGCTCTATTACTCCACTTCTCTCGATGGAATCCCTCATGGTTGGGTAGAGAAGATGAAAGAGTCGATAAAGAGTGTCGCTCCCCATTTCTGTGCACGTCGGATGGTCAAGGAATACGTCTCCCGGTATTATCCCCAGCTGATGGACGGGGCCGAAACCGCGTACGCTTGTTCTATCAGGAAATAAAATTCGAATTTGAGATACGGTTGAAACGGGATGTTGGATGGACTAGTATGCAGATCGCAGTAATAGGTGCTTCAGATGGAAGTATAGAAGAGCATGAGGTGGCGCAGGAGATCGGTGCCCTTATCGCAGAGAATGACGGGATTCTCATTTGCGGCGGTCTCGGAGGTGTGATGGAAGCGGCATGCAAAGGAGCACGGGAAAAAGGCGGGATGACTGTTGGCATCGTGCCGGACACCAGTGACGGCAACCCGTTCCTTGGAATTATCATCCGGACCGGGCTCGGGCATGCGAGGAACGTAGTCGTCGTCCAGTCTGCAGATGCAGTGATCGCGGTTGGTGGGAGCCACGGTACACTCTCGGAAATCGCGCTGGCACTCAAGACGGGCCGCCCGATCTTCGGGCTGAAAACATGGGACATCGGCGGAATCGTGAAATGTGCAACACCGGAAGAGGCGGTCGTTATGGCAGTCCGCGCCGCACGCCAGTCTCTTTTGTACCGTACCCGCCGAGACGGTCAAGGATATCCCTGAAAGATGGCGAACGTATTGTTTTACAGAGAGATGAGACCCCGGGATCGTAGAAGTGTCTCTGCAAGATCGCAATCTCATACCGCTCCGATGCGACCGGGACAAAAGCAAGTCCGAGGGCTTTTACCGCACTGCACACGCACATCCCCGCATCGGCCTCTCCGGACTTTACTACCAGCGCAACAGCGAGTGATTTCACGGTCATGTATCGCTTCACCAGAGAACCACCTCGACCTGCGTACCGGTTTCCAGCCCTTCGCTGCCGGCCGGCACTCTGACGAAACCAGAACTCTTCACCAGCGTATTGAGCAACCCCGACTTTCCGAACAGCGGGGTTGCAACCCCGTTTTTCACTATGACCCGGATATAGTCTTCCCTGCCTCTCGATGAGGGGACATTCTGGGACAGTGTTGCCGGCAGGGTACGGATCCCGGCAGCTGTGTTCCCGGTCATACCAGTAAACAAGTGCCTGACGATTGCGACGAGAATAATAAACGCAGACGCTGGGTGACCGGGCAGCCCGATTACAGGTTTCCCCGAGCACTTACCTATGATGGTTGGTTTACCGGGGGCGATCGCGATTCCGTGGACCAGGACGTCGCCAGTCTCACTGATGACCGCAGCGACAATGTCCCGGTCGTCTTTCGAACTCCCGCCAGAGACCAGCACAGCGTTGCATTCTGATGTTGCCCGTTTTATCGCTGTGCTCAGGGAATCACGGTCATCCCGCACGATGCCGTAGTGTACCGGTAATCCCCCTTGTTCCTGCACGAACGCCCCAACAACATACGAGTTCACATCCCTGACCTGTCCCATTCCCGGTGTCGCGGTCACGGGTACCAGCTCATTGCCGGTCGAAATGATTCCAACTTTCGGCCTCATTACTACGGGAACCTCAGAGCAGCCCGCAGCCGCGAGAACGCCAGTGTCCTGTGCTGAGATCTTTCGCCCGGCTGTGAGTACAACCTCCCCCCGGGAAAAGTCCTCATTAGAGAGGAGCACATTTTCACTTGGAGCAACCGGCTTTTTGATGAGTACTTCGCCACCGATCTGCTCGGTGTTCTCGATCATTACAACCGCATCGGCACCATTGGGCAGGATACCCCCTGTGGGAATGTATATGCAGTCACCGGAAACGATCGGAGCGCCGACAGCGGTGCCCATTGCGATTCTTCCACGGAATGTTAGGATCGCCGGTATTGCGTCGCCCGAACCGGTCGTGTCTGCTGCCCGGACAGCGTACCCGTCTACTACCGAGCGAGTGAAGCCGGGAATATCGACATCAGAACGAACATCTCGTGCGAGAACACGGTGCAGCGCTTCGTTGAGCGGGACAAATTCCTCACCCCCCTTTACTGCGAGACTCCTGATGACAGCTGTTGCTTCGTTTACAGAAACTACCGTTAAAAAAAGACTCATTTGAAGCAGCCCAGCTGGCAGGCGCGGATTTTGATCTTGTGCGAGGTGCAGTACTCGCCGATATCCTTGTTCGGTATCCTGTGTTTTTCAGCAATGGCCATAGCTTTGGGACAGGTAATCTCCTGATCGATTCCTTCCTCAAGAAATATCTTTTCAACCTGCTTTGAGTCCATGGTAACACTGTATACTGTACTTCCGTATAGTGTTTACTCTCTGTAAAACCGCGAGGAGAGCATTCTTGGTGAGAGAAAGCGTAATACCCGGCAATGAAAGTTGCACTCGTCACCTCACGGCAGGACAAAGCCGGGATCAACATCCGGCAGCATATCGAGCAGCTCCTAGACGCTGCCTCAGGATCTTGGCGGGAGCAGGGACGCAGTTATTCATTTTTTAATGTTGATGAGCGTCTTATCCATGCAGAGAATGTTGACCGGAATATCGATGCAGATCTGGTGGTTTTTCTCTCAAGGCACTCTAGCGTCAACCCGGTTCCGGTCCTAACCGTGCATGTGACCGGGAATTTCAGGGAAGCGGAACTCGGTGGAACTGCCCGGACGCTACCCCCGGCCGCACCTGCGATGATGCAGGCAACGCTCAGGGCCCTCGCCCGGCACTGTCCCGAAGGCTACCGGGTCTCGTATGAAGTGACCCACCATGGGCCGACCGGGCTCCGGCTTCCATCGTTTTTTGTCGAGATTGGCAGCACAGAGAAGGAATGGGGTGACCCGCTTGCGGGCCGGGCGGTTGCAGAAGCATTGCTCAGTGCAGCACCGGTTAATACTGTCCCGCTGATTGGGATCGGGGGTACCCATTACGCTCCCCGCGAGACGGAAATCGCACTGACTACACGAGGGGCATTCGGGCATATCGCCAGTTCCCTGCGACAGGTTGCCGCACTGGACAGGGAGATGGTGCAGGAAATGATCCGGCAGAGCGGGGCAGTCGCTGTTTACATTGACCGGAAATCCGTATCCCGTACCGATATCGAAAGGCTGACCGGGATCCTCGACACCCTTGCGATCCCTCGGCTCTCGGAAAGCGAGATTGCCGCACTGGGAACCCTTGCATGGGACACCTACCGGGCCATCCGGAAGATGGCGGAAGCGGTTTCCCCGGGAGCACGCTGCTATATTCATAAATTGGAAGGCGCAGGAATTCCCGTACTTCTACAAGTAAATCCTGTTTTACTGGCAGAAACTGTCAAAACAGACGAGCCGGGACTGATAAAAGATCTCGATAAATTGCCAGTCGTTCATCTTTCCACGCGGGATAATCGTCTGCTTCCGGTTTTTATCACATTTGAGGAGCATTCGTCGCAAATAATAAATGCTTTAAATACATTGTGCGTAAAAATCATACGTAATAAAGAGATCACTGCAACTGAGAGAGATCACCTTATCATAAAAAGGGTACGGTTCGACCCCCACAAAGCGCGCAGACTGGGTGTCCAGCCCGGACCGTCCTTCAAACTCCTGGCAGAAGGCCGGGAGATCGAGACCGATGGCAGGGTGATAACTCCTGAGATGGTTGTGACCAGCAGTACGATCAAGATCCATATCCCGGGGTTGGAGAAGTTTTCATGAGGTCAATTGTTGAAGAGGCACTCACTAAGGCGAGGGACGAAAAGGTAACCCCTTCGCAGAATAACGAAGACCTTGACCAGATCCTTGCCGAGCTCAAGACAGAGATTGCGGTGATCGGTTGCGGCGGGGGCGGATCGAATACGATCACCCGCATGATGGAAGAGGGTATTCATGGTGCAAAACTAATTGCTATCAATACAGACGCCCAGCACCTTATCCGCACCCATGCTGACCAGCGGATCCTAGTCGGTAGACAGCGTACCCGAGGTCTCGGCGCCGGCTCGATCCCCCAGATCGGGGAAGAGGCAGCGCTTGAGAACGAGCAGGAGATTAGGGCGATCGTCTCCGGTAGCGATATGGTTTTTATCACGGTTGGCCTTGGGGGAGGTACCGGCACCGGAGTCGCGCCGGTCGTCGCAAAAGCGGCCCGCGAGGAAGGGGCGCTCACCATCGCCGTCGTTACTCTTCCTTTCGCAGCAGAGGGAGCAATCCGCATGGAGAACGCAGAAGCAGGTCTCGAACGCCTCCGGGAGGTGGCAGACACCGTCATTGTAGTGCCCAATGACAAGCTGCTTGAGATCGTGCCAAAGCTACCCCTCTATGCCGCGTTCAAAATTGCCGACGAGGTTCTGATGCGTGCGGTCAAGGGGATCACCGAATTGATCACTATGCCCGGGCTGGTGAACCTTGACTTTGCCGATGTCCGCACCGTTATGGAACGGGGCGGTGTCGCCATGATCGGAATGGGCGAAAGCGACAGTGAGGACAAAGCCGCCGATTCGGTTAAGAAAGCGATCCGGTCACCGCTTCTTGATGTGGATATCAGTGGTGCCACGGCTGCGCTGGTCAACGTGGTTGGTGGACCGGACATGACCATGGAAGAGGCTGAAGGCGTAGTCCAGGAAGTCTATAATCGGGTTGACCCCAACGCACGGATCATCTGGGGCGCCCAGATCGACCCGGCAATGCAGAATAAGATGCGAACCTTGTTAGTGGTCACGGGCGTACGGTCGCCACAAATATATGGTCGCAATGAGAAACTTACCCCCAAAGTACAGAAACAGTTTGAGATCGATTTTCTCAAGTGAGTCCCTATGGAAATATCAAAACCTGATTTCAAGACAAACGCAATACATGAGGCAGTTCATGAGGAGTTAATCCGCAAATATCTGAGGGTCCTCAAACTCGCGCGCACACCTACCCGTGAAGAATTCACCAAGATCGCAACCGTCGCGGCCGCCGGTGTCCTTCTCGTAGGGCTGATCGGATTTGTCATCTACGAACTTATGCTCCTTTTGCCGAAATGAATATGACAAACCAGAAAAACCCAGCACCCGCGGCACCGCTGGCCCCTTCGGTACCTGAAGTCTTTGTCAACCGGATCTTTGCGATCAAGACGACATCCAAACAGGAGAGGACCGTTGCCGATAATATCCTGAAGGCAATCGAGACTAAGGCGACCGACGTCAAGGTAACCGCCATTATCGTGCCGAACGAATTGCAGGGCTACGTGCTCATCGAGACTCCGGAGAAACTGAACCGAATCGAGCAGCTCGTCGAGAAAGTCGCCCATGCCCGCGCAGTTATCAAGGGTGAGACAAGCTTGGCTGAGGTCGGTCATTTTCTCATCCCGAAACCGGTCGTATCAGGTATTGACGAGGGTACTATCGTCGAATTGATCGCCGGGCCATTCAAAGGCGAGAAAGCGGTAGTCAAGCGTGTTGACTCTGCAAAGGAAGAGATCACGGTCGAGCTTTACGAGAGCGTTGTCCCAATCCCGATCACTGTACGCGGAGACAACGTGCGGGTAGTCGAGAAGTTCAAGGACCGGTAAGGTCTCGCCGTCATCTTTCTTTTTTGTAATGGTTCTCTGCTGGCAATCCCGAGAAAGTGAAGTATTGATAATGATAACCGAATTGACAATCACTTTCTTCAAAGTGTGATGATCTCCTACGCTAAACGCTCCAGCTAACTCTTTTCCCGACCTAGTTTCCTAACGTTGTAATAGTATACTGGATAATACTGGGGGGGCAATTACTATGGAACTCGATGAAATTACCATCAGCAGGGCGATTCTTTCTGCACAGATGAATACTTTGATAGATTATATGGAGCTGGACGTGGCTGTGGTGGGTGCCGGACCTGCCGGACTTACCTGTGCTGCACTACTCGCTCAAAAAGGTATCAAAGTTGGCATCATTGAGAAGAAACTCTCTGTCGGAGGTGGGATGTGGGGCGGCGGAATGATGTTTCCCAGGATTGTCGTGCAGGAAGAAGCACACCGCCTCCTTGATAGGTTCTCCATAAAATCCACTCCCTACAAACCAGGATATTATGTTGCAAAATCTGTCGAAGCAGTCTCCAAACTTACTGTTGCTGCGTGTGATGCGGGAGCTGAATTCTTCAACCTCATATCAGTAGAGGATGTTATGATCAAGGCAGACGGGCGGATTAGCGGGCTCGTGATCAACTGGACTGCTGTTGAAATGGGAAAACTCCATGTTGATCCTCTTGTTATGGGTTGCAGGTATACGGTCGATGCCACCGGTCATGACTCGGTCGTTGCCCGGCTTGTGGAGAAGAAGGGAGGGAATCTCCAAGTGAAAGGTGAGAGTTTTATGTGGGCTGACCGTGCCGAATCCCGTATCCTCCAGCATACCAAAGAGATTTTCCCCGGTCTGGTCGTCGCCGGTATGGCAGCAAATGCTGTTGGCGGAGAGAGTCGCATGGGTGCGGTATTTGGGGGCATGCTCCTATCAGGAGAGCAAGCAGCAAATCTTGTTATTCAAAATATGAAGGAATGATCGGGGAATATCTCTCTATTTATTGATCATTTTCCTTTCATCCAAGATCACCTTTATTTCCCTGAGCATCAATATTTACAGACCCAAGCTTGGAACCCGTTTATACGGGACGGCATGGTGCAAAGACTATGGCAGAAGTGGTCGAGGTTTTAGTACCCGGCGGAAAGGCTACAGCAGGTCCACCTCTTGGACCGTCGCTTGGACCACTCGGTATCAACGTGAAGGGAGTCGTTGACGAGATCAACAAAAAGACCGCTTCATTCAACGGAATGCAGGTCCCGGTCAAGATCGAAGTCGACGCAAAGAAGAACTTCACCGTCACCGTGGGTATACCGCCCACGACGGCGCTCATCAAGAAAGAGGCTAATATCGAGAAAGGATCCGCAGAGCCCAACGCCAAAGTGGTAGGCAACCTACCATTCGAGGCCGCTGTAAGGATTGCCAACATGAAACTCGAGGGCATGCTCTCCTACGAGCTGAAGACCGCGGTAAAAGAGGTCATCGGTACGTGTGTCAGCATGGGCGTAAACGTCGACGGCAAGCGCCCCAAAGAAGTGCTCGCCGCCATCGCCGAGGGCAAGTACGACAGCGTTCTCGTGAAATAACATGAGACAACCATAGGAGATCGAAAGGTCGCAGACTATGGAGGATTCTAATGGTTGATAGGGCCAAAATTTTGGAAGCCGTAAAAACGGCGATTGAAAAGGCGCCAGAGCGTAAGTTCTCTGAGAGCATCGATATTACCATCAATCTCAAGAATATCGATATGGCGCAGCCGAAAAATCGTATTGACGAGACGATTATGCTTCCCCACGGAACCGGCGAGAAGATCGGTATCTGTGTTATCGGGAAAGGAGACATCGTCACGCAGGCAAAGGATGCCAAGGTTGATCTGATTATCGGCCCTGAAGAAGTTGAGCGGCTTGGCGGTGCACCCCGCGAGGCACGGAAGGTGGCCAGTACCTACCGGTACTTCCTTGCAGAGACGGGTGTCATGCCAGGTGTCGGACGTTATCTCGGTCCCCGGCTCGGTCCGCGGGGCAGGATGCCGATGCCGATCACCGGTGGTCAGGATATCCGCCCGATCGTGGAGCGCCTGCGCAATTCGGTGAAGATCCGTACTAAGGATAAGACGGTCTTTTCTTCAAAGGTCGGTTCGACCGGTATGAAACCGGAACAGGTCGCCGAGAACATCGACACGATCGTAAAACGTGTCGAGTCGGTTCTTGAACAGGGATCACTGAACGTCCGTTCCATCTACGTGAAGACGACGATGGGACCTGCTGTGAGGCTGGTATAATGGCGTTATACACCCACCACCTCCCCGCATGGAAGAAGGACGAGGTCGCCGAAATTAAGAAGAACGCAAAGCAGTTCACCCTTATCGGGCTCGTGGACATCTACGGTATCCCGGCACAGCAGGTGCAGCAGATCCGCAGGAACCTGCGGGGCAAGGCTGTAATCAAGGTGACAAGGAATACGCTCATAAAGCACGCGTTCGAGGATATGGGCGCTGACGTAAAAGGGTTGTCAAAGTACATCTCCGGTCACTCCGCGATCATATTCACTAACGACAACCCGTTCAAGCTCTACAAGCAGCTGGAGAAGACCAAAACCAAGATGGCGGCAAAAGCCGGCGAGAAAGCGCCGGAGGACATCGTTATCGAGAAGGGTCCGACCAGTTTCAAGCCGGGCCCGATCGTTGGCGAGCTCCAGCAGGCGGGCATTCCCGCAGCAATCGAAGGCGGTAAGGTCAGGATTCGCGAGACCAAGACGGTCGTCAAGAAGGGAGGCGTCATCTCGGCAAAACTTGCCGAGGTTCTGGCAAAGCTTGATATCAAGCCGATGGACGTTGGCCTTGCATTGCAGGTAGCGTTCCATGACGGCAGCATCTACGAGCCGTCCGTTCTTGCGGTTGACGAGACTGTCATCCTCGGGCAGATCCAGCTCGCAGGCATGCAGGCATTCAACCTGTCGGTCAATGCAGCGATTCCGACCAAGGACACCGCGTCCGCTATCCTGACCAAGGCGGTACGGGAGGCCCGTGGCCTTGCGGTCGAGGCAGCGATCTACGAGAAAGACGTTGTTGATGCGATTATCGGTAAAGCGTACAGAGAAGGCCAGGTCCTGAAGGGCCTGGTAAAATAACCGTTCAGAATATTGAGGTGAATTAAGATGGAGTATATCTATGCAGCACTTCTCCTGCACAAGGCAGGTAAGAAGGTCGATGAGCACGGCGTGAAGGCAGTTCTTACCGCCGCAGGTGTAGCAGCAGACGAGTCACGGATCAAGGCACTTATTGCAGCGCTTGAAGGTGTGAACATCGAGGACGCGATCAGCAAGGCAGCCGCAGCACCGGTTGCTGTTGCAGCCGCAGCACCCGCAGCAGCCGCAGCACCAGCCAAGGAAGAGGCAAAGGAAGAACACAAGAAGGAAGACGAAGAGAGTGGCATGGCAGGGCTCGGTGCCCTGTTCGGCTAAATCTTTTTTCAAACTTCTTCTGATAGCGAATTGTAGTTTCTGTTTTCAAACGTAAATCTGGATAGTTGCGGGTCGGTCATGCAATCGTTCCCTCGTGTGGTCAAGAATAATCCTCCCGGCCGGTTATCGGACTGGCAAATCTTGTACTCGGATTCATCGGGATATATTACCCTTGCACCATCGTCCAGAGATTAACGGTCGGGAACACTTTCCTGAGATAGTCAATATCAGGAAGCCCTGTCGAGACATGGAGCACGATGATAAGAACCACCACTGCAAGCTCCGCCCAGAGCAGGTAGCTTGCACCTGAGGAATAACGATAGTAATGGTTGATCCGATATGATGAAACGAGTGCCTCGACCACAGCTGCTGCCCAGATCCCGAAATAGAGGTAAGTTCGCAGGTCCTGCCCGATATACCCGAACGAGACAAGGATGAATGCAAGAAAAAATGCCAGCCCCCGGAATGTGTCCCCGTTATAGAACTGCCCGAGCCCGACTGCTGTGCAGGAGAGGAGTGCGGAGAGGTACGTCTTCCTAAGATGAACCACATATGTGCCCGCTTTCTGGTGGTAAGGAGCATCAAGATCAGCCTGATCTGTCAGGCGCCGGTGGCAGGCTCGGCAGAAGTACTCATCAGCAGTTATGATGGAGCCACAGTACGGGCAGAATCGGCCCACCGACTCTCTGATTTTTCCCATCTGTGGAAATATAAAAAGTCAGATCATAAAGACCTTGCGCTGTTTTTACCTCGGCACAACGTAGATTTTTACATAAAAAAGTCAGAAAATCTTGGAACTACGAGGGAATCGCGAGTATGAAGAGGGGAACGGGTATCAGACCGGCACACCAACATATACGTTATGTTTCACCGCGACGATCTTTACCCGGACCTGTCCTGAATTCTTCGGGCTGTTGAAGACCGATACCACACGGTCGCGGGCTACACCGAGCATCTCGCCCCGGATCCAACCTGGTGCTCGTATTTCGACCGTGACTTTCTCCCCTTTTGAGAATGCGAGCGGGAGGAATTGTCTCCTTACCGTACCAAAATCCCGTACTGCATCGAGCCTGAGTACCAGGCCGGACTCCTTCTCCCACGGTTTGATGCTACGGTTGAAGAACTGCCACCAGCTTTGGGCTTTCACTCCTTTCGGAGACCGACCGTAACGGTACTGTTCGAATTTCTGGATCCCCAGTGGCGGGAACCGTTTACCGGCACCGATATCCTGTGCAAACCGGATCAGTTTGGGGATCTCAGCATCATTGATGCCCGGTATGTAAACCGGCGCGAGAAGGAGATCGATTCTGCTCTGGGCAACGGCTTGTGCTGTGCTGATGATCCTCTCGCTGTCAAACCAGTCGACCCCCGCAAGTTTTCGTGAAATTTCGGGGTCCAGGGCGTGGAATGATAGGTTGATCCGGTCGAGCCCTGCCGATTCGAGTTCAGCGATCATCTTGTTGTCAAGCAGGGTGCCGTTCGTCTGGAGGGAGACGATATCCACACCGGGTATTGTCTTAAGCACAGACACTAGTTCCGGCAGCCGTCGGTACATGAGCGGCTCGCCCGGGGAATCGATGTGGCATTCGACACCACTACCCTTGAACGTAACAACCCACTCCACTTCCTTAACAAGATATTCCATATCAACATCATAGCTTGTTGCCCTAGTCGTTGAGCACGGGCCTGCGTCTACAGAACAAAAAGGGCAATTCAGGTTACAGCCACAACTGGGGCGGACCTGAAGCAGGCTTGTCCCCCGGTCGATGATACCAAAATAAAGAGAACCAATAAGAGGGATACCGGAATCGCGAGTGATGGTGAAATGGGTCATACAAGAGAGATTTGCGAGGGATGTGTTCAGGTGGTATCGGAACGTAGACGGTATCCGGTCCATTCGCCGGATTCGAGGCCCGGTCGGGGTTTTTCCATGTGGGCGAAGACGAACTCGAATGCGTCCTGTTCCACAACAGTCCTGCCGGTCCTCTCGCAGTACCGTACAAACGCATCGTACATCGTTTCACAGGGAACTCTCGCAAACGGATCGGGGACGAGGAGGTCCTCATGGAATCTCCAGATGCTCTCGAACTCAAGGTCGTCATCGATAAGCGGTTTGAGGAGTTCGCTGTCGACTGTTTCTGTTGCATCCCTGCTCCCGGAAGCGTCTTTCAGATCCTGGTAATAGTCAGCAATAATTGCAAGGCCCTGCCGCAGGTCATTGAGTTCCATCTCGAGGTATTTTATTTTCTTCCCCTGTTCAGGTGTCTGGTCAGACGGCTCCATTGTAGCTATTACCTCATTGCTGGTGTGAGTTCTGTGTTATTCAGCAGGGCAATCTCCGGTATAGTGGGGTTTGCCGTTCAACGGATTAAACCCTCTTTTCCAGTACCTTCGCTGCATAAACGCACTGGCCGAACGAGACGCCGCCATCGCCAAGCGGATACTCCGGATTGATAATGAGTTCCCGACCATGGTTCAAAATCTCCCGGCGGATCGTCTCCCTGATGGCATGGTTGTAGGCAACACCTCCACTAAGTGCGATCTTTGGTATATTCTCGCGGTCTGCCGCGTGAAGAGCGAGCGCTGCAATCCCTCGTGCGAGGTTGTATTGGAACGATGCAGCAATGCACCGGATCACAGGGATGTCGTCGGGTGCAGCCCGGGTCATTTTTGTGAGGGCGATTTTCAGGAGTGCACGAGTCGACAGTATCTCACAGCCACCTGTCGGGGAAAATGTCAGGTCCCATTCCTCAGGAACACACCCTGCCGCTGCTGATTCAAGTTTCATCGCTGGTTCACCGTCATACGTGCGCTCCCGGCAGATCCCGAGCAACGAACTTGCCGCATCGAGTACACGCCCTGTACTGGTGGTCATGATGACGTTGAACTTGCGTTCGACCTGTTTTTCCAGCATGCCCAGCTCGATATCGGACCAGCCACGGCTGGCAAGGAGTGACAGGACCGTATCATCCGGAAGGATACCATATAGCATCCTCTCCGGGAACCGGGTCGCGAGATCGCCGCCCGGCATCATTACTGGTTCGAGATGACCGACACGCCGGAGATCCGGGACCCGGCCCGCAAAGATCTCTCCTCCCCAGACCGATCCGTCATCACCATAGCCGACACCGTCGATCGCAATCCCGATGCATGGTTCAGTAGTGGTCGCAGCAATGTGTGCACGATGGTGCTGGACCGGAACGAGTTCAAGCCCTTGATCCGCTGCAATCCTGCGGGCGAACCGGGTCGAGAGGAATTGGGGATGGAGGTCATGGGCGATAACATCGAACCGTGCGCCGAGTAGTCGCCTGAGGTTCTCGACAGTCTCCTCGAGATACCCGAGTGTTGCGGGATTACGGACGTTGCCAACGTGCGGTGAAGTGACTGTAAATCCGTCCTTGTAGATCGTCGCGTTCGCATTCAATTCGGGACCCACCGCAAGGATGCAATGCTTACCGAGATCGATGGCATTGCGTTTCGGGGAAATCCCGCGGGATAGCCGGATGATGAATTCTTCCCTGACCACCGAGTCGTCACACCGGTTGACAATGGCACGGTTGTGGGTGAGAAAGAAATCTGCATCGTTGTTCAGATTTGCCATCGCATGGTCGATATCAGTGATCATCGGGTAACCTGGCATGTTTGCGCTCGTCATGATCAGGAGTGGGTGCTTAAGATGGGAGAAGATAAGATGGTGGAGTGCAGTATAGGGTAGCATAATGCCAATGGTATGGAGGTTGCTGATTCCGCTGTGCGCTGTCGGATCGCATTTCTCCAGCACTACGATTGGGTGGACATGGCTTTCGAGGAGTGCTTGTTCCCGAACCGTTACCTTTGCAATCTGCCTGATATAATCCGGGCGGACCATAACTGCAAACGGCTGTTCTATCCTGCCCAGCCGGTGCTTGAGGGTATCTGCGGACTCTTCGATGCAGGCAAGATGAAACCCACCCATGCCCCGCATCGCGACGATATCCCCAGCATCGAGCAGTTCTGCAGTCTCCCTGACCGTATCCATGCATTCGACCCGGTGCCCAAGACGATCAAAGAGATCGAGCTTCGGGCCGCAGGAACGGCAGGCAATTGTCTGCGCGTGGTGACGGCGTGAATGGGGATCGCTGTACTCGGCTGTGCAGGCCGGGCACAGTGGGAATTCATCCATCGAAGTCCTTTCACGGTCGTACGGGAGGATATTGATGATACTGTATCTCGGTCCGCAGTTGACGCACGAGGTCGCCCAGTAATTTTCGTACCGCCCGCCATCCTTAAAGATGTCCGTAATGCACTGGTCGCAGGTAGCAACATCCGGTGGGATCATACCGGTAAGCGACCCGGTGCCGCTCTTCAGGATGCGAAAACCGTCTGGAATTTCGCATTCCAGTTCGTGTACCACGACCGAATCGATGCGGGAGAGCGGAGGGCCTCTGCGCACTGCACTGAGGAATTCTTCAAAACGGCTGCCCTGTGCATAAATCTCCACTTCGCTGCCAAGGTTTTTTACCGAACCCGAGATCCCGAGATCCCGGGCCTGCGCAAACACGAAAGGGCGAAATCCGACCCCCTGCACGATTCCCCGGACTATGATTTTACCCTTTCTCTGCATAATTGTGCCGCAAAAATTTATTGATTCGGGCAACGATATAATTATAGGGTTTTTACAGTGCCGGGCCATATTCGAATCGTAAACGATCCCGTAGAGCTAGTTCCGCTCCTCATGGCGTTCAACGACCCCGTTTTCAAGAAGGTCTATGAACTCCTGAATAAATCGTGGCTGACAGAAGACGAGATCAGGGAGCAGGTTCCCGAGGATGACGTGCCCTTGTGCATCCAAATCCTTAAGAAAGGTAACCTTGTTGAGGAGCAGTGGCGAATGCCAAAGCCCGGTGCCAAACCGGAGAAGGAGTTCAGGGCGACGTACAACAAGTTCAGGGCAAATTTCCAGTGCAACCTCTCGGATCTCTCCGATATCCTGTACATTTCACTTTCCAACGATGAGAACCTCAGGACGGTTGTCGAGCAGATCGAAACAGAGCTCGGTAAAGGCAACAATTCCATCAATGACCTTTCGCGAAAATTCGGTGTGAGCCCGGTCTTCATCAAAGGGCTTGCGAAACGGATGCCCCGGATGGATGTGAAGGGACAGGGACTGGTGCTGCTTGACACTGGGCGCTAAAGATCCACTGTATTCTATTCTCAGGTCCAAACGCGAAGTATCGCGCCTACAGATCCTCGTTGAGATCGCAGAGCACCAGCCTGCGGTGAGGCAGCAGGAAATAGCAGAAAAACTTGGGGTGACCCCGCAGGCAATCTCCGAGTACATTCGCGAACTCGTCGATGAAGATATGGTTTCGGCGAGCGGGAGGGGCAACTATGAAGTCACCAAGTCCGGTATCGAATGGGTGCTTGCCAACGCTGAATCACTTGAATCGTACGCCCGGCATATCCGGCGCGACATCATCCAGCAGGTCTCGGTCTGGGCGGCAATTGCAGCGGAGAACCTCCAGTCCGGTGATGAAGTCGGCGTATACATGAAGGAGGGGTTCCTGTATGCCGCAAAGAAGCCGCTCGCTGCCAGTGGCACGGCCATTGCCGACGCAAAAAAAGACGAAGATGTTGGTATTGCCCGCCTGAATGGGATCATCGAGCACCGTGAAGGCACCATTCACGTCTGCAAAGTACCGCGTATCCAGCACGGCGGATCACGGAAGGTTCGTATGGATCAACTGCGGGAGATCACTGGCGAGGCCGGAATCATTGCAGCCGTTGGTCTTGAGGCTTGGATCGCGCTCAAGGCGGCAGGGAAAAAACCTGACCTGTTCTTTGGTGCACGGGAAGGGGTCATCGAAGCAGCGTTCCACGGGATCGATTGTGCCATCGTGATTGTCGATGAAGAGTTCACGGACTTTTTGAAGCGGCTGGAGAGCGTGGAGCTCGGCTACGTAATCCACGACCTGATCGCGCCATGAAGATTATCGTCCAGCCACAGAAAGGTGGCAGCTACAAGTTCCTCTTCTATGATGGTCGCACGGTCCGGGGTACCGCGTATTGCGACCTGATGGAGACTCCCCGCGGACCACGTCCGACACGGTACCGTGTCCGATGGGGCGGGAAGAAGGAGTTCCGTCACACACCGTCAAAAGACCTTATCGCCCAGCTCCGTGAATCTGATGTAAAACTCGTAAAACCGGATCAGAAGTTCGAAACGTTCCTGGGTGACTTCCAGGTCCGGATAGGTACGGTCGATGCATGCCGGATGTGTCTACTCGATGACCAGTTCACCAATCTCACCACGGAGAACTCGGTCGTGTTCGGGAAGGGTGAGATGATCTGCCTCGATTGTGGGAGGCGCGAGCTGCGCAGGGAAGTTTCCCATATCGGGAGGCTAGGGAAAGAAGGGCTCTCGCATCTCGAAAAACTCCTCGCCGAATTTCGCAATCTGGACCGGGTTCTCGCAACGCTTTCGCCTGAAAGGAAGACGATGGGCGCGGCGATGTACGACCGGCTCGAACCGCACCCGGTCCTTGCAACATCAGCAGTAAGTGAACTCCCACTTCCCCGACAGTTTGTCGATGCGTCAGGGGTGACAAACCTGATGCCGGCACAGCAGCTGGCGGTCGAAGCGGGTTTACTCTATGGGAAAGATATGCTGGTCGTCGCCGCGACAGCTAGCGGTAAGACATTCATCGGTGAGATGGCGGGGATGAAGAACTACCTTGAAGGACGGGGTCGGACACTCTTTCTGGTACCTCTTGTCGCGCTTGCAAACCAGAAGTACGAGCGATTCACCCAACGGTACGGGAAGTTTGCAAAGACCGCGCTTCTTACCGGGGTTAGCCGGCTGAACCTTCCCGAGACCCGGAAGATAGGTGAGCGGGATCCTCACTCGCCCATCGTTGTCGGCACTTACGAGGGCGTGGACAACATGATCCGGTGCGGGCAGAAAATGACGAAGATCGCAACGGTCGTGATAGATGAGATTCAGATGCTCGAGGATGCCGACCGCGGACACCGGGTCGATGGGCTGATCGCCCGGTTGAAGTATCTCGCCCCACAGGCGCAGTTTCTCTATCTCTCCGCCACGATTGGTTCGCCAAAGACGCTCGCGAAAAAACTCAACTGTACTCTCGTCCAGTACTCTGACCGGCCGGTTGGGCTGGAGCGGTATCTCCTTTTTCTCGAGCGTAAACAGAAGATCCCAACGATCAAGCAGCTGACAACTGATGAGTACAAGCGGACATCATCCAAAGGGTACCGCGGGCAGACGATCATCTTCACCAATGCTCGGGCCCGGTGCCATACTATCGCGGAAGCGATCGGGATGAGGGCAGCGGCGTACCACGCCGGGTTGACCTCGCAGGAGCGCCGTGATGTGGAGACGAAGTTTATGGAAGGGAAACTAATGGCGGTCGTCACCACAGCGGCACTTGGGGCCGGTGTCGATTTTCCCGCGTCGCAGGTTATCTTTGATGCCCTCGCCATGGGTCGCGACTGGCTCTCGGTGCAGGAGTTCAATCAGATGGCTGGACGGGCGGGCAGGCCTGATTTCCACGATCTTGGCAAGGTTGTCCTTCTCGCAGAGCCCGGAGGCAGTTATTCACGGGAAAACCCGCTCACTGAGGAAGCAGTGGCGATCAAGTTGCTCAAAGGCGAAATGGAAGAGGTAGCCCCTGAGCACGATTTCGAAAAGAGCTCCGAAGAGTACGTGGCGAATGCGGTCGCGTGTGACGGGGAAGAGATGGATCTAACCCGGATCAACACCATGATGGTGGGCAGTATGGAACCGGTACTGCCGGAACTGGTTGCTCACCGGCTCGTGGAGAAGCACGGGACGAGGCTGGTGATGTCACCGCTGGCACGGGTGATGGCGGAGCATTTCATTGGTATGGAACGGCTGCTGGAAATTCTCAGGCTGACAAAGACGATGAAAGACCCGGTCGAGATCATCGCGGAACTGGAAAGTGAGGACGTGAACCGGGATAAGAGAACGGTACAGGAGAAAAAGTCGGGACATCACGAGCGGAAGCACCGGCATCGGTGAGGAGTTGCACTCCCTCTTGATATTAATGCGTAATGGAGCACCGCACCGGTCAATTTTATTTTCTTGTTTCAGGATAGGTGTTGGGATGCCACGCACACCCACAGGTCATAGATCGGGTCAGCTGGGTTTTCTTGTATCTCAACCTTCCGGTCCATGGCAGCTCCCCATTCCTGTATGTGATCTGCCTCTTTTTTGGTCCCGACTGTGACCAAGGTTTCAGCAGAGTTCATGAAAAGTTCTTCGATGATCCGTTTCCACATATCCTGAGAGAAGCTGTTGATCTCTCCGGCCATGATTGCGATCCCTCGCGGAACCGGTTCAATATACCGGGACGCAATCGTCGCGTCGAGCCACATCGTCTCTTCAGGCAACAAGCGTCCTTCTGTGAGCCCACGGACAAGGAGGGTCTCATCATTGTCATAGGAGATCGGAGAATATCCGAGGTCGCGGAGCACTAGTGAACCGACGCCGGATCCGCAGCAACAGTCAAGGCAGGTTTTTCCTGAACTTTTTCCCCAGATCCCGTTGATCAGGTCTGTGAGGATACCTCGCCGGGCGGGGTTGAGATCTTCGATCGCCGGCTGTGCTTCCATCAGGAGTTTCCTACTGAAATATTCCCGGACCGCGGCTGCCCAGACAGTACGCTCTTCCTGCAGGATCTCCCCACATGTTTTCTCGAACCGCTCGATGAGGGTGGATGTCGGGCTCCTGAACAGGAACGATCCGACTATCCAGCCATCTATGCCGTGGAATGCAAGTGCGAGCGGATCCTGCTTCTCATCAAGTAGCAGCCGACCTTCGTCCATACGATAGTCCGCAAGGGTCGTATTGAATACAGTCGCGGTCTGGTCTGCAAATGACGGTTCGATGAACCTGAGGGAATCGAGACCGAGGATCTCCGCGGCTTTTTCCAAGGTCATGAGCCACGCTCGATCCGCATGCCATGCGGGGCTTCGATAGTTCCGTCGACCCTTGCATCCTCATGGAGGATAATGGATTTTGCGATAACATCGCCGAGAATGTGTGCCCCTTTCCTGACGTGAACCGCACTACCGCTCTCAACGTTCCCATGGACAGTCACACCCGCGGTAACCGTGATCCGGTGTTTTGCCCGGAGGCTTCCGAAGATAACTGTGTCCTGTTGGACGTCGATGGAACCCGCCCGGATGTTGCCGTGAAGCCTGCAATTCTTTCCTATCCTCATTGTGGAGGGGACAGCAAAGAGTTTAAGGTTCAGCCGGGACCGAGCCGGGATCATGAGCGGGATCTTGAGTTTTTCCTCATCCTCGGAGAACATGTCATCGAGAATCCGGTCGAGCTCTTTCTCGTTCTGTATCCTGAGCATTGTCATCAGGTAGATGAGGATGAACACAATGACCGGTATGGGGTTTCTCACTTCGATATCACCTTTTGCGTCGAACCCCTCTTTGATCTCGACTTTCTCGCCAATGTCAAGTGCTCCTGAGACGACAAGCTTTCCGTTGATCTTCACCCCCTCGCCAATATATGCGTCCTGCTTTGCGATTACATCACTGCCGATCTCGCACCAGTTCCCGATCCTGACATCACCGTTTGCCCAGACATATTCACGGATCTTCGAGGATTCTCCGACGAAGACGTCTTCGCCCCGGAGACCGTAATCGATCTGGCAGAACTCGCCCACAACAATGTTCCGGTCGGTCTTGATACTATGCTCCTGAAGTTCCGTCCCGTCCGGGAGCAGGCAGTGTTTATGCCAGTTTTTTACCGCTCTTTCTCTCATTCAACCCCCGGAATCACAGTTACGCACCGAACTTGTGAGCCTTGTTGATCAGGTCAAGTGCTATTGGCATCAGGGCCGTGCCCGTAATCCGGTTGAGCCCACCCCTTGCGCACGAATATTCATCGAACCTGACGACATCGTCCATCCTAACACCATCCCCTCTAATTAGGACCGGAACAGGATCTGCGCTATGATCTTTGATCGTGCAGGGTGTCGAGTGGTCCCCACAGATGATGATAATGCAGTCATGGCGTTCAAGCAGGGGTTCCAAAACTGCATCGATCTTTTCAATGAAATCACGTTTCTGCTCTGCAAGGCCATCGTGGCCCGACTCGTCAGCACCCTTGATATTGACGAGCACGAAATCCTTTGTCCTGAGTTTTTCTAATGCCGTGGTTATCTTGCCCGCGATGTTACTGTCCTGCGAGCCGGTGATGCCCGGCACAGGGACATGAGACAGGCCAACCGCTCTTCCGATACCGGTAATGAGGCTTGCCGCAGAGATTACACACCCGGAGATCTCGTATTTTTCAGAGAACGGCTCGAATTTTCCCATCTCCCCGGCACCTCGCATGAGCACGATGTTTGCCGGGTTCCTCCCCGCTGCTGCACGATCCCTGTTAAGCGTGTGATCGAAGAGGATTTTTGTCGATTGTCGGATAAACTCGTTGCAGACTGCAGCAGTCTTCTCATGGTTCGCCGCTTTTTTGATGGCACGGATCGTAAGAGGAGGGACGCCCTCTTTCTTAGGATCATTTGAGGAGACGCAATGACCGAGTCCTTCGCCTTTGAGCGCGAGGGCTGCACGGTGCCCAGCCCCGGACCGGAACGTGAACTCTACACCGTATTTCGAGAGGTCGACCCCTTCCTGGATAGCCAGACAAAGCGCATCAGTGTCATGGATGCGCCCAGCCCTCCGGTCGAGAATAATCCCTTCCTTAGTGACCGTAGCATAGTTGCACCGGAACCCGATCATGCCCGGCTCCATGTGGATCCCGGAACCTTCGCACTCAAGCGGACCCCTGCCGGTATAATACTCGTACGGATTGTAGCCGAGAAGGGCGAGGTGAGCGGTGTCGGATCCCGGCCGGATACCCGGGGAGATGGTATCCATGATCCCGCAGATCCCCTCTGCCGCAAGTTTGTCAAGAACAGGTTTTCTGGCCGCAACAAGAGGGGTGAGGCCTCCGAGCGCAGGGCAAGGGCGGTCGGAGATCCCGTCAAGGACGATGAGGAGGATCTTGGTAGCGGTCATTGATAAGGAATGGTTGGGCGGCGGGATTAATTAGGTTTCCCCGGTACCCGTGATTCACGTAAGGGGAGAAGTTGATAAGTCTCCAAAGAGCTCGTTGATCCACAATTATTATTCGAAGATCCTTTGGCCCTGAAGTCTTAATGAAAAAGAATTAAAAAAAATTACGTCGTGTCGACAGGTGCTGCCACCTGCTCGACCTTGGACTTGATGACTTCGACACGACGGGTGGGGTAAATGGTTTTAACAGCCTTGAAAAGGTCGCGTGAGATCTCTCCTGACACAATGCCATTCAGCAGTGTGGTCAGGTCCCATGCCTGTGCCTGGGTGATCAGGGCCTGGGAGATGACATTACGGATCGCGTGTTCCTGCGCGACGTTTGCCCGGGCGAATGTGTAGCAACTGATAGTCAGCTGAACCTTTTTTCCGTCCTTTGTAACGATCGGGACGTGGATGTCGACGCGTGAGCTCCGGCGCTTGACGAGTGAGCGGAGGTAGTCACGGGTAACCTCGTGACCGACGAACTCAGTATATGCCGCATCCCCGGTCACGGTTGCGATCTTAAAGCTCATCTTGATGTGCTGTTTGGCGTAATCGTTGGTGATCTCGCCGAGTGTTGCCTGCATGATCCTGCCGACAACGCTCTCAGCGTCGTTTGCAATGGTGTCACCAATGTACGCCTTCCCGAGATTGTCGGGGACGTGCACTTTGAACCAGTTCTTGGCTTTCCAGCCTTCGACTCTTCTTCCTACCTGTTTCTTCTTTGCCATGGTATCACATTCTGGTTTTGTTAGTTTCCCTTGTTTTCAGAGAACATGTATCCTCCGCAACTGCCAGATTCATAAGATAATCGTCGACTGATGCGATGACCGATCGGAGCTCGGTGCCGGTGATTTCCGTTATTACCTGGTTGCCGTCAGCCATCGTGGTCATGCTCCGCAGGTTGTCCGGTGCCAGAGCCGCTGCGATACAGCCTGCTTCATCGTGCACAGTAATGATCTTCCCGTGGATCTGCATCATGATGCCAGCGCCTCCTCCCAGCCTTTGGTGAATGCCGCGATCCTGTCGCACGGAATGGCCGCTCCTGCCCGTCTGATGTGTCCGCCCCCTTTCCCTCCGCATGCTGCGGCGAGGTCGTTGAAGAGCGGTCCGAGCTGAGTAACTGTTCCCACTGGAGATCGTGCTGATATACGGCAGGTACTGCCCGAGCGCGAATAGACGAGCACCGGTACCGTAGTTAGCCGGTCGCGGGAGAAGATATCGGCCACGTCACTTGCAACTGAAGCGTCCTGCACTTCATAAACGGCAGCCTGTCCCTCAGCCTTGTGTGCGGTTCTGACAGCATTGATCACGTTCAGATGGTGCTTACGGGCAATCTCCCACGCTTCTTCAACATAATGCGAAGACCTCAAGCACAGGGTTGCCCCGATATCGCCGTGGCCTGCCTTCCCACAGGCATCGACGACCGCGGTGAGTGCATGGGCGTCCTCAATCACCTCGCGCTGGAGGTGGTACGTATCACCATAGATTGCCAGCAGGCTCGCAGGTGTTGTCATGGGAGCCGCTTCGAGCACCACGCGGGAGAGCAGGGTATCGAGCCTTAAAGCGTTTTCCCCGGCAGCTCTGTCATGCGCCTCATCGATGAAATCCGCGATGAGCTGCTCGGCACCACTGACTCTGTCGAGGTATGGTCGGGTTGCCATGTACCACCGCTCGGACATATCCCTTCCCGGCAGTGTGATCCCCCGGTCCGGGACGATGATGCCGTTTGCGATCCCTTCGTTGAAGATCTCAAGGTTTTTACCGGTGATCTCCTGGCCATCCCCGATAATTCCCGGAATAATGAGCCCGGCGAGGTCGCGGTTGTCCCCCAACTGTTGGGCAATAATGTATGCGGTTCCTGCAGCCGAGAGTTCCCGGTCCCCGTCATTGCCTTCAAGACGGGGATTTGCATGGAATCCCCCGCTGAATTTCGGCAGGTGGTGATCGACCACGATGGTATCTTCAGGGAGGTCCTCCATTCCTGAACCGATATCACAGAGAAGGTACGTGCTGTCCCCGGCAATGTCAGCCGGGGTGATTTCCTGCCGAACCCGGAGTCGGAACCGTATGCCAGCTCGGAGCATCGCATGACAGAGGATCGAGCCGGCTGCTATACCGTCTGCATCGTGATGTGCGAACACCTCGACAAACTCTTGCCTCCGGATCTCCGCTGCAACGATCTCTGCTGTGGTTTCAAGGGACATGGGCATCAGGACGATTGTAATGAAATTATCTGGAAAGCAGGAGTTCTGCGTTCTCGGGCTTGTACACAAACTCTTTGGGCAGCTTTCTGCTTCCCGTGTAGTATTTAACAAGCCTGCGGATCTTGGACTCGACCAGTTGTAGCTGGCGTTTGTTGTGGAGATCCTTCTTATTCTCAGAGAGGTGCTTGCGGAGACCGAGTGCCTTGACCATAAGGTCGCGGAGATCTTCGGGAATCTCGGACGCTGCCTTGTGCTCTCGTAAGACATCCCCGATGCGCTTGCCCAGCGCGAGTTTTACATCAGGAACTCCGTAACGGTCCCTGAGTACCAGACCAATCTTGCTGCTCGACGCGCCTTCCTTTCGGAGTTCCAGGATGATCGTCTCGATCGCCTTTGTGTCCGTGTTGGACCACGCAGGTGCCTGTTTCCGGTAGGGGCGGACAGAGCATGACTTGCCTCTTCTTCGAGCATGCATTCGTGCCATTGTGTTGCCTCCTGTAAACTCTTGTGTAAGTCCAGAAAAGTGCAGTAAGCTTACTGACTTTCTGTAATCCCAAAGCCATTGTCTTGAGGCCGTGCGGTGTCGCACGTCGGACTTACATCTGTCAGCACATTGTTAAAAGTGCTTGACCACTATTTGGGGAGTGAAATATTAATGGTATCGCTTGTGGGATATCGGGTTGCCATTTAATTATATCATTGATTTGGGGGATGTCTTTATATCGGATGAACGCAGGAGAAACCTCAATAGGAGTCGTACAATCGTGGCTGATCTGTATGCACATGCAGCAGTACCCACTGGAAAGACCGGAGATCTGGATGGCAGCCTGGTTTTCCAGAAAGCCACGATACTCTTTGGCGCTGGTGCTACTGGTATTGGCCTTCTGGGCCTCATGGGTCTGGCATTCAACATTCCGGTATTCCGGAGTTTTTTCCCGGGATACCAGACCATGGCGTTCAGCACCGCCGTGCTCTGTATATTGTTCGGGACAATCCTTGCATCCCAAGCGATACGATTGTTTCAGGGGAAGCCCCGTGTTTTCGTACAACTCATTGTTGCGGCAATTGCGGTCATTGAAGCGCTCGAATTCCCTCTCAATGTCATGGGAAATCATTTCATCATCGAAACACTGATGGTCCGGATCGGGAACGCTATTGCTGGCCAGCCTACCTCGCCGATCTCCCCGGGAACATTGGTCCTAGTGATCCTGTCAGCGATTGGATTCTTTATTCTTCTCGGGACGTCCGATTCCTCAGAGCGACAACACCGTGTTCAGGATGCCATCAGCATAACCGGTCTGGCCATTGCTTTAGTTAGCCTCACATTTCTCATTAGTTATATCTATGGAGCCCCGTTCCTCTACGGCACTCCGCTGATACCAATCGCCGCCCCCACTGCACTGGCGCTGACCTGTATTGGTATAGGCCTGACGTCTGCCGCGGGTCCTGGAGCGTTTCCTCTTCGGTATTTCATCGGCCCTTCCACGGTCGCCCGCCTCCTCCGGACATTCCTCCCGCTGACGCTTGCCATAATTCTTTTCGAGAATTTTCTGGATGTAACTCTGCCTTTTTTCAGTAATGCCTCAACGGCTCTCCAGTTTTCGATCACCATCATTGTGTTTTCCTTTATCACCGGATATGTGGTCATCTTGGCTGCCCGCGGGCTGGGTGGAGCTCTCGAAGAAGAGGAGCGGAAACGAAGGGTGACAGAAGAGGAGCTGGCCCGGAAAAATGATGAACTCACCACAGCAAACGAAGAACTTATCGCCACGGGTGAAGAGCTCAAGGCAAATTTCGATGAACTCAGGCTGAGAGAGCAGGAGCTACGGCAGAGCGAAGAGAAGTACCGTTCGCTCTTTGAAAGCCTTCTGGAAGGATATGCCTACTGTCGCATGATCTATGACGACGCGGGGCGCCCTGAAGATTTCATCTATCTTGAAGTCAACAGGGCATTTGATGAGATCGTCGGTGTGAAAACTGTCACCGGCAAGCGGGTTACTGAAGTGTTTCCCGGGATAAAGAGAGCGTTTCCCGACCTGTTTGAGATATATGGCAGGGTCGCAATGAGTGGTAGGCCGGAGACTTTTGACCTAGACTTCAAACCGTCAGGAAAATGGCTGCACATCTCCGTCTATTCCCCGGCAAAACAGTATTTCGTCGCAATCTTTGAGGATATTACCCAGCGCAAAAAGGCCGAGGAAGCTTTGACCCTGTACAAGATCTTCACCGAAAACGCCCATGATATTATTCTCTTCATTCGCAAACGTGACGGCCGGATTATAGAAGTAAATAAGGCCGCGTCCGTGACCTATGGGTACACGAGGGAAGAGCTGCTTGGTATGACCATCTTCGAGATCCGGGCTTCGGACAAGGTCCAGACCATCATGCGCCAGCTGGATAAAGCTGAACGCGAGGGAATTGTCTTTACCGCCCTGCATCGGAAAAGAGACGGTAGCGATCTTCCGGTTGAGGTCAGTTCGGTCTCGATGATCTTCAGGGACGAACTGGTTATCGTCTCTATAATACGCGATATCTCTGAACGCCGAAAAGCAGAGGAAGTGCAGGCAGTCCTTGCTTCGATAGTTACCCATTCGGAGGATGCCATTTACAGTAAGACGCTCGCGGGGATCATCACCAGCTGGAATGCGGGTGCGGAGAAGATGTACGGATATATGTCGCATGAGGCTATCGGAAGGCATGTGTCGTTCCTCGCACCCGCTGAATTTGCAGATGACATAGAATCTATCCTCATCAGGATCCGGGCCGGAGAACCGGTCGAACATTATGAAACAACGCGACGGAGAAAGAACGGTGAACGATTCACTGTCTCGCTGACGGAATCTCCGATAAAAGACGCGAACGGCTTCCTGATCGGAGCATCGACGATCGCCCAGGATATAACCGAACGGAAACAGGCAGAAAATGCACTGACAATGGCCAATAAAAAACTCAACATCCTCAACAGCATCACCCGGCATGATATTCTCAACCAGCTCACCGCGATCCAGGGTTTCCTCGAACTCTATCACGAGGAGTGCCAAGGGGAGGCAAAGCTGGAAGGGTATTTCAGCCGGCTGATCGGTATTACAAAAGTTATCGAAAACCAGATCACGTTTACCAAGTTTTACCAGGAATTGGGAGTGCAGGCTCCGGTCTGGCAGTGGGTACAAGATATTGCTGGGAAGGCAGCTGGAACCGGAGTATTTGGCAATATCAGGTTCACCATTGAAGACGCACCTCTTGAAATATTCGCCGACCCCTTGTTGGAAAAAGTATTCTTCAACCTGTACGACAATTCGCTCCGGCACGGCGAACATGTCACCGAGATCCATATCAGTCGTAGGTTTTCCGGTAGCGACTGCGTAATCGTTGTGGAAGACAATGGTGTTGGCGTGCCAGTGCATGATAAGGAGCGCATCTTCGATCGGGGAGTGGGGAAACACACCGGTCTCGGCCTGTTCCTCGCACGGGAGATCCTTGCGATCACCGGGATCACAATCCGTGAGACCGGTGAACCAGGAAAAGGAGCACGGTTCGAGATCATCGTGTCAAAAGGTGCGTACCGGTCCTGATGGCAATCCTAATCAGGCTCCTGGAAGAGATGGAATTACGTTTTCGCTATTATTGAAAGCATGTTTTGATATTCATATATGCACTCTTAAAGAAGGATCTGGACACTTACTAATCTGCCCTTAAACCCAATCTCATTATAGTGCGGTTAAACCGTCCCAACAATTATGTAATTGCCTACAAAATTCTTTGTATATGGCATTGACTGATGATCCGGTATACAAAAAAAGGCGTGGAGCACATTTCCTCATCCCGGCTGGAGCCTTTATCGGTCTTGGCATCGGCCTGATTGCCGGTTACCCGGGATCCGGGGTGCTGATCGGGCTTGGTCTTGGTTTCCTTGCATCGGCGATCCTGCACCGGAATAACGGAGTACCACCTGATTCGGTAGTCCCCTGCTGTGGGTATGGAAAAAGGTGGATCTCTGCGCTCGTGGGAGTGTTCATGATCATCATCGGTATTGGTATCATCTGGGGGCCAGCGAACTTCTGGCCATATATCATCGGGATCTTCCTAGTAGTGCTAGGCCTTACATTCATTGCAAAGTTCTGGAGCAGAGCGGACTGATCTCCAAATCTTTTTTTCATGGCTAACGTGTGCTCATATCCGCTTCCTCTTATCGTACAACTTTGTATCCAGCGCGGGTGAACACCTGATCGACATACTCTTCCCACAGGCTGTCATCAGGTAGAGTAACTTCGGCAATCTTCGTATGCCATATCTCGTTGAGGTGTTCATCCAGTGATGAAAAATACCGGCTTGCATCCATTACCCGGCCGATCTTTTTTCCTTGGGCATCAAGGATAAGAATCCGGAAACACGAGTACTGGCGGCAGAGTTCCGGGCGGGAAAGATGTACCGAGCAAATCGCAGTATCCGGCGATAGCTCCCGAAGAAACGGGCATGCCATGGGCCGGATCTTTCTGATGTCCTGCGCAAGGAACAAATCACGTTTGTCCTTGTCAATGAAAACTTGGTGCTGCTCCCCCGTGGGTGTAAACCAGATCCGGAATTCCAGAGGGCCGTTTTGCTCTCGAATCGCGATGATCTCCCCCATTGAGCTACAGCACTCGCCGCATTGCCGGCAGGAAAAGGACATATGTGGTTTCAGTTCCGGTTTTGTGTGACGGGGGATAAAACAATGGATGACGAATGTGTGCCATCGGGTGATTGACAAGAGAACCGATCATGGATATTGCCAAGGCAACCTGTTAGTCTCACCGTTGTCTTATTCAACGGAACATTTAAGCTGTCATATCTCCCATATTCGGTAGCTTGGCAGCAGGAAGGTCCGGCCCTTGTTGGAACGTTATTCTGGGTTGGAAAGGGTTAAACCGAATTTTCGCCATCAGGCCCATTTCTCTTCAAAATGACGGTATCCCGCGTGTCTCGTAATGTGCGTTCCGGAACCTGATAAGCTCGTCGCAGAATTCTCCGAGGTACTCGTCCATCGAGAGGCTGCCTTCCTGAAATCTGCATTCCTCTTCCTCAATGATCCGGTTGATCATAGGGCGGGAGGGAAGGAGGAGATCTATTGGTACACCGGCTTTTTCTGATCCCCGGACGAGGGTTTCACGGAACATTCCGATGCAATACCCAATACGGTATTTGTACACATTACGGGTTTTTTCCAGGTATCCCGCCACCCTATCGGTCTCAATCCGTAGGAAATCCTCTTTGATTTTGTCATCATTGCACCGCCCAAGCATGTACTTATAGTGGGCGAAGGGGTACATCTCTTCGAGTTCTGCAGGGACGATCCCACATGTCCCAAAGACGATGAGATGGTACTGGGACGTGTCAAAAACCTGTGAGATGATCATTCTGATAAGCTGGTGACTAGGGCTCTGGCTGTATGGTTTTTTTACTGCACAGGGCATGAAGATGGCAATATCTTTTGAAGCGATTTCATATTCGTTGACGATATATTGGTACGACTGTTCAAATTCCTCAAGATAAAACGGTGGACCTGTTAGGAAAGGACGCGGATCGGGTTCTCCCTTATTGTGTGTTGACGGAGCCCTCATGGTTATCTGAAATATCCGACAGCATCGGCAATAAATGGAGTGAAGTGTGCAAAGTGGTGGTAATCAACGGTACGTTTCAATCTTAAATCGTCATCCCAGGGTGCATCGGGGCTGCCCATCTGGAGCGCTCCAAGGATTATCCAGGTACAATCCCATCTCCTTATTTACCATCACAAAGAGAAGGAATAGCGGGATGCAAAAGATACCGCTCGAAACAAGTGGAGAGGGATCACCTATCCGGTTCCGGGACTGTTTCTCCGTTCGCTATATCCAATCTGCTGCCCTGTTGTGCCGTATGGCACACGGGATCGAAAAAAAGTACCCTGAGACCGGGGAAATAACCTCCGACCTCCTCCTCCAGCATGAGGCATTCGTCCTCAATTCGATCCTATCCTCCGTTGCATTTCTCGAGTCCACTATCAACGAACTGTATTCCGATGCTGCCGACAATGCATATTTTTACTCCGATGAGAAGACGGAAGCGCTCCTGAGGAATGTTGGAGAACGGTGGAACAATGAGAAGAATTTCAATCGTGCTCCGATGCTTACCAAGTACCAGAAAATCCTTGTGATAGCAGAAAAGTCTCCCTTTGATGAACATGAACCCGGTCTCTCCAATGTCCGGGATCTCATTGAGGTACGCAATTACCTCATGCACTACAAACGCGAATGGGTCGTCCTTAAAAATGTCGGGGAACCCGGAGATGGTAGAGAAACAGCGGGCGAAAAATTCGAAAAAATCCTCAGAAGGAAATTTGCATCTAACCCCTTCGCTCATAGAAACCGGCCGTTCTTCCCCGACAAATGTCTCGGTCACGGGTGTGCAGAATGGGCGGTGATGAACAGCCTGATCTTCACTGACGAATTCTTCCGGCGGCTTGGATTACCCGTACCGTATGACGGGATACGGGGAGAGCTGGCGACGAGATAAAATACTTTTGCTAGGGTTTATCACATTGTATTCCTGTTCCAATTGAAAACTGGCACAAGAGAGGTGCTGAAAATCTTCTTGATCACAAAACTGTCAGAATAAAAATGCTCATAAAAAGGATCATTACTTCTTCTGGCGCTTTCTCTTCTTGACCGGCGCATCCTTTGCCATGGACATGAGGTCGATAATATAACTACCCTCTTTTCCCACACTTACGATTCTCTCATCGTCCTTTGCCATCTTCTCGAGATTAAGCTCATAGGAACCGGGAGAAACGATCCGGATCGTCTCCACCCGGTCAAACATCTCCACTTCCTTTTTGGACTTAGGCTCGACTACTTCAAGGATTTCTTCACGGCTCTCATCAGCGATCTCATCGATGGTTTTTTCCTCTAAAACATCCTTGTTTATCTCTTCTTCCTTGACATAGAGGAACTTCTTGCCGCCGCAACTTGCGCATCCTTTCAGGATCTCAGTCGAACCGTCCTTATATTCCCGTCCGCATTTCGTACACTTGTGCGGCATCGCTTTTCACCCGAAGTATTCAAGCATGGTCTCGTAGAGGTCTTCGACGTTTCTCCCTTCAAGCCCGGAGATCGCAACGACCGGGTGTTGAGGAAAAGCACTCCGGATTCGTCCCGGTGTGGCGTCGGGAAGATCTATCTTGTTTGCCACGATGATAACCGGCATGTTCCGGCTCTCTATGATGCCGATCATCATGATGTTTACTTGCATGAAGGGATCGAGGGTCGAGTCCAGCATGTAAATGACACCGTCGATGTCCTCGCGGAGCCAGTGCATGGCCTCGGCCACACCTTCGGTCGCTTCACGGGCACGGATGATTGCCTCATCTTTTTCCATCCCGAACTCCAGGAACTCGTGGTAATCGATCTTGGTCGTCACACCAGGGGTGTCGACGATATCCATCGTAATAGTACTGCCGTTGGCACCGGAGATGATGATATCTTCCTTCTTTCGCGCCCTGCGAGTCTCGTGAGGGATCTCGCTGACCGGGCCAACGGCATCCCCGGTCCAATCACGGGCGATCCGGTTAGCAAGTGTTGTTTTTCCTGCATTTGGCGGACCGTAAATACCAATGCGAGTCCGTTTCTTTTTGAAAAAACTGTTGAGGAAACTGGAAAATTTCTTCTTTACCGTACCATAGGTCTGATAAAATATCTTCACCGGACACCTCCATGGCTACGAATTGAACGCAGGTTCAAGGATTTCACCATAATTCGTAATTAGTGTATAGAAAGCGCTGTTTATTATGTTTCTTGTACTCGGTACACCGGTGTTCCTCGAAAGGCAGCTGGGCTATCATTTTGAATTTGCGTTCGCAGGTGATTACGCCGATATTTCTCCGCGTGCCAAATTGTATTTATACAAGTGAGGGGAGTATGCTAATTGTTATCATCAGGATAGCACTTCAAAGGAGGTGACTCATGAAAAAGACATCCAATGTGATCAGGTTTGAGACCCGGGTTCCACTCGGGGAAGTGATGAAACGCAACCCTATCATGATCGATATTGAGGCCACAGTCGCAAAAGCGGCAAAGGCCATGTGTCGGGAAGAAGTGGGGAGTGTCATCATTCTCCAGCACAACAAGCCCTTAGGTATTGTCACCGAGGAAGATATCAACTGCAAGGTAGTGGCGAAGGATCTCAAGCCAAGTACTGTACGTGTGAACGAAATCATGAGTACGCCACTCATTACGGTGAGTGCGGACAAGACCGTTGGCGATGCAGCGACGATGATGGTGAAGCACAAGGTAAGGAGACTCCCTGTCGTCGATACCAGCCACAAGGTTATCGGTATTGTAACCGTGCGCGACCTCCTTGCTGTCTCCAACGAGCTCAACGAACTCTTATCAGACCTCATCGAGATCAATCGCGAGGAGATCGTCGAGCCTGGAATGTGCAACCGCTGCGGTCAGATGTCTGATGATCTCAAACGCGTGGACAATGTTATGCTCTGTCAGCGTTGCCGTGAAGAGGAAAATCTTGCATGAAAACCGCACAGGATTTTATGATCGAGATCCCTGTGCTGAAACCTGACGATAAAATAACCAAGGCCCGAAAGATCCTACGCGATGACCGGTTCCGCGAGCTCTACATCACTGATGCGAGGAAAAACCTCATAGGATACATCGACATAACTGATGGCCTGCGGGTGACTGCGACCAAATCGAATATAACGGTCGAAGGCTTTGTCAAAGATGCGCCTAGGGTTCAGGCCGGGGACGCTATAGAAACAGTGGCACGGAAGATGTGGGAGTACCGCACGGACAGTGCTGCGATAACGAGCCCTCAGGGTCATCTCCTTGGCGGGGTTCTCCTATCCGACCTGTTCCCGGTTATCATATCCCGAAAAGAACTACACGGGACGGTTGGAAGCCGGATGTCAGAAAAAATTGTGACAGCAAACCCGGAAGATACGATCGAGAAGATTTATTCCTTAATCGTGGAGAGTGGGTTCACCGCATTTCCGGTGGTAAAAAAGAAAAAACTTGTAGGTCTTATCTCCCGGAGGGACCTGATCAGCAGGCGCCGGCTGAGATCAGCCCTCATCCAGCATGCCCAGACTCCGATCGAAAGTATCATGACGAAGTTGGTGGTCACGGTTTCACCCGAGGAGCAAATTAATGCGGCTGCAGAGCAGATGGTCAGGCACGATGCAAGCCGCCTTCCCGTCATTGATGAAGGAAGGCTGGTCGGGATCGTGGACCGGCACGATGTCCTTGCCGGGATGTCGTGAACCGGTGGCAGAATTAAAAAGACATAGGGATGAACATCCCGGGACTGTTGAGGTTCCGGGACTATAATCAGGTCATTTGAATAGCTGGAGAGTATCATGCACCAGAATGACCGTGGTGTCAAACAGGGCGACAGGCTCTTGAAGATGCAGGGGAAACTCGACCGGGGCCCGGTTGATTTCAAGACTCATATCGCGGAACAGGAGGGCGAGATCTTGGCAATCGCAACCCGTGATGTCATATCGATACCTCCGACCCGTACTATCCTAGCGGCGGTAGAGACCATGACGAAGTGCTGCTTCCGCAGGCTGCCCGTTACGGACCCTGGGACAAAGAAGATCCGGGGGATCATCACCTCCGGCGACGTGATTAACCTGATGGGTGGGGGTGATAAGTACAAGCTCGTTCAGGTCAGGCATGGTGGCAACTTGATCGCTACCCTCAACGAGAGTGTGCGGACGATCATGACCCAGCAGCTTATAACGCTCCCCCATACAGCCCGGATCGCGGATGCTGTCGACATGATCATCACAAAAAAGATCGGCGGTCTCCCGCTGGTGGATAACGATGATGTTCTTGTCGGGATCGTGACCGAGCGCGATGTGCTCCGGGTGCTTGCTTCAGAAAGGAGTCCGCTCAATGTAGAAGACGTAATGAGCTCGTCCCTGAGGGTAACGTCTCCTGATTGCCCGGTCTCTGATGTCACCCGGGATATGACGAAGTATCGGTTCCGCAGGTTCCCCATCGTGAGTGATGATGTCCTTTACGGGATCATTACCGCGACCGATCTGATGAAGTATCTCGGGAGCAAAGAGGTGTTCTCCCGGCTCACGACGGGGGATATCTCAGAGGTGATGGGATTGCCGGTCAGGGCCCTTATTGCAGGGGATCTCTTCACGACCGGCCCAACAATTTGCGTCAATGAAGCGGCACGTGAAATGCTGGAGAAGAACATCGGTTCGCTACCAGTGATCGAGGACTCTAGATTGATCGGACTCGTCACGGAATTCGATCTGGTCCGGGCATTCGCGAAAGGCGGTTAGCCATGCTTGCACGGAACATAATGACGTCACCGGTTATCGTAGTGGCACCCCATGAAACCGTTGCTCACGCACGGAAACTGATGATAACGCACAGAATTTCCCGTGTCCTAGTCATGAACAAGGGAAAGATCAGTGGTATATTGACGAAGAAAGACATTGCCTATCGGTTCCGGCAGGGAGAACCGGCTTGGCGCCGAAGGCCGGTCGACCGTATCCCGGTAGAGACATTCATGTCAAAAAATCCCGTCACGGTGACCGTGGATACCGGGGTGAAGGATGTCATCAGGATATTCTTTGAAAGGGACATCAGCAGCGTCGCGGTTGTTGACGGGGGGTCTGTGTCGGGAATCGTTACAAAATCAGATGTGATGAAGTCTGTCCTGTTGGAAAAACTGGACAAGCTGGTCAGTGACGTGATGGAGGAAGCCGTGGTCATCAACCGGTACCATTCGGTGGACCACGTCATCGATATGCTGAGCGAGTATAACAAGCTCGTTGTTGCCAATAATGACGGGACACTTGCCGGCGTCATCACGGAGACCAACCTGGCATTCTTTGAGCCATTCAGCCGGCGGCCGGGGTCAGAAGAGAAGGAGGTTAAATATCTGCGAAAGGAACATCATGGAGGATCCAAAGTATTCCGCTATGTATTCATGGCATCCGTGCTTGCGGAGGATGTGATGTCCCACCCGGTGGTGACCATCGGGTCCGGTGACCGGGTTTCCCAGGCGGTTGCGGTTATGCAGGAGCATAATGTCAACAGCCTTGTTGTAGTTGAAAAAGACGATATCAAAGGAATTTTAAAAAGGGATGATATTCTCAGGGAAGTGGCGAAATGACAAAAAACCTCACGATAAAAGACGTAATGGCAAAACCTTTGACCATATCCAAATCGGCGAAGATCACAGAAGCGCTTGACAAGATGTTGGCAGAAGGTGCAGATCCTCTTATCGCACTGAACGGCAATTCGGTAGCCGGGACTGTTTCCCGGCAGGCAATCGCGAGGAAGTTGGGAGGCAAGAGAAGCTCCGACATTGCACCGACCGCCATCCATGTGGCAAGCGTAGTCGAAGAGGATTTCACCAGTGTTTATCCTGACGAGAGCACTAATGTGCTCATCCCGTTGCTCCAGCGCTACAAGCTGGTTGTTGTATACGACAGCGATCACCGGTTGATCGGGCAGGTAAGCACCGGGGACTTGCTGAAAAAATATCGGCCCGATGGTCCGCTTCAGGGCCTAATCGAGAAAGTACTTACAATAGCTTCCGATGAGCGTGTTGTCCATCTCCGACGACGGATGATGGATGACAATATCACTAGGTTTGTTGTCACTGAAAACGACAAGCTCACCGGGATCGTGACTGAGACCGATGTAGCGATCGCTATGCGTGAGTTCCGCAAAACGGTCGATGATAATCACCAGGACCACAGGATACGCAATATGCTTGTCAAGGATATCATGAGCGTGCCGCTCATTTCTGTAGACAAAAGCACGGCTGTTCCGGAAGTTATCGATACCATGCTCAAGAAGAACATCAGTGGAGTCCCGGTTCTGGATAATGGCAAGCTGGCCGGCATGGTTACCCGCAGATCGCTCGTGAATGCGCTCTGATAGAAAAATAAGCTACCATTTTTTACGTTTGTTTTGTGTTATGATTTTTGTGTTATGATATCTGGGGCGCACTATGCTGTCCCATACACTCATCTACAATTCAGGATCATTCATGTGATAATCTTCAAAAACGGGGAAGGAACTCTCCCAAACACTTATTACCAAACCCTAACCATATTATAAAGCACCATTCATGGAGCAGCGACTATCCGCTGCGAGTGTCTGTACAAGATGCGAGATTCCTCTGTTGAGGTAGCCAAGCCTGGTATGGCGCAGGTTTGCTAAACCTGTGTCCCAAAAGGACTCGAGGGTTCAAATCCCTCCCTCAGCGCTGAAACAGAAAATCTCACAACAACGAGGGGATTGGATGGCTCAGGAAGAAGAAATAAAATACTTTGTAAGGGTTGGAACAACCGACCTGGACGGAACCAAGTCCGTGAGGGTCGCCCTCACCGGCATCAAGGGTGTCGGGAGGCATACCTCCACGATCATCTCCCGGATGGCAGATGTCGACGAACTGGCCAAGCTCGGTAAGCTTGACGAAGGCTCTGTCAACCGGATCCGCGCTGCTGTCGAACAATACGGATCGAAGATCCCATCGTGGATGGCGAATCGTCCCAAGGACATCTACACCGGTGAGGCAAAACACCTCCTCGGTGGTGACGTAGCTCTTGCCAAGGATGAGGATGTAAACCTCATGCGGAAGATCCGGTGTTATAAGGGCATCCGGCATGAGACCGGCCAGAAAGTCCGTGGGCAGCGCACCAAGTCAACCGGCAGAACCGGTACCACCGTCGGTGTTAAGAGGAAGAAAGAGGGAGGCGCCTAATCATGGGATACCCAGGAAAAAACCATAAGTCTTACCAGACTCCCAAACGTCCCTTTGAAAAGACGCGGATTGAGGAAGAGACACGGCTCGTGATTGAGTACGGGCTCCGCAACAAACGTGAAGTCTGGAAAGCTCAGAGCATCCTGCGCAAATACCGTAAGGGTGCACGGGAGCTCCTTGTGCTCATGTCAGGTACCATCAATCGGGATCTCTTTGAAGCAAAGAAAGCTCAGCTGATCTCTTCAATGCAGCGACAGGGACTGCTTGGCCCCGATGCCGATATCGATGACGTCCTCTCGCTTAAAGTGCAGACCCAGCTCGAACGTCGGCTCCAGACGCTGGTTTACCGGAAGGGTCTTGCACGGTCACCGAAACAGGCCCGGCAGCTCATTACTCATGGCCATATCGCGATCGCCGGGCGGCGCACCAGCATTCCAGGATACCGCGTGAGCCGTGTCGAAGAAACACAGATCACCTATCATGGGGGGTCCCCGTTCACCAGCGACTCGCACTTGGAGAAAGTGCGGATAGCAAAACCGGCATCAACTCCCAAGACAACAGCATTCGCCCGCCCTCAGGGGTATGGCAGGGCAGGAGGAAGGTAAGATGGCAAATGATAAGGAAAAATGGGGGATCGCCCACATCTTTGCATCCTTCAACAACACTATCATCACCATCACTGATCTCTCCGGTGCAGAGACTGTGACCAAGAGCAGCGGTGGCATGGTGGTCAAGCAGGATAGGAACGAGAGTTCCCCTTACGCTGCGATGCAGATGGCGTCAAACGTCGCCCAGAACGCCCGCGAGAAGGGTATTATCGGCGTGCATGTCAAAGTTCGTGCGCCCGGCCAAGGCAAGCAGCGCAGCCCTGGGCCCGGTGCCCAGGCTGCGATCCGTGCACTTGCCCGTGCGGGTATGCGCATCGGCCGCATCGAAGATGTAACGCCGATCCCCCATGACTCGTGCCGCCCGAAGGGTGGCCGGCGGGGCAGGAGAGTGTGATGGAGATAGTATTCGCGAGTCTGGATGATTCCCTCGCGCGATTCACACTCTCGGGAGCAAGCCCGGCGTTTGCCAACGCGTTCCGGAGAGCAATGATCGGCGAAGTGCCGACCCTTGCTATTGAGGATGTGCGCATCTACGATAATACGAGCGCACTCTTCGACGAGATGCTGGCACACCGTCTCGGGCTAATCCCGTTAAAAACTGACCTATCCTCCTATTCGACCCAGGAAAAATGCACGTGCGGCGGGGCAGGTTGCCCTGGATGCACTGCCACCTTCACCCTGAGCGTTGAAGGTCCCAAAACTGTCCAGTCAAGCGACCTCATCCCTCAGGATCCAAAGGCAGCTCCTGTATTCGAGAATATCCCGATCGTGAAACTCACCAAAGGGCAGAAACTTGTCGTCGAGGCGCGAGCGATCCTCAATACGGGACAGGTGCATGCAAAATGGCAGCCCACCCTGGTCTGCGGGTACAAGAATCACCCAATCGTTACAATCAGCCAGGCATGTGATGCGTGCGGCATGTGCGTTGATGAATGCCCCCGGGGAGTCCTCGGAGTGCAGGGCAAGAAAGTTGAAGTCGTGGAAGGAAAACTCTCCGACTGCTCCATGTGCAGGCTCTGCGAACGTGCATGCCTCGCGAGCGGTATCGGTGAAGAATCGGCAGTGACCATATCCGCCGAACCGGACCGGTTTATTTTCGTGGTCGAGAGCGACGGGTCACTGACAACGAAAGAGATCATGAATCAGGCACTGCTGTTCATCAGGGAACAGGCAGACGAGCTGGAGAGACAGTTAAGCGAGATATCAGGGGATGAGAAGAAATGACAAGAATTGTGGAGAAGACGAACCCCCGTCTTACCAGCCTCATATCACTCTTAAAGAACCAGTCGCGGGAGAATGAGGCGAAGATCTGGCGCGAGATAGCGAGCAGGCTGGAAACCCCAAACAGGAACTACGCGGAAGTCAACCTCTCGAAGATCAACCGCTATGCCCAGAACGGCGAGACGATCATCGTCCCCGGAAAAGTGCTGGGTAGTGGCGTGCTGGAGCAGTCCGTGAAGGTTGCAGCGCTGAATTTCTCGGCGTCAGCAACCAGCAAAATCAAGGACGCAAAAGGGCAGACAATGACGATCGAGCAGCTCATGAAGGACAACCCGAAAGGCAGCGGTGTCCGGATCCTGAGGTGAACAAGATATGGTAACAGTAATCAACGGTGACGGACTGCTTCTCGGTCGGCTTGCAAGCCTTGTCGCTCAGCGTGGGCTTGCCGGTGAAGAGATTGCTATCGTCAATGTCGAGAACGTGATAATCTCCGGCAGCCGTGCACGGGTACTTGCCAACTACCGGCACAAAAGGACGCGTGGTGCCTCCGGCAACCGCTGGGGACCGTTTGTCCCGCGCAGACCGGACCATCTCATGAAGCGGACCATTCGCGGTATGCTTCCGTACAAACGCCCCCGCGGTGTTGACGCGATGAAGCGCATCAAGACGTACGTCGGAGTACCGGTTGAATTCGTAGGCAAAGAGATGGAAGTGCTGGAAGATGCACATATGAACCGGCTGAACAACCCGAACCACGTCACGCTCGGGGCAGTGTGCACATTCCTCGGAGCAAAGTTCTAAGGTGGTCAATGTGGTAAAGATCATTAACACTAGCGGAAAACGCAAGACGGCGATCGCTCGGGCGACCCTGAAGGCAGGTAAAGGCGTAATCCGGGTAAACTCGGTACCGCTCGATGAGTATGGCACTGACGTCACCCGGATGAAGATTTCTGAGCCGATCCTCCTTGTTCCCACTGCGGTTAACGGCATCGATGTAACCATCGATGTAGCCGGCGGCGGTGTGATGGGGCAGGCAGAGGCCGTCCGTACTGCACTTGCACGCGGCATCATTCTGTGGCACAATGATCCCCAGATGAAAGATGTCTATCTAGCGTATGACCGGACGCTTCTGGTCAACGATTCACGGCAGAAAGAAACGAAGAAACCCCACGGCCGTGGCGCACGCAAGAAGTTCCAAAAGTCTTATCGTTAAGATAAAAGATATGATGAGAGGTTAAAATCTTGATTCCCGTACGATGTTTCACCTGTGGGAAACCAATCTCCACGGCGTGGGAAGAGTTCAAGCGGCGGCGGGAGAAAGGCGAGGATCCTAAAACGATCCTTGACGATCTTTCTATTTCCCGGTACTGCTGCAGGCGCATGCTTCTGACACACAAAGAGATCATTGATGAGCTCAACCCGTACCAGTAGACCAACTGTATGAATATATGAACGCGGGGTCGTAGGGTAGCCTGGACCATCCTATTGCGTTCGGGACGCAGTGACCTGAGTTCGAATCTCAGCGACCCCATTCAAAGACAGATTATCATTTTGAGGAAGAAAAAATGCAGACGCGTGTATACACCCGGTACGAACGGGCGAGAATTATTGGAGCAAGGGCTCTGCAGATATCAATGGGTGCTCCGTTACTCATCACCACGTCACGGATCGATCCGCTGGAAATAGCGATCGAGGAATTCAACAACAACACCATTCCCATTACCGTAAAGAGGAAGTAGAAACGCATGACGACTATCGAAGTTATCGAGCTGCGGACGATCCTTGACAGCCGGGGCAACCCGACTGTTGAAGCCGATATTTACACCCCGGGGGGCTTTGGCAGGGCGGCAGCTCCCAGTGGTGCGAGTACCGGCTCGCTTGAGGCAAAAGTCAGACCTCCAAGAGATGCCGTAGACTATGCCGTCCAGAATGTGATCCCCGCGCTCATCGGCATGAATGCGGCCGATCAGGAGGCGTTCGACGAACAGCTCCGGGATATTGACGGAACGGCGAACTTTGCCGGGATTGGTGCCAACGTAGCCGTTGCGCTCTCGCTTGCAAACGCGAAAGCAGCGGCGTCAGCGATGGAACTTCCGCTCTTTCGGTACCTTGGCGGGGCGTTTGCAAAAGAGCTTCCGCTCCCACTCGGCAACGTGATAGGGGGCGGAGCACATGCGCTAAACTCAACCGAGATCCAGGAATTCCTGGTAGTTCCTGGGGATGCGGCTGATGCTGAAGAGGCGGTTTTTGCCAATTCAGCGGTTCACCACCACGTAAAAGAACTCCTCCAGAAACGCGGCAAGGCCTGCGGCAAGGGTGATGAGGGTGCATGGGCGCCGCAGATCGATGACGCCCTCGCATTTGAGCTCATTGCTGAGGCAACCGGAATTGTTGCTGACGAGATGAAGATCGATGTCGATATGGGCATCGATGTAGCATCAAGCCAGATGTGGAACGGAGAAGGATACAAGTACCGTGACCGGATCAGATCGACTGAAGAGCAGGTTTCGTATATCGCTGAGCTTGTCGACAAGTACGACCTCGTCTACGTTGAAGATCCGCTGCATGAGGACGATTTCGATGCGTTCGCGGAACTTAACAGCCAAATCGGGAACCGGTGCTTGATTTGTGGTGACGATATTTTCGTGACCCAGGTTGACCGCATCATCCAAGGCATTGAAAAAGACGCCGCGAACTGTGTGCTCATCAAGCCTAACCAGGTTGGGACCCTCACCGATACATTTGAAGCAGTCCGGCTCGCCCATACCCATGGCTTGGACACCGTCATGAGCCACCGGTCCGGCGAGACGACAGACACGACCATCGCACACCTTGCAACCGCATTCTCCTGCGTTTTCCTGAAATGTGGTGTTGTGGGCGGGGAACGTATTGCAAAATTGAACGAACTGATACGCATAGAGGAACAGCTATGACCACTGTAAACGAGATGGAAATTGAATTAAAAGAACCGCTCATTCCCGTAGAAGAGTACCTTGCCGCCGGTGTCCACATCGGCACGCAGCAGAAAAGCGAGGACATGAAGAAGTTCATCTACCGCGTCCGCGGGGACGGGCTCTATATCCTCGACATCCGAGAGACCGATGCGAGGATCAAGACGGCTGCAAAATTCCTGAACCAGTTTGAGGCAGCCAACATTCTCGTTGTCACTTCCCGGCAGTACGGCCAGTACCCTGCAAAGAAGTTTGCAGACACGATCGGCGCTATGTCAGCGACCGGCCGGTTCATCCCAGGCCTTCTGACCAACCCGGTACTCGACGGCTATATCGAGCCTCAGGTTATCGTTGTGACCGATCCGATCGGCGATGCTCAGGTAATCAATGAGGCGGTCCAGTGCGGGATCCCGGTCGTTGCACTATGTGACACGAACAATATGACCAAGTTCGTCGACCTTGTCATCCCAACCAACAACAAGGGTCGCAAGGCACTCTCAATGATATACTTCCTGCTCACCAGCGAGATGCTCCGACTCCGCGGTATATCAACGTCACTCACCTCCGAGGACTTCGAAACGGAATTCTGATTATCAGGTTCCCGTTTTTGGCGACCGATATCTGGATATAATAGTACGACCAGAGGGTTGATCCGATGAAGATGCGTTCATGCGCAGTGGCGGGAATGTTCTATCCGCAGGATCCTTCCCACCTCGGCCAACTCCTTGCTAAGTTCTTTACCGCAGAACACGGGATACCAGGGTCGCTGGGAATCGTTTCCCCCCATGCAGGGTATATATACTCGGGGCAGGTCGCTGCTGACGCTTTTGCCACGATATCACCCGGTTTTTCCGGTACGTTTATCGTAATCGGCCCTTCGCATCGAGGGAGACTTACCTGTGCGTCCTGCGTGCCTTGGAAAACCCCTCTTGGAGTTGTTGATACTGATACCGGCTTGATTGATGCACTCGATATTACGATCGATGAACTTTCCCACAGTGAAGAACATTCAATTGAGGTGCAGATACCATTCATTAAGTACCGGTTCCCCCACGCGAGAATTGCACCGGTGATGATGGGACCCCAGGACTCCCTTGATGCGATGAACCTTGCCGAAAAAGTGATCACTGCCATAGCAAAGATGAGGCGTGATGTCAGGATTGTAGCATCAAGCGATTTCTCGCACTATGTTCCGGATGAGAAGGCAAAAGCCGATGACCTCTACGCGATTGAACCTTTAACCGGTCTTGACGTGAAAGAGTTCTACCGTCGCATCGAAGAAAGGCAGGTCACAGCCTGTGGATATGGGCCTATCGCCACCATGGTGATAATATGCGAACGACTTGGCGCGAAGGCGGGCCGGCTCATACGGTACGCGACAAGCGGGGACGTAACGGGGGACCATCGTGAGGTCGTTGGGTACGCGGCCATTGCGGTGATGTAGGTGGCAACATGGAGTGCGCCCGGCAAGGTATTTTTGTTCGGTGAGCATGCAGTTGTATATGGAAAACCCGGCATAGCGATGGCGATAAAACCCCGTGTGTATGTTACTGTGCGGAAATCAAAACGTCCAACACGGGCAAAATCACATTATATCGATGGGTGCTTTGAGAAGTTTGGTGTGACGGGCAGCGTGTACATCAACTCGCAGATTCCCAGTTCATCAGGTCTTGGGTCTTCGGCTGCAGTAACAGTAGCGACACTCTCGGCAATCAACGATGAGTTTGCCCTCCACAAAACCCGGGAAGATATAGCAGACATGGCATTTGAGATTGAAAAGACAGTCCAGAAAGGGAGGGCGAGCCCTACGGATACCACCGTCTCTACCTATGGCGGGATTATATTCATTTCCGGCGGGTCGCGGAGGAGACTACCGCCACAAAACCTGCATCTTGTTATCGGCGACTCTCTGGTCTCGCACAGCACGGCAAAGATGGTGGAGCAGGTCAGCGAGCTCAAGAAGAAACACCCCGAAATCGTTAACCCGGTTCTCGATGCCATCGAAGGTGTTAGTATGAGTGCGATCCACCAGCTGAACAACCCGAAAGAGCTGGGACGGTTCATGGACATGAACCAAGGGCTTCTCGATGTACTTGGGGTGGGACACCCGCAACTTTCGCGCTTGGTGTTCGCAGCACGTAATGCTGGCGCGTTAGGTGCCAAGATCACAGGTGCCGGTGGAGGTGGCTGTATGGTTGCGCTTTGTCCCAAGCATCTGAAGAATCGTGTCGCCGGTGCGATTGAGGCGTGCGACGCGCGGGCGATCGTAACAGGTATTGATACCGAAGGTGTACGGAAGGAGAAGAATGTCTGACCGCGTGCTGCTCAAGCTTGGCGGGAGCGTAATCACCGATAAGGGATCCGACTGCGCGGTCAATCGTGACCAGCTCGCTGCCGTGGCAACAGCGATCGCTGGAGCACGCACCAACGGAATCCTCATCATCCATGGTGCCGGCTCTTGCGGTCACCCTGAGGCAAAACGGTACCACCTTGACACTGGGGTAGTTGCCGGTGATACTGAAGGAATATATATTACTCACCGGGTGGTCAACAAGTTGAACGACGAGGTTGTTCTTGCGCTCAGGGATAAGGGAGTTGCCGCTGTAGGAGTCCACCCACTCCATATGGCGGTTGCTGACCGCGGCAGGCTTCTTGCACTCGAATACCGCCACCTCGAACAGATGCTCACGCTCAAGATGGTCCCTGTGATCCACGGCGACGTGGTGATGGATCTATCCTCCGGAGCATGTATTGTGTCGGGCGATCAGCTCGCACGGTACCTCGCGGTTGCGTTGCATATCAACCGCGTAGGGCTCGCCACCGATGTACCGGGAGTGCTGAATGAAGGACGTGTAGTGCGACGGATTACCCGGAAAACTGCACCATCACTTCAGATCGGCAACTCGAAACATACCGATGTCACCGGTGGAATGAAAGGAAAGATCGATGAGCTGCTCGAACTCGCGGACGCGGGAATCGGGTCAGACATATTTCATGTGTCGCGGGTCAGGGATTTCTTAGAGAAGTCTGACCATGGTGGAACAGCTGTACGGGAGATCTGAAGAAATGGGAGATAAGATGCGATTTACATCGTCGCGAAAACTCGATCACCTGCGTATTTGCGCTGAAAACGAAGTCGAGTGCGGCGATGCCGGGTTTATGGACGTGAGGTTTGTTCACAACGCGCTGCCGGAGTGTGATATGGGCACAATTGATCTCACCTCACGGTTTCTAGGTCGCACTGTTTCCTCTCCCCTGTTCATTTCAGCAATGACAGGGGGTCATCCTGCTACAAAAGAGGTTAATGCCCGGCTTGCGAGGGCAGCAGAACGCTACGGGATCGGCATGGGTGTTGGATCCCAGCGGGCCGCCATCGAGAACGAGAAACTCGCGGAGACATTTGCGGTGGTTCGCGATGAGGCGCCCCATGCGTTCCTGGTTGCAAATCTTGGGGCTGTCCAGCTTCGGGATCACGGGATCGATTGGGCAGAGCGGGCAGTCAGCATGATCGATGCTGATGCACTCGCAATTCATTTGAATTTCCTACAAGAGGCGATCCAGCCCGAAGGCGACCACAACGCGACCGGCTGCCTTGAGGCTATAGGGGAACTCTGTCGCACATTCCGCAAACCGGTCATCGTAAAAGAGACCGGCTGCGGGATCTCTGCAGCGGTTGCCCAGCGCCTGTGGGGAGCGGGTATCCGGGCAATCGATACCGGTGGCTGGGGTGGGACATCATGGGCTGCCGTTGAAAGTATCCGGGCTGCCGAAAGCAGTAATGTTCAGGACCGCGGACTGGAAGCCCTCGGGCAAGAATTCTCCGGCTGGGGCATTCCCACGCTGGTGAGTCTGGCCGAAGTGCTTGCTACCGGAGGGCCGGTTATTGCTTCAGGGGGAATCCGGAACGGCCTCGACATAGCAAAATGCACTGCATTCGGAGCAGACCTCTGTGGCATGGCGCTCCCGCTCCTCAGACCGGCAATGGAGAGCGATGAAGCCCTCCGGAACACCATCGATGCAATCCACCGGCAGCTCAGAGCAGCAATGTTCCTGACCGGCTCGGGAAAGTTAGCCGATCTAAGGAAGGCACAATTGTATATCACGGGTAGGACCCGGCAGATGATCGAGAAGGATAATCCGGCACGAATCAGGCAATAAAAGTTCAAACCGGGGAATTTTTCACCACAGAATGTACAAAACAATGTAAGGAGAAATAGTATGGATATAGAAATTATAGCAGTGGGCGGATACGACGAGGTCGGGCGGAATATGACCGCAGTCCGCTGCGGAAAGGAAATTGTCATCTTTGACATGGGGCTCCGCTTGGATCAGGTAATGATCCATGAAGACGCGGAGATAGAAAACATGCACTCCCTTGATCTGATCAAGATCAAGGCGATACCGGACGACACCATGATGAACGCGGTCGAAGGGACCGTCAGGGCGATCGTCTGTTCACATGGGCACCTCGACCATATCGGGGCAATACCGAAGCTCGCGCACCGGTACAATGCACCGATCATCTCGACGCCATACACGACCGAGTTGATACGGCAGCAGATATCCGGGGAACAGAAGTTCGGGGTAAATAACAAGCTCTTTGCCTTAAAATCGGGGCAACGGTACACCCTCTCGCAGAACCTTGTTCTGGAGTTTGTGCGAATGCAACACTCCATCATTGATACGGTCATGCCGGTTCTCCATACCCCGCACGGCGCGATAGTTTATGCCTGCGACTTTAAGCTCGACCGGACCCCGGTCATTGGTGAACCTCCGGACTTCGCCCGCCTCAGGCAAATCGGCAAAGAAGGGGTTCTTGCAGTCATTGTCGAGAGTACGAATATCGAAATTCCGGGCAGATGCCCCAGTGAACGGATAGCTCGTGACCTCGTGCGGGATACCATTACCAGCTACGAGGACGACAAAAACGCGATGCTCGTCTCTACTTTCTCTTCCCACATCGCCCGTGTCAAGACCATCGCGGAATGTGCTCATGAGATTGGAAGGAAACCCGTGCTTCTGGGACGCTCGATGGAGAAGTATTCTGTCACTGCCGAACAGATGAAACTTGTATCGTTCCCGGAGACTACCAGTGTCTTTGGGAACCGGCGAACTGTCGACAGAACTATGCGTCGAATGATGAAAGCGGGCAAGGAAAAGTTCCTGCCGATCATTACCGGTCATCAGGGTGAACCCGGGTCGATTCTCACCCGCGTTGCTCTTGGAGATACGCCTTATCAGCTGACCAAGGGTGACAAGGTGATCTTCTCTGCAAAAGTAATTCCCAACCCCATGAACTTCGGACAGCGCTACATGGTGGAACAGCACCTCAAACTAGCGGGGGCCCGCGTATTTGAAGACCTGCACGTGAGCGGACATGCCTACCGGGAGGATCACTACGAATTCATCCAGTTGCTCAGCCCGCAGCATATCATCCCGGCACACGGAACCCTGAAGATGTCGGCAAGTTATACCGATTTTTCGAGCGACCTCGGGTATACAGCCCATTCCACGGTGCATCTGATGAAAAACGGGCAACGGCTCAAGATAAACTAGGAGGAATCACACGTGTCTGAGCTCCCGCAGTACTTGGAATTGGTTGCAAAGCAGATCGATCACATGATCGATCGGTATTTTGTCAATACGTCCGGTGAATTGAACAAGGCCTCAGCTCATCTCCTCTCTGCTGGTGGAAAACGGCTCCGCCCCGCGGTTGTTATGCTAGCAGCGGATGCGGTAAACCGGGGGAGTTCGGCTGATATCCTCCCGGCCGCGCTTGCCCTCGAACTCACTCACACGTTCACACTCATACACGATGACATCATGGACGGCGATTCGCTCCGCCGTGGCGTCCAGACTGTCCATACCAAGTGGGACATGCCGACAGGAATCCTTGCCGGGGATTTCCTCTATGCCAAGGCGTTTGAGTTCATTTGCATCGCTAAGGCAAAGGAAGAGGCAAAGATCCGGGCGGTATCAATGCTTGCCGGTGCGTCTGCCGACATCTGTGAAGGTCAGCATATGGACATGTCATTTGAGTGCCGGAATGATGTTGATGAATCCGAGTATATGGAGATGGTCAGGAAAAAGACCGGGGTTCTCTACGCGGCTGCAGCGGGGATTGGGGCGGTCCTTTCGGGAGCGAATACCCTGCAAGCCAAAGCCCTCTATAACTTCGGGCTGAACACCGGTATTGCGTTCCAGATCCAGGACGACCTGATCGACCTCCTTGCACCAGCCGAGAAGAGTGGAAAAGACCGCGCCTCTGATCTCCGTGAAGGCAAACAGACCCTTATCATGATCAAGGCACGCGAGAAGGGTCTCGATCTGCAGAAGTACCGTCGCGATCTGAGTGATGCTGATATTGATGCCGCAATCCGGGAACTCACCGAAGCCGGCGTTATTGATGAAGTAAAGAATGTGGCGTCAGGTCTCGTCGCTGACAGCAACAAGCACCTTTCTATTCTGCCACCTTCGAAGGAACGGCAGCTGCTTATGGACATCGGCGAATTTTTTGTGGCCCGGAGCTATTAGAATGGCAGGGCATGACCCTAAAAAACTCCTTTTTCTGTATGCATTGCAAAATGCTGTGAAGCACGGGGGCATACCGCAGAGCGGGGCTGTCATCGGAATGGTGATGGGCGCTCACCCGGAACTGCGGAGCCGTGCAAAGGAAGTATCAGGATTGGCGCGAGAGGCAATCGCTGATGTTGCCGCGCTTTCTGCTGAAGAACGGGTAACGAAACTACAGGTTCTTGCCCCGGATATGTTTGCCGCGCTCTCCGAGAAGCACGAACGCAAAAAGGTGCTTCCGGATCTTGAGGGTACGGAACGCGGCGTTGTCATGAGGTTCGCCCCGAACCCGTCCGGGCCACTCCACATTGGACATGCCCGGGCTGCGGTATTGAACGACGAGTATGTGAAGCAATATGGTGGCAGGTATATCCTCCGGATCGAGGATACAGACCCCAAGCGCGTCGATCCTGAAGCATACGAGATGGTCAAAGAGGATATAGCTTGGATGGGGCTGGGGATTACCGAGACGGTCACCCAGAGCGAGCGTTTACCCCTCTACTACAATCTCTGCAAGCAGCTGATTGAGCTTGGCGGAGCGTACGTCTGTACCTGCGAAAACGAGCATTTCAGAGGTCTGAAACAGGCGAAAACGGCCTGTCCACATCGCGATCAGCCGGTCGAAAAGAACCTCGAGCTCTGGGAGAAGATGTTGAATCATGGATTCGGCGAAGGTGAGGCATCGGTCCGGATTAAAACAGATCTTAATCACCCGGACCCAGCAATGCGGGACTTCCCCGCGTTCCGGATCCTCGACTCCCCTGTGCACCCAAGAGTGGAAGCGCACGTGTATCCTCTCATGAACTTCTCTGTGGTAGCAGATGACCATCTTCTCGGCGTTACGCACGTGATACGGGGCAAGGATCATATCGCCAATACCCGCCGGCAGCGGTATATTTATGATCATTTCGGCTGGAAAATCCCGGTGTATCGGCACTATGGCCGGATGGGGATTGAAGGGGTCGTTCTCTCAACCTCACAGATGCGTCTCGGAATCAACAACGGAACTTACACCGGCTGGGATGATATCCGGCTCGGTACGCTTCGGGCACTTGCACGCCGCGGGATCCTCCCTGAAGCGGTGAAGAATGCGATGATCGCTATCGGCATCGGTGACGTGGATATCTCGTTTTCGTGGGACAACCTTTATGCTGAGAACAAGAAGTTGGTCGACCCGTTAGCGAACCGGTACTTCTTCGTACCTGACCCGATCATCGCAAAGATCGATGGGGTTCCAAACCGCACAGCTCACGCGATGCTCCACCCGAGTGACACGGCACGTGGTTCACGCATCCTGGAGTTCACCGGTAATGTGCTGCTCCCACCTGGCGAGATCACCCCTGGGGCTACAATGGTCCGGCTCAAGGATCTCTTCAATGTGAAGATCGTGTGGAATGGTGATACGCCAGTGTTTTCCTATGCCGGCGATGCCCTCACTGATGCACGTGCGGCAAAGGCACACATCATCCAGTGGCTGCCGGATCAAGATGCAGTTCCCTGTACGCTTCTCACGCAGGATGGCGAAGTGAAGGGAATGTGTGAGCCTCTGGTAAAAACTGAGCTGGGGAAGGTTATCCAGTTTGAGCGGGTCGGGTTCGTGAAGATCGATACAGTTAGTGTGGATGGGGTACTGGCGTATTTCACACACAAGTGAAGTTTATTTGATTCATGTTTTTTTTTAAAATAATACACCATGCGTGGTGTGTATTTTGTTGAGGTCTGAGTTTGAATTAACCCTACGTAAAAGATGAGGACCCCCCTAATCAAGATCTCCCGAGCTGTGACGATTACGATTAACTTCCGGTCACATTGGCCACTGTACCGAAGATCCCGGCTTGCCCCGCACTGATATTTGATTGCAGTTGTGCATATTCCTGTGTGGTATCCTGCGAGATATGCGGATTTGTCGCAGCATCCTCTCTCGAATATGTTCAGCCAAGCACTTGGAGATCCCGAGAGTATCATTAAGCCCGACTTTAACGAAGTGGATCTCCATGAAACATTTCTGCGGTTGTCTTCAGATGGACTCCACGACTGTAAAAAGAAGGAAAGGATTCAGGAAATTGTCCTGGCAAATGGGGTAACCGTGGAGGGTCCCCCTGTTTATTCATTTGATATGTGGTTTACTGTATATCGGTACGTTCCCTTCGGCACCACGATCTCGAACCGTGCCCCTTTGCCAGGTGTGCCAGTTTCATTGATAAGAATCCCGGTGATCGCGAGAATCTCCCTGACTAGAAAGAGCCCCATGCCCTTCCGGTCCCCTTCCCTCCGTGTGAAAATGACTTCTTTCATCTCATCCGGGACACCGATACCATTATCCTCGAAAATAATCACTATGCTGCGAGGATTCTCGTATGCGCTGAGGGTAATCTCCGTAGCATGGGCACCGTGACGGGTGACATTTTCTGTCAGGTAGACAAAGATCCTGGCGAGCAGTGGATCAGCATATACCTCAAGAGATGCGATTTCTGGTGAGATTCGTATCTGGAGGTTGCCGGAAGACGGGATCAACTGCTGCACCTGATGCCACCCCGGTAGATGGATACCGATCTCCTGGTATTCTTCTGTGAAATCGATCTCCCGCTGGATCTTCAGGATAAGATTCTTGATCTCACGGTTTAGCATCTCCCGCGCCCCTCCGGACGGCATGGAATACGCCATGTCTAAAGAGCCGATGATGCCCGTAATGAGGTTCCTGATCTCGTGACGGGTGACCTCGTTCATCATGTCCAGCTTTTTCCTAGCCAGTTTCGTGGCAGCGTCGGCCTGTTTCCAGTCAGAGATATCTCGGATAATCGACTGGATGACCATTTTTCCCCCAGTATCTAATCTGGAAAGTGATACCTCAGCAGTAAAAGGGATCCCGTCCCGCTGTATATGGACCCATTCGAACACAAGCGGCGAGCCTTTAAGCGCCTGCTCGTTATTGGCTACAAGCTGTCCGGATGACCTGCTGCCATCAGGCTGGAATTCCGGTGAGAATTCAGCAACCGAATGCCCAATAATCTCCGATTCCTCCGAGCAGCCGAATAGTTCCAGTGTCTTCCTGTTGCATCTCGTGAAGCAGCCGTTCTCCAATAGTACGATCGCGTCATTTGCCGAATCAAAGATGAGACGGAACTGCTCTTCGCTCTCTCGCAGCGACTCTTCGGCTTTTTTCTGGTCGGTGATATCGATTAGGGATATCACGCTCTTTTTCGCACCGGGGATCATCGCAATGGTAAGGGAGGCATCTCTTAATCCCCCATCTTTGTGGATACACCTGAATTCATAATATTTTGGCGCTGATTTAGAATCAGCCCGCCGGAGTCGATGGTATTCCAGCATTTTTGGCAGATCCTCTTCTACTACCAGTTGCGGCCATTTCATCCGGCCCTCAACCTCCTCTTTTGAATATCCCCAGATATTCTCCATCTCTTCATTGATGTGCGATATTGTCATATCCTCTTCAATGATGATCATCGCGGTTCCCGTATTTTCAAAGACCGTCTGGTAAAGTTCCTCAGCCTGGACACGAGAAGTAATATCTACCAGCGATGCCACGCTGTTTTTGGAGCCTGGGATCAGATCTACATGGACAAAGCAGTGATGGACGGTCTTAGTTGCATCAATCACTTTGCATTCATAGATTTTCGGGACTAGGGTTGGATCAATACGCCTCGCGTAATGGTACTGCTTCATCCGCTCCACATCCGCTTGGTCGATAAAAACTGTCCAGGATTTCTTGTTCTCCTGCTCCTCCCGAGGAGTCCCGGTCAGGTCGACCCAGCCATCGTTGGCGAGCAGAATGGTCGTGTCCGGTGCAATAATGATGGTGGCTGCACCGGTATTGTTAAATATGGTCCGGTACAGGTTCTCGGAGTCCTTAAGGGTCTCCTCTATCTTCACACGTTCACTGATATCTACAACGGATGCCACACTCTGGGTTGTTCCGGGGATCATCCCGACATGAACGATACAATGCCGGATTTCACCAGATCTTGTGATAAACCTAAATTCATAAACCCTTGGTGCAAACGGCGGTTCATTACGGCGCTCAACGTGATATTTTTTCATCCGTTCGAGATCTTCAGGAACTACAAACTCGGTCCAGTTTTTTTTGCCTTCCAGTTCCTCAATGGAAAAGCCGGAGATCTCTGCAAATCCCGAATTCGCCAGGACAATTGTTGTGTCCTCTTCAATAATGATCGAAGCAGCACCGGTTATCTCAAAGATCGTCCGGTACAGATTCTCGGATCGTTTAAGGGATTCTTCTACCCGTTTTCGATCGGTGATATCCCGGAATATTCCTTCAATCCCAAGGAGATTTCCATCAGCATCATAATACTCATGACTGCTGGTTGAGGTGATGACAGGTGTTCCGTCCTGTTTTTTAAATGTCACTTCATAATTGGTGACAGAACCGTTCTTCTGAATAGCTGCGAGGACGTTTTCCCGTTCCTGTGGATTTTTATACAGGGTCTGTGCGATACTTTTCTCATACAGCTCCGAGACAGATGCATAACCCAGCAGGGTCGCAAGGGACGGACTTGCGAGAATAAGATTGCCCTTTACATCACTGCGGTAGTAAACATCCTGGATATTTTCCAAGATGCTGCGGTAATTTTCCTCACGCTTCCTGAGTTCTTCTTCGGCTTGTTTCCGTTCGGATATATCGACAACCGAGGCAACACTCAGTGTTGTACCAGGAATGACCCTTACATTATTGATGCATTGCCGGATTTCACCATACCTGTTGAGGTACCTGAACTCATAGACCACTACTTCATGCGAGGGGTCCTCCCTGCGGTCTCGGTGGTACTGTTTCATCCGTTCGAGATCTTCAGGAACTACAAACTCTGTCCAGCTTTTTTTGCCTTCCAGTTCCTCGATGGAAAAGCCGGAGAGTGAAGAGAACCTCAAGTTCGCTTTCAGAATCGTAGTATCATTTCCTATGAGGATAGTGGCAGCCCCGGTCGTTTCAAAGATCGTGCGGTACAGGTTCTCTGATTCCCTGAGGGCCATTTCAGCCTTATTCCGCTCGGTGATGTCAACGAGGATCACCACAACAGAAGGTTTCTGGTTGAATACAATCGGGGAGCTCCGGACAATGACATGACGCAGGGCACCGGATTTGGCGACTACATCAATCTCGTAATCTCCCACCACGTCCCCGGAAATCCTTTGGGCCATGTTCCGGACAGCACGTTCCCGGTCTTCCGGCACAACATAATTAAAGAGATGCGAACCAAGGAGTTCTTCCTGTGAGAACCCGGTTTTATCCACAGCAGTCTGATTTGCATATACGATGATGCCATCTTGGTGCACGATGACAATATCCGGCATCGTTGAAAGGAGATTCCGTGACTGCTCTTCCCTGCGCTTCAGTTCTTCTTCGGCTTCTTTCCGTTCGGTGAGGTCAACGGCATTGCCGACAATGGAGACGAGGTTGCCCTTCTCATCCATGAGGGGCATGATGCTGGAGCGGTGCCAGTGTATCGATCCATCCTTGTGGAAGATGCGGTAATCATTTTTGGTTACCTGCATAGCTCCTGCAGCGATCGTTTTTTCCAGGAACGCTTCACCCATGGCTATGTCATCCGGGTGGATAAACGCCCGGAAATTGTGTCCGAGTACTTCTGCAGGTTCATGGCCAAGATGTTTTTTCCAGCTCGGGGAAACAAACGTGAAGGTTCCGTTAGGATGGAGCGCATAGATGATGCTCTGGCTGTTCTCGACAAGGTTGCGATAATCCCGCTCGCTTTTTTTAAGGCCATCCTCTGCCTTCCTACGCGTAATGGCATACCAGATCTTGTTTGAAAGTTCGGCAAACTGCGCTGTGGGATCTCCGCCTTTCTGGAGATAGAAATCCACTCCGGAGTTGATGGCCTCGATGACCACCTCCTCGCGGCCCTTGCCGGTGAACAGGATAAACGGGAGGGTGTTCCCTGACGTTCTCACACGCTTTAAAAATTCAATACCATCCATATCCGGCATCTGGTAGTCAGAGATGATGGCGTCGAAGGTCTTCGCATTGAGCAGAGCAAGCGCAGACGGGGCAGACGTAATCGTCTCAACGCTGAACTGCCCGGTCTGCTCAAGGAAAAGTTTGCCTAATTCCAGAAGATCAGGTTCATCATCGACATAAAGGACCCGGATTGCAGCTGCCATTATTCGTTTTTCCCAGCTATCCGCCACGCTCTTATCGGCACGGTAATTTCAAACCGTGCGTTTTTACCCGGCTCGCCAGTCTCTCGGATCGTGATGTCGGTAATCCCGAGGATCTCCCTTGAAAGACCTAACCCAAGACCGGTATTCTGGAAATACTGCCGGGTGAATATCTTCTCTTTTACCTCAGCTGCACTGACCTCGCTGTATTCCTCAAGTGCATGGTTCCAGCTGATTTCCCGATGCTCTTTATCGATCTGAGGGATAGGTGAGCCCTTCACAACCCCCTGGAGCTTCTCCTCAGGAAACAAACTCATCTCACCATCACCGTTTCAAAGTCCCGTATATAATTCGTTTTTTATTCCATTTGTCTGACACTATTTAATAATTATGGGAGAACCGGCTCTGTAGAATCCCACAATAACAAATCCGGATAAAGATCGCGAGAATAATTTTCGAGATGTTATAGAGGATCAGTTTAATCTTGAGTTTTTCGGTTGGGCCAACTTGTCATCCAAGACAACGATCCGTAAGGATTCAAGGGATTTGGAGCTCTCTTCAGTAACGTTCAATCGGTGCTTGCGATCGATGATCATGGTGATCTCGCCGCGCAGGTCGATGATGCCGCGCACATACGCCGGCACGTTGGGAAGTTTGGGGATCATTGCATACTCCACCACTTCCTTCACATCGAAGAGATCGATGGCGAAATGCTCGCTGCCCAGTATGAATTCGACGACGTGGATCGAGATCGGCATCTTCTCGGAAGTAACGGTATTTTGTGCCGCTTCGACAAGTTGTTCACTTGCTTTTGTTGTCATTGGCAAATTCCCTCTCGCTTTAGTTCACCTTAAACCGCTCGTGGGCTTTCATGGTCCGGACTGCCGCATGGTTCAAGAATAGCCAGCAACCGGAAGTCCCTATGCTGCCCTTTTTCTCCTTTGAGAACCTATAACACAGGATGGATTCTTTTTTTATCCGAAACGAGCAGCCTCAAGACATTTCCGCGGTTTTTGCGGTGAATCTGGAAGCTTTTGCTCACGATTCTGAAGCCCGGCTCGTCGATGCGCTGCGGAATACCGGGGAATTCGACCCGGAATTGTCGCTGGTTGCTGTCCACAATGACCGGATTATCGGACATATACTGTTTCCTGCGATCGTCATCGAGACATCAGAGGGTGATGTTCCGGCCCTTGCCCTCTCCCCGCTTGTCGTACACCCGGAGTTCCAGTGTCGGGGAGCTGGCTCGGCCCTCATCGAAGAAGGGTTAAATGTGTGCAGGGAATACGGTCATCGCATCGTCGTTGTGATCGGCCATCCCGGTTATTATCCGAAGTTCGGTTTTGTGCCGGCAACAGAGCATGGGATCAGGGCGTCATTTCCCGTAGATGATAAGGTATTCATGGCACTGGCACTTGTCCCCGGTGCGCTCGATACTATACGTGGCATAGTGAAATACTCTGAGCCTTTTCACAGCATTGTCGGTTATGGAGATTGTATAGGCAAAAAAGTCAATCCTGCCTTGAAATGCTAGATATAGGCATGAAGGTAGTTGTGGAATGAGTTCAGGAAGTCTTAGAAAAACTCTTTTCAGAGAATCTTAGGTTGGAGACACCTGCCAAGTTGACAAAGGACCTGAATACCTAATGCGCTGGATGAAAGACAGATTAAACGATCGATACATACTCTATAGTGTAATGGAGCTCACAGTGTGATCGGTAGCAGGAGCGTTCAAACGATTCATTCTCTGCTCATGGATTGGAAAGGTCCTGCCGGTCAAGCAACCTCGGTTGAAAACTTAACTACTGCTGCGGGAATTGTAAGGAAATATACCAATGAGTTCTGGACCTCTCGCCAGCGGCAGGCATCCTCGATACACGAAATCTCGTACCGGGCATGCTTCAAACCCCAGTTACCTCATCTCTTCATCGATCTGCTGACAAAAAAAGGGGACACCATATATGATCCGTTCAGCGGCAGGGGAACGACCGTGCTTGAAGCCGGGCTTTTGGGACGCACAGTGATTGCCAATGATGCAAATCCCCTCTCGCGCATAATGACCGAACCCCGATTCTTCCCGGTAGATCCCGGGCTGGTCGCGGACCGGCTTGCCATCATCCCTTCAGGGAATAACAGGGCAGAGATTGATCTCTCGATGTTTTATCATCCTGAAACAGAACGCGAGATTGTGGCAATGCGGCAATACCTCCTTCACAAAAGAGACAACCACTGCGATGACGCGATCGATCGTTGGATAGCGATGGTGGCATCAAACCGCTTGACCGGGCACTCGTCCGGGTTCTTCTCGGTGTACTCTCTTCCCCCTAATCAGGCAGTGTCTGCGCAGAGCCAGAAGCGAATAAATCAGAAACGCCGACAGTACCCGGATTACCGGGATACACACCGGATTATCGTGAAGAAGACAAAAAGCCTTCTCAAGTCCCTTACGGACAAAGAGAAGGCCTGCCTCGAATGCGCAGGTGCACAGGCTGTCTTTATTACCGGCGACGCCCGGCACACGCCGGAAATTGCAGATAGTACGGTACAGCTGACCGTCACTTCGCCTCCTTTCCTCGATATCGTGCAGTACCAGGAAGACAATTGGCTACGATGCTGGTTTAACGATTTTGACAGCACGGTTATTGGGAAAAAGATCACTATGGCACGGACACCGGCTGAATGGGCAAAAGTTATGGGTTCCGTATTCCGCGAGCTCTACCGAATCACTCGGCCGGGTGGGTTTGTGGCATTTGAAGTCGGCGAGGTGAGGAAACGGACAATACGGCTGGACGAATATGTCATCCCACTTGGAATAACGGCTGGGTTTATTTGTGAATGTGTCCTTATCAACAAGCAGAATTTCACTAAAACCTCCAATATCTGGGGTGTGGACAACATGGCTGCAGGCACGAACACCAATCGTATCGTGCTGTTTCACAAATCCTGATCTGGAATTTCTGCACCCAAATCTCCACGGTACTTCAAAATTCTGCAAATCTTGATATTTTCAAAAAAGAAGTACCCTTTGAGGGATTATAATCTGGGAGACACCTGAAAAGAAGGAATATCCTTTCAAGATCCCAAGGGGTACTTGGACATGAACATCAATTCCGTCGTGACAACCGTCATCTTTCTCGCGGTTGTTCTCCTTATCGTTGTACCGGCCAGCGCTGCAGACAATCCAAGTACGGTTACTGCCAACGAGATAGGGATCCGACAGGCACATCTCTCCTGGATGGCATTGATCAACGATGTTCAGATGAATGCTGCCATCAACTATGTCAACACGGTCTATGCAACAAACACGGCGAATCTGACGAGCCTGTTGTCCACGTACAGGACGACGGAGGCCCAGATCCCTCATGCTGCCACTCTGAGTGCACTGAACAATGTAACCGCAGATCTGCGGACTATCACCGAAGAGTTCAGAAATGAGATGAACAACCAAATGGCAATCGGGGAGGGGTGGAACACCGGCAAACTGAATAGTCAGCTCAGTGCAGCCACCAATAATAATCCCTACATCCAAGCCAAGAACGATACCTACTGGAATACCCTTTCCGAAGGTCAACTGGGCGACTTTGATGCAGATGTCCAGAACGCGCAGACTGTCATTGATACTCTGGACCAGGATGGATACAACACGACCGATCCCCAGTGGACCCTTCATATGATCGTTGCAAAGCGGCCAGACCTTAAGGCTGCGCTTGACCTTAGGGACGAATATGGCATCCGGTCTACCCTCAACGATATCTTCCAGCTCTCACAGCAGCTTGCCCAGCAGGTGACTGATATCCAGGGACAGGTCCCGAAAAATACGAAGATCCAGTTCCTTGCCGATCAGGCCGGACGGGCAGCACTCCGGGGAGATGCAATAAACAATGACCTCAAGGCTCTCCTTCTAGATGTCGGACCTGAAGAAACGACGGTTTCTCAAATGAAAACAGATATCGCCGGAACCCGGAGCATGATAGAATCGGGGAATATTGATCAGGCCTCGACCTCACTCATTCTCCTTAAACAGGATCTCACGGACCTCTCCCAGGAATACCAGAATATTGCCGATAGTGCAAACCTACCCCCTGACCTGGCAGAAACCATGAGGTCGTTAGCGATCACATTGAATAACGCTGCGACCCAAACCGTGGTGAGCTGATATGGCAAGGAAATCGATTGTCTACGCATCGATAATTATGATAATAGCCGCTGGAGTGCTCTTGGGAGCTTTCACTCTGAAAGGCCTGTCGAGCCCAACCCTGCCTAGCATTTCCCCGGCCCAGATTCCGGTAACACAGACTCCCGCAACCCAATCACCTACAACGGTTCAGACCCCCGCGCCCATTCCCGTGCCAGTAACTACAACCATGTCGTCTCCAGTCATGGGAACCGGAAACGGACTTATGACTTGTGCACAACAGGGTGGAACCATAGTAACAGCCGGTCAAACCATGAACGGGACGTGGCTTGATGCATCGGATACCCTTAGCTGTTCGGCACACAAGCCGACCTTGATCGGTACTGGGAACCAGACGATATCGGTGGCTACGTTCAACCTCACCATCGTTAAGAACGATGATCTGGGGACTATTGTCCCTTGATATCAGTTACCCCTCCAGGAAATCACTGTAGGGAAAAGCACGCTTTTTAGTATCACAAGATCCAATTTGTAACCATGGTCACCCGTATTAGGCGGTATGCACAGATCGTGGATATTCTGGGCAAATACGGTTTTAGCATCGGGCTCGAAAAATTGTTCCCCGGCCATGCATGGCTCCGGATACCGACTCCCGGGAAGACCCCGGAAACATCCACCGTTTACGAGAGGATTCGGCTGGCTCTTGAGGAACTCGGCCCGACTTTTGTCAAGTTCGGGCAGATCATGAGCACGAGGACGGAATTGCTGCCTCCGGAAATGATCGAGGAGCTGAAGAAACTCCAGGACCATGCAAAACCGCTGCCGTTTTCAGAAGTGCTTGGTGTGATCCAGAAAGCATGCCCGAATATTGAAGACTGGTTCTGCTCGATCGAGGAGATCCCGGTTGCTTCCGCCTCGATTGCCCAGGTGCATTGCGCAGTATTAAAAGACGGAACGAAAGTCGCCCTTAAGATCCAGCGCCCAGGTATCGGCGAGATCATCGAGACAGATATCGCTATCCTCAAATCTATGGCAGAGCGAGTCGAGACAGTATTTCCCGAGACCCGGTTGTACAATCCCACGGGAATGGTGCAGGACTTTGCTCAGCAGATCGTAAAAGAACTCGATTTCACTCGGGATGCCAGCAATGCAGAGCGCATGGCCCGGAATTTCCGTAACGTTCCCGGCATTCGGTTCCCGAAGATCTACCGGGAGTTCTCATCCTCCCATATGCTGGTGATGGACTTTATTGAGGGAGTAAGGATCGACAATCCCGAAGCAATACTTGCGATGGGTCAAAACCCGCATGACATTGGCGTGCGGGGGTTCCATGCTTACTTAAAGATGATATTTGAAGATGGGTTCTATCACGGTGATCCACATCCGGGCAACCTGCTCGTGACTAAAGACGGGGACATTGTCTTTTTAGACTTCGGTATCATCGGCATCCTCCGCCCGGAAAAACGCCAGATATTCATCAATCTCCTGTTTGCCCTTGTCAACGATGATATCGAGCTGATGTTGCGTTCCTTGGAGGGATTCGGTATCACTATTCCTGAGGAAGACCGCGACAGCTTCCGTGACGATCTCTACATCATGATTCACGATTGCGGCAGCGGAGAATCCGAAGGTCTCGGGCATTTCAATTTCCAGCTTGTTGTAAATGAGCTCACTGATTCTATGCGCAGGCACCGGCTCAAAGTGCCGATGAACCTGATGCTGCTCTTAAAAGTGTTTATCATGGTTCTTGATGTCGGAGTGCGGCTCGACCCGGATTTCAACTTCGGAAAGGAGACAACACCCTATCTGATGCAACTTGCAGATACCAACACCCTGTCAGGTGCCTATGTAAAACGTGCGTCGGCATCCCTTCTTGAAGCGGTTGATGCAGCTTTCGACCTGCCCCGGAACCTAAATCTGATGCTGCGCAGGCTCTCGACCGGTACAATCAAGCTTGAAGTGGTGGATACCGATCTCCAGAAACTCCAGATGGCGCTCGACAAGGCAAGTGACAAGATCATGATGGGCCTCGTTGTTGCCTCTCTCGTGATCGGGTCATCGCTTGTCCTCCAAGCATCACCGCTCCCGCTGCCAAAGGAGATCTCTTATATTGCGATATTGGGTTATACTGCGGCGGTGCTGGTAGGATTCTATGCGATTTACCATGTCATATTCCTGAAGTTCAGGCTGGAACGATAATCTGTTTTGAATACATCCAGAACTCACTATTTTACATCAGTGGAGGGCCAAGCGATCCTTTTACAACGAACGAAAGGAATTCACCCCTCATTACTACGATAGGTTTAAATACCGACTACTTGTTCTGTATACCAAAAAAAGTGACTGTTTGGGGCAGGTCTGATCATTTACGATGGCTTGAAATAGAGGTTGCAGTGACAGTGACCCTCTTTAGTCAATTCGTCTTTATGGTATATACAGGGGCATTCAATGGCACGGTCTTTCTCTTCGTCACCGGAACGTAACCGGCAGGGGCAGTACGGCCGTCCGAACTTTGCTTTGTTCCTCACCAGCCCCCGGATCACCGTTGCTAACTGTTTTTCATCAAGATTGAGTTTCCAGCCCTGTTTTTCCGCGTAGGCTTTCGCCCACTTGAGCATTTCAGATTCAGCAGAATTTTCTTCCGTCATAAAATCTGCCCCTCAATAATTGTTATCACCACGATAATCTATCCAGGTATGCCGTTAGTTCTTCCTTTCAATATGCCTCACCATGGAGTCAAATATTTTTTTGCCATCGTCCGAACCAAGGATGAGCTCCGAAGCGCGTTCGGGATGAGGCATCATGGCAAGGACATTGCTTCTCTCTGAAAGTACGCCAGTGATATTTTCTGCTGCACCATTAGGATTGGCCTCAGCAGTTACATTTCCCCGTTCATCACAGAACCGAAAGGCAACCCTTCCCTTTTCATTCAATGCAGCGATGGTCTCAGCAGGGGCCACATATCGTCCTTCAGCATGAGCAATGGGGATTTTTATGATCTCCCCTTTTTTGTAGGATGAAGTGAATGGCGAACTTACCGATTCAACCTTCAGGTATACCCATCTGCAGATGAACTTCGGGTAGGCATTAATGCTAAAAACTCCGGGAACCAGTCCAGACTCTGCAAGGATCTGTGCCCCGTTGCAGATCCCAAGGACAAGACCCCCGCAATCAACGTGGCTGATAACATCGGCCATCACAGGAGTGCGCGCAGCAATTGCCCCTGCTCGGAGGTAATCACCGTACGAAAAGCCTCCCGGCAGGATGATCGCGTCATAGGATTTTTTCAGCCGTTCTTTGTGCCATATGAGTTCGGTATCGACCCCGCAGACCCTGGAGAGCGCGTGTATAACGTCCCGATCACAGTTGCTCCCCCCAAACTGGACGACGGCAAACCTCATCTAAGCAACCTCGATCTCGTACCGGTGGATTACCGGGTTCGCAAGCAGCCGCTCGGATATCTTTGTCGCCATATCCCGTGCCGCACCGGCGTCCGGGGCTTCGAGCTGCAACCGGAAGAGTCGTGCCGTCCTGAGTTCCTCGGCCGGAAAGCCGAGACCTTTAATCGCGTTCTGAATCGCCTGTCCTTCGGGGTCAAGCAACCCTTCCTTGAGCGTTACCGTGATCGTTACCGAAAATTTCATCAAAAATCCTCCAATCCTACCGTGATTTCGCCGGTCCAGTGATCCGTTTTACTGTCTTGTTGTATACGTCCATGACATCGCCTTTGTTGAACCGGTATACATCTTTATCGAGTGATGAGCCGGTCTTTTTGTCCCAGAGGCGCATCGAGTCCATGCTTATCTCATCCCCGAGTCGAATGGTCTTGTTGTCCCTCCCGAACTCGATCTTGAAATCCACGAGTATGATCCCTTGCGCATCAAGGTGGGCTGAGAGGAGCTCGTTTATCCGGAGTGCAGTCTTCCTGATCCTGCCCAGTTCAGCACGAGTTGCAATCTGCAACGCAACGATCAGGTCATCGTTGAGCATCGGGTCGTGTCGCGAATCATCCTTGTAATCGATAATGATTACGGGTGGATCGAGGGGTGTGCCCTCCACAAAGGGGTAGTTCCTAACAACAGAACCTGCTGCAACGTTCCTGACAATAATTTCGAGCGGGATCATTTTAAGCTCACGGACCACCATCTTGTGAGGGTCTATCATCTCAATAAAATGGGTCTTTACGCCATTTTTCTCCAGGTATTCAAAGATGAAAGCCGACACTTCCGCATTGTAGCGGCCTTTATTTGTTAAAACATCCTTTTTCCCGCCGTCGAATGCGGTAATATCGTCACGGAACTCAATGATAAACATTCCCTTCACGTCTGTCCGGTACACCGATTTTGCCTTACCAGTATAGAGGAGATTGCGCTGTTTCATGGACCACTGCTCCTTGCCTTAAGTGTTTGTCGGAGCCTGTTTATTAGAGGTTGCAAATTGGGATGGAACCAACCCCTCTCAATGAACTGAGGATAGATGCAGAGTCTTTCGCGCAGTTCGGCATCTCCGATGACGGATTTGAGTTCTTCGATAGCAGGCCATGGGTGATCGGGATTAACGTAATCTATTGTCAGAGGTGAAACTCCCCCTAGGTCATTGACACCGCAATCTACAAGGATAGAGGCATCGATAAGGTTGGGAGGGATCTGGATTGCGATATCATCCTGCAAAATATCGCGGGCAATCCTGATCGTCGCGCAGATCTCATCTGTGGAAGGTACCGGGGCACCCTCCATAGGGGTTCCGGGTTTTGGGCAGAAATTCTGGATGATGACTTCCTGAATATGGCGGTATCGCTTGTGGAGGTCCCGGATCGCAAAGAGCGAATCTTCCCGGTCTATCATCGATTCCCCGATCCCGAGGAGGATACCCGTGGTAAAGGGGATCCTGAGTTTGCCGGCATCTTCGAGCATTCCGAGCCGGATCTCCGGTTGTTTGCCTTTCGATGTTGCATGCGCCGGGATCTCTGCAGTCGTCTCGAGCATAAGGCCCATGCTCGCGTTCACTGCATGCAGCCGCTCCATCTCTTCGGACGAGAGGATACCAGCATTTGTGTGCGGCAACACTCCGTACGCGATACTCTTTTGGCACATTGCCTCGCAGTAATCGAGGATCGACTGGTAACTTGTCCGGCTGAGCAAGGCAGTAAAACCGGGTTCTTCCTCAGGGTGCTCACCGAATGTAAAAAGTGCCTCAGTGCATCCTACTGCAGCACCTTTGCGGAGTGTTTCTTCGATCTTTTCAGGGGCCATGATGCAATTATCATTGACCGGTGTACGGAACGAGCAGTAGCCGCACCGGTTCCTGCAGGCTGAAGTCAGGGGGAGAAAGATGTTACGCGAGAATGTGATCACTCGGTGATCCATGAAAAGAAATTCATCTCGCAGCTATTGAAAGCTGACGATGTGATAATGCAGGGACGGTACCTCATGAGTAAGATAATCCCGATGATCAGAAGAAAGGAGATTTATTATCTCATGAAATTGTGATAATGAACGTGCAGGAGTTTGCGTAATGACAGGAACAACCGGGAATCCGGGTTCGGGGAAGGATGAACCGGAGTACAGGGAGTGGTTCGCGGCACTTTTCCATTCATCTCTCACAGGAATGGCGCGGTACGATGCAGCAGGGCACTTTATGGAGGCAAACCCTGCCTTAAGAGAGATGTTGGGTATAGTGTCAGACCATGATATGAAGACCACAAATCTCTTTGATGATCCAGCCCTGTCAAAGGCAAAAAGCCAGCTGTGCAATGGTGAAGTAATCCAAATAAAAACAGAAATCGATTTTGATGCGGTGAAAGCCACCGGTGAAATGCCGACAACAAAAACCGGCAGAGTTGTGTACGCATGTCTTGTGATTCCGGCATACAAGGCCGGAATACCGGATTGCATGGGATATCTAACTGAGATACGGGTCGCCCCGGTAAAGGATTATAAAACTGAAGTCAGCCGGCTCAATGACAAACTGCAGGTTGTGGGAAGCGTGACCCGTCACGATATTCAGAATCAGCTCACAGCTGTCATCGGATATAACGAGCTTCTCACGATGATGACCGATGATCCCAAGTTCCGGGGCTTCCTGGAAAAAGAACGGCAGGCTGTTGACAAGATTCGGCGCCAGCTCGCTTTCTCCAAGATATACCAGAATATCGGTATGGAGACACCACGCTGGCAGAGGATCAGGGTTGTCATCAACTCAGTACGGGAAGAAGTTAATCTAAATACCGTCAAGTTGATCGTTGAGGTTGGCGATGCAGCAGTTTGTGCCGACCCTCTCTTTGAGAAAGTGATCTCCAACCTTCTGGACAATTCGGTACGCCATGGGGGAAAGGTGACTGAAATTCGGTTCTTGTTGCAAAGCGGGAGTCCTAATCCTACACTGATTGTAGAGGATAATGGAACGGGCATACCTGAAAATGAGAAAACGAAAATTTTCGAACGCGGTTATGGGAAAAATACCGGCTGGGGTCTTTTCGTAGTTCGGGAGATTCTCTCCGCAACCGGTATGACCATCGTAGAAACGGGTCAACCAGGCATCGGTGCCCGGTTTGAGATCCACATCCCTGTAGAAAAATTCCGTCAGGATAGTGCCTGACTGATCCTCCGGTATCGTTTTTTCTATCGTGAAATAGTGCGATATTCCATCGATCATCACACTGCTGCTTCTCTGATATCCGGAAACATATCACTATCCTTTTTTAGTCGCCCGGGTAACACCGTATGAAATGTGTCCTCATGTTCTTATCCCTTTCAAGCCGGTGAATCCCAAAACCCGTCTCTCCTGTGTTCTCTCCAAAGAGGAGCGGGAGGCCTTTGCCCGAACAATGCTTGAGGATGTAGTATCTGCGGTCAGGGATGCGAACTGCACCCCGGTTGTCGTCGGAACGGAACTCTACGACAGTGAAGACGTGCAGATAACTGTTCCGGACACCGATCTGAATACGACCCTGAACGCACTCCTGCCTGACTCGGTTGCCCCGATCCTCATCTTGATGGCTGATCTCCCGCTTGCGGACTCCGGGGTGATTAAGCTGATATTTGCAACTGATAAGGATGTAGCTCTTGTGCCTGGACGCGGCGGGGGAACAAATGCCATCTTCATCAAGGACCCGAAACGGTTCCATGTCGATTACTATGGCACCAGTTTCCTTAAGCACAAAAAAATCGCAGAAAATGAGGGATTGTCGTGCGAAGTGATAGATTCCTTTAGGCTCTTTACCGACATCGATGAGAAAGAGGATCTCGTTGAATTGTTGATCCACGGGTCGGGCAAGAGCAGGGCGTACCTCGTAGAGCTGGGTTTTGCACTGACATCCGAGAAAGGCCGGGTCGGTGTTGAGAGGAGACAATAATATTATCTTCCCTTGCCCTGAACAAAATAATTTGACCGGGCAGCATGGACCCTATCTCCTTGATCTGATAAGGGCCCGCAACCCGGACATCAACCAGATAATCGACATCTTTGTCGACCAATTCAATACAGTGTATGGAACCACGGGAGTGGAATCCTGGGATGTTACCAAAGAGGAATGGCAGCGTTATGAATTTCTAGGCGATCGCGTGCTCAACCTGATAATCGTCCAGAATCTCTTCTCAATGAGAGATGCTATTCTTGATGAGGGAGAGATGACCCGGATACTCGCGAGAGTCGTGTCGAACCGGGCTCTTGATGCCTACTCGCAAACGCTTGAGAAAAAAATATTTGATCGTCTTATCCCTGATATTATACGTAATCAGGGTGCGTTCGGCCCCCGGATCACCGGTGGGGCATTTGAAGCATTTGTTGGCTGCCTCTATTGTGAGCTGGGGCTTGACGAAGTTGCAGGGCTTGTCAATACGATCTTGATCCCTGAGTTCGATGCTTTCAGTACGGATGAAAACACTGTTGGGTACCTGCAGGAATATTTCCAGAAACAGTATAACACCCTACCGGATTATCGGGAAATCTTACGAACTGGACCTGAACACAAGCCGAAATTTACGTACCAAGTCTTTCATTCGAACCGGCAACTGGGCGAAGGCAGTGGGGAGACCATTCAGGCCGCAAAGCAGGCTGCAGCAAAGGATGCACTGGCAAAGACCGAGTGGAAGTTGTAATTATTTGATTTTAGAGAAATTCTTGATTTTTTGTCAGTATCGATGAAATATTGATGAGGGGAAAATGCCTATTCTAAAAAAAATTCAGATCGACTTTGCTGTCCCGCGAAAAAAAGCCGTAGTTTTGGATACCAAATAATTTTTTGTTGTCAAGATTTGTTATAGTGCTTGTGTGGTAAACTGGCGATTCAAATGATCTGAATATTAGGCTTAAACCCTAATATCAATAGTCCTAAATATTCAAAATCTATATTTCGTATACAAAAAAAGTAACTATAGGTTGGATGCAGTTCCGGGAAAAGGTATACGATCTCATCTTCGAGAGAGACGATAGTAATACTACCCAAGCTGGCGCTATCGGTATCCAAAAGGAGAAAATAACAACCGGTTTTCCTGATGACGGTGAAGGTTCCGCGAAATCACCCAGAATATCAACTGAAGTGCCTTCTCGGCAGAGCGCGAATAAAGTATCAGTTGATCGTTCCCATTTCAATGTCATATTGGCAAGCATCTCGAAGAAAGTAAAAAAAATTCCCCATAACGTACTCAGCTTCACGTCACAGGCAGGGCATGAGGGCAGCGGGAACTGGGATACGCTTGTCCGATCTGCTGAGGCGGTCAAATTCCCGGTGTTTGCCATCGACAACAATCGTTGTGTCATTGTCTGGAACAAGGCGATGGAGGCTCTCACCGGAGTCGCAGCAACGGAAATACTAGGTAAAGGTAACTATGTGTATGCCGTTCCATTTTACGGAACAAAGCGGCCGATGCTTATCGACCATGTAGTGATCCCGCCTGAAATTGAGAAGTTCCTTGATATGGGTGCTGTTACTAGATCGGGAGAGACCTACAACGGTGCATTGGAAGAGGTTTGGATTCAGGGAAGATCCATGTGGATGCAGGGCAGGGCAACGCGGATCTACGATGCCGAAGGAAGGGTAACAGCCGCTGTCCAGTCCATTGGGATTACCTCATCAGAGAATTTCACATCCCCTGCAATGAATGCATCTGACACAGCTGGAACCGCACAACTAACGACAAAAAATAATGGTAGCGGAGCCAAGGTCGCAGATACCCCGGCAGTTGATGCTGGTGAATTAGTAGCCGGCCAGAGTGAACCAGGGATCAACCCGGCGGCTCTTCCTATTGAAACGCAGCGTCATGAGGAGGAACTGCAAACTGCATTCTCTCAGATCACAGCGAGGGAAGAAAAGTTGCTCAGAAACTACGAGGAACTTACACGGATCACGGAGCAGTTAATCGAAAGCGAGCGGAAAGTCCGGGCGCAGGAACTATTACAGTGTGTTATATCGGATGCACGCGAGGGAATTGTGGCCTTCGACCGGGAGCTGCGGTATACTCTCTGGAACGGCTTCATGGAAGATCTTACCGGTATATCGCCAAAACGAGTCCTCGGCAAACGAGCGAGCGAGATGTTCCCGCTCTTTAATGTCATCGGGGCAGACCATCTGATCGAACGGGCACTGACCGGTGAAACTGCCGAGTCCCCGGATGTTTCGTTCTTTGCTCCGTTGTCATCGAAGCAGGTCTGGGTGCGGGTGATCTATTCTCCACTCTATGATTCGAACAACGAAATCTCCGGAGTCATTGGCATCATCCAGGACACCACTGCGCGAAAGGTGATGGAACATTCGCTCCAGACGACGGTTGTTCAGGTGATGGAAAGCGAATCGAAGTACCGGAACGTCTTCAACGCAAAGAATAATCCTCTCCTGATCGTCAACGCATGCACCAAAGCAATCATCGACCTGAACGAGGCAGCTGTGCGTCTGTATGGCTGGTCGAAGGACGAGATGCTGGGGATGTCCCTGTTGGATCTCTCGGCAGGTCAGAAGAAGAATGAAGACGCAACCGAGACACTGTTTTCTCATGACCAAATGCGGAGCCACCTAAAGAAAGACGGTTCGGTCTTCCCTGTTGATATCTCGGGAGATTATTTTGTTCTGAAAGGGATCACAGTGATGATCCTATCAGTCCGTGATCTCTCTTCTCCTCAGCAGATCGCAGAATCCTTCCGGATCGCGAATGCAAAGCTCAACCTCATGATCAGTATCACCCGTCACGACGTACTCAATAAACTGACTGCGGTAACAGCATATAACGATCTCCTGCAGAAAGATCGCTTTGAGGCTCGCAATAAAGAAGTGCTGCAGAACCAGGAGAAGGCGATTCTTGCGATACGCAACCAAATCGAGTTCACTCGGGAATACGATGATTTTGGTTTCAGGGAACCCCGGTGGCAGAATGTCTGTGCTGTCGCGTCGCGGGTATTCGCTCAGTTTGATCAAACAATCCAATTCTCCTGTAGCACCGGTAACCTTGAGATCTATGTGGATCCTCTGGTGGAACGGGTTTTTTACAATCTCTTCGACAACAGCTTCCGGTATGGGGGCAGGCTTTCAAAAATCAGCATCACTTTTATACAGAATCCCCCGGAGGGGACCCTCTATTTAGAGGATGATGGAGTGGGGATCCCACCAGCGGACAAAGAGCGGATCTTTTCCCGGGGCTTCGGAGGGAATACCGGCATGGGCCTTTTCCTTATCCGTGAGATCCTGTCGATCACACGTATCGACATTAATGAGACCGGCGAATACCGGAAGGGAGCCCGTTTTGAGTTTCGGATCCCTGAGGGGGTATACCGGTTTGCGGCATCTTCCAGCCCGTCGGTGATTTCCAGACAGGAGGAGGGGCTGAATCAGTCCAATCCCCTCCAATCTTTTCAACGGCAGGTTCCGCAAAGAAATTGTTATCCAAACGCTGGAAAACGGCGCCGCTTTTTATATCAAAAAAGAATGGGATCCCTTAATGCATTTCACCAAGTAGGAAAACAAGATCGTGAAAGTAGTCAATGAGGATATTATCACTCCTCAGAGGGATCTAATCAGCAGTTGAACGATATCATCAATTATCTTCCTGAAACCACGTTCGCTACTAACGCAACGCGGACAAGGTTATCATATGGAACAGTGCATCGATATTTAAATTACCAGTCGTTGTGTCCTTTGTGGAAAGTGCCCATGAAGATACATTCTGTGGCATCTATCGTCTCGACACCGATATGATCGCCGATTGGCAGCCCGATGCCCCGGACAATTGCCGCAGGTGTGCATTCGTCGGCCTCGCCCATCACCAGTTCAGCAGCCGATGCGATGTTGTCGGCCACCGCTCGTTTCGTTACCTCGAGTTTTCTCCCGAAGAGATCGCTCCTGCCTCTGTCATCGATAACTGCGGTAATGCCGGCCGCGCCGATAGCTACACCACTGCAGCCAAGGCGCATCGCATGTGTCCTGCTGTCAGCGATAATGACCCCAACGTCCTTGCCAGTAAGTTTTTTAACAGCATTCCTGAAGAAACTTGCACTCTTGTCCGGATCGACAGGGAGCGGGGTAACACACCCCGGTGGTGCGTTTGAAGCGTCAACACCCGCGTTGGGTAGGAGAGTGCCATTCTTCATGCATAAGAGAAATCCGGGGATACCACCGACGATAGAATCGCTCTCTTGGAGTACTACCTCGACTGTGCGCGGATCCATCTGGAATTGTTCTCCGAGTTCCTGCGCTCGTTTTGTGGGTGTTACCGTGGAGAGATCGACAATATTCCCTTCCGCTGTCGCCATTGCAGTCTCTGCGAGGACAACAATATCGCCATCCTCAAAACCCCCGCAGACCGGTCCTGCCGCCGCGATGATGCGATCTGCGATTGGATCCCCACTCCTGATGATGCCGGTCTTGATCCCGAAGACCTCAAACTTGCTGTTCATTGATCTCCCTTCATACGCTGGTACACTTGAATAACGTCACGGGTCTCCGGGACATCATGGGCGCGGACAACAGAAGCACCTTTTTCAAGAAGCATCATGGTTACTGCGATGCTCCCGGCAAGCCGGTCTGCCGGTTCCCGTTCCAGTAAGTTACCAATAAAGCTTTTACGAGAGATCGCTGCCAGAACTGGACGACCGAACTGCTGGAACATTTCGAAATTCCTGCAGAGCTCCCAGTTGTCACTAAAGGAACGCAGCGGTGTCCAGATACCGATCCCCGGATCGAGAACATAATTATCGATCCCCGCGGATTCGCATCGCTGTTGAATTGTATAGAGGGCAGCGATGGTTGCATTGACTCCGATAGCATCCCCTGGCTGGCAATTTGTTGCCATCAGGAATGCAGGAAGGCCGGACTCTGCTATCCTTTGGGTGAATACCGGTGAAGCGAGTCCGGAAATATCATTAACTGCATGGATCTCGTGTTTTAGACAGGCATCGAGCACCCATGGATTCATGGTATCAACGGAAATAGTGATCCCGGAACCATCAAGCTCCCTAAGCGCCTTGTCGATACGAGATAACTCTTCTGTTCCACTGATAGCTTGGGCGTTGGGAGCAGTGCTCCTAGCGCCGAGATCGATGAGATCAGCGCCCTGCTCGACCATGGCAACCGCAGTCTCATGGACTTTTTCGGTTGGGATGTAGGAGTCAGTGTAAAAAGATTCACAACTGCAGTTGATGACCCCCATAAGAACTGGAGAATCTCCCCCGATAGAGATCCCATTCACAACGCATTTTCGCATATCTGCTCCTTTGCAGCGGCGTACGTGTTTTCCATAAGGGTTGAGATAGTCATGGGGCCCACACCGCCGGGTACTGGTGTGATAGCCGAAGCGATATCCCTGACATGAGCAAAGTCTACATCCCCCACGAGTTTACCTTCCAGCTGGTTAATACCGACATCGATTACAACCGCCCCATTCTTGATCATACCTGCAGTAATAAAGTGAGCTTTGCCTACTGCTGAGATGACGATATCGGCATCTTGGATCTCATCGGCAAGGTTAAGAGTCCTGCTGTGGCAAACTGTGACGGTGGCATCAGCATTGGTCAATAGTGCTGACATCGGGCGTCCGACATCAATGCTCCGGCCGATAACTACAGCACGTGCCCCTGCAATTCCGATTTTATATTCAGCGAGAAGAGTCATGATTCCTTTTGGCGTGCAGGGAACAAAGCCGGGTTTTCCTGAGAAGAGTAGCCCAAGATTGAACGGGTGGAACCCGTCGACGTCTTTTTTGGGAGCGACTGCTTCGACAACTGCTTGTGTATTAACCGGTTTGGGGAGCGGGAGCTGGACGAGGATGCCATTGATGTCCTGATCCAGGTTCAAGCGAGTGACCGCATCAAGAACAGTCTTCGTAGTTGTATCTTCAGGTAGTTCGAAGCCGACCGAGCCGATACCGACCTGTTCGCATGCTTTGTGTTTCATCCGCACGTACATCTGCGACGCCGGGTCTTTACCAACAATAACAGTTGCGAGGCGGGGATAGATTCCAGTATCCTCTATCTCTTCTTTTAAGAGTTCAAGACGCCGTTCCGCAACCTTTTTACCGTCGAGAATTATGCCCATAGGTAACCTGTTGGCCTCAGGTATCCGGGTAGAGCGGGAACCTGCTCGCCATTGCGGTGACCTGGCTTTCGACTTCCCGGATCACGGCTTCGTTGTGGATGTCCTTGACCACTTTTGCGATCCAGTTGCCGATCATGCGCATCTCGGCCTCTTTCATGCCCCGTGAGGTAACTGCCGGAGTACCGACCCGGAGTCCGCTTGTTACAAACGGGCTCTTGGTCTCGTTCGGGATCGTATTCTTGTTAACCGTGATGCCAGCCTTGCAGAGGGCATTCTCGGCCTCGAGGCCGGTGATGCCCTGTGCTGTCAGATCGAGGAGCATGAGGTGGTTGTCAGTGCCGCCTGAAACGAGCCTGAGACCGTGGCCCATCAGGGTCTCTGCGAGAACTTTTGCGTTCTTCACGATCTGTTGATTGTATTCCCTGAACGAGGGCTTGAGCGCCTCTTCAAAACAGACCGCTTTTGCTGTGATAGTATGCATCAGCGGACCGCCCTGCATACCGGGGAAGATTGCCTTGTCGATCGCAGGGCCGTACTCGCTGTTGCACATAATTGCGCCGCCACGGGGGCCCCGGAGTGTTTTATGAGTCGTAGTTGTTGTAAAGTTTACAATGTTAACCGAGTTCGGGTGGACACCAGTGGCGCACAATCCGGCAATGTGGGCGATGTCTGCCATGCAGTAGGCGCCTACGCTGTCGGCGATCTCCTGGAATGCCTTAAAATCAATGGTCCTCGGATACGCAGACGCACCGCATACGAGCATTTTGGGTTTCTCTTTCTTTGCCAGCTCCTCAACGACCCCATAGTCCAGCGTTTCGGTCTTGGGGTCAACACCGTACTGGACAACCTTGTAAAATTTCCCGGTGAAGCTGACCGGTGACCCATGCGAGAGGTGTCCGCCTTGTGTGAGCTTCATGCTCATCAGGGTATCTCCCAAGCCCATGAACGCAAAATAGACCGCCATGTTTGCCTGGGTGCCGGAGTGGGGCTGCACGTTGGCGTGCTGTGCGCCGAAGAGCTTTTTCAACCGGTCGCGTGCTAGGTTCTCTGCCATATCGTGGAACTCGCAGCCTCCATAATACCGCTTGCCGGGATACCCCTCGGCATACTTGTTGGTCATGATCGATCCCATCGCTTCGAGCACGGCGCGAGAGACGAGGTTTTCGGATGCGATCAATTCGAGCCCGTTCAGCTGACGAAGCCGTTCTTTCTCGATGATATCTGCTATTTCTGGATCAGTTTTCGCCAGATACGACATATGGAGGAAGGTTGGCTTTTAAGAGGTAATACCTTTTCTTATGGTCAGATAGTATGATCTGGTTTGTTGTCATGAAATATCGTAATCCCGAGAATTTTAATGAACACTTGAAAGCACAAACCTTTTTTCCTTGTCCGTCGATCACTAATAATATTTATAAGGAGTGCGTCGCACATTAAGGGTAAGGACTCATCATGGCGCAGTCTGATGCAAAGATCAAATATCTTGAGCATGAACTCGATGAACAGGAGAAACTGATAACGATGATGGAAAGTTCAGGAACCGGGGCTGCAACCGAAGACCGGCTTGTAGCGCTCGAAAAGAAAGTACGGGATATGGAAGCACTCGTCAAGGGATTGACCCAAGAGCTCCTCGATCTGAAATCAGTTGCGATGAAGATGTCGAAGCAGACTGAGGAACGAAGTCGCCAGGAGCTGAAAAGGGGCCCGGCAATCGTCCAGACTCCAGTACAGCAACAGGGCTCTGCCTCCAGTGCTATTCCTACCAATACGAGTACCGTGATCATGCGCAAGGGAGCAAGGCAACCTGATGTCCCGGCAGCACCTGCAGAACCCGCAATGGACATGATTATGCAGCCCGATGGCACCATGAAACTGGAGCCTCGGCGCGGTGATACCAACTATATCGTTGCGTCTGCAGGGTACGGGCGCAACAAGAAAGGAACCTCCGTCAAGGCCAAACAGAGCGATGTCATTTACGCTGCTGAGGAAGACAAGTCGGATCCTTCAAAAAAGTAAGGAGCCTGATCTTTGCACATCGCTGAACTGGAGATCGATAATTTCAAGTCTTTTTCCAAAAAGACAAAAATTCCTTTTCTAGAAGGGTTCAGTGTTATATCAGGACCCAATGGTTCGGGTAAGAGCAATATCATCGATTCTATCCTGTTCGTGCTTGCACTCTCGAGTTCCCGGAATCTCCGGGCCGAGAAACTGACTGATCTTATCAATCTCAACTCCGGCAGGAATACGGCTGAGGTTGCCATAGAGTTTTCCGATGGCACAAAAATCCGAAGAAGGATCAAGCGGACTGGCAATGGGTATTATAGCTACAACTACTTGAACGATCGACTCTGCAAGCAGAGCGATATTGTCGATCACCTTGCGAAGTATGGGATCAAGCCGCATGGGTACAACGTCGTTATGCAGGGGGATGTCACCCGCATCATGGAGATGAGTGACTTCGAACGGCGGAAGATCATCGACGAGATCGCCGGGGTGTCTGAGTTCGACACGAAAAAACAGCAGGCCCTTTCCGAGCTCGATATCGTCCGTGAACGAATCGAACGCGAGGACCTCCTTCTCATTGAGCTCACGAAGCGGGCACATGATCTCAAGCGGGAACGGGAACACGCGCTCGAGTACCAGAAGTGGCAAAAAGATCTGTCCTACTACCAGGACTGCCGTGCAGCGGCCCAGCTCCACGACCGGGAGAAGGAACTCGCCTTGCTTCTGCGTTCGACTGAAGACCACAAACTCCAGCTCGGAAGGATTGCATCTGACCGGAGCCTTGAAGAGAACGAGCTCTCGTACCTGAAGGCTGATTTAAAAGATATCGACGACCTGATTAACAAGAAAAGCGGGGCTGATTACCTTAAGCTCATTGCCGAACTGGAAGAGGCAAAGGGGGGGATCAAGCTTGCTGAACAGACTATCTTGCGGCTCCGGAAAGAGAAAGAGACGAACCTTGAAGCGATCAACCGGGTCTACATGGACACTAAGCGTGCCGAGGCACGGGTTGTGGAATGCACCGACCAGATCCGGACCCTGACCATCGACCGGACAAATATCGCGATGGAGATCGCAACTTCAAAGGCCCAGCTCGGAAAGATCGAGACTGAGATCCAGCAGCACAGCGATGATACCGAAGGTGCACGAGAACGGCTCTTCGCGCTGTTCAAGGAAGTCGAGGAGAAGAAAGGGGAACGGTCCGGAATTCTTCACCAGCAAGATATGTTGATCGAGAAGAGCCGGATGCGCACGACCGAACTCGAGCGTCTCACTGGTCTGCTGAGACAGCTGGATGAGGAATATACGGTAAAACAGGCACAGCTGACTGAGAGTGAGAAGAGTGTCGCCGATCTTGTTACCGAGAAGAAAGAACTCGATCGAGGCCTGTCAGAACTGGAGGGAACTCTCTTTGCCCAGCGCTCCTCACTCGAACGCCTCCGCAATGAGATGAAGGACACCGAACAGGACGCTATTCGCCTTGAAGCTGCCCAGCAGGCGCGTGGTGAATCGGGAGGGAAGGCGCTCGAAGCTATCATTGCGATGGAAGGCGTGCACGGCACTATCGCAGAACTGGGGAAAGCCCCTGCTGAGTTCACAACCGCGCTCAATGTCGCCGCAGGCAATAAGCTCCATTTCGTGGTCTGCGATAATGATCAGATTGCCTCAGATGCGATCCGGTACCTGAAAGAGGAGCGGCTTGGGAGGGCCACCTTCCTCCCCCTTAACAAACTTAAACCGCCTGCTCTCCCCCTCCTCAAGGAACCCGGTGTGATCGATTATGCGGTGAACCTGCTGGAATATGATCCGAAGTATGACCGAGCGTTCGCAGTCGCATTGGGTGGGACTGTGATAGTTGACACACTCGACCGGGCGCGAAAGCTGATTGGGAAGTACCGGATGGTGACCCGAGATGGCGAACTTCTCGAAAAGAGCGGAGCGATGACCGGTGGAGCAACAAAGAAACCCATTCGCGGGTTCGGAGCGGCGGTTGATGACGAGATAATGCGCATCCGGTCACATCTCGGAGAACTTGCGGGGGAAGCGGCAACCCTTGAGGCCGGGGTGAAGCGACTTACTGAAGAGGTGGATTCGAAACGGACCCTCCGCAACGAAATCGACCAGAAAATGGCGCGTTTCGGGATGTTTACGGAAGAGTTCTCCCGTCGGTTCGAAGCAATAACGGTGGAGAAGCAGACCATTGAGTCAGCAGTTGCCCGGCAGACCGAAGAGACCCGGAACAGTGGTGCTGACCTGTCTTCTCTCGAAGAAGAACTCGATAGGATGACCGGTCTCATCAATGGACTTAATGACCAGGTAGACGAGATCAAGAAACGTCTCGATAACACCAACATTCCCGCCCTATCAGAGCAGATGGAGAGAAAGCGGAAGGAGATCGAGGAAGCGGAGCGCCGGCTCAGGAACAAGGAGGGGGACATCAACGATGCCCAGCGGGAACGCCAGCACTTTAATGTCCGTCTTGGTGAACTTGGTACTGATCGGGCCCGGCATGACGAACAGAACCGGCAGATTGATACCGATGTAGCTGGTTATAACGAGCAAATCGCCGGCTACAAATCCCAGATCGCCACCCTTGAGGAACGTCAAAAGGAGTTCTCCGGGGAGCTCGACGAGCTACGCACAAAACGCGGTGAGGTTTCCCAACATATACAGGAATCTGAACTGAAACTCATGAAGTTCGATTCCGACCAGGAACGGATCAGTATCCAGATGAGTGCAATCGACGACAGGGCCAGGACCCTTGGTATCGAGGTAGACCTGCTACGACAACAGGTCGGCGAGCTGGACACGAGCCTTTCCCTGACTGAGATTGAAGGCAAAATCGCTGAGGCAGACGGAGCTCTCCGGAAGATCGGAGCCGTGAACATGCTCGCCATCGAGGAGTACGAGAAGGTTCAGCGGCAGGTTGGTGAACGGACCGAGCGCAAAGAGACCCTTTCCCATGAACGGGCCACACTGATTGAGCGGATCGAGAAGTTCGAGCAGATGAAGTATGAGGCTTTCACAACGTCTTTCAAGGCTATTGATGCAAACTTCCGGGAGATCTTTGCCCGGCTCACCAGCGGGAGCGGCCATCTTGTCCTCGAAAACGAAGAAGACCCGTTTGCCGGCGGCATGACCTTTGCAGTCCAGCCACGAGACAAGAAAGTGCACCTCCTCTCATCATTATCCGGTGGCGAGAAATCACTCACAACGCTGGCATTCATCTTTTCCATACAGCGATTTATCCCCGCCCCATTCTACGCATTTGATGAGGTAGACATGTCTCTTGACGGTTCGAATGTGGAACGGATCTCATCGATGATCCGGGAACTCGCGCCGAACTCCCAATTTGTCATCGTTTCCTTGCGTAAACCCATGATCGAGGCTGCACAGCGTATCATGGGTGTCACACTCCGATCCGATAAGAGTACGCTGGTCACTGGGGTAAAGGCGAATGTCTGAACCGCCGGGGGAAGGAGAGAACAGCGAGTACGATGTGAATTCCGAAGGAGAGTTACCACCGGTTCATCAGCTCGAGCGCGTTGATACGCAGGAGAATCTGATATCTCCCATCTCCGAAGCACCCCTCGTTTCGTTGAACGGAGATGTACCTCAGGTGACGACCGCGGGGACGGAACCTGAGCATGCATATAGTGCTATTGCCCAGCATCCGGTCGAGGATCCGGTCGAGATCCTTGTCGGCCTTGCGGAGCGGGGCGAGATCGATCCTTGGAATATCAACATCATCGAAGTCACCGATAAGTTCCTTTCCGAACTTGAACGGCGGCGGGAGCTCAACCTACAGGTCTCGGGAAGAACGCTCTTTTATGCCGCAACGCTCCTGCGGATGAAGTCGGAACAGCTGGGTATTGAACCGGATGAGGAAGATGGAGCGGGTTCCGATGACGAAGGTCCCGGGGACGACTTCGGAACTGCGTTCGAATCGGAGATAGAGTATAGTGGCAGGCTTGGCCCCATCGAACGACTTGAGCATGAAATCCAGCGCCGGCTCGACCGGAAGAACATGCGCAAGAGCCCGATCACGCTTTTCGAGCTGATCACCGAGTTGAAGAACATCGAGAAGGAGGAACGGCGGCGCCGGCGGTTGAGCGATCCCAACGATGCAGTACTGATCGATGCGGAAGATGTCGTTGGCATTGCCCACGAGGAAGGTTACCAGGAATCGTCGCTGACGACACTTGAAGAATACCTCCTTGGTCTGGATGTCGATGGGGAAATGACCTTGCTGGAACTCTGTGATAAGCTGGGGTGGGGAATACCGGAAGTGTATATCCCCCTCCTCTTCCTTGCACATGAAGGACGGTGTGTCCTCCGGCAGGAGGAGTTCTTCGGCGATATTTTTGTACAGATCTGCGGCGTCGGTGAGTAAACCGGAAAAGTTACTTTGAGAGAACTGTCGGGAAATATCCTTGGATGGGATACCGCGCTTTCATTAGTTTTCCGCAAAATCAGCAATTTCCAGGTACGTAATCTGATCCTGGAGACCCGAGCGGAAAAGCGTCCGAAAGATACTAAAAAATCCCCAGAAGAAGCGTTTAGACCCCATTGTCGTTCTATCAAGTCCTGTTATAATTCCAGACCGATAAATCTATTAAGAGAAATCTAAGATACGAGGGAGATCATGTTTAAATGCCCGAGTATCCTATTTTATAATCCACAAAATCTGATGACGAATCGATGTCTTCCCGCAAGGGGCCGGTGTCGGTTCAGAGGTTAAACAATGCAGGCAACAAGATTTATATAATGCCGAAACCTACATTGTAAGCCCGTGAACGCGTGAAATATTACGACGAAGTTCACTGATCAGGTTCCGATAATGAAGAATCAAACAGACCGGTAAGACCGGTTTGATTCCGACGGAAAAATCAAAGGCAAGTAACAAGGTATAAATATCCTTGAAACTAACATTAAGAGCCCGTGTTCAATCAAGCAACACGACGAATAACAGCACAAATTTTCTTTGATGGAGATCCAACGCGATCCGGCTTGACCGGAGTTGGTTCTGACGTTGATACTGGCAATGCGGAAATTTGTTTAGTAACCGCTAATTCCTTAAAACAGTTCAGTAACTAAAGTGTGCGTACAATGTACAATTAATTCTGGTTGATCCTGCCAGAGGCCACTGCTATCGGAGTTCGATTAAGCCATGCGAGTCGAGAGGTGCAAGACCTCGGCATACTGCTCAGTAACACGTGGACAACCTACCCTAAGGAGGGGGATAACCCCGGGAAACTGGGGATAATACCCCATAGACTATGGAAGCTGGAATGCTCTGTAGCCGAAAGGTCCGCCGCCTTAGGATGGGTCTGCGGCCGATTAGGTTGTTGTTGGGGTAACGGCCCAACAAGCCTGTAATCGGTACGGGTTGTGGGAGCAAGAGCCCGGAGATGGATTCTGAGACACGAATCCAGGCCCTACGGGGC
>Ga0326728_10000458_pt1 | contig 159187 bp, 151 predicted proteins | sample MB3enrmetagenome_FD_207602 | JGI IMG/M metagenome (GOLD analysis project Ga0326728, IMG submission 207602) | Lab enriched peat soil microbial communities from McLean, Ithaca, NY, United States - MB31MN | ecosystem: Environmental > Terrestrial > Soil > Wetlands > Peat | place: USA: New York... | reverse complement strand
ACAGCCTTTACTGTACCGACTGGCAGAAGAATCATCACATGACTTAACGCATGTTTCTTGAAACCAAATTGTTTCACTGCATCATCATTTAGTTTTACTCGAAGATCCGTTATTTGCCAAGTCTTAGGGTCAAATTCGGCTCCTTCCACTTCTCCCATACTAACAGCACTCGTACCCATAACATTTTTACCATTTAATGCGTTGACACTTGTCAAAAAAATCATCAAATAAAACTATTAATTTGTCTGAATATAAACTTTTTTGATGTGCTGAGCTGAATAAATTGGTTTATAGCGACGCGAAAAAGCATTAAAAAGAAAAAAACAAGAGCTAAATACCTAACTTTTAATTTTTTCCGCTAACTCAATAATTGCGGCAACGGTTTGTTCACGTTTTGCCAGATTCCTAAGCATTACTGCCCCCTCTTTTAGCTCACGTTCTCCGACGATGACGGCGTAGTCAACTTTGCGCTTGTCCGCGTCCTCCAAAGCCTTAGCCATCTTGCGCCCCATAATCTCGAACTCAACAGTAACCCCCGCTTCCCGTAGCATCTGCGCGATTTTCAAGGCTTCACCCTTCAAGGCGTCGTTAACTGAGAGCACCAAAACCCGTTTTCTACCCTTAGCGGCAAGGGCTGTCTGCTGAGTCTGCAATGCGAGGGCAATTCGGTCAATTCCATGTGCACAGCCCACTGCTGGAGTTGGTTCGCCGCCGAACAATTCGATGAGCCTATCGTACCTGCCTCCGCCGCCTAAGGCAATGTCCAGTTCTGGAATGTACACTTCAAAAATCATCCCCGTATAGTATTCCAAGCCTCGGGCGAACGCTGGTTCCACAACCTGCACATGACACCCGCTCTCCACCACAAGCTTAAGCACGTCACCGAGGTTTTCTGCAGCAGCCTTAGCCTTCTCGTAGCTGGCAACGTAACTTTTTATTTTTTCAACCGTTTCAAAGCAGTCGTTGCTTTTCAGCTTGAGTAATCCTTCAAGCATGCTGCGGCATCGGCGTGTCGGCGCCAACTTGAAAGCTTCCTCGTACTCTTTCTTATCCATGCGCTGCAGGATCGCGTTTTGAGTTTTTTCGTCTGCGCCTTCTTGGCTAAGAATCCCCCGTATTACGCCTATATGCCCAATTTTGAAGGCGTAACCCTGCAAACCCAACGCTTTCATTAAACTGTTGGTTAGCAAAACTATTTCTGCGTCCGCCTCTGGCCTGCCCGAGCCCATTAATTCAAAGTTTGACTGCCAAAACTCCCTATACCGCCCACGCTGTGGCTCGTCATAGCGGTAAACGCTGCCCACAGAAAAAAGCCTCAATGGTTTAGGCTCGTTTTTCAGGGCTGTAGTTGCTAAGCGCGCGATTGAAGCGGTAAATTCAGGACGCAATGCCACTTGTCGGTCGCCGAGGTCTTTGAAAATGAACATGCGCTGGCGAATCTCCTCACCCGATTTGGCGTTTAAAAGCTCCAGCGGCTCAACAACTGGCGTTATAACTTCTTTGTAACCGTAAAGCGCCGCGGTCTCTCGAGCTTTAGCGATGATGTAGGTAAAGGTTTGGGCTTCTTCACCTAGTAAATCTCTCATCCCGCGAACAGTTTGGAAAGAGGGCATAGCGTTTTCTCCTTTGCTTAAGATGGTGCAATTATTCTATTAAACTCTCGCTCACCGCTGTTAAATCAGGAGAGGTAGATAGGACAAAACAGATAAACCCAAGACCATTCAAACAGACTGCTCATTAAAAACTGAATGTGCTGTTTTTTAGGAAGTTTTAAATGGGTGTTTATCCCACTCAGTATTGGTGGGAAAGATGGAGGAGCAAGAACGATTTACCGTTAAAATAGACTCAAAAGGCAGAATCTGCATCCCGGCGGAAATAAGAGAAGAAATCGGAGACACCGTCACCCTTAAAAAAACTCCCAAAGGTTACCTCATAGTTCCAGGCAAGCGCGAGGATTTTCTGGAAGAGTTCCGAAAAGTAATCACCTCTAAGCATCGTAGAACAGGCAAGCCTGAAAACTGGTCTCCCGAAAAAATGAAGTCTATTTGGAGCAAAACTGAATGATTGTAGGCTTAGATGCCAACATCATCTGCTATGCCCTTGACGAAAATTACCCTGAAAATGAAAAACTTGGAAACTTGTTTCTTAATTTATCTCCTGAAAATAAGATTGCCCTAAACCCAACAACTCTCCATGAGGCATATCATGTACTAGTTTATAGCCAGAAATGGTTTCCAGAGGATGCTGCCAAAGAATTAAAATTGCTGCTCAAAAATGAATACATTGAATTTTTTAGCCAAACAAGAAAAAACTGCATCATAGCCCTCTACTTGTCTGTCCAGTACAAGCTAGGTGGAAGAGACGCCCTCATCATGGCCAACTTCATAGCAAACAAAATACCCCTCATGTACACTCATGACAAAGAACTCCTAAAAATACAAAAAATAACATGGAAAAACAGCAACCTAACCTTCAAAGACCCAATAGCTCAAAAATAAACAAATTCAGAGATAAGGTAAAAGACTTTGCCGAAGAGTTCGACGAGTTCGACTTAAAGCGATTGCCTGTATCGCTTAGCAGTTCTTTTTAATTTCTTCTTGCGGCTTGTATGCTTCTGCTTCTATGCGCATCGCGCCCACATGAACCGTGCCAGCAGCGTCAGCTGGGTGCCCTTTTAGGTAGCGGCTAATGATTTGTTCAACGAATTTTGGTCTAAGTTCAACTGGAAGCCTGTCGGTGAAGGGCAGCCATGTAGTCCGTACCCACCCTTCTAAGCCTTCTGCGCCGTTAAACTTCATGTCTTTAGGAACAAGTTCAACCCGCTCAGCCACTAAACCCGCCTGCTGTAGGAACGCTTTGTATTCTTTTGGGTCGTAGAAACCGTAGGGAAACGTCATTTTGCGGAAAAAGTCTTTCCATGGCTTCGCTGAAGCCAGCTCCTTTATGATACTAAGTATGTCTTTGGCGTTGCCTTTTCCAGCCATCTGAAACAGCAATCTGCCGCCTGGCTTTAGACTCCTCTGTACGCCCGCAAGGACGGCTTTTTGGTCAACAATCCAGTGCAGCGCAGCATTAGAAAACGCCACGTCAAACTCCGATTCGAAAGTCAGGTTCCTCGCATCCATCACTTGAAAAGAAAGATTCGGGTAATCCTTTTGTGGGAAAGTAGTTTTTGCCAAGTTTATCATTTTTTCTGAGCTGTCAACGCCAACTGCCCTTCCCTTTGGTAGGCACTTTGCAAGTTCTACCGTGATTTTTCCGTCACCACAGCCAATATCCAGCAGTGCTTCGTTTCCTTGGAGTCTTAGTTTGGGAATTAGCTCTTTTGCCCATTGAAACTGGTTTGCAGAGTTTTTGGCGTAGTCTTGAGCATTCCAGTTATAACCAGAGTTTGCCATGTTTCCACGGGCTTATTTGAATGTTAATTGTGAGACGGAGTAGTAGACTATTTCGCCTCTGCGGTTCATCACTGCAAGGATTAACTCTTTCTTTTGGCTTTGACACTGCTGCAGGGCGTCTGCCAACTCGTCTATGCCTAAAGGTTTTCCTTCTTGAGTGCTCAACACCAAGTAAGGTGCGGTGTCCTTGCCGTATGCGCCTCGCTCATAAATGCGAAAGTCAATTCCTGCGCCGAATCCTTCCCGTGCCACGTAGCCGCGGCTTCTTAGGTCACGGTAAACAAGGTAGCTAACCCATGCATTCTCGTTTTGGGCTTCGTAGCAGTGAAGAAGGCTTTGGAAATCTACTGCTTTGCCGTTTTCGTCTTTGATTTCAAGCATGTACTTATCCACAAGATACAATGCTTCAAAAAATGTAAGCGTAAAGACCTTGTCCTCTAACGTGCCGTAGCCGCGTGAAGTAAGCGCGTCAATGCTGCTTTGGTCACCTACTACAACCCCTTTCTGTGCAAGTGTGCCGTTGGTTCTGAATTCTGGAGGCTGCGCCTTTTTGGATTCGCTCATTTTGCTCTTTTTCCTTCATCCTTGAACTTGCTAAAATCTTTATTGTAGTAAACTTGAGTCTCGCATATGATTGCTGACACATATTTTAGTGGCGTAATGTCAAACGCTGGGTTCATAACGTTGACGCCTTCAGGAGCAATTTGCTGGAAACAGATCTGTGTGATTTCTTCGGGTTTGCGCTCTTCAATGATAACGTCTGATGCTTTATGTGCTAAGTCAAAGGTGGATTTTGGCGCTGCGACATAAAACGGTATGCCCTGCTCATGCGCTAGGACTGCCACGGAAAACGTGCCAATTTTGTTAACTACAGCGTCTTGGACGATGCGGTCGGCGCCCACAATGACCTTGTCAACAAGCCCCTTGTACATGACGTAACCTGCCATGTTATCCGTTATCAAAGTAACAGGTATCCCATCGCGCTTAAGCTCATAAACCGTAAGCCTAGCACCCTGCAGCAGTGGACGCGTTTCGTCAGCGATGACTTTGATTTTTTTGCCTTGCTCCCAAGCCGCGCGGATAACGCCTAAAGCGGTTCCATACTCAACGGTTGCCAACTCGCCTGCGTTGCAATGCGTTAAAATGGTGTCGCCGTCCTCTATGAGTACTGCGCCGTTTTTGCCGATTGCATGGTTCTGCCACGCGTCTTCATCCGCAATTTTCTGTGCCTCCTCGATTACTGCTGCTTTCAATTCTTCCACGTTTCCCGAAAAACCTCTGGCTACGTTTAGAACTCGGTCTATACCCCAAAACAGGTTCACGGCTGTTGGCCGCTGACGCTTAATAATTGAGCCAGCGTCTTCCAGTTCAACCAACAGTTTTTCTTTACTCTGCGCTTTTGAATGATAAGCTGCCAATGCAACGCCGAATCCTGCAGCCGCACCCAGCAACGGGGCACCTCTGACACGCAGGGTTTTAATGGCTTCCGCCATCTGCTCAACTGTTTTAATCTCTAACGTGACTTCTTGAAGAGGAAGTTTGGTCTGGTCAATTGTGATGACCATTCCGTTATGCCACTGAATCATCCGCATTTTCCATATGCCTCGAACAGGTTGTTTAATGCTTAGTTGGAAACGGTTCTGTTTAAGATTTCGGAAAAGTTTCATTTAACTCTTCGTGAGATTAGAAAGAAACATCATCAAAATAATTAAGCCGCAGATTAGCGCGGAACCGGAACAGTCTTCTCAGAAGAAAATCCTTCCTGAGCCCTCGGTCATTTTTGCAAGCTTCTCAAAGCTTTCCCTTGATAATTGTTCACTTTTTGCACTCGCAATTATGGAATTGGCGTTGTTTCAACGGAATTGATAAATATTGCACCGAAACAATAAGGGTGTAATGGTGGAAATCCCACAGCATGCTCAACAGACTGCGGCTTGAGCTAAACGGCGACCAAGAGGACAAATATAGACAATTTCATCTTCCCAAAGACATAAAGCAAGCCAGAATAGCAATACTGCTGTTTGCGGTTCCATTATTCAGTTTTGCCTTTAATGATTACCAGCTTTTTGGATTATCCTCAGAATTCTATAGTCTTGTTGCACTAAGGTTTGGCCTTTTATTTTATTCTATTTTTGAGTTAATCCAAATAGGAACGGTGAAAAGTTATAGGACGTACGATAGATCCATTACCGTATACTCTCTGGTCATTTTGATTTGCAGCGGAATCATAAACGCGACAAGACCGCAAAACTTCATTGTGCAAGTCTTACTCACGATTATTGCCTTATTTGTGATATGCCTGATCACTCCTAATCGGTTTGTTAACCAAGTACTATTATCGTCAATCGCGGTAATAGGTGAGGCAGCAATCGTGATATGGTTTCTGCGACCTTCTCCCATCACCGATGTTTTCACAATATTTTTTAGTTTAATTCTAGCCTATGTCATCGCTTTATCAGGTTCATGGCAACTGCAGGCCTATCGCCGAAAAAGCTTCCAAGACTTAACAAAAAATATTGAACTTCAAAACGAACTCGAGAAACATTCGAAAAACTTGGAGAAACTAGTCGAGGAAAAGACCGTGAAACTGCGAAAATCAGAGAGGATGGCAACCATTGGGGAATTAGCAGGAATGGTAGGACATGATTTGAGAAATCCACTCACAAGCATATCCGGCGCAACTTATTATCTAAAAAAGAAAACCGGCTCAAGATTGAACGAAAAAGAAAAGGAAATGATAGCTACAATCGAGAGGTCGGTGGATAATTCTAACAAAATAATAAGTGATCTTCTTGATTATTCGAGGGAAATAAATCTGAATCGAAGCGAAACAGATCCAAAGTCGCTTTTAGAAGAAACTTTGACTTTGCTTGAAGTTCCCGAAAAAATTACCCTTGCGAACAACACCGAAACAGAACCAAAATTCGCAGTTGATAAAGACAAGATGCAAAGAGTTTTTGTTAATTTGATCAGAAACGCTTTAGACGCTATGCCCAACGGCGGAACACTAACAATCAAAAGTGAAAGAGTTGAGAACAGCGTGGCCTTTAGTTTCGCAGATACGGGTGAGGGGATGAATGAAGACACTTTGCAGAAACTATGGACACCGCTTTTCACAACCAAGGCGAGAGGAATGGGTTTGGGTCTGCCAATATGCAAACGCTTCGTGGAAGCCCATAATGGAACCATTGCCGTCAGCAGCATACCCAACAAAGGGTCCATATTCACCGTAAATTTGCCAATCCAAAACTGAAATCGGCAGAATGTAGTCCAAGATGCTATTAAATGCCCTGGTTTCTAAAAAATCAATGCTTGTTTCGTTGTATTAAGTCAATCAGGTTGCCATAGAGGTCTTCAAAAACAACTTCAACGCCATAAGGCTGTTCTGTTGGTTCTCCATAGAATTTTACTCCTTTAGCCTTCATTGCATTGTAGTCTCTGCGGCAATCCTCAGTCTCCAAAGTTAGAAACACGTGGTCTCCCGCCTGCTTTCCCAATGCTTTAAGCTTATCCTCTGTGTCTGCCTTGACAAAGGTTAACTTAAGGTTCGGTTGGTCTAGCGGTGAAACAGTAACCCACCGCATGTCTCCCCAAAAGACGGTGTCTTCTTGTTTTTTGAATCCAAGCTTTTCAACATAAAATTTTGCTGCTTCATCTTGGTCTTTTACGAGGATGGTGATATGGTCTATTTTCACTTGTTTTCGCTTCCTACTGAATGAATTGGGGCGCAGAAAAGAAAAATGTTAGCTCAAGCTTGAGCTTAAGCAGAGTGGTCAAGGGGCGATTTTAGGGCCGTGACAACTTCCACTGGGGAATCTTCGCCTGATTTTAGCCGTTTCTTCCATTCCTCTCCGACAGCGATAAGCGAGAAAATGCCTGAAACTTCAGCTTTCGACTTCTTTACAAGGGTTACAAGCGCTTCCTGTGTTTCGCCGCTTTTAATCATGTCATCTACAATTAGTACGCTGTCACGTTTTTTGATTGCTTCTTTAGGAATGTAGAGTGTCACGGTTACGCCTGAATCCTTCCCTAAAATGTACGTTTCGTCTAAGAAGGCTTTAACGCCGACTTCCTTGTTACGCTTTGCAACTATAAGGTTTACTCCTAACGCATTGGCAACCATGGTGGCTAAAGGAATGCCGTCAACGGCTGCCGTTAAAACTTTTGTAACTCGTTTTCCAGCAAAATTTGCAAGTGCATGGTTCGCCGCTTGCTGAAGAATGTTGTAGTCGCCGACAATTTCAGTATTATCAAAATAGCCTGCCTCGTCAAATTTTATTCTGCTACGCAATTCTGCTTCTAAACCGACAATCTTGTTTAAAACTCGCCATAATTGCTTGGCTCTTACGGTGTTCGGCAGTACATGCCCTTTTGCGTAGCGGCTTAAAACGGTGACTGGTAAATCGGTTTTTGAGGCTAATTCCCGGTAAGTAATATTTCGCTTATATTTCGCTGTTCTCAAAAGTTCGATTGTCATTAAACGGAGTTTCAAATCTTCTGCGTGAGTGCTCAATTTTCCCATATCCCCTTTTTTCACATTTATAAGTCAAATATAAGATATTTATTAAATATTGTATCTTGGCAATTTATGCCTTTCTGTTTAAAGTAAATCAATGTAGAAAAAAGTTGCCTCAGGCTCAAAAACATTCACTCTTGTACATTAAACTTTTTAGACAGCAACGTGAACTGCTATATCAAAGGGGGATATGACGCGCAGAAACCTAAACGATTATTCATCACTGCACTCTTCGGCTCAATAATCTTTGTCGTTAACGTTTTTTTGCCGCCCCCAGTAAACTACGTCTTAATTGTGGTTCAAGCGGTCCTTCTTGCCTTGAGCGGATTATTCATTAAAGCAGGCGCCACCTACGTAGGAGCAGTCGGGGGTCTATTAACCGCGCTGGGAAGCCCCGCTTTGGGTCCATTTACCTTTTTGTTTTCCTTTCTCTACGGCGTTTTAGTCGATGGCTTCTTGTTTATTTTCAGAATCCCCGCTTCCCCTGAACGCGTAAACCGCAATAGGCTAATGGCTGCGATGGCTTTTAGCACAATGCTAATTGGCTTAATTAGCTATTCCGCGTTTGCTCTTTTTCCACAATTTATTCCCTTGGCGAAAGAGTTTTCAAGCGTTGGTTTATTTATTCAAAGAAGCACCATGCTGGATGCGCTTGTATTATTCATGGGTCCAGCTACCGGCATAGTGGCTGGTTATGCTGCAGCGTACTTGTGGAATAAGTACTTGCGAAACATCCGCATCTAAGGCGGTAACTTTTTGATTTTTTCATCAACCAATTTAGCAATCATCAGATTAGAAATAAAAACGCATTTGACACCGGTTAATTCAGCCAGCTCAGCCGGCTTTTGGTCCTGTGTTACAAGGATTAAATTGTGTTTGCCCGCGTACTCCACGATGTCTCTGTCTTTAGCACTTTTTAAACCCGCTTCCTGAGCCGTTAAAACTTCGTAACCTAAGTTTCCAAGTATTCTTTTAAGCCAGCGTACATTTCATCTAACAGAATCTTCATTTGGATCCGCTAATCTACTTCTGCAGTTAAATTATTTGAGCTTTACCTCGGCTAAACCCGCTTAATCTAGCCTGTTTGAGATGGCATTTATTTTTCACCGACTTTCTTGCGGGAGGGTTTCTTTTGATATAAATATTTAGCGGAACCGTTGAGAAACCCCGTTAAAAAGCGTCAGCAGTTAAGCAGTTAATTGAATAGTTGACGTTTTTTACAGACTAGCAAGCACAAGGATAATATAGAGATTCATTAAATCATGTTTGAATTGAAGGTGCCGTTGTCATCAAAAGTAAAATCAGCAGCATCGGGTACGTCAACAAAATCCAAGAAAACATTTTAAGCATTAAAAGAAAAGACCTCTCACCGTTATTCGATGAACTGAAAGCGGCTGACTGCGTAATCTGCGGAGGATCAGGCAGATCGCTCTACTCGTTGAATGCTGCCCTGAGCCAAATTGCACTTAGCCAAGCGGGCTGGAGAAACAAGGTTGTTTTAACTCCTGATGACCCGGGGTTTCCTGGCAAAAGCATGTATGATGCAGCAGCTGACCTTGCAAGGCGTTACAAGAAAACCTTGCTTTTGATAAATTCTGGCAGCGGTTATTCTGATGATCCGTTGGTTATGGCTCAAGATTTAGTCAGGTACATTGAAGAAAAGAAGTCAAACAAGTTTTCCATGGGTCTTTTAACGTCCACTGTTGAGTCGCCTTTAGGGGAAATAGTTAGTAAGTATGGTCACGTGGTTGAGCTTAAGGGACGCGGCAAATCCAAGCCAGGCACTGAGTACAGCGAAACAGGCATGATGGGCGACATATTCGAGTTAGGCACACTTGAACTGTTAAACAGCATGATTGAAGCTGTCTTTCGGAACCTTGAGGTTGGTGATGTCTTTAAGCTTTGCATTGAAGAATTTGAAAAAATCGGCGATATGATAGACTCCAACGTTAACTCTGAAACCTACACGCGCCTCGTCGATTTACTTGAAAAACGAACAAACGTGTTCCTGGGTGGAAAAGGCACCGCAAACGAAATCGCCAAAATGACGGGCGTAAGACTCTTCCACATCAAAAATTTCCTGGGCGACAACGTCTACATAACAAGAGGCGTAAATACCCCGCATCCAAGAGCAGGCGACCTCGAAATCCTCTTATCATACTCAGGCGAAACAAGGCCCGTTATCATCTGGGCTGACGTAATCAAAAAGTTCGCTGGAACCGTATTTGCAATAACAACCTCAGCAGATTCAACTTTGGCTAAAAAAGCAGATTTAAAAATCATCCTGCCAGAAGAAGCCAAGCCAATGACTCCAAGACGCTTCTACACTAGGGCAGCCTACGTGTTGAGCCCAATTCCAGTAAAACTAGCTGAACGACTAGGCCAAAGAGGACTGAATCTTCCTGAATACATACTCAGCTGGTACCACTCCGTAACTCAGTAATGTGTTGTCATAAGCGACCTGCTTTTTGAACCATTACAATCCTTGCGTCCATTGAACCCTCAACTGAGAAAAGCGGAATTGGCAGCACTGGGCCTCTTTTAAATTTGAACTTGGAAAAGTATCTGTCGATGGTCTCTTCGGTTACGGGGTTGAATTGGTCATGGGGTGATTTTCCGCTGGCGCCTCTTATCAGGGCTTGCCCCCTGTTTTTCAATACGCGAAAAAATTCTGAAGCGTATTTGGGTCGATCATGGTCTTCTATGAGGTGGAACAACCCGCGGTCCGTTATGAAATCGATTGTTTCGTTGCATATGGGAAGCTTCAGGACGTTTCCTCTGACCCAATCCACTTCAACATGGGCTTTTTCTGCTCTTTTTTCTGCGATTCTAAGAGCGGCTGCACTAATATCGACACCTGTGACTCTAAATCCGCATTGAGCCATGAAGATTGCGTCGGTTCCGCCGCCGGATCCGACGTCGAGAACTCTTGCGTTTCTCTTCAGTACGTTGGCGGCTGCAAGGGCAACCAGTTCGGTAGAGGGGTAACTAAACTCCCAATGCTTGTATTCCCCGCTTTCATATGCAGTTTCCCAATAATCATTATCTGACATGTCGATGCTCCCATTATTATATATTCAAAATGAACTATGGCTGTTCCTCAAGATTTAGATTGTTGAATGCTGTTCTAAAAAAAGTAGCAGCCCAAAACAGCATAATTACGCTTGATAGGCTGAATTCAGAGTGCTTCCCTTTTTAACCCACAATTGCTTCTCTGCTTTCAATTTTGCTGGAGAAATTCAGTTGCTAAATTGATACCCTATCCCGCCTTACTATGCCCATACTAAAAACAGAGTTTTTCAAAATATCGGCCAGCTTTATAAGATTTTTAACCAAAAAGGTTTGCCTGAAAGAAAATCCGTTAGGAACTTGGCAAAATCGCCGTTCTCAACGTATAATTCAGTTATTTCGCCGTTAACCAGAATTTTATGGTTTTTACGGATTGATTTTGCAATCAGTTCAGCGACGCCCGCAGTTTTGCCTCCATCCGAAAGTTTCTCTTTCAAGAGTGCAACTGCATCGGTTGTTTTGCGTGGCACTTCAATCATCCAGCGTCCATCCTCAATGTAAGGTCCAGAAATAACGTTCTCATTACCAGCGTATTTAGCCAAGAAATTTTCGCTTTCCGCTTCTCGTTCCAGCGGTGGACCAAGATGCCTTTTGATGTTTGGCAAGACTTGCTGTTCAAGCTCAAAGGTGAAGATGCTGAGGGTTTTTTCGTTGCTCCAAACGGTGTCCCTGAGGATTTTGTAATCGTTTAGCTCTAATAATCTGTGTAGTGAACGCTTGGTTCTGTATAGTTGTCCCCATAAAACATCTGGAACAGCGCTCACCTGGTCTATAACCAGAAACACAATGGATGAGCCACGGTTCTTAAGCTGGCTTTTCAAGCTTGCAACTGGCAGCGCCTCAGGTTTAGGCGGATAAAAGAAGGCTGCGTCAGGCTTTTTTAGGAAGGCTCTGGCTGCACCAACAAAACTGTACAGTTTCTGAGGCTGCACAGCTGAAGCCACGTTTCTTCCTTTATCAACGGGGTCAACGATTACTAATGGTTCAGGGAAGAGTAGTGAAAGCTCATTTTCTCTGTTTACATAATGGTTTTCGATGTCTATTACTACCCGCTTATTATACCGTGCAAAGACTCGTACTGTTTCAGAGAACGAGCGGTATTTCATTATCAACAGTTCGCAAAGGTAACCGCTGAACCCGCCGACTTTTATTTCTGCCCCATAAACACCGATGCCCTGCATGAACCTTTTAAGAAGCCGAACCTCCCCACGCAAGCTTGTGCTCAAGTGTTTTTTAATGTAGTCTGTATGATACGGCGTTCGATCAGTGGCGCTTTGCCATTCGCCAGGTTTAGCATCATAACAAGGAACAATGTCCACGCGGTAGCCTTCAACGAACATTTCTAGGTAAGGATGTTCAGCGAAACGTTCAATCTGCTCATAAGCACCAGCAGCTTTTTTAGCAATTTTTAAGCCTATGTCCCCAAGGTTTTTTCTCGGGATTGATGTTGGTAGACGCATGAAAATGTCGATGTCTGGGTTTTCTTTTAGCCATGTGTCTTTAGCTACTGAGCCTTCAACACGCACAATCGCTGGAACGCCTTCTTGTTTGCAAGCCAACGCTACTTTCTGCTCTAACTCGCGGGTTATAGCATCAACTTTTGCGCGGTCCTCTTTTCCAGGCGTAATTTTCCCCAGAACCTGCTTGGTTATTGCTTCGATTTCCTGCATAGCTATCATTTTTGCTCCTGTGCTGGGCAGTATTCTCGGAGCGTTGAATAAGTTGGACCTTTAGGCGACAATTGGCTTCTTTTAAGCCTCAAGCAGTCAGCTTTGATTATGCCAAACTCGTAATCAGCTTTCTTTGTTACCAGCTCAGCTAGACGCTGCTTATTTACGCCAGACCTTACCCGTGCAATGGTCAAATGTGGGCTGAACCCGTAAGCATCCGCCGCAAATCCTAACGCGCGAATCTGAGGTTCCAGCTGAGTGAAAATGCTTTTGAGCCGTTCTACGCCGTCGGTCATTCCTGCCCAAACAACACGGGGATAATTGAGGCTGGGAAAAACGCCTAAACCGCAGAGTTTGATGTCGAATGGGGTAAACTTGACGTTTTTCATCGCCTCGTAAACCTTGTCAACCATGCTGGGGCTGATATCGCCCAAAAAACGCATGGTTATGTGGATGTTTTGCGGCGCTACAGGTCTGAGGTCTGCGCCTGTTTCAACCAGAAGTTTCTGTGCGGCAGCGAGCCTGTTCAGTACCGACTCGTTTTCCATGTCGAAAGCAATGAAGCTTCTTATCTGTTCAGACATCGCGTATTCCTTCAGAGTATTTTTAACACGGAACCCTCATAAATGCTTTTAAGCGAAATTAAATTCGGTTTGTAATGTCTCGTTAGAAACATCTTGCCTAATAGTTTGCGTGGCAAACATTGTCGTGGTCGTGGCTGGCTGTGTCCGAAAAATTCCAGAATTACGCTGCTGTTAAAGATTGATTGATAATATAGTGTGAGGATTCAATTTTGGGCTTCATAGTTTTTATTATTCGCGATTTCTGTCTATATATCTATGATTAAAACGCATATTAATTTGGACACGACTTTATCAATGAGTGAGGAAACTTCTCAACTGACCGTGGCCTTTAATATGGCTTCCAAACATACCCTTGAGCACAGTGGAAGCAGCTTGGTGTATACGGCTAATTCACAAGGGTGGATCGTGGAATTTCAACCCGTGCGATTTGAATTGAAAAAAGCCGGGGGCGCCGTTTGTGTTAACTAATGTGCTAGTTATTGACGATGATGAGGAAACAAGAAACTTATTTTCCACAGTCTTGACCGATGCGGGATATTTAGTTGAAGCTGCAGAAAACGGTAAACAAGCAATTAAAATATGTAAAAAAGAACCCTTTGATGTTGCCCTTATCGATATTGAGCTACCTGACATTAAAGGAATTGACCTCCTCAAAACATTAAGACAGATTCAGCCCAAAATGGTTAAGATAATCATTACAGGCCATCCCTCGATTGAAAATGCAGTGAAATCGGTGAACGAGAAGGCAGACGGATACCTATTGAAGCCTGTAAACATGGTGGAAATGCTGGAAATGATAAAAAAAATCCTGGCGGAGAAGACAAACGAGTATCTTCAGATAGCTAAAATGGTTGAGCAAGCCAAAGAATCAACTCCCTTCACCAAGTATCAAAGCCCAGAGCGATGGCGAGGATAAGCTAGGCGTACAATAGTGCATACGAAAGAGTGAGAAGAAATTCTTTTAAAGTTAAATTAGGCATATTTTTTTTATTTTTTATTAAGATTGGCGTTTGCCATCCAGTTGTATCTTAGCTCGATGTATTCAGCTACTTTTTTCTCATCAAACTGTATTTTCTTTTGCTGCTCTTTCAACTTACTCTCTATTAGACTTGTTAGTTTTTTAGGGTCAAATGGTTTCACAATATAACCATCTATTCCTTTATTTGCCGCTTCAATAGAATTATCTAGGGTAGCGTTCCCAGTTATGATTATCTTTATCATCTCAGGCTCTGGTTTTCGAAGTTTGCCCAGTAGCTCTGTCCCTTCCATATCGGGTAGATGAATATCTATAAGGGCTAAATTGAAGAGCTGTTTAAAACTTTCAGCAATAGCTTTCTTGCCAGTGCCAACGCATGTTACTGAGTAGCCTTTGTCGGTCAAGATTTCAGTTAGCATTTCTTGCATTTTTGGGTCATCGTCTACCACTAGAATATTTTCCAACGTCCGCACCTATAGGTTAAGTTCAGCGCTATTATTTTTATTTCTTGTTAATCACTAATCTATTTTACACCTAATTATTCCTAAGCTTGATTTTCAATTCGTAAACCATTTTATTGATGAAATCGTAGATTTGGATTGCCCAAGCTATTGCTAAATAGGCGAGATAATGTCTGAAACCGCTTTAAGAGAAACTAAAATTGCATTAATTTCTAGCAATCCTATCAGTATATTACATGTTGATGATGATGTCGCTTTCTTAAGTATGGCAAAACAGTGTTTAGAGATGCAAGCTAATATTGAAGTCGAATCAGCCCAGTCAGTTCAAGAAGCACTTGAAATGCTAAAGACTAAGAAATTTGATGTTATAGTTTCAGATTATCAGATGAAGGGGAAAAATGGTTTAGAATTTTTGAATGAGATAAAAGCCGCTGGAATTACAACGCCTTTCATATTATTCTCAGGTAAGGGACGGGATGAGGTTGCTGTAAAAGCGTTAAATTCTGGCGCATTCAGGTATATAGATAAACGTGGTGCCCTAGACGCAACATACGCTGAATTGGCATCATGTATTATTCAAGCGACACAATACACTAGAGCTCAAGCGATGCTTAAGGAAAGCGAAAAGCGATTTAGGGCAATTTTTGATTCTTCTATCGATGCGATCTTAGTTCTTAATGATGCTGGGGAAATTATTTATAGTAATAAAGCAGCAAAAGATATGCTGGATTATGCTAAGGAGCAGATTACTAAGGCGTTAAACAAGCATTTTAACAAACAATTCGCATCAACCTATGAACAAAATATGCATGATGGCTTTAAGCAATTATCAGATGGTAACTTGTTAATGACTGGGAAGACGGTTGAACTCGCCCTAAAGAATACTTCAGGCAAAACAACCATCATTGAACTTTCATTTTCTGCATTCATTGAGAATGGCCAATGGTTTGGAGTAAGCATTGCTCGAGATATTAGCGACCGCAAAAGGCAAGAACACCTATTAGAGGAAAGCCAGCAGACGTTGAAAGCGCTTTTTGCTTATAATCCAGAAGCCATTGTTTTCATGGATAAGAATTTCCGTGTGACTGATGTCAACCGAAGCTTCACAGAGCTCTTTAAATTCACTTTTGAAAATATCAAGGGCCAGAAAATTAAGGATGTCATTGTTCCCGAGGGACTTGAAAAAGAGTCAAGAACTATCGAAGGGTTGATTGCGAAAGGGCCGGTAACCTTTAGAACAAAACGAAAAAGAAGAGATGGCTCTGTTATTGATGTTAGCTTATCGGGAGGGCCATTAGCAGTAAAAGGTAAAATAGTTGGATTTTTCATGGTTTTTCTAGATATTTCTAACTTAATTATAGTTCAGAATGTTTTAGCTAGTTCTCTTTCAAAGGCAGAATTATTAAATGAAAAGATTATAGTGTTAGGCGGTTTCACCCGGCATGATGTTAGAAACAAACTTGGTTTAATTTCGGGTAACGTGTATTTAGCCAGGAATAAATGTAAAAATGATCCTAACTTAGAGAAGTACCTAAGCAACATTGATGATTCCATTAAAAATATTTGTGATATTTTTGATTTTGCAAAAACTTATGAAATGATAGGCGTTGAAGAATTAGTTCCTGTGGATATAGGTAAAATGGTTCAAAATGCGCTTTCTCTCTTCGCGGATCTTAAAGGTGTAAAAGTTGAAAATAAATGCATGGGGTTTGAAGTGATCGCGGATTCTTTACTTACACAGGTATTCTACAATCTTATTGACAACTCATTGAAATATGGCGAAAAAACAACCACCATTACCATATTTGCACAAAAGCTCAGTGAAAACTCAGTAAAATTATGTTTTAAAGATGACGGCGTTGGCGTAGATCAGAATCTTAAGGGACATCTATTCGAAAGAGGCGTTGGAAAAGGCACCGGATTTGGGTTGTACTTGATACACAAAATATGTGAAGTTTACGGTTGGATGGTGAAAGAGGACGGCCAACCAGGTCAAGGAGCTCAATTTGAATTTATGATCCCCGTCGAAAAAGTTAAAACATTTGTGGAAAACAGCTAATCCTTTGAGATAAACTGGTTTCGAGTATCATGCTGAAGCGGGGAAATCTACCAGAAGAGAAAGTGATGGCTTTTCTAAAAAAACAAATACTTTTTAATGGAAACGCTTGCTAATATGAACTAAAAAAGGGTAAGTTATGAGCGCTGACAAACTGGTTGTTGGTTTAGCAGGAATGCCTGGGTCAGGCAAATCCGTGGTCGTTGAAACTGCACGCGAACTAGACTACGCTATAGTGGTTATGGGTGACGTAATCAGAGAGGAAACGGTGAAGCTTGGCTTGGACTTAACTCCGCAGAATGTAGGGAAAGTTATGCTTCAATTACGGGCAGACGGCGGAGTCACAGTGGTCGCTCAGAAGTGCATTCCTAAAATAGAAGCGCAAGCAGGCAGTAAAGTTCTTATTGACGGTTTAAGAAGCCTGTACGAAGTTGACGTTTTCAAAGCGCATTTTGCCAAATTCAGCCTCGTCGCTGTGCATGCTTCTCCTGAAACAAGGTTTAACCGCCTTTTCAATCGCCGCCGAAGCGACGACCCAAGCGGATGGGAAGTTTTCCGTGAACGGGATATGCGTGAGCTTAGCGTTGGCTTGGGAAATGTTGTAGCGATGGCTGAGCAGATGATAGTTAACGATAATAGTGTTGAGGAGATTAAGCCTAAAGTTGTGGAGTCTCTGCGGAGGATTGAGGAAAAATGGATGAAGTAACTGTTCACGTTGAAGCCGAAATTAACCCGACCGAAAGCGAAGATAAGGTAAAAACGGCTGTAGGCAACGCTTTAGGCAACGCTTCCATAGCAATCAAGCCTTCGGGCAAAGTAAGCACATTAACGGCGGAAGCCAAAGGGCAGGATTCTCTTGTTAAACTACGCAATATACTGCGCACTGACAGGATCCGTGATGCCGCCAGAAAAGCGTTCTTCCACAGCATAAGAGGGAACACTATCAGCTTTTGCTTAAACAAGCAGGTAGCTTTTGCAGGGCACGTCTCCTTTTCTGAGGAAACAGCTGAATCACCCTTAGGCCCCATACGAGTGACGATTGAAACTGATAATCCAAGGCTGCTCATTGAGTGGCTTGCAGAGAAAACCGCGTAGGCAAGGACTAGAGATTGTCTGGAAGGGCTAAAGTAACGAAAAACGGTGCAGTTCTGTTAGGCGACAGCGTTGCCTGCGACGCTTTTGACGAGTCAAGGCCTTTGCGGATTGTAACTCATGCGCACGCAGACCATCTTGGCGGCTTACGGAAAAGTTTGAAGTGCTGTGAGAAAGTTGTGATGACTAAGGCCACCAGAGACCTCGCCGAGACACTTGACGACTCGCTTAAACTTCGAGGTGCGGTAATCGAACCCTTGGAGTACGGCAAAACCATCAGGTATGGTGAAGAACGGATTACGCTTGTTAAGGCAGACCATATTTTGGGTGCCGCGCAGGTGCTGGTTGAGGATGCTGGTGGAATACGGGTTGCTTACTCTGGCGACTTCAGGATTGATGACACACCTGTTGTTGAATGTGATGTCTTGGTTGTTGAGGCAACTTATGGAAGTCCATCATGCAGACGCTCTTTTGACGTCGATGTTCGTGAGCTTTTAGTCTCAATGATTGAGAAACGCCTGCGCGGCGGCGCCGTCTACGTTTTCGGGTATCATGGCAAACTGCAAGAAATCATGCAGCTTCTGAGAAACGCGGATGTGTCTGTGCCGTTTGTTATGCCGCAGCGTGTTTATGAAGTTACGAAAGTTTGCGAGCAACACGGTATGCAGCTGGGTTGCCTGTCGCTTTCTACAGATAATGATGGGCGTGAACTTTTGGATGGGAACCTTCCCTGCGTCGCCTTTTACCACATGAATTCCCGCGGGTACGTTGGCTTGCAAAACGCGCGTATCTGCGTTAGCGGTTGGGAATTCAATTCTCCTTGCAGGCAGATCGGCGATAGGGAATATTTAGTTGCGTTAAGTGACCATTCAGATTTTGACGGGTTAATAGAGTATGTTAAGCGCTCAAGAGCAAAAAAAGTCGTCACAGACAATTATCGAGTGAGTCACGGCGCCGTGTTGGCTAAAGAAATCCGCAAGCGCTTAGGCGTTTCCGCAGTGGCAATGCCGAGAACCCCCGGGCAAACCACGCTGTAGCATTAGGTTTTTGGGTGAAGAAAGTTAAAGCTTAAAAGCGAAAAATCAAACTACTCTCTCTCAACTTACAAGAAAGCAGAGGAATGAAGGGAATGGGCAAATCATCTGTTATTTCAGGTTTCTATAAGCTTTCGCCGAAGGAGCGTTTAGCAATCGTTAAAGATTTTGCAGGCTTAACCGAGGAGGAAGTCCGATTACTTGAGGACACAGGTTCTTTGCACATTGATGTAGTTGACCACATGGTGGAGAACGTCATCGGCGTTTTTCCTGAACCCTTAGGCGTCGCAGTTAACTTCCAAATTAACGGTAAAGACTATTTGATTCCGATGGCTACTGAAGAACCAAGCGTGATTGCCGCTGCCAGCTACGCGGCCAAAATGGTTCGCGACGGCGGAGGATTTCACAGTAGCAGTACTGCGCCAATTATGATTGGGCAAATCCAAGTTGTCGGCATCAAAGATGCTGAGGCGGCTAAGAAGCAGGTTTTAGATGCTAAAGCTGATGTTCTCAAGAAGGCGAATGACCAAGACCCAGTTTTGAATTCTTTCGGCGGCGGAGCAAAAGACCTCGACGCTAAAATCATCGACACCTCGATGGGACAGATGTTGATTGTAGAGTTATACGTTGATTGCCGAGATGCCATGGGCGGAAACGCTGTTAACACCATGGCTGAAGCAGTGGCGCCGCTGATTGAGCAGCTCACGGGCGGCCATGTCTATCTGCGCATCATCTCCAACTTAGCCACGAAACGATTGGCGAAAGCATGGTGCACCGTGCCCAAGGAATCCCTGGGCGGAGAAGCAGTCGTGGACGGCATCGCTTACGCCTCAGCTTTTGCAGAAGCTGACCCTTACCGCGCAGCAACACATAACAAGGGCGCCATGAACGGCATAATAGCCGTGGTTCTTGCAACTGGAAACGACCACCGCGCCATCGAGGCTGGAGCTCACGCTTACGCCGCCCTAAAAGGACGCTACACCAGCATATCAAAGTGGACAAAAAACGTAAACGGCGACTTAGAAGGCGTAATCGAGCTGCCGATGGCTGTAGGCTTAATCGGCGGAGCAGTAAAAACCCATCCGATAGCAAGAATCGCCATGAAAATATTAAACGTCAAATCAGCCAACGAATTCGCTGAAGTCTTAGCAGCTGTCGGCTTAGCCCAGAACCTCGGCGCCCTACGAGCACTAGCGAACGAGGGGATTCAGCGCGGTCACATGTCCTTGCACGCAAGAAACATAGCAATCACCGCAGGCGCAAAAGATGAACAGGTTGATTTAGTTGCGGAACGAATGATAAAGGAACGTAAAGTCCGCGTGGACCGAGCAAAAGAAATCCTTGAAGAATTAACCAAAAATAATAGCTCATAATCAAACACTATGAGGAATGCTAACTTGAGCCCAGCACTAAGGTCAGAATTCATTAGCGAAATAGAAGAAGCACGGAAGCACGGCAAATTTATAAAAGTTAAAGACTTCGCTGAAGAGTTCGATGCAAAGTGATTCTTTGTATCGCCTGTAAATCGAAGAAGAAGTCTTTTAAGTAATCAAAAAATAACTTATGATGCTTAATGAAATTACCGCTTAATCATTTACGGCTAGAAGTTCATACTGCTTTTAAGACAACTAATGTCCTCGTTTTCTTCTGGTTTCCTAAATATAAAGAGATGCTCATAAGAAAGCAGAAGAAAATCGGTGTAGCGCCCTTTCTTAGCCTGTTTGTTTATGTCGACCCATTGTTCTTCTGCCACTTTTGAAAGGCCTGCCCATCTTTCCCTAGTCACTTTTGTTTTCCATTGATATTTCATTATATCTTCTCTAAGAATAAAACCAACTTCTAGGAAGTCTTGCATAACCCTGAAAGAAATGGGAACATGATGCCTGTGTCTCCTAGTGTCGCCAATTAGTATGGCGCAGAACCGTCCAGGCTTAAGGACCCGGTAGCTTTCTTTCGCTATTTCTTTCATTCCTTCAAGGTAACCTATTAGGCTATGTGCGAACGAAAGGTCTCCTGGGACGCGATTGTTTTTGCTTGAGTAGGAAATAATATTTGCATATGGTGGATGCGTAGCGACTAGATCTATGGTCTCATCTTTGATTAAGTCTAATTTTCTTGCATCACCAACGTACGTCTGGATGGCGACCGACGGAAAGTCAGAATCAAGCGGTTTGTATTCAAACCCAATTCTGTCCCTGGTTATCATAACGGCATCTCGATTTATGTCGACCCCAAGGCCATTCCTTCCAAGCAGCTTGCACTCTATCAAGGTTGTTCCAGATCCACACATCTGATCTAAAACAATCTCGCTAGTCTTTGAGTACCTAAGGATAATGTTACGAGCCATTTGAGGTGGCCAATTTCCTCGGAAGTCACCTTTGTGGGTCGCCCATGTTCCTCTTTCTGGAAACGACCAAACGTTAGTACGCTCAAGCTCAAAGTGCTCAGGTTGGTACTGTTTAATTTTCTTCTCCTGTCCAATCGTTATCTTAGCTCCGCTTACTATTATGTCATTATGACTTTCAGCAAATTGGTCAAATTGCTCTTTTGTAACTTCTTTAATTTTCTCGTACACCTGAATTCTTGATTTTAGATTATTTTCTCATTTATGGCCATCCACAGCATACATCTACCATCGTAGTTCCAATAGGTAATGTCCTGCTCTATGAAAAGCCATTTAAGAATTTTGAGAAGCATTTCCGTGGGCAAGCCTTCACGGAAGGCATTTTTAATATTCTTTTCTAAAACCGCATCTGGTTCTTTACAATTAAAAACGTCCTCAATCAAGTGAACTATTCGAGGAAATTCTTCAGGGTTTTCCTTTTTCTTTCTCCGTAAATCCTCGAAAATGCCTGGGTGACTAGGCCGTCGGTCAATGATTCCGTCAAATCTTTCAACCCAAACTTGGAAATCAATGCCTTTGTTAAGATATGTCGGTCTTAAGAGAAAAATTCTTCGTCCATCTTCAAGCTTTTCGACGAAGTATTTGAAACGAGTTACATGTTTTACTTCATCCTTCCAGTAACCGCATGGTTCATATAAGAATTTACCAACAACTGCCCTTCTCAATTCTTCTCTTGAGTTACCTGTTAGTTTCCATTCTATTTTGTAGTCGTCGTATACGTTCAAGTTTATGTAACCTCTTCCGCTATGGCATAATGCTTTTGCCCCATTCGTTCAATCACGTTGGAAGCATTCATAGTGCATTCATTTATTTGGAAGTTGTTGAAAAGTTTATCGCAAGGTTATACTGGTTTTCGACCAAACTATTATAAGTCATTTTGGATAATTAAAAAAGCTATGATGGGACCACTACGAACTGTTCCCTGGGAAACGACGCCTCGACCTTTCGTAAAATGGGCTGGAGGTAAAGGGCAGTTACTGGAGAGATTGGAACGCCATTTTCCAAAAGATTTTGGCACTTATTATGAGCCTTTCCTCGGAGGAGGAGCGGTTTTCTTCCATTTAGTAAATAATTATCCTAAATTTGATGCTGTCTTGTCTGATACAAATGCTGAGCTTATAACAACTTATCAAGTTATCAAAGAGCAGGTTGATGATCTAATTAAGCTGCTCAAAAATCATCGGACAAATTACAGAATTGCACCTGAGGAATATTATTATTCAGTTAGAGCATCTGAACCTCAAATTGATGTTGAAAAAGCGGCTCGGCTTATTTTTTTGAACAAAACGTGTTTTAATGGACTTTATAGAGTCAATAGCAAAGGAAAGTTTAATGTTCCTTGTGGATGGTTTCTCGACCCAAGTATCTTCGATGAGGCAAACCTTAGGTCTGTAAGTACTGTTTTGCGTTGGTCAAATGCGAAGCTTCTTAACGCGGACTATAGTGAGGCAACAAAAAATGCAAAGAAAGGGGATTTTGTTTATTTTGACCCGCCGTATCTTCCGAAGAGTCCGACTGCTAGTTTTACATGTTACACGGCTGGTGGTTTCTCAATCGCCGATCAGAAACAACTGGCAAGTTGGTCTATAGAGTTAAGCGAACGTGGATGTCATGTCCTGTTGAGCAACTCAGATACTCCTGAGATATATGAAATCTACAAAAACCACAAAGTTGAACTTGTCCAAGTGTTACGAGCGATTAACTGTAAAGGCAACCAACGTAAAGGGCACACTGAGTTAATAATTAGAAGCCCGAATTCCCCAATTTAGATCATAAGAATTGCCAAACCTCAAATTGAGTGGTTCACATTCGTTAATTGCCGAAGCTCTGTAATTGTCACCTTTTTCTCTTTCAATAATTCCAACAATTTTTTTCTGAACGACCATGTTTGCGCATCTATCCACCTTGCTCTTATTAGTTTGAATTTTCAGTCTGTTTTTTATGATGATTATGAAAGGTTACACAACCTTTTTACATTGGTTTGTAAAGGGCTTAAATGATGCCGCTTGGTTAGATATGATGTCTTGGGTTTCAGAAGTGAGAAAGACTATATTGATTATTTCTTTAAGTCACTTCTCAAAACAAACTGGACTTATGATTATTTTGTAGAGTGGAAAAAAGTTCGTCAGAATTTAGCAAATTACGTCAAAGAAATTAGTCTTCTAAATGCGCTCTCAAAAATCCCAGCAGAGAAGAGGAAGACCGAGCTAAAATCAATATTTATTAAATATCCAGAAACTATCCCAGTTATTCCGCTAATCATCGCAATGCGAGAGCATAGTATTCCCATATTGGATGCAGGCGAAAAAACTTTTCACAAGATATTTGATTTTTCTCGCAGAAGAATTGGTGAAACTGAAGCTGAAAATCTTGTAGTTTTCTGTGAAAAAGTCGGTGTGCTCGCTCTATTCGAGGATATCAATGACCTCTACGCTTATTTGATGGGCGTAGAGGTGGGAATGGATTCCAATGCCCGAAAAAATAGAAGCGGAGAAATATTTCGGCAGTTGTTAAGCCTTCTCCTCAAAAAGAAAGCAAATGAGTTTAACCTACAGTTAAGAGAAGAAGATACAAGCATTCAAACAGCCAGAGTTAAGAGGGCTGATTTCGTAATTTACTCCAAAGGGAAACCGCGAATTGCGATTGAGTGTAACTTCTACAACACTACAGGAAGTAAACCCATAGAAGTCGCTAACGCATACGTTGATTTCCAACGGAAAATACGCGAAAAAGGCGGGTGCTCATTCATTTGGATAACAGATGGTCCAGCATGGGAGAAAATGAGAGCTACAGTGAAACAGTGCTTTGGAGAAATCGATTTTCCCATAAACTATACAATCGCAGAAGAAAAGTTAGAAGCCATTCTCAATGAATTACTCAAACAATATTGATATCTAAAGGGACTCTGATTATCGATAATTCTGCAGCTTTTCAGTATCTTGTGGCGTCCTGAGACTATGTAGAGAACACCTTCGCACGGGTTTCAAGTCCTTCCTTGAGTTCGCTCTCTTTTATGGAGGCCACAAACCTGTTTTGCTCATGCTTTCCGCCTTAAAGACTGCTTAACTCGGGAAAGCTCTAAAACCTTGCCTACAACAACATAACTAAACTCTTCACATGTAGAAAAAACACTGTTTCATGCAGAAAGTGCGCGACTTATTTCCATGTTGAACTATGTTGAATCATATTTGAAGCCTAATAGAAGCATCTAGTAGACTAGGGAGGTAACGTGTGCACACAAACGCTGCTACATATGGGGATACCCTACTATTTGAGACAAAAACCAGCCACAAAAAGATTGCATAAGCAAAAGCCCCTCCCTCCCTACTATTTACACGCATTCCGCCACTGTAAAAAGCAGCGAGCACACAAATACCCTATCTGAACTGAAATCCCGTGTAACTTAACAGAACTGTTTGTGTTTTATTGCTTGTTTTTAGCGAGTGATTCAACCCATTCACGTTTCTCCCAAAGAGCACAGCCATGTATCTCTTTAAGCTCCGCATGGTTTTCACGTATGGTCTTGAGCATTTTTGATTGCAAGGCTTCTCTGAGCGGCAGGTTTTTCAGGTTGGTGTCTGAGTAGGCGATGAATGGGCATGGTTCAACGTTTCCTTCTGAGCTAACATGTATGAATCCTCGTCCAGCCGAGAGGCATCCGCCGATTTCGTCCTCATCCCAGGGCAGGGCAATGAACATCGCTGGGAACTTTTTACGGAAGCCATTTCGGATTGCTACAACTTTTGATTTTTGTTCTTCTGAAAGCACCCAATCTTCCGTTCCAGCTATTACGGGCGTGTATTCAACCATCATGAAGAGTTTGCATCCGGAATCGACCAGTTGCTTGATGAAGGCTTCATCAGTTACTTCCGCAAAGTTGGTTCTCGTCAGGGTCAAAGTTGTTCCCCAGAAAAGGCCTTTGTTTTTTAGTTTGCCGATTGACTTGAGCAGTTGATCGTATACTCCTGTGCCTCGTCTGCCATCAGTGTCAATCTGGTAGCCTTCCAGGCTGAGAAGCGGAACAATGTTTTTGTTTGAAGCCATTCGCTCCAGCACCTGATCGTTCAGCAGCAGCCCATTTGTGAACATCATAAACATTATCTCAGGAGTTTTCTTAGAGATATCCAGTATGTTTGCACGCATGAGGGGTTCTCCACCCGCAAGCACGATAAAAGATATGCCGAGTTCCTTCGCCTCATCTACAAGCCGCTCGATGCGTTCGTCACTCATTTCAGCATCAGGTTTGCTTCTTAATGCTTGGTGGTAGCAGCCTGCACAATGTAAGTTGCATTTGCTGGTTACGCTTATGACTAAGATGGGTGGAACATGAAGCCCTTGGAGTTCCAGCTTCTGCCTCGTTTTAGCCGCTTTATTTTGCCATCTGAGGGTTCGCAAAAAGAAAACCGATTGGGAAGGGCTGGTGAGGGCAATTCTCACGGCGTCCTTGAAGAAAACTCGCAGGGCATCGTTTACTATTTTGTTAATGTTTAAGTTTAAATTGTCGTCGGATTCGGAAGTTTGACTTTGACTCATTTTCCATCGGCTCCGAGAGAAGGACTTTGAATCTATTATAGTTATTCATCAATTAATATATAGAAAAAAAATTAAATTTTACTTGATTGATTAAACAGGAAAGATTATTCCAGTATTATTCTTGCGTCAACTGCTCTTGCGCCTTTCTGATAAGCGATCACTGGGTTCAAGTCCAGCTCCTTGATCTCAGGATTATCCATAACAAGGCGCGAAGTATTGCAAAGTACGTTTACCAAAGCGTCAATGTCTGCAGGCGGCGTATTCCTGAACCCCTTCAGAAGCGGATAAGACTTAAGTTCAGTAATCATTTCCATCGCATCATCCGGTGTTATAGGTGCAATTCTGAAGCTTACGTCCTTAAAGATTTCAACAAATATGCCGCCTAAACCGAACATTAACGTCTGTCCAAACTGAGGATCCTTGATGGCTCCAACGATAGTTTCAGTTGATTGCGGCGCCATTTCCTGCACCAACATACCGACAATTTTTGCGTTAGGATTGTATTTTCCAACGTTTTCCAGGATTTTTCTGTAAGCTTCCGTGACTTCAGCTGAGTTTTTCAGGTTGATGATGACGGCTCCAGCGTCGGATTTGTGGATTACGTCTGGTGAAACAATCTTTAATACCACTGGGTACCCGATTTCATCAGCGTATCTTGCTGCTTCATCTTCGTTTAATGCCACTTTAAATTTGCCAACCGGGATACCATATTCCATGCAAATAATTTCAGGTTCAGGCTCAAGAAGCGCCTTCCTATTATCTTTTCTAGCTTGACTAATGATTTTTGAAGTCTCACTCATGTCACTTTACCCTCCATTAACATTCTGTCTATGACATGCTTTACTGGTTTAAAATTGTTTTTGATTGACTGATAACTTTCGGATGACGGCACTCTTAATTATTGTGGTTGTGTTCAACAGATTAATAATACCAATTATTAATACGTAATACTTAATAGTCGTTACAACGAATTCTAAATACGATCACCAATGCCAAAGCAGAGTCTTAAAGAAAAACTTAAAGAACCCTTCGCCAAGCTACGGCACCCTCGAAATACAAACAAAACAGCCATCAAAAAACCCCCAGAAACCAAACCATCAATAGAAAGCAAACCAAGCAGTAATAAAAGATTCAAATTTCCAAAAATAAATTTAGGTCTCAAAAAGAAAACGCCCGAGCCAGAAGTTCCCACAGTGGCCAAATCTTTACCAAAAGGAATCAAAATAGTCGACAAATATCCCTTGTACGAGCCGTTCTCACAAGTTATAATAGTTCAAGACCCCAAAACGGGCGAATACAGGTATGTTCTTGATGAGTTGCAACTTGACCCACTGGAGCGAGGGATATACAACCGCATTTTAGATATATTGCTCGCTGAAATCGAGTCACCTAAAGAGCAGATAACTGATCCACGAAAATTCTTCGCTACAGAAGCCAAAAAAATAGTCGATAAATACCGCATTAGCCTTGGTTGGTTACCTGATGTTTCATGGTACAAAATCATCTACCATGCAGAACGTGATCTCGTCGGCTACGGCAAAATCGATTCATTGATGCGTGATCCCAACATAGAAGACATTTCATGCGACGGAGTAAACAGGCCCCTTTACATTTGGCATCGAACCTTCGAAAGCTTAGAAACCAACATTCAATTTGAAAGCGATGAAGTGCTCGATAACATGGTAGGCAAACTTGTTCACATGGCAGGAAAACACGTTAGCTCCGCCTTCCCGATAGTTGATGCTTCTCTTCCAGGTAAACACAGATTAGCCGTGCTTTACAGGCGAGAAATCACACCTTTCGGAACAGCTTTTACGATCCGAAAGTTCCGAGATGACCCCTACTCAATAATAGATTTAATCAATATAGGCACATTCAGTGAAGAACTGGCCGCTTACCTATGGATTTGCCTAGAAAACCGCGCGTCCATCATGATTCTCGGTGGAACAGCAGCAGGCAAAACTACCGCATTAAACGCCTTAGCCTGCCTAATCAAGCCGGGAAGCAAAATCGTCACGATAGAAGAAACCGCCGAGTTAAACTTATCCGCTGAAAACTGGGTTTCACTCATTTCGCGTCAAAGCTACGGTTTAGGCGGAAGCACCGTTGGTGAAGTGCCCCTCTTTGACCTTGTTAAGGCTTCTATGCGTCACCGCCCTGACATGTTAATCGTAGGTGAGGTGAGAGGTCAAGAAGCATACGTTCTCTTCCAGGCCTTAGCCACAGGTCACGGTGGCATGTGCACTATGCATGCTGAAAACTTGGATTCAGCAGTAAAACGGTTAACCCAGAAGCCCATGGAAATTTCTCCAGCATATATTCCATTAATGAACGTAGTCATATCAGTGCAGCGAGTGCATCTAATCAAGAACGGCGTAAAAAAAGCTTACAGGCGCATACTTTCCACGAGCGAAATTGCCAACTTTGAAGATTATCTAAATATCTTCCGATGGGATCCAAACGCCGACCAACAGATAGCTTCTCCGGAAAATAGCGTATTGTTATCATCTATTGCTAAACGGTCGGGAGTGACAACACAAGACTTACTTGAAGAAATGAAAAGACGCAGTAATGTTCTGCGCTGGATGCGGCAACAAAAAATCAGAAGCTACAAAGAAGTAGCATCAATAATCTCTGAATACTACGCAAGACCTAAAGAATTCTACCAAAAAATCCATGTAAACGAGGAGGTTAAAACAGTTGCCGCTTCTAGAGAAGCTTGAGGCTCTGTCCTATCGCCTCTTCGGGCGTTTTGCACCGTATTTTTTGAACAATGTTTTCCATATTAAGGGTCCCTTGGACAAGGGACGGGTAAAAATTTATCCTGAAACTTACATTTCGTTAATGATCTTCACTGCCTTGCTGACTCTTCCAGTGTCAGTGCTGGCTATAGTGATTGTTTTGCTCTATCGATTTATACCTCTGCTTATTTTGGTACCGCTTCCGCTTTTTGTAGTCGCGGGATTCTTAGCTGTTCCCAGCTCTAACGCCAGCGACCGAGCAACAAACCTGGAGCGTGAAATACCTTTTGCAGCAGCATACATTAGCGTCATGGCATCGGGCGGCATTGCACCGTATAATAGCTTCAAACGGCTGTCAGAAGTGGACCTTATGCCCGCAATGCGTAGTGAAGCAAGAGATATTATGAAAGACGTTGAAGTGTTTGGTGTTGATCCACTATCAGCCCTTGAAGGGGCTGCAAAAAAGGTGCCGCTAGACATATTCAAAGATTTTCTGAGCGGTTACGCTTCAACTGTTATAATAGGCGGTGACATCGGACATTTCCTTGAGCGAAAAGCAGAAGACATATTCAAAACCCGTGCGCTCCGAGTTAAAGCCGCTGCTGAACGTCTTGGAATGCTGCTCGAAACCTTCATCATTGTTATGGTCATGATGTCGCTTTGTTTTTACATACTCTTCGCTGTACAGCAAATTCAAACGGGGACCAGCACAGGCACCAACTTATCCACGTACTCGGGCATACTAATGTACACTTATCTTTTCTCGCCACTGCTCGCAGTCGTATTCGTTTATCTAGCTCATAGCATGCAGCCTAAAACGCCGATAGTAGAAATGCGTCCTTACAAAGTGTTCGGGGTCTGCAGTGTAATAGGCATAGTCGTGTTCTTATTGCTTACAAACTTTATGGGAGCAATTCAGCTTCCCATCTTCAGCACCTTGCAATCTTGGGGCCTTGATTTATCCATAGCTCTGTCTATTGCCTTGTTCATTACTGTTGCGCCAGCAGCCATGGTGGACATGAAATTGGCCAAGGCTAAGAACAGCATGGAAGAAGGAGTCACAAGTTTTCTCAGGGACTTGACGGAAGTGCGAAAAACAGGTTTGTCGCCAGAAAAATGCATCGAAAGCCTGTCCACACGAGACTACGGCGCCTTTAGCAAAGAACTTCGCAAAATTAGCTCTGATATTTCTTGGGGTATCCCACTCAAGAAGGTCATGATGGATTTCCTTCATCGCACGCGCAGCTGGATGGTGCAAATAGTCATGTTTCTCCTAGTTGAAACCATCGATGTTGGCGGCGGCACCATCGCAATGATCGAATCCTTGGCCCGTTTTAACAGTTTAACGGCAGAAGTTGATAAAGAAAAGAAAATGTCTGTTCGTCCCTACGTAATGATGCCTTATTTGGCGTCAATTTTGCTTGTGGCAACCACTGTCATGATGATGAGTTTTACCACAGGCTTTGGTGTAACATCCTCAAGCGTCTCAACCGCAGCGTCTACAGCAAGCAAAGGCATGATGCAAACGATATTCATGACCGCAGTTATCTTCAACAGTTATATCATTGGAATTGTGGCAGGAAAAATAAGTGAGGAATCAATCTCTGCAGGATTCAAACATTCAGCCATCCTTGTCATAATTGCCTGTTTAGCTGCGAAACTAATACCTATGTTCGTAAAAATTTAGAAGGAGCAGAAACGCGTTGTGTAGTCAAGCCAGAAGAAACATGCGAAAAGATAACCGTGCAATTAGCCCTGCAATTTCCACTGTGATTATGACAGCGGCAATTGTAGTGTTGGTTCTTGTGGCTGTAACCTATGCAGACGGCAGTCTGACTAATCAGATAGCTGGCGATGAGTTTAGCGCAAATAAGCAGTTTATGCAATCAACTGGCTTGCAGATAGATAATGTGGCATGGACAATTGGACGAACAGAAACAGTTGATTACACAGCCAGTTATGGGCAAGTAACATTTGTGCCCAAGGTTATTGAGTTTACAATCCAAATTTCCTCTAATGGAATTTCGTGGCAAACTCTCTACAGTTCAACAACCGGCATGATATTGTTCAACATGCCAGTAAACGATTACAGCTTAGGCAATAACTACTTCAGTAGAATAATTCCCTCCGACAGCGGTTCATTTTTGCAGTGGAATGCTTCTGCGCCAGTTTGCCAAGTATTTGCAACGCAAATAGCGCCCATGCAGGTGCATTTGCCCATAAGTCAACCAATGTTAAATGGAAGCTATGCGAGAATAGTTGCAGTTCCCACAGTTAGAGTGATGAATTCAACCTTGACCACAGGAGCTCATACAGAGGTGAGCGACTATGAATTTTATTTGCCATCTCTTATTAGTGAATCAAGTCCGTATCTTTCACAATCCGTCACGTTGACAGGTAATTCTTTAACTAACTTTAACTTAACACCCAGCAGTAATACCATAGTTCGTATTACCACCACATTTCTCGATACTTCTCCTACAGGCTTTAATTCTGCATTCTTTAATTTTGACAGCACTTCAGAAACTGTAACTGTACCTTCTGGAGCCTCAGTTGAATTTTATATTGGCACGGTAGAAGTCTCGATAGGGATGGCATCTTAATGTTGACGAGGTGTGACGCATAGCAAATATAACTATTGAATACATGATCTTGATTCCAATTTTAATCTTACAAATATTTCTGTTACCCTTCGCCGCAGGCCTTTTCATGAATTATTGGACAACGTCCAGTAATACGCTTGCCCTAAACGACGCCAGCACTCATCTAAGCAGTTCAATAGAGCAGCTCTATTTCTTCTTAAACAACCCATCTGTCTCGTCTGGAACGGTGACGAATAATCTTGGCATTCCTCCGTACATTGGAAATTCTGCTTACGTTGGGAATGCAACTTTGACCTCTGTTTCTGGTTCCGGCTCTGAAAAAGTCTTGGAATTAACCCTTACGTTGGTGGGGAGTACGATTTCGACTACCACACCGATTACTTTGGGAGAAAATGTTCAGTGGTTGAACTCCACATTTATGAGTAATTCAAATGACGCTTGCATTAACGGATATAAAGATAGCAACAACACAATTTTGCTGTCTTTTGGCACGTAGGAGGAAAAAAAGTGTCAGGCGTGTCTATAGATCATCTCATTTCAATTGTGGTGTTATTTTTTGCAGTTCTACTCTTCATCGGTCTCTTCAACCAAACGCTTTCCTCCGCGGTAGATTATCAACGTAACACATCAACCGCAAAAGCGTGCGGAGACCTCTTAGATACGATGCTGTTGACTCCTGGGATTCCAACATCAGGCACTCCAATTGCGTTTGGGCTGCAAGATACAGCATTGACTCAATATCAACTCGATCCTTTTTCATTGATGCGTCTAGATTCATCAACGCAAGCTTCGATAAGTTACCAAAAAACAGACCTAACCTATAGCAACATAACAACTAGTCCCAGCAATTACTTACTCTACCCCTACACCGACATGATTAATTATTCTACTGCATTGTCGCTGATGGGGATAAACGGTACCTACGGATTTCAGCTGTCGTTGACCCCGACGGTGAGCATTTCCATAGCCCAGGTTTCAGCGAGCCCGTTAAGCTTATCGTTGAACGTCACTGGAACTGGTTTCCCTCTTGCAAATGCTGACGTAAACTACCTTCTAATTCCAGTGCTTCTAAGCACAGGCAGTCCCGATTTCGAAACTATAGCTCATCAGACAGGAACTGTGGAAACCAATAGCATAGGCTCAACTTCTGTAACATTCCCGAATTTCTCTCTAAACCCAAATTTGACATATGCATTTGTAGCTTATGCCTATCTTGACGGAATCACGGGTATAGGTTGTTACGAGCCTTCCCCTGTGGGAACCCAAAGTATTGTGCCATTTCTTGATCCACTTTCTACTCTAAATGTAACTTTGGCACATAGCGACGACATTCCCAACACCTCCACTACTGCAAATACTTTGTATTACAATACAACTTTCATTTTGGAAAGTCAAAACTATGCTATTCAAGAAACCTCTCTGGGAAGTTCAAATACATCTGGTAGCGTTACTTCGGGTCCAGGAAATCCGATTTCAATTTCGATGGGCTCTTACACTCCAGGTATTCTTGTAATAGCGTATGATAACTCTGGTAACAGCGGCGTCGTTATGATGCCTTGGGGATTTAGTTCTTTAGGTTTTTCCATGATATTCGGAGGAACTCAACTCAATCATGGGTGGGTTGCGACAGACTTACGTCAAGTGCAAATCAACGGGGTTTCTTACCAGGCAAAGCTTTCCTTATGGAGTGAACAGAGCTATTCGGAGTCGGGCTAATATGATGCGTACTGTTGAAGTTCTGTTAGTCATAATTCTTCTGGGTGCGGCATATGTGGCTACTTCTAGTTACATTGCTCTTCCGTCTCCAAGTACTGTATCTCCTGTAGACTTGAACCAGCTTGCTTATACTACTCTGCAAGAACTCGACTCGCGTTACGATTTAAGCTCAGCAGCATTCCAAACGAATAACCTTACTGCATGGGGCGACCTGCAGATTGCGCTCGCAGCATCATTGCCGGCAAACATGGTCTATAACCTAACGGTCTATAACGTAAACACTGCTTCAAACGGAGGGCCTCTCTACTCAAGAGTAGCTTCAATTTCTAACGCGGCAAATCTTGTAAGCACAGATGCTTCCTCATACTTAGAAGCTTCATCCAATGTAACCTACATATCCACGCCGCAACAAATTTCCACAAATGGATCTCCTATAACTCTGTACATTTTGGATTGTAGCGATACTGCAGGTTGGTGGATTACTGGCTACACTCCTTCCAGCTTAGCTCAAACAGTGTACAGCCTTCTATCACCTTATTTTAAAAATACTGTAATGGTTCAAAATACAAGTCAGCTAAATCAGTTACTAAATGGTCAGTCGATTCAAGGAGGGTCCGTCAATAATGCAATCATCATCAACACCTGTGGTGAAGCTGTACCAATACCAACAAATTTTAGCAGTCCGACTGGTCTCAATTATACTATGGGTTACGACTCTGTCGACAAGTCTTATGCCATGTACGATTACACTTTAGGCAAAATTACCCAGTTATACAACTGGACTTGGGTAAGCATCGTAGGATACCCATTCTACTATGTTACTAATACAGGCTCCTTGAGCAGCTCTCAAAACAATTTTGGTATATATGGAATGAACATGGTGAATGGGTATGGACTGAGCGCTTTTCTTGAAGGATTGAATGACCAAAGCTACAAATACACTGGCTCGTCAGTGGGCCAGCCGGGTGTCGTGTACTTAACCAGTCAGGTCCAAAGCTTGTGCAATTACTATGGACTTTACCCATCTGTTTCTCAGACCTCTACACGTGCATTGCCTACCTCAATAACTAGCTACAATTTGGTCGTCACAAACTCCCTATTCACCACAACTAGCCCATACAATCCTGGTGCTGTTTACAGACACTTAGACGGTACGAACTATCAGGGTGGATTCTTTGCGCTCGGAATGGCTAGGATTCCGGATATTAGATTGACTGCTCTAGGTATATTGTGTGCTTATCAGCCGGCTAGGTACGGTTCTCTGTATACGGCTGTAGGAAGCAACCGACTTGTAGTGCTGCAGTTGGGGATAGTTGGAGGCGGATGAAATGAACAATCGGGGACAATTCACAATTATTGCGGCTTTGCTTGTGGCGATAGTTCTTGCTGGCACATTAATAGCAGTCTACGCAACGATCCGCTATGAATCAAGTCAAAGTCAAACGCCTCAAACATTAACTGCGACGGATGAAACAAACTCGGCACTTTTGAAAGCTTTAGGCTTTACTGTAGGTTATTACGGCTCAATTCTCCAGGTAACAGGTAACCAAACGTATGCTTATGAACAATCGACGAATTATATGAACAGTGCTTTGCAGTACATCTCAAGCATGAACCCTTCTTTGGGAGAATCGATAAACATGACAAGCCTGAAGCTAAGCACCACTTGGTTTTCAAATCCTAGCATCAGCACAGGCACACTTTCGGTCGTTTATGATCTAGCAGATCTCAGTATCTATGGCGTAAGCTACACCACTTCTTGCAGTTTAGGTGTTCAAATATTTAATTCACCAAGCAGCAATCAGGTATGCGTAAATGTAACTCAAGACTTAACTGAACCTTTAACGAGTTTAAGTCAACAAAACTTTGCCTTCTACTTTTACAATTACTCGGCTTCTAACTGGCAGCTGATAAATCCAAGTTTGACTCCAACGATTTTCACCAATGGTACCTATTTAATCAATGTTCCTTCTGAAGTAACCTCTTCGGCATTTATGGTTCAAGTTACAGATTCACGGGGAATAATGGTTGAGGCGGCTTCATTCAACAGTTACAACCTAAATTTCGCGTTTTCGGCGCAAAGCTCTTCTGCTCCGACTCTAGTAGAATTATTACAGAACGGCACTATGCTATGGTCCGGGCAAGACCTACTAAGTACGGGTCAGACACAACCAATTCCACCAATTCCAGTATCATCTCTAAATTTATGTCCAACCGGCTCGACTTCAGATATTCCATTTCAAGTGGAAGATTGGGCATCAGGGTATAAGATTCCATTAGGCCTAACCAGCAATTATACAATCTTTAGCGATAACCAAATGATTGTTTTTGAAGTAAGTCCATCAATGCCGCGATTAACGTTATGGTGGAATGGAAGCGACACAGCAATCCAACCGTCTGCAGCCTACACAGATACGTACTTCACTAATGACAATACTGGCGCCGCAACTCTTACAAATGGAAACATCACCCTACAATTTAGTTATCCAAACGGTGTTTTTCAAGTAACTGCAACTGTAGCAAATAGCGCGGGTGGAAAAGTAATTAGCACCGCAGATTTCATGCGCATCGACCGTTCCCATACTAACATTGGATCAGGTTCGCCTGCATACATAATACAACAGGGAGTGGTAAGAGATATCGTTCAAGAAGAAGCCGAATGGAATAATGGATCAACAAACTGTCCAAACGTTTACTCCCAAATGGTCATTACGCTCCCTGCGAATGCAACGTACTACACATATCAACTTAGATTAATTTTCATAAACGGAACCCAGACCAGAACCATCACTGATATCAGTCCAATTCAATTGTCGACTTCATTAAGTCCACTGCAAGCTATGACTGAGAACGGAATCAATGCAAACGGAGTTCCCATTGTTTCAACCAGCAATGCATATTTCTACAATAACACAGGTGCCCATCAATGGAGTGAACTAATTAATACTGAATTGCAGGGAACGGGAATAATGTTCACGGCTAGTGAGAATCAACAGCTTTATGCTTTTGATAAAATGGCTAATACATTTACAGGGGCACTTTATGCAACCAGTGCTGTTCCAACTATCGAACTTGATCCAGTTACTTCGGCAGGCCAAGTTTCGTTCAAATCAGCTTTAGACTTAACTTGGTACGGCGCCATTGCAACATTTAACGGTGCAAATCCCATATACTCAACCAGCGGAAACTCCGGTTTATGGACCCTTGTAGAACAACCGCCTACAGTAACCATTACTCCCCAGTCCTCGGCCGCGGCTTCAATAAGCCTCTCGCCTTCGGCTGGACTTGTAGGCACCTCGGTCACAGTATCAGGCGGTGGGTTCGCACCCAACTCTCATATAAAAATTACATTCAATGGAAACACTGTAGCTACAACAACAGCGAATGCTTACGGAGAGATTCCATTAGGAACTGCATTCACCGTTTCATCTTATCCGTTTGGATCTTACACTGTTACTGCTACTGACACGAGCTCTGATTCTGCGTCGGCAAATTTCATGCTAACTTCCCTGAATCACTTCACTGTAACTGCTTCAGGCGGCGGAAACATCGGCACTCAAACTGCAGGTACCGTTTTCAACATAACCATCACCGCTGAGGACTCAAGCGGTAACACTGTTACAAGCTACACTCAACCCAGCACTTTGTCCGTGTCCTCAGGAACAATAAGTCCAACAAGCACCGGGGCATTCACTGATGGAGTCTGGACCGGCCAAGTGACACTCACTCAATCAGGCACAAGCATCTCAATCTCAACAAGTGAAGTTGGCAAGAATGGACAAAGCAACACATTCGTGGTCAATGCTGGCGCTGCTGCGCGCTTTGTTGTTTCTGGGTTTACAAATCCAGTTACTGCTGGTGTTGCTGGTTCTGTTACGGTTACAGCGGAGGATGCATATGGAAACGTAGCAACTGGCTATACTGGTACAGTACAGTTTACCTCTTCTGATAGCCAAGCTATTTTGCCTTCTAATTATGCGTTCCAAGCTAGTGATGCTGGTGTTCACGTTTTCAGTGTTACTTTGGAAACTGCTGGTTCACAAGGGATTACTGCTACTGATACAGTGACTAGTTCAATTACTGGTTCTCAAGCTGGCATTCGGGTGAATTCTGCTTTGGTTGCTCCGACTGCGTCTGCTTCTGCAGGTATGGTTGATCTGGGTCAGACTTCAAGTTTGACTTCTACTGCTGTTTCCGGCGGGACTGCTCCGTATTCGTATCAGTGGCTTGAGGAGGCTCCTGGTGCTGGTTCTTATTCGTCGATTAGTGGTGCGACTTCCAGTAGCTATTCTTTTGTTACTTCTGGTTCTACGACTGCAGGTAGTTATAACTTTAAGCTTCAAGTGACTGATGGTGTTGGGGCTGTTGTGACTTCCAGCGCGGTTTCGGTTACGGTGAATTCTGCTTTGGTTGCTCCGACTGCGTCTGCTTCTGCGGGTACGGTTGATCAGGGTCAGACTTCTGCTTTGAGTTCGACCGCAGTTTCGACTGGTACTGCTCCGTATTCGTATCAGTGGTTTGAGGAGGCTCCTGGTGCTGGTTCTTATTCGTCGATTAGTGGTGCGACTTCATCTAGCTATTCTTTCGCTACTACGACTTCTACGACCACGGGCACTTATCACTTTGAGCTTAAAGTGACTGACGGCGCAAGCACTCCGACCAGTGTTACATCTAACGCGATCACGGTTAAGGTGGATTCTGCTTTGGTTGCTCCGACTGCTTCTGCTTCCAAGGGTACGGTTGATCAGGGTCAGACTTCAAGTTTGACTTCTACTGCTGTGTCGACGGGGACTTCGCCTTATACTTATCAGTGGCTTGAGGAGGCTCCTAGTGCTGGTTCTTATTCGTCGATTAATGGTGCGACTTCCAGCAGCTATTCCTTCGCTACTACGACTTCTACGGCTACGGGCACTTGGAGTTTTGAGCTTCAGGTTACTGACAGCGCCAGTACCCCGACTGTTGTTACATCTAACGCAGTTTCTGTTGCTGTGAATGTTGCTCCGACTGTGACTGTGTCGCCTACTTCTTGGACTTTGGATGTTGGTCAGTCTAAGACGTTCTCGGCTGCTGCCTCTGGTGGTTCGGGTAGTTACTCGTCTTATCAGTGGTATGTGGGTGGGGCAGCTCAGTCTGGTAAGACTGCTTCAACATTTAGTTATTCTCCTGCTTCTGCGGGTTCTTACTCGATTACTGTGACGGTTACTGACAGTTTAGGTGCAACTTCGGTTCAGTCTACTGCTGCGACGGTTAAGGTTAATTCTGCTTTGGTTGCTCCGACTGCGTCTGCTTCTGCGGGTACGGTTGATCAGGGTCAGACTTCTGCTTTGAGTTCGTCCACAGTTTCGACTGGTACTACTCCGTATTCGTATCAGTGGTTTGAGGAGGCTCCTGGTGCTGGTTCTTATTCGTCGATTAGTGGTGCGACTTCCAGCAGCTATTCTTTCGTTACAACGACTTCTACGATCACGGGTACTTACTCCTTTGAGCTTCAGGTGACTGATAGCGCCAGTACTCCGACCAGTGTTACATCTTCTGCGGTTTCAGTTAAGGTGAACTCTGCACTCGTCGCTCCGACTGCCTCTGCTTCTGCGGGCACCGTTGATCAGGGTCAGACTTCAAGTTTGACTTCCACTGCTGCTTCCGGCGGGACTACTCCTTATTCGTATCAGTGGCTTGAGGAGGCTCCTGGTGCTGGTTCTTATTCGTCGATTAGTGGTGCGACTTCGAGTAGCTATTCTTTTGCTACTACGACTTCTACGGCTACGGGTACTTACTCCTTTGAGCTTAAAGTGACTGACAGCGCTAGTACCACGACCAGTGTTACATCTAATGCGATCACGGTTAAGGTGGATTCTGCTTTGGTTGCTCCGACTGCTTCTGCTTCTGCGGGTACGGTTGATCAGGGTCAGACTTCTGCTTTGAGTTCGTCCGCAGTTTCGACTGGTACTGCTCCGTATTCGTATCAGTGGCTTGAGGAGGCTCCTGGTGCTGGTTCTTATTCGTCGATTAGTGGTGCGACTTCGAGTAGCTATTCTTTTGCTACTTCGACTTCTACGACCACGGGCACTTACTCTTTTGAGCTTAAAGTGACTGATAGCGCCAGTACCCCGACTGCGGTAACTTCCAGCGCGGTTTCGGTTAAGGTGAACTCTGCACTCGTCGCTCCGACTGCCTCTGCCTCTGCGGGTACGGTTGATCAGGGTCAGACTTCTGCTTTGAGTTCGTCCGCGGTTTCGACTGGTACTGCTCCGTATTCGTATCAGTGGTTTGAGGAGGCTCCTGGTGCTGGTTCTTATTCGTCGATTAGTGGTGCGACTTCCAGCAGCTATTCTTTCGTTACTTCGACTTCTACGACCACGGGCACTTACTCTTTTGAGCTTAAAGTGACTGATAGCGCCAGTACCCCGACTGCGGTAACTTCCAGCGCGGTTTCGGTTAAGGTGAACTCTGCACTCGTCGCTCCGACTGCCTCTGCCTCTGCGGGCACGGTTGATCAGGGTCAGACTTCTGCTTTGAGTTCGACCACGGTTACGACTGGTACAAGTCCTTATACATACCAATGGCTTGAGGAAGCCCCAGGCGCCACTAGCTACTCATCAATTAGCGGTGCAACCTCCACCAGCTACAACTTTGTTACTTCTGGTTCTACGGCTACGGGTACTTACTCCTTTGAGCTTAAAGTGACTGATAGCGCAAGTACCCCGACTGTTGTTACATCTAACGCGGTTTCGGTTAAGGTGAATTCTGCTTTGGTTGCTCCGACTGCGTCTGCCTCTGCGGGCACGGTTAATCAGGGTCAGACTTCTACGCTTTCTGTGAGTGGGCTTTCCGGCGGGACTACTCCGTATTCGTATCAGTGGCTTGAGGAGGCTCCTGGTGCTACTTCTTATTCGTCGATTAGTGGTGCGACTTCCAGCAGCTATTCTTTTGTTACTTCTGGTTCTACGACTCTAGGCACTTATCACTTTGAGCTTAAAGTGACTGATAGCGCAAGTACTCCGACCAGTGTTACATCTAACGCGGTTACGGTTACGGTAAACACGTAGGGTTAAGAGGTAAAAAATATGCGAAAAAAATTATTAACCAGTTTGCTTATCGCATCATTCTTAGTTTTACTTTTCTTTTCCATGACAACGGTCTTAGTTAGGGCAGATGGTATGACTGTTCCGGTTGTTTCTGCTTCCCCAGCTTCCATTAATATGGATCAAACTTCCATGCTTTCTGTATTAAATGATATTACTGGCGGCACTAGCCCGTTCTTATATCAGTGGATGATGGAGGTTCCTGGAGGTTCAAGTTATTCAGCGATTGGCAGTGCGACTCCGAGTGCATCATCCTACACCTTTGACTCCACTAACATGGCTACAGGCACTTACTCCTTTGAGCTTAATGTGACTGATAGCACTGGAGCTTCTGTGATTTCTAATGCTGTTCCAGTTACGGTGAATGCTGATTTGGTTGCTCCGGTTGTTTCTGCTTCTGCAGCTTCTATTAATGTAGGTCAGAATTCCACGCTTTCTGTAGTTACTGTTATTACTGGCGGCACTAGCCCGTTCTCGTACCAGTGGATGGAGGAAATCCCTGGAGGTTCAAGTTATTCAGCGATTGGCAGTGCAACTTCGAGTGCAGAAAGCTATGACTTTGTTACTTCTGGTTCCACGACTACGGGTACTTGGAGCTTTGAGCTTATGGTGACTGACAACACTACAGTTTCTGTGACTTCTAACGCAGTTACAGTTACGGTGGATGCTGATTTGGTTGCTCCGGTTGTTTCTGCTTCCCCAGCTTCCATTAATATGGATCAAACTTCCATGCTTTCTGTATTAAATGATATTACTGGCGGCACTAGCCCGTTCTTATATCAGTGGATGATGGAGGTTCCTGGAGGTTCAAGTTATTCAGCGATTGGCAGTGCGACTCCGAGTGCATCATCCTACACCTTTGACTCCACTAACATGGCTACAGGCACTTACTCCTTTGAGCTTAATGTGACTGATAGCACTGGAGCTTCTGTGATTTCTAATGCTGTTCCAGTTACGGTGAATGCTGATTTGGTTGCTCCGGTTGTTTCTGCTTCTGCAGCTTCTATTAATGTAGGTCAGAATTCCACGCTTTCTGTAGTTACTGTTATTACTGGCGGCACTAGCCCGTTCTCGTACCAGTGGATGATGGAGGTTCCTGGAGGTTCAAGTTATTCAGCGTTTGGCAGTGCAACTTCGAGTGCATCATCCTACGACTTTGACTCTGCCAGCATGTTTACAGGTACCTATACCTTTGAGCTTGTGGTGTCTGATAGCACTGGAGTTTATGTGACTTCTAACACGGTTACAGTTACGGTGAATGGGGCTCCGACTGTGAGTGTGTCGCCTGCCTCTTGGACTATGGATGTTGGTCAATCCACGACGTTCTCGGCTATTGCTAGTAGCGGTTCAGGCACTTACACGAGTTACCAGTGGTATGTAAATGGGCAATTAGCTCAGTCTGGGAGCGCGTCAATGTCTTTTACTCCCAGCTCCTCTGGTTCTTACTCGATTACTGTGAATGTTACTGACAGTTTTGGTGTAACTTCGGCTCTGTCTTCCGTTGCATCAGTTACTGTGAGTGCTTCGCCGACTGTAAGTATTGCGCCTGTTGGTCCGCTTACTTTGGATGTTGGTCAGGTTCAGACGTTTACTGCTACTCCCAGTGGCGGTACGGGAACACTGAGTTATCAGTGGTATCTGAACGGCTCTGCGATTTCAGGCGCTACCAGTGCAAGCTATTCTTATACTGCTTCGGGGACTTCGCATTCGGTTACTTGTACGGTGACTGACAGCGCTTCTACTCCAGTTACATCTCCTGCTTCTAACGCAGTCTCGGTTACGGTAACTTCCACTTCAACTTCAACAACTCCAACCGTTACTCCAACGCCAACTCCGACACCAACATTGACGCCGACTCCTCCGCTGACTGCAACACCTACACCAGCGGTAACACCTTCGCCGACTCCAAGTCAAACAATAGCGCTGGCATCGATGGGTCAATATCTTCCAGTGATAGCCGCCGTAATCATTCTGGGTGCCGTAATAGCTGGAGTTTTCATTCGGAGAAGAAGAAAACGCCCAGGCGTCGAAGTGCTGAGCTAAATGAAAACAAAAATTTTCCTTTTCCTTTTCTAATTTGTATATTTTTGCTTGACCGCGAATAATTTTTAACGCTGGCAAAAATAGCTGGCAAATAGCATCTATGTCGATATTTATTTTCAATAAGTATTTGCTATTCATATTCAATAAATACGATTAAGTAGTTTTTATAAAATTGAAAGGTGAAAACTATTAGCATTAAATCAACAGGCATTATTTCACCATTTACTTTCGCCCAAACAATTACGGCACATTTTATTAGTGCGATAGGAAATCATAAGAAATACAACAAGGGATTAGATTGACCTTCCAAGCAATCCTCGTTGCGGCACAAGTGGCAGTTTCGGTAGCTTTGCTCACTTATGCATCTTGGAGCGACTATAAAACCCGCGAAGTAAGCAACCGCGTCTGGGCAATCTACGCACCCATAGCAATCGCGCTCGCCATACCAGAGCTACTTCTCTATGACTCCTCAAAACAACTTGTCCTTTTCGGGGTCAGCGTAGGCTTTACAGTCGGGTTAGCCTTTCTTCTGTTTTATTCAGGTGCGTTTGGTGGCGCGGACTCAAAAGCACTCATGTGCATCGCCGTTGCTTTGCCATTTGCTCCAGTATTCGCGCCTATCTTAGCTGGAGGTTTGTCACCTATCTCGCAGGTCATATTTCCATTAACCATATTCAGCAACGCCGTCTTATTTGCGGCAGCAAGCGGAGTATACATTATACTGCACAATTTGGTTTGGCACAAAAAAAATGGCGAAAAAATGTTTACAGGAACACTTGCAAATGAATCGATTTGGAAAAAAATGGTTATCTTGATAACTGGTTACAAGGTGACGGTTGCAAAGTTAAAGGAGAAATGGCACATTTTCCCGATGGAAGATGTAGACGACAACGAGAAAGCTTTACAGCGGAAACTAGTTGTTATTCCAAGTGAAGATGGACGAGATAAAATTGTTGAACGCTTATCTAATGCGGTTCAGGCTGGAAAAATCGACACTTATGTCTGGGCAACACCAGGGTTACCAATGCTCATATTCATAACTTTAGGTTTAATTGTCGCGTTACTATGTGGAGATATAGTTTGGTTGCTAGTTAGATTTATTCTCAGATGAAAAATCAAAATCTTCATTGAACATGTTTTTGCCACGTTTTGAATAAGAGATGGATGCAGTTACCGTAAGAACTAACCCAAAACTAACAGTTGCAAGGCCATATCCTTGATATGGATAAGAAGCCCAATTTAGACCAAAATATGAGCCACCTGTTTGATAAGTATAGAAGAAAACGCTTATCACAAACAATACAAGCGCCAGTGAAAGTAAACAAACTTCCGTTTTAAACTTCATACCCCTCTACTCCTCTCCCATATCTCCTCTTCCGTGATTCCCCTAAGCCTATCCTTTCAATCAAAAGGTATTTTAGCTTTTTGGAAATACACCTACCTGAGCATTCTAATGTACGATTCGGAGAACAAAAAAGAACTGCAAAGCTTTCTAATGAAGAAGCCGAAAGAATGCAGAGTCGCCGTTTTACCCGATTTTTTCCTTGACCGACTCATAAGCTTGAAATGGAATCCATCAGAATTTTCAGAGTTAATTTCGGATGTGGCTAAACGCAAAGGCGGCAGCATCGACGGCATCCCCCAAACTGACCTGCGAGGCGGAAACGCCATTAACGTGGCATCAGCCCTAGCCAACCTAGGCGTCGAGGTAACGCCGATTGTTTGCACAAGCGAATACGGTATGCAACAAATAAAATATCACTTCAGAGACACTCCGATCAACACTTCACACATAAAAGTTCATGATAAGGCTTCCATAACCACCGCATTGGAGTTCAAAAACAAAAACGAGAAAACAAACGTTATGCTAAGAGACTTAGGAGCACTTGCAGATTTTGGTCTAGCAGACCTCAACGAGAGCGATTATGCCTTGATAGAGAATGCGGATTATACCTGCCTCTTTAACTGGGCTGGCACATTAAAATTCGGCACAGCGCTGGCTCAAGCAGTTTTCGGCAGAGCAAAAACTAAGGGCAAAGGCAAAACTTACTATGACACGGCAGACCCCACGCCTAACAGCGGTGCAATTAGTGAATTGATGGAAACAGTTTTAAAATCCAATCAAGTGGACATTCTGAGCCTAAACGAGAATGAAGCAATCATTTACGCCTCATTGCTTGACAAGACTCTGAATGGTAAAAAGGAGCATTTGGCGTTTGCTGAGTTAGCGATGGAAGCTGCACGCGTTTTAGCAAAGCATTTGCCTGCGAGAATTGATTTGCATACCACGGTTTTTTCCGCCAGTTTAAAAGGAAAGACTGAGACAGCGGTTCCTACGTTTAAGGTTAAGGTTTTACGGGCGACTGGCGCAGGTGACGCCTGGACTGCAGGAAACATTTTAGGCGATAGAAACGGTCTTTCAGACGAGTGCCGTTTAATGTTGGCAAACGCGGTTTCCGCCTGCTACCTCTCCGACCCAGAAGGCAAGCACCCGACTTTGACGAAACTTTCCATGTTCCTCAGGGATAATGCTTGAGACTGGGGCTAATTATTTTAAGCAACTGTCCCCTAGCATGCAGATAACGATAATGCATCAAGGGTGCGCACGATGGCTAAACTGTTTGGAAGTTCAGGCGTTAGAGGCTTAGCAAACGTTGATTTGACGCCTCTTCTTGCTTGCAATGTTGGTTTAGCGGTGGCTGCATATGCAAAAGCCAAAAAAGCAGTTGTAGCCCGTGACACGCGAGTTTCAGGAGATATGCTTGAGGACGCCCTGGTTTCGGGTTTGCTATCAAGCGGCACAGATGTTTATTTGGCGGGCATTGTTCCGACGCCCACTTTAGCTTATGCCACAAGAGCGTTGGGGGCGGACGTAGGATTCATGCTTACTGCCTCGCATAACCCGCCTCAATATAACGGGATAAAGGTGTTCAGAAGTGACAGCCTATCATACGTTGACGAGGACCAAGATGCTGTAGAAAACAATGTGTTGAAGGGAACTTTTGCCCTGTCAGATTGGCGTAGCCTAGGCAAAACCATCCCTGTTAACGCAAGCCAAATCTATATGCAGATGGCGTTGAAAGCTGCCACTCTCCATAAGCCCTGGCGGGTTGTCGTTGACCCAGGATGCGGCGCCACCTTCAACATTGCCCCTGCACTTCTCAAAGCCATCGGCTGCAAGGTAACTGCTATTAACGCTCAACCAGACGGGTATTTTCCAGCGCGAAAATCTGAGCCGACCGCTGAATCGCTCAAGGATTTGGCGAACATTGTCAAGGCTCTTGGCGCTGAAGCAGGCGTTGCTTTTGATGGCGACGGTGACAGGGTAGCTTTCGTCGATGAGAAGGGCGCTTTTGTCAGCTTTGACCGTTCATTGGCTGCGTATGCTGCTTATGCGCTTAAGCGGAGTGGCGGTGGAACAGTAGTAACAAATGTTGAAGCGTCAATGTGTGTTGAAACTATGGTGCAGGAACAAGGCGGCAGAGTCATTCGCACAAGAGTTGGAGATATTTACATTTCAGAAGCCATTAAGCAGTCGGGTGCAGTTTTCGGCGGCGAACCGTGTGGCGCATGGGTGCATCCGCAGAGTCATTATTGTCCTGATGGACCGCTTTCTGCAGCGTTAATGTTGAAGGCTTTGGAAGAGGAAAACAAAAGTTTAAGCGAGTTCATCTCTGCTGTTCCAGAGTACATTACTCAAAGAGAAAACATTGCGTATGAGAACGCGCAGAAGTATACGGCAGTGGCAAAAATTGGGGCTGCCCTAAAAACGGAGTTTGCAGATTACACTGATTTCTCAACGGTTGATGGTGTCCGGTTAACGCTAAAACATGGTTGGCTGCTGGTTCGGGCTTCTGGAACGGAGCCGCTTATCCGTTTAACTGTTGAGGGAGAATCGTTAGTAGTGGCAAATAATATAACTGAAAAGGCAACAGCAGTAATAAGGAAAGAAGTTGAGGATGAAATGAAATGAAAGCTGTATTACTTGCGGCTGGCGAAGGCGTCAGGCTTTTGCCCATAACGGCGACGCGTCCTAAGCATTTGATTAAGGTTAGCGGAAAACCGATTTTGCAGTTCTGCTTGGAAGCGGTAAAGAACGCTGGAATAACTGAAGCAGTAATTGTTACGCATTACATGGGTGACATGATTCGCCAATACTTCGGCGACGGCGAAAAACTTGGCTTAAGAATCAGTTATGTTGAGCAAAAAGAAGTGCTCGGCACAGGAAACGCCGCTGCTGTCGCTGAACCGTATGTGGATGATGATTTTGTTCTCGTTTACGGCGACTTACTGTTCGGTTTAGATGCGGTAAAGAACGTATTACACTCATATAAACGCGGGAAAACCGCTGCGGTCATGGGTGTCGTATCGGTTGATAAACCTGAAAGCTACGGAATAATCGAGTTAGACGAAGAGAAAAAAGTTAAGCGCATTGTAGAGAAGCCTGCCGCTGGGATGGCGCCGTCAAACTTGGCTAATGCTGGTTTATACGTTTTTTCCCGTGAGGTTTTTGATAAGATAAAGCTGACAAAAGCTTCCGTTCGCGGTGAATGGGAACTCACCGATGCCGTAACCTTGCTGGCTGCAGAAGGCAAAACTGTTTTGGCCGCCGAAATTTCGAAGGATGATTGGTTTGACGTCGGTAGACCCTGGGATTTGCTTGATGCTAACAACTGGGCTTTAAAACGCATGGAGCTCCAAGTTTTAGGTACAATAGAGCAAGGAGCCCACATAATCGGTCCAGTTTTTGTTGCGGAATCAGCCCGCATCCGCTCGGGCGCATACATTGAAGGCCCAGCCTTTATAGATGAAGACTGCGACGTGGGACCGAACTGTTATATTCGGTCGGGCACGAGTTTAGGCAGAAACGTGCGTGTAGGCAACGCTTGCGAAATAAAAAACAGCATCATCATGGATCACACGCATGTTGGTCACTTATCCTATGTTGGCGATAGTATCCTTGGCGAACGTTGCAACTTGGGCGCTGGCACTGTTATGGCTAATTATCGTTTAGACGCGGGCGCCATCAAAATGATGGTTAAAGACAAGTTGATTAACACAGGCAGACGAAAACTCGGCGCAGTTCTTGGTGACAACGTGAAAACAGGAATTAAATCACTGATTATGCCAGGAATCAAGGTTGGCGTGAACAGCTGGGTGGGACCAAACTTTATGGTTGAGCGTGATTTGCCAGCCAATTCGATGGCGTTTCTAAAGCAGAATTGCGAAATACAAAAAAAGAAATCCTGAAAGTGCACATCCCGTTGAAGCGCTGAAAACTCGAAGGTTACCCAAAGGCGAGTTGGAGAGAAACAGGCGGAGAGGGGGAGACGGCTACATGCACGGCTGTGCTGGGTCTTCTTGATAGTGATTTAAATATTTGGAAGGTTATTCCGTTTCCTTAATGGAAACAAAATCAATGCATGCCTCTATGCTCGCTGAAGCGGTCATTCAACATTCAAGTTTTCATGGAGCTAAACACCGTTGCCAGCAATATTAAGAACTCTTCATAGAGTAATCGCACTTTTCGATGAAAATGGAATCGATTACATGATAATTGGTGATTATGCCCTGCCTTTCTATGGCAGAATTCGAACAACCGTTGATCTAGACATTGCCGTGGCAATTGAAACTCAGAAAAGATTTAGTTATCTGCTGAATCTGCTTAGAGCAGCTGATTTTGAACCAACCGTCTGCTCCCCAAACGAACCTTTAATGGTGGTCGACCGCCAAGAAAAAATTGAGTTTGAGGTTTGGACTAAACCTGACGGAGTTATTTTTGACGACGAAACATTAAGGCGTCGTAGAAAAGCGCGACTAAGCGAAGACATTTCAGCTTGGATTGTTTCTCCTGAAGATTTCATTGTAACTAAATTAGCTAGACTCAACCGCGGCGTTATAGACGAGCAGGACGTGAAAAGCGTGCTAGTCAGGCAAGAAGGAAACATAAATTGGAAATACCTTGAGAAAAGAGCAAAAGAAGCTGAAGTGCTCACAATTCTGAAAACAATTCAAAACGAATAAGCATCTGCTTTAGCTTTAGTGGTTTTCTTTTTAATTTCTAGCGCAAGGTTCTTTGTTCCTTTAATTAGAACGCCGCTCAAGAAAATTTTCTGCTTGAGAACTTCGGGAACTCTTGCTATTTCAACCATATCCACAGGCAAACCGATTTCCAGTTCAATTTGCGCGTTCAAGTTAAGGAACTCTTTGAAAGTAAGTTCTTGCTCTGAGTAGATGGCTAAGTCTATATCTCTTATGCTGTCTCGCCGTGTTAAACTGCCAAAAAGCCAAGCGAGCTTAATCTGTTTCTCTCGGTCAAGTAAAGCCTTGAGTTTGGCAATTAGGGTCTCTTTTTCTTTTTGCCCAATTCTATAATATTGTATTTTGTCATAAGTCGATTGCATATTTGTCCTGCACGCTCTCTAAAAATTTATTGACGCTTTTAAAGTCATTTTTAATTGAGTTGTAAACTTGATTATCATCTATTATCCAGTAACGGTGGGTTAGTAAGTTCCTAAGCCGCACCAATGCAGTTAACTCTTTAGCACAGTTGTCGCTTATGTCTTCCTTATCGAGAAGTCTAAAGCATTCAGAATACGAGAGGGGTTCTTGTTGAAGGTCTTCTTTGGCAACGTGTAGGCATACGCTTCCCAAAGCTTCAGCAAGAACAATGACATGGTACCTGATGGCGTATTTCTCCTCCATATTTAGCTCAGCGTAAGGCTTCATAGTCAGCCTCTTTAACTCTGCTTTGGCATCTAAAACTTCAGTTATTCTCTGTTTTATTTGGCTCACGTCAACAGGCATTTAAATCAGCGATAACACTATTTCCCCGCTTGGAATATTACTGTTGCGTAAAAGTACTCTGACTTTAAGCCCTCTAAAAACTTTGAACCTGAATTCAACGATTCCCCTATTTGCATCGAGTTATACACCAGATGAGAATTTAACCGAAAAGAGGGCTTCACAAAACTATTGGGAGAAACTAACCTTTCTCTTCTGTTGCCAAAATATCTTTAAGCCTTTGCTGGTTGGATTAGGCTTTGGGCGAAGGCTTCTGCTTGTTTAATGTCGTCTTTGTTTGGGTGTTCCTTGTTTAAGCCTCCTACTATTTTAGTAAGCCCATAGGTGTCGAGTCCTGCACAGTTAAATTCTCCAACAATGGTGAAGCCTTTGGATTGGAGTTTTTCTCTGAGTTGCTTGTGGAATCTAACCGTCCTGCCTGTTTGACCGCTTGTTGAGAATATGAATGCTTTTTTGTTGGTCATTTGAGGCAGCTTGTCGGCAAGTTCAAGCAGAGATTTATGGTGTTTTCCAAAGTAGATTCCTGAACCGAAACCGATAAGGTCATACTCGGAGAGACCATCTGGATTAACCTCTTGTGGCGTTTTGATTTCTGCGTTTAGGACGCCTGCGATAGCCAACGCTATTTTCGCCGTGTTCTTATGATGATAAGAAAAACAGATGACTAGTGTTTTCATAATTTTCACGACAAACAAACTTTAAAGCATTAAACTAATATATTTTTTGTTTGGAAAACACTGTTAAGTTTGTTGTGGTAGTTTGCGTGTAAACGGGGCTTTACAAAAATCGTGATGAGCGGGGTAGGGTATCAATTTAGCAACTGAATTTCTCTAGCTAAATTGAAAGGTATCTTATGGAAAGCATTATTATTGCAAGTTTTTGTATACTATTTAAATCAAAGATAAATAGTGGTAGCGCAATCTCGTTACCTTAAAGGAGAAATAAACTTGTCTGTAGCACAAAGAAAGTATTTCACTGAAGTCGCAGCGTTAGCCGATAAAACCGTATCTGTAGTGACAACTACTGGAAAAATATTCAACGGCACACTCATCGGCATCAACCAGGACAACATGAGTCTATGCCTAGCTGACGCAAAAGACGAAATTGGAACCATGCTTCACCGCGTTTTCCTAAACGGAAATGTGGTTGCTCAAATATCAAGCGCAGAAAAACCCTTCGACCTCAAAGCTTTAGCTACAAGACTTGAAAAAGTCTTCCCAACCATGGTTAAGCTATACGAAGACAAGGGTTTCATCTGGGTCATGGATAAAGTGAAACTAACAGAAAAAGGCGTTGTTGAAGGTTCAGGTCCAGCTGCCGACCGCGTGCAAAAAGTATACGAACAATTCATGAGCGAAGTTAAAACCTAAATAAACCAGCGAAGTTGTTCTTCCTCTTTCTTCTTTTCTTCTGTTATGGTTCTGACAATGCCAAAGGATTCTAAAACTTTCTTTATTTCGCGACCGGTTTCTTCAAGCTTTGATAAGTCAACGTTAAGTTTCAAGTATTTACCAAGCATAGTCAACGCATATCGTGCAGCGTTCACGTCAGGGTCCATTCCAGGCGTGTCAACCAGCAAAGAGAAACCCTTCAAGTCCCTAACCCTTGCTAAACCAACGGATAAGCCGGCGATGCCGAAAACGTGTCCAACCATCACTTTAGTTCCCAAATCAAGCGCCTCCTGCATCGTATCCAAATCCGTGGCTGTACTGTAAATCGCTGGTACAGGCTGCGCCTCATCTTTCTTGAAGCCGCCGATTGATATTACAAAGCGGCAGCCAAACTCCTGAGCTAAATCAAGCACTTTATCAACAAGCTCGTATTGCCCAACAGTTGTCAGCGCCTGCGTGTTTCCATACCAAATAATCAAGTCGCGCCCCCCATCCTCCCGCTTCGCATAATAGAGTTCATTTATAGGCGAAAGCGTACCGCCATCCTCAGTTGTTACCGCAAAATCCTGAAATGATGAGGAAAAAATTTGGACGAACCGTTTAGCCTTTAACTCCCTAATCAAATGTAGCGCGGCAATATTAGCCACAAACCCTATGCCTGGCAAGCCTTCAATCAGAATCGGATCATTTAGTTTCGGCCTTTCACTTATATCTATTGAGCAAACCATGGTTTAGCCTCTCTCTTGTCGGTATTAGACAAATCGATGCGATATAAGGTTGCCTAATCAAAATGCTGGACATTACTTTTGTTGCTGTCTTCCAATCATTTGTAGGCTAGTGTTTTTTATAATTGACATGTGATTCTTGTTTAGGCTTCAGCGTTGAGTTTCGAAATAAAAGAAAAAGACTTGCTTGGTAGAATAGGCAAACTTAAAACTAAAAGTGGAACATTAGAAACCCCTCTGCTATTTCCAGTAATTAACCCCAGCATCCAGCTTGTTGCTCCTAGAAGGCTTAAGGAAACGTTCGGTTTTGAAGCAGTCATAACTAACGCTTACATACTCAAAAAACGCTATCAGGATCAATTAGTCAACAAGGGCTTACATAAATTTCTAGACTTCGACGGTGCAGTAATGACTGATTCAGGAGCTTACCAAATCCTCGTTTACGGAGAAGTCGACGTTAGCCAAAAAGAAATCGTTGCCTACCAAGAAGGCATCGGCAGCGACATCGCCACCATGCTTGACATACCCACAGGCTGGAAAATAACCAAAGAACAAGCCGAAGGAACCGTGGCTGAAACATTGCACAGAGCAAAGGCTTTTTTCAAAACTAAGACGCGAAATGATATTTTGTGGGTTGGGCCGATACAGGGCGGAAGACACCTGGATCTTGTCGCAAAATCGGCGCTTGAAATGGGGAAACTTCCTTTCCAAATCCACGCGCTTGGAAGCCCAACAGAAGTAATGGAAAGCTACCGCTACGACGTGTTAGCTGACATGATTTTAACGGCGAAAAAAGGTTTGCCTATAGAGCGTCCACTGCACCTGTTTGGCGCTGGGCACCCAGCAATGTTCTCGTTAGCTGTGGCTTTGGGCTGCGACCTTTTTGATTCAGCAGCTTACGCATTATACGCTAGGGAAAACCGTTACATGACCGAGAATGGCACGTGGCGGCTTGAAGAAATGGATTATTTCCCATGCTGTTGCCCCAGATGTTCCGCGGAAACGCCGAGGGGACTGGAAAAAAGGTCGAAGAATGAACGGGAAGTTTTCTTGGCTGAACATAACCTGTACGTTTGCCAAGCAGAGCTTAAACGCATTAAACAAGCTATAAGGAACGGCAGGCTTTGGGAGCATACGGAAATGCGGGTTCATGGTCATCCAGCGTTGCTTTCAGCGTTAAAGCGGTTGCAAGTTCATGGTGATTTTCTTGAAAAGTACAGTCCAACTGTGAAGGGCAACGGATTCTTCTATTTCGACTCGGTAGGGCTTGTGCGTCCAGAAATAACCCATTACCGCAAACGATTAAACGAACGATATGACCCGCCGAAGAATGCAAAGGTTCTTTTGCTTGTGCCGCAGACAAGGAATAAACCGTTTCATAGGGCGCCTGAGTTTAAGAAGATTCGGCATCTTTTCCGCTGTTTAGGCGAAGAGTTGGCTTCGAAAATTCACATTTGCGTCTACTCTGCGCCATTCGGGGTGGTTCCGCTGGAGCTTGATGAGGTTTATCCGCTCAGCCAGCATGAGGCTGCTTTGCCGCTTGACTTGGAAACCGTAGACTACGTTGCAAGTCAAACCCGTGAATACATCATGCGCACGGCGTACACCAGCATTGTTTTGCTAAACGACCCTAAACTTTGGAAAGACACCGTTAAAAATGCCTGTAGGTTAGCGTGCGATGCGAAGGGTTTAGAGTTTGATTTTGTTGATGCCGATGTGGAAAAAAGCAAAGAGATTCTAATTCGTTTAGAGAACATTTTGCGTAGACAGTTGAGCGAATAACTTAAACTAATCTTTTTTAGCTAGCGCAGCATAATTGACTTAGAACCCGAATAAATAATCAATCTTAGAGTATTAATGGGGATGTAATTATAGAACCTCTGTATGCCGACTTACATATTCACACTGTTTATTCTAGTGATTCCCTTATTCAGCCGAAGACTTTGGTTGACCAGCTTGTAGCTCACAGTTTCATTAAGGCTGCGGCGGTGACAGACCATGACAGCGTAAGAGGCTGCAAGGCTTCGGTTGAGTTGGCTTCTGCTTATCCTGACATCTTGATTATTCCAGGCGTAGAAATCACCACGCCTTGTGGGGACATGTTGATTTTGGGCACTGAGGAGTTGCCGCCAAAACCTTGGACGCCTGAAACCGTGGTTGATTACGCTAAAAGCACAGGCGGAGTTTCTATTGTGGCGCATCCTTATCGTGAGTATGGCATGGGTGATTTAGCGAGAAACTACAAAGTTGACGCCATTGAAGTCCTAAACGGCGGGTCTATGTCAGCGGCGAATAACCAAGCCAAAGAGCTTGCTAAAAGTATGGGTTTGCCCGGGACAGCTGGCAGTGATGCCCATCGATTGTCAGAGTTGTTTAGTGTGTGCTCAAAGATTGATGCTTCTTTAGATGTCGACTCTGTTTTGAGGGCGATTAAGAAGGGTTCTATATCAACGGAGGCAGCGAAAGGGTCAATACATTTTTAAAACAGCATTTCATTTTTAACCGTTGACATTAACAATAAGGATTGGTTTGTTTGCAAGTTGGATTTTTGGGCGGCGCCAGAGAAGTTGGCAGAATTGGCATAACTGTTAAGTCTGAGAAAAGTAAGGTTGTGTTAGATTACGGTGTCATGCTTGATCATGAACCTGGTTTTCCAATGCATGTTCCGCCGAAAGAACTTGACGCGATAATTTTAACTCACAGTCATCTTGACCATTCAGGCGCCATACCAATGTTTTATATTAACGATAAGAAGCCCCTGTACACGAACAGGCTTAATTTGGAGTTAACGCAGATTCTTATTCAGGATTTTATTCATTTATCCGGTTATTATTTGCCTTTTGAGTATCTTGAGCTTGATGCAATGATGCATAACAACAGGCATTTGGATTTCGGCGTTGAAGAAGCCATCGGTGACATGAAGGTTAAACTGTTCGATGCGGGTCATACTCCTGGAAGCGCTCAGGTGCTTATTGAGGCGGATGGCAAGAAGATTCTCTACACTGGTGACTACAACATGGAAGACAGTAAATTGTTAAAAGGTGCATCGATGGATTATGGAGATTTAGATGCAGTTGTCACTGAAAGCACCTATGCAAGCGAGGATCATACACCGCGGCCCGAGCTTGAGAAAAGTTTTGTTGAGGCGGCGACTGAGGTGGTTGAGCGAGGTGGAACCGTTCTGGTGCCAGCGTTCGGTGTGGGACGTGCCCAGGAAATTGCTTGTGTTTTAACAGCGAATCATTTTGAGTACCCTGTTGTTTTGGATGGGATGGCTCGGGAAGCCAGCAGAATAATAATGAACTACAAAGAGTTCCTTAGGGATCCGAGGCTTTTTATGAATGCTATGCACTCGCTTGATTGGGTTGATGGCTGGCGAGACCGACGAAGAGCATCGAAGGATCCGGGCGTGATTATTTCACCTGCGGGCATGTTGAAGGGTGGTCCATCACAGTTTTATGTTTCCAAAATAGGTAAGAAGGCTGGTAACGCTATTTTCTTGGTTAGTTATCAGATTCCAGGAACGCCTGGCAAACAGTTATTGGATAAGGGTATCACCATGATTGATGGAAAAGTAAGCAAGGTTAAGGCGCAGTATCGGCATTTTGATTTCTCTTCCCATTGCGGTGCAAGCCAGCTCAAAGAAGGACTGCGTCGGCTTGGAGGTAAACCTAAAGTTTTCGTTGTTCATGGCGCAGAGGGTAACTGTGAGCTTTTGGCGAATTGGGCGAAAACTGAGTTGGGGTTGGATGCTGTAGCGCCGAGGACTGGAGAAACCTACGAAATATAGGCTGTTTGTTATGAAGATTGGTATTTTGCCTATTGGGGAAATAGCCCCTGATGTGCTGGTTGGAGTTCAGCAGGGTTTAGTTAAAACTTTTCCTGATACCGCTTGCACGATTATTAAGAAAGTTTTGCCTGTTCCTAAGTTGGCTTTTGATAAGAAACGTAACCAGTACAGTTCCAGCGTGATTCTCAGTGAAATTAGGGCTTACGCGTCTAAAAGCGAAAGGTTTCATGGGGTTTTAGGGGTGGTTGATGTTGACATCTTTGTACCTGAATTGAACTATGTGTTCGGTGAAGCGTACACTCCCGGAAGGGCTGCTTTGATTTCGTTGTGGAGGCTTAAGCCAAAGTTTTACGGTGAAAGTGCCGGCTCGTCTGTTTTTGTGCTGCGGGCTTTAAAGGAGTCTATTCATGAGTTGGGGCACACGTTAGGTTTGCCGCATTGCCCTAAAAGTTTGTGTGTTATGCATTTTTCTAATTCTATCTTTGATACGGATAAAAAGCAAAGCTTATTGTGTGACAATTGTTATTTGGAAGCGGCGTTAGCTATTAGTAATTTAGGGAAGCAACTGTGACTGAGCAAGATAAGATGGACATGTTCAGGTTTCAAATTGTTTATTTGGTTCCGATACTGGCAAGTCTTGTTTTCGGTTTAGGCTGCGCTTACTTGCTGATGCCACAGCCGCAGTCGACAGCTATTCCAGTCACGCCGATTCCTAGCAACACTCCCGCAGCACCAATTGGCAATGCGCTCTACTTTGTCATTATTGTCGCGGCTAGTGCGGCTGTGTTTTATCTTTTGATTAAGCGGCGAAGCAAAAGAATCATCAAAGGACTAATCGTTGTTGCTATGACGACTGCGTCTTTGTTGTTGTCTCTGGTTTACTTGAACGCAATATTGAATGCAGGTTCGGCCTATTTTCCAAGCTTGGACACCCTGCCAGTACTCATACTTCTATCAGTAGTCATTACGGCACTGTTTGACCTTGCCATCTTCCGCTTAGGCAGCATCCCCCGAAACATTGCTGTAATCGGCATCGGCGGTGCACTTGGCATTTTCTTTGGCTTCTCTATCCCATTATGGAGTTCAGTGTTGATTTTGGTGTTTTTGGCAGCGTATGATGTTTTTGCGGTTTATCGTGGTCCAGTGGGAAAAATTGCTCAGTCCCCAGCAGGAATGGATCAGCTTCAGGGTTTGAGCTTCTCTTTTAAGGATATTCAGATGGGGCTTGGCGACTTAGTATTCTACTCCATGCTGACTGGAGCCATGTTCTTCAGCTTCTTACCCAGCATTCTACCCTGTTTAATGTCAATTGTGGGGATTATGGCAGGTTCAATCATAACGTTCTTCATGCTTGGGAAAAAAGGAATCTTTCCCGGCTTGCCTTTCCCAATCATGCTGGGATTAGCAGCTGGATTAATCACTGGCCTGGTAATCCTTCCGCTTCTTTAATTAATCTACATAAATAAAAGTAGCGTTAGAAGCTGACTTTGCAATGTCGAACTAACTCTTATAAATTGAAAAACCCAATTTGGTGGCAAGGTCACCTGTTTTACATCTCATGCCAAGCACTCAGGCAAATCCTAGCAAGCAAGGTAGTGCACGGCTATTTTTGTCGGTTTTAACGTCTTTGAGGCGAAGTTCAAAGCCGCGGAACAGGCAGAATTCTTGTCGATGGCAAGCCGGGCTGCTGTAGCTTAGTTCCTCTACGCTTTGCAGCGACAACAGCGCCTATCGCGATGATTATAGCCACAATAACAACCGCTATAATTACGGGTTGATAAACAGATAGAAAGTTTGTAAGGTCGTTTGAAGCGTTGGCTGTTGTTTGTGTCCACCACTGGTTTGTTGAAGCTGCATTGAAGGAGGATACGTCAGACTGCAAGTTTTGTTCGCTGAACCCGCTTTGTCCTGCCGGGGGAAGTGTCAGCATCTGATCCGTGTCTACAGTTATTGTGTTGTTTGTGATTGGATCAATGAAATAAACTGGGCCGTCAATGACCTCAACCGTTGTCACCCCGTAGTGGACATTTACAACATATTCAGTGTTTTCACCCGCGACTACTCCTTGAGGTACTTGGATTAGATGCGGGTTACGCTCGTTGATGTATGCGGTTCCATAATGTATCAAGAATACTCCGCCCTCGACCACTATCGCGACTGCCGCAGCTGTTCCAACTGCTTCTCCAAATAACGCCACCGCAAGCGTTGCTTCTAATGGAATTGACAATAGCATATCTGTAGCGTCTTCTCCCCAGCTTGGAGGCAGAGCGGTATCTGAGGGATACATTGAATAGGCAATTTGGTCATCCGGCGCAGGCTCCGATGTAAGAGCTACCCAACCGGCAGCAGTATTTCCGTCCAAATACACGGTTCCATCTTGCATAGGGTAGTTAAAGCCGACAATTGAGTTGTTACCAGTCAAAACTGTGTTTCCAGAGCCCATTTGACCTGAAGAAAGCGGCACATCCGCGCCTGTATTTGTGAACACCGCTGAGCCTTTACATAGTGAAACGCTGCCCAAAAAGCGGTCGAACGTCGGCTGCGTTGGCGTTGGCGTGAGCGATGAAGTTGGTGCCCCACTTACTAGTTCCCCATACCACGTGCCCGATCCTGAAGCGGTTCCAAGGGGCGAAGTAGTGGTTAAAGTGTATGTTCCGCTAACGTAGGTGGCGTAGGGAAAATTGCCATTGGCTGTGCCTTCAGCTGTTCCAAGGCTCTGATAGCCGCCGCCTGAACCTCCGAAGTTGACAAAAGTCCATGTGTCACCCGAACTGCTATGAGCTATATTTCCCCCGATGTTGAATCGAAAAGCTTGATTACCGCTAGAGTCCAAAAGCCACCATCCGGCGCTGTCGGCGGTTTCGCTGAACGTACCGCTGTAGGTGAAGGGCTGCACTATTACGGTTGCGGTCTGGCCGTCGTCGTTCGTCAGATTCCAAATTTGGGCGCTCACCGGCGTGCTGTTTGAAGCTTCAGTGGTAAGCTGAGCAGACAGCGGCGTTATCTGTGCCGCAAACAGTAATAGAATGCATAGAACTGGAATGATAACTTTGAGTGAAGTGGCGGCTTTACTGGTGAACCTAAAAAATACATCGGTAACTTTTCTTTTTTGCATATATATCCTTATCCTACAGGCGCTTGGGAATCCGAAGGCTCTGATATAAAATGATTTGAATATAAAATTTATGAAGTTTAAAAATGGATATACTATGAAAAGGCTGAAAAGTTATTCAAAATCACTCAAAATATAGAAAGTCTAGAGTCTTGGATTGCAAAATTCAAAAGAATTCTAATTTGGCGTTAATGATCTGATTCGGGGAAACTCGCCTTCTGATTGGGGGTATCGCGTCTTTTTCTAAACTTTAAAACTGTAATGGCAACCGCTACAGCAATTAGAATGCCTGCTGCAATCGCATAAATGTAAACTGTAGTCGGATAAGACAGCAAGGGGGTCTCTTGTTGGGGGGTGGGTGATGGGGTAGAGGGCGGCAGGATAGGGCTTGGGGATTGTATGATCGGCATATTGGGTATAAGTCTAGTGTCGTTCCAATAGATGACGTTGCAGTATCCTACAGATTCTATCGATCGTGATCCATCTGGGTAGACTATGTCTAAGCTATTGGGGTACATTTGGAAGAGTGTGGTTATGCTCATGCCGATGTCAAGGGTAAGTGAATCTGCGCTCCATAGTCCCCAGATTTTGTCCTCTGGTCCGCGAAAACCGTAACCATAATCCGCGGGGAGAACATATGCTGCTCTGTCGCTTACAGGACTGATTGTTCTAGGGTTGGCTTGAACATACTGCCAGAACTCCTTCATAGCGTCAAGCTGTCCTTGCTGTAGGACATTTTGAGTCCAGTTTTTGTTGCTGTCAAACACAATGATGTATTTTGCGCCATTTTCATATGCCAGTGTCATGTCGTTGTAAAGTTCTGTGCCATTCTCTAAGTAGGGAGGCTGAGTGTAGGTCCAATCTAATATGACGCCCCAATCCTTGTTCTGAACGGTGGCTGCACCCCTGACGAGAGCTATGTTCAGTTGCCGGCTGTAATTACTGCCCAACTCTGCGAAAACCGTATTGTACCCTGCTTCATAATCGTACCAGTAAAGTGCATAGTCCGAGGTGAACAATTGAAATTCTGTGGGGTAAGCAAAATTCTGGGTAACCGCGTATGGTCCGCTGCGTATCCACCAATTCAGGATGCTAACGTACTGGTTCGCTGCATCACTATAGTTATCTGCCGATGTGACAATGGGGTATTTGGTCTGATCAAGTTGCTTTCCACCTTCTTCATCATCATAATAAATTCCCAGAAAACTGTTGCCCCAATTGTTCTTGGCGTCTTCAAGCCATTGGCTTGAGGGATAACTAGGTTTATCGGAGTAAACTATGAAGGACATACCCTTGTCAAAGACGTACTGGCTGATGATAGTAAGCCTCGTTAGATTATAGTTTCCAGTGCATCCAATCACAAAGAAATTCGTGTAAGAACTGACATTATCGATTAATTGTTCAGTTACACCTAAGCTTGCGAAAGCGACATCAACGCCGAAGTACAGGCTGGGCGTAGTCTGAGTGGTGTCGGCTTTGGCTGTCGAGGTACAATTTAGGAAAAGTGGTAAACTCAGCAGAAGAATGAGCAGAACCGTCAGTTGCTTGAATTTCATTTAGTCTAGACTGAAAATTCTATGAGCTAATAAGACTTTTCCAAAATTAGCACATAATAAACAAAACGGGATTAAAGCTGAATTTTATATGTTCTTTTGGTGCCTACTTATCTGCGCATTTTTCTTTAAGAGGGCATTCTGAGCTTCCATGCTTTTTGCAGTACTCAAGGTTTAATCGAACAAGCTGGGATTCGTAGCGCTCCACGTCTTCTGGGTTAAGACCGATCTTCTGTGCCGTTGCAACTGCCATTGGCGAAGGCTTCGGTTTTGCTTTTTCCCAGATTCCGCGAAGTTCCCGTAGGAATATGTTTACGCATACAGGGCCAACCCCTTTGAACTCTTGTAAGCGCCTCTCCAAGTCTTCTGGACTGCTTGATTCGGCATAGAGTTGTTCGAGGTCGCCGTATTTTTCTTTCAGCATTTTTGCGATTCCCAGAAGATTTGTGGCTGTTGAAAAGTCATATCTAGTGTAACCGCCAGAATCAAGAACTTCCACGAGGCGGTCCCATCCCGCATCTAATAATGCATCGGGGCTTGTCAGCTCCTCCTGTTCAAAGTAAAGGTAAGTCTCCTTGGCGGTTTGAGCGGAGATTCTTTTGGCAAAAAGAACCGAAGCCAAGAACCATTTGAACCAATCCTCGGGTTTAGATAAGTCAAGGCCAAGCTCATGTGAGTAACTTTGCAGCTTAGACAGTCCTTCCTTCACGGTCGTCATGAAAAACAAGCCAGTTTATAATAAGATTAGGTCAGATAAAAATGTTGAATCCCGTTTATTCAGGGGAAATTGAAAAAGCTTTTTAGCATATCACGTGACAAATATCTAGTCTCAATTTAAGGAGAATGAAAATCGTGAGTTGGGACAGTAAATTTTTCAAACAAGAGAATGTTTTGGGAACGCAAACAGAACCGCGTGAAAGAAACGCTGGCGGAGAAAACAAGTTTATACTTTGTTCAAGTTGCAATCAACTGATTGGCACCGTGTCAATCACGCTTTATGAAATCAATGAAAAACATTATTGTTCAAAATGCTATTTTCGAACGATAGTTAATCAGGCTATAGAAAGAGACCACTTTGACCTAAAACGCGAGAAAGAAGCCTTAAAACAACGATCAAAATAATCGGCAAAATAGAACGTTGACTGCCTACCTTATTTTGCAAAACTTCCATTAACCCTGAAAAGACACCTGCTTTACTGAGTATGACTGCTCACCTACGCATCATTTTTGAGTTGTTCTGGTGTAAGCTACATCCCAATCCAGCCCGTTCAAATCGGGAAAAAAGATTAACAAAAGTGCTGTTTTATGTTGATGGTGGTGGGGGTCTTACTCCAAGAACGACTGTAACCTGTATCTGCGAGGTTCCTCTAATAACAGTTATGAGCAGTTTGTCGCCTGGCAGAGTATTTTCTTCTAAGTAGCTTGCTAAATCATCGCCGTTGATGATTGTTTGGTTGTTGAGGGCAATTATAATGTCGTTGACTTTTAATTTGCCGTCTGAGGGTCCTCCGCTTACTATTGACTCAATTCTACAGCCATAAGTGACGCTGGCGCCGGTCTGCTGGGCTAAGCTATAACTCATGTCCTCTTCTTCGATTCCTAAGTAAGAGTGCCCATCGTATGAGCCGGTTGTTATCAGATCGTTTATTTCTTTTAGTATGGTGTCCGATGGAATAGCAAAAGCTAATCCTTGTGAATTAGAAACTATTGCCGTTGTAATGCCAACAACGTTTCCCGCCGCGTTAAGCAGGGGTCCTCCTGAATTTCCGGGGTTTATAGGTGCGCTTGTTTGAATGATGTTTGCTATTGAGTAGTTTCCAGCTATGTCTGGTTCTGTTATTGTTCTTCCCAGTGCGCTTACAACGCCTGTTGTTAAGGAACCTACAAGTCCATAGGGATTTCCAATAGCGATGACTGGTTCTCCCACTGCTAACGTGGAGGAACTTGTGATATCAAGCGGTTTAAATTCGGATGCAGGTGCATTAACGGAAAGAACTGCTAAGTCAGAGTACGGGTCTGTTCCTAGAACTGTGGCTGAGTAGCCGTTTCCATCTGAGAAAGTGACACTTAAGTCTGTGGTGCCTTGAACAACATGGTAATTAGTTAATACAACGGTTCTGCCTGAAAAGTCATAGACGAAGCCTGATCCTTGCTTGGTACCGCCGCTGATGTCGCCTTCTATTAAAACGATTGAGCTAAGTACGTCTCTATATAAAGCGGTTAGTGACGCGCCATTCTGCAGAATGGTGATATTTTGGTAAGTGGCGTTTTGGAAGCCTTTGAGGTACGAAACTTGACCTTCTAAACCTGTAACTTGACTGTTTAGGCTATTCACTTGACTGTTCAGACTATTCACTTGACTGTAGGTGATGTAAAAACTCGCTAATGCTCCAACTAGCAACCCTGCCACAAACAGAAGTATTAGAAGGCTAGCTAAAACTTTGCTAGGCTTGGACGTCATCATTCTATTGCGCCTTCAAAAGTGAGTTTGCAGTTTTGGAAGATAAGAGTTGCTATTTTCTGCGGTCAATTATCTCCATTGCTTCAGGTCCAGTGCCAATTAAAACGACGGGCACTCCTGTTTTGTTTTCAACTTCCTCTACGAAGTCTTTTGCTTCCTTCGGTAGGTCACTGTATCGTTTGGCACCCCGGCAGTTTGGGAAAAGGCTATCCAGTTTTGTCATTGCCGCTTGTGTTGCACCGTTTATTTTAGCGGTTTTCTTTGCTAACTCAAAATCAAATGGTGCTGAGCGTCTATCTCTGCCTGTTCCAGCTGCTACTTCAAACCAGCCTCTTTTCTGCGCTTCCTCTTTTGTTATTTCTCCAGGTAACGGTCCGGCGCCAACTCTTGTTATGAATGATTTATAAACTATTAGAACATCGTCAACTCTTGTTGGTCCGACTCCTGCTTCTGAAGCGATGGCTGATGCGCCCGTATCTCTTCCAGTCACGTATGGGTAGCCGCCGCTCAAGAACAGTGATAACAAGAAGCCTTGTGTGCCTTCAAGAAGCACTTTTTTGTCTTCATCTAATCCATCGTTGACTTCCTTCACTTGGTCAGTAAGGTACGGCTTCAACTCGGGGATGTCTTTGGCTAGTTTAGCTGTCCGTCGAACACGTTCTTCAATAGCTGGTCCAACGCCCCAACCTGTGGTTCCAATACCTTTGTTGACGGCGCTTGCCTTGTCTTGAGCGCTGTGTTTTTCCTCAATTATTGAAGCGTTCAGATCTACACCTATTCTCCCTTGTACTTTTGTAAGTTCTACTTCTTCAAAAAATTTCTGAACATGGATGTTGGCACCTGCTGCAATGAGCAGGCGCGTTTTAGGGTTTAAGAAGGCTGCGGGAACCATGTGTAAAGCGTATTTTTTGCCCTCGTACCAGACGGTGTGTGCTGCATTTACTGAGCCGGTTCTGACGCAGAAATCAAGTTTATCTTTGAGGGCTAAATAAGAGATTATTTTTCCTTTGCCTTCATCTCCCCAGAAGGCACCGACAATTACCGTGCAAGGCATCTCAATTTCACCGTTGACAAGTCATCTCAAGAATTATTTAAAGATAGGGCTCTAACACGGCTTATTTTTACTTTTCCGTTTCTTTTCTTCGTTCATCAGTTGAGCTAAAGTGTATGTAACATAGGCTGAGAAGCTATGAATGCCTTTTTTAATTGCGTATTCCTCTTTGATCTCAAGCCACTCGTTGAAAAAGTAATTGTAAACCTCAGCCTTTACAGTGATGCTTTTAAAGCCTTTTTTCGGCGTTTTGTTTCCCCCTTAGCTAAAGCGAACGTACATTTATATAAGGTTTCACAATAAGCGGGACACCGTTAATTATATATTTAATCGTACGGTAAAGTACGGGAGAGGAGATCGAAGTTTTGCCACGAAAAGGATACAAATGCATAACTGTCACAGAAAAAGTCCACGAAGAAGTCAGAAAAAGAGCCGAGGAAACCAACCGCACCATGAGAGAATACGTTGAATACTTGCTTGCTAAGGATAAAGTTGCAAAAGAAGGAAAATAATCGTGCCCATCAATATCCTGCAATCTAACGACCGCGTTGCTGAAGTACAATTTATCTGTGATTGCTGTGGCAAACTAGTAAGAACCAGCGTAATAACACTGGAAGAAGCGGAAGATAAAAAAAACACAAAAATAACTTGCTGTCAATGCAAACTCAAAAGAGCAATAAATAAACGCTGATTTTTAAAAGAATCTTAAGAACGCCTGTTTGCTGCTTCGTTATCGATTCTCTCTAAAAGTTTAATCACTCTTTTGCCCTTTAGTTTTTTCTCTTTTTCTGTAATGGTGCTTCGTGAATCGCAGATATCGTCTAAAATTATTCCTTTTTCTTCATCCAGTATAACAGGGTACACTCGACAGCCTGAAGGCCTATCAGCGTAAACGTTGCATCGGCATTTTTTGGGGTTGTAGAAGACGCAGTAGCCTTCTTGGTTTTTGAGTTGCGCATAACCTTGTTTGTCATATTTTACGAAATAGTTTTTACTGAAGCCTTTCTTTTCTAACCGTGCGATGTCTTTTTCGGATAGAAGCATTTCAGTTTCCGTACAACAGATACCGCAGTTTGAGCAACGCATAAGCTTGAAGTGTTTTGGCTTGTATTTTTGTTTTTATGCTTCTTTTAGTAACATTTTAGGCGGCTCTTAGCATCAAATTTGAATTTAACAATTCAGCCCATGCGACGTTTCTTAATGGTATGCGGGTGGTTCTGCGGTTTCCGTACGGAGTGTACTCGATTAGACTGTTTTTTCCTGAGCCCTTATGGATTCCGATTAAATGCACATTAATTATCACAGCGCCATCTTTTAAGTGCAGGTTAACGTTTCTTCCAATGTATGATTTGGCGCAGTTAACGCTGAAGTTTTCCATTGCCTTTTCACCATTCTTGTTCTTGGTCAGCTATTTTGATCCAGCATTGTTGGCAAATGGGCAATTTTTCGCCTTTTATCTGAATGTACAGTTTGATGTTTTCGCTTTTACAGTCGTCTTTCCAAGGGTTTTTACAACGCTCCATGCATTTTACCTCTGAAACACCGCTTTAGCATTTAGCGCTTTTAAGGTGACTGCAGAAACTACTGTTTAGAGCAGGGGAGGGGTAAGTGAAAGTAAAACTTTGCTTTCAAGGCTTAAAGGCGCTTTTAAAAAAAATGGTTTATACTTTGGACGATTATATTTTTGGCTTGCTTCGCCTTTTTTTTGAATCGTGTTATACCCTATCTTCTTGGCGGTTCCTAATGAGTTAAAGGTTAATTATTTGCGGCGTTATGGTTTCCTTTGTTATTTTTAGCAATCCAACAGATGGTTTATGCATGAAAGATGCGGGGTCAGTGGGGCTTCCAGGGTTAATGAAGAGATTTTTTTCTTCCCATTTTATTTTGGAAGCATGCGTATGCCCATAAACAAAAACCTTGAAACCATTCTCTTTAGCTATTTTCACCATCTTACCTGAACCTTGAAGAACGTTCGGATCATGCATTACACCTATTTTCCATTCGAAAATTTTAAGTGAATTAAGCTCAGGTAAAGCGGCGTTGACTTCTTGATTATCCATGTTGCCATGAACCGCTAAAACTGGTGCAATCTGCTCTAGTTCGTCAATTACTGATAATTCTACCAAGTCGCCAGCGTGTATAATGAAATCTGCCTCCTTTAAGACCTCAAACACTTTTTTGGGAATACACATAGCTCTTTTAGGGATATGAGTATCAGAAATTAAGCCGATGATTTTAGCGGCTTCGAAACTTACCCTCTCATGATTAGTTATTGTTTGCATGCTGGTCATTTTGCGGTGGACATTGAAGTGGCGCTATCTTAGTTGTTAGAATGGGTAAGTATAAAAATTTTACATTTCAAGAACTTTTAAACATTTTAAAGTTAAAGGGACACCCTTCTTTTTCTCCACCTGGTATCTCCAAAAAAATAAAAGGTAAATTGGGCGGTGAAAAAATACTAAGAAAGCTTGATTAATGTCAGCTCATGAACCTTTTCACGGTTTCATAGAGTATACTTGTTCCGTAAACAAGGTTTTCAATAGTTATTCGCTCGTCGATGCCGTGCATTCGTTTATTTAATTGATCAATTGGCTCATCTGGAATCATTGGTTGGAAACCATAGCATATGCTGCCTTCTTCTCTGAAGAATCGTGAATCCGTTCCGCCAGTGGCTAGTTCTGGTGTTACTCCGCAGTTGGGTTCAAATTCTCTAAGAACAGTTTTGATGGTACTGTAAAGTGGCGTTTTCGTTGATGATTCTGAACCGTCATGCATTTGAATAAACTCAAAAGTCAATTTTTCTAAGCCCACATCTTTGAGCAAACCTTTGATTAAATCAATTGTTTTAACCACATTTTGCCCAGGAAGTATTCTGCAGTCAAATACTACGTCGCATTCTGAAGGTATAATGTTCTCTTTGACACCGCCGTGAATCATAGTTGGTGTAATAGTCATTTTAGTCCGCGGTCTAATTTCCTCAGCTAAAGCTCTGTCTTTTTTTGCTAACTCGTCTAATATCTGTTCGCTCTGCTTGGGATTGGCAAGTAAACGTGCAAACGGCTCATTAAGCTCGGGATTATACTTCGCTATTTCAGCAAGATACTGCTTAAGCGTGGCAATATACATGGTTTCCGGCTGGTAATTTTCTAGTTTATCGATGACTTTGTAAATGCGCATAATAGCGTTATCAGCTGTGTTTGGAGTGGAACCGTGACCTGGCGTTCCTTTTGCTTTTATTTTAAGCCATAAAATTCCTTTTTCTGCCGTCTGCACTGTAAAGACGTTTCCTTTTTCTGTGGGAACAGCCAGTCCTCCGCCTTCATTAATTACGTATGGGCACCAAATTTTTTCTCGGTAATGTTTCAAAAGGTAGCCTGCGCCTTCTTCCCCGCCTTGTTCCTCGTCCGCAGTAGCTGCCAAAACGACATCGCCTTTAAGTTTGACATTGTTTTTCTTTAAAAGTTCCATGACTAGCACTTCGCTGGCTGTCATACTCTTCATGTCTATGGCCCCCCTGCCATAAACATAACCGTCCTTAATTGTGCCGGCAAAAGGGTCAACGGTCCATTCGTTTGGGTCAGCTGCAACCACATCAAGATGCGACAGTAAAAGGAGGCTGGGCTTTTCACCTGTTCCCTTAAGCCGTGTGATTAAACTGCCTCTTCCGGGCGCTGACTCGATAACTTCTGTCTTAAACCCTACGCTAGCTAAGTAATGCGCTAGGTAAGTTGCTGCTTGGGTTTCGTTTCCTGGCGGATTTGTTGTATCTATGCGTATTAACTCTCTAAGCAATTGAGTGACTTCTTGCTTTACCGTATTTAAAATTTGAGTTGGCATATTTTTTCGAAGCTCCTGTATGTGTGTAGGTGTTTTTTCTCTTAAGAGTATCTATTGGTCTGTTACTGTTGCCCTGTTAAACTGGAACGATTTTTTGTTTATCAAACAATGATGTTTATATATGATGCCAAAATCGCTATTGAATGATAAAGTTGGTTGCAATGAAGGAACTTAAACCTATAGATTACAAAATACTGTTTGAATTAATGAAGGATTCTCACAGAAGCGATAGGCAACTAGCAAAATCCTTAGGTGTTTCTCAACCTACGGTGACTCGAAGAAGAGCTATGCTTGAAGAAAACTACATAGAAGGATACACTGTTATACCAAAGTTTGGTCAAATCGGCTTTGAAATAGCAGCCTTCACATTCTTGAAAAGCAAACTTAAATTTAAAACAGGCGAAGAAAAAACTCAAGCTATACAAAAAATGAAGGACTGGTACATGAAACAACCCAATGTGATTCTTGTTTTTGACGGAAGAGGAATGGGTTGGGATGCTATCTGCATTTCGCTCCATGAAAACTTCTCAAATTTCGCTGAGTTCATAAGAGCACATGATTCAGAACTATCTGAGTGGGTAGTTGAAAGCCAAACTTTCCATGCTGATTTGAAAGCGGGAATCACAATCAAGCCATTCCACCTTAAATATTTGACGGCACCAAAATAAACCAGCATAAACCGCTTTACTTTTGAAGCGTAAAACGGTTAACATGCTCTCCTTGCATTCTATTTCCTTTTTTCAAAATACTTGCCTAATTGCTGCTTTCTGTCGGATTAGAGTAGTCTTTTTGCTTGGTAATTTAACTACCAAAAAGCGTACCCCTTCAAGTTAGCCTGCTTTTCAAACAACCTTTGTATGCTGTTGACGAAAGCGCATAGTTAAAAACTGCATCTCCTTCACTAAATTTTTAAAAAACCGGGCAAACTCGAGCTTATCAATAATGAGTTTAATGTTTTGTGGTTGGAGGGCAGGTTTTGTGTGTTGGCTACCCATTGCCATCCGTCATCGAGGAGAAAGGAGAAGGCTTCGAGAACGGAAAAATTCTTTTGGCTTGAGTGGTTTAGCCTTCAACCTTAACTTACCCTCCAATCACTAACAAGACTCAAGATACTGCATGAATACTTAAAAGAATTATGAATCAAAAATAAGTATTAACGATATACGTAAAAAATTGGCTAGCTTAACCTATCGCTAAAACGCCTTCCAAAATATTTGTTTCAGGAATATCCAGTTGCTTAGACAACGATGCTTTCAGAATGGACGAAAACTCTGGAAGTGCGCCATTATAAGTGATAATTTGGTTACCCTTAAGCGCATCAACTTGGAAAACCTTCTCATCTTCCTTATAGCAAAAAGACAACGTTTGAGCATGGAAAGCTAAAGTCTGAAAATCATCCCACTGCCTACACCGCAAAATCACGGAAGGCTTACCCTCAAGCACCAGAACAGGTGCAGTTTGACTTGTCTGCTCTTTGACCGTTGCAGGAAGTGCTTCTTTGGGTGTGCTGGGTGTGCTACTTGATACGTAAGTGATCAAGTTTGTTACTTCTTTTTGTAGACTGTTTATTTTTTCTTCAACTTTTTCAACTTTACCGCTTAATTCGCCTGTATCTCCAAGTTGCTCGGTAACCGATGCCAACTCATTAATCAATTTGTCTAAATCTTTCTCATGTTCTTTGAGAACGTTCACTATGAAGTCTAAGGCCTCTAATGAATCATCCTTTGACTGTGAATTCTTCGCCAATCTAAATATCCCTCATACCTGTCAACTCATTATGAGGAAACTCTAAATAAAGATAGCGAATTCATAAGCAATATCACAGTAACGGCATACCTATAACTATTAAGAATCATGCTTTCTAATATATGATGATTTACGATACTGTATGATAGTTTACGATACTACGATACATGTTTGCGTTTCGCGTCTGCCCACATAAATAAAGTAGCTGCTTCCACCAGATCTACGTTGTTCCATTGACATTTCCATATACAACATAAGTGGAAAGCCTAAGGTTGAACCTCGGGGCTGGAATCTGGAGGCATGGATGCTTCAGATGCAGGTTGAGGTGCAGGTTGCGGTTCAGGTTGAGGTGCAACTTGAGGTTCAGGTTGAGTGACATCTGTTGGAGGTGCAGCTGGTTCAGTGTTGGCTTCTTTTTTAGGGGGGCTCTGGGTTGTGGTTAAAACCTCCTCGTTGGGTTTTAATTGCTGTTTTAGTTGTTCCTTGAAAATTTCTCTGCTGCTTTCAATGACGCTTTCTCTATTGTTGTCAACATCGATTTTATTGATGGTGCTCTTTAGCTCATCAATGTCAACTTTGAAGTTAATCTCGGCAGCTAAATTCTTTAGGACGCTTTCAAGCTGACTGATTTCTTCCTTGTTTTCTTTGTCTCCCACAACCTTGCCGAGTAAAAGGTCGTTTAACATGAAATATGCTGAAATCACTGCTTTCGCATCCTGAAAGTTCGGATGGTTCTCTTTAAATTCATCATCAACGCTTAAGTCGTGAAAGTACCCATACGTTGCTTTCAAGATGCTGAAGGCTTCGTTTGAGGCTTCTTTTGGAATCTGCCTTTTCACGGCGGAAGAGATTTTTGAGAAGTCCAAGTTCAAAGGCGGCATCGTTTGCCCTGTGAAACTGATGTTTTCTCCAAAATCGTTGGAGTAGTCTTCTATCTGTTGCCAATTTATATGCTTCGGCTGCAAGCCAATCAGGACATCAAACGAATGGTCAATGATGCCTGCTGAAGTGTTAATTATCCCTAACAGCTCGTTTCTTCTCAGAGAGGCTTTCTCTTCTTTCTCGTTGTTCTCCTTGGATTTCTGTTGGTCCTCAAGATGAGCCGCAAGCATTTCGTTAACTTGACCGACCAATTTATCAAATGAATCGGTCTTTTCCTTGGTGAAAAACTCGTCAGTAACATCCTTCCACATTATGCTTAACTGGTTCCCCAAATTTTCAATGTGTGTTATCTCATAAACTGGAATTTCCTTGACGACAACCCATTGTTTTTTACCTAACCCTTTGGCAACAAAAAACTTTACTGTACTGTCAGAAACCTCAACTTTAGCTACCTGAATCCCCTTCTGCTTTTTTTTCGGCGGATCCTCTTGGCCGGCAGAATCACTGGATTGCTTTCTAAGTTTCATTTTGCATCTATCCTTAATTGATTTTTCAATTTATAAACCAATGCATTAAACGCTGAAGTTAGCTGTAACTTGGAACGTTTAAGGAAGCTTCCATGGCTCTTTAGCTTAGCGATTTTGTGTGTGCTCAAGCTACCTCCCTAGTCTACTAGATGCTTCTATTAGGCTTCAAATATGATTCAACATAGTTCAACATGGAAATAAGTCGCGCACTTTCTGCATGAAACAGTGCTTTTTCTGCATGTGAAGAGTTAGGTTATGCTGGTTTTGGGTAAGATTTTAGAGCTTGCCGAGCTAAGTAGTTTTGAAGGCGGGTGAATGAACAAAACCGATTTTGTTTCTAGCATAAAAGAGAGCGAACTCAAAGAAGGCCAAATGAAACCCGTGCGTGTCAAGGGCAGACCTATTTTGCTGGTACGCGTAGGCGGCGAAGTTTTTGGAGTATCAAACCTTTGCCCGCATGAGGGGTGCTCTTTTGAAGGAGGAATCCTGACAGGTCACCTTATTATGTGCCCATGTCATGGCTGGAAGTTTGATGTGCGAAACGGGCAATACCAAGAAATCCCACAAGTAAAGCTGGTGTGCTACCGATGCAAAATCGAAAACGGAAAAATATACATTGAAATCAAAAACAAGGAATAGTAAACAAGCAAATGCTTCTTAAGTTATCTAGACAAAAAGAACATGCGGTTTAGATTCAATCAAAGAATAAACCAGAGAAAGCAGTATAGACATCTTGAAAAACAAGTACAAAGAGACGGATAAACTGTCATGGGCAAAACAAAGAAAGCATCGAAGAATCTCAAAGCACCCAAGCAACTAACATTGGACAATCTACTGGATGCTCCTAAAAAAGAATCCAACAAAGCAACTAAACCTATTCAAGAAAAACAGATAATTATAACCGATATCGGTGCGATCACAAGAGAGGATGAGTTAGCCCTCAAAGTCGGGTTCAAGCTGCTTCCCTCAAAAATCGCGTTTTCAAAAGTGAAGTCGGATCTAGCGTTTGACAACCAACAAATCAGCTCCGTCCTAATCAGAATACCTCAGGGCCCTTTGGCAAAAGAAGATTTCGAGTTAACGCCCGTGCTGGGCATGACGGGAATAAACGCTGGTCTCCACTCTATAAGAGTCGAAATGTATGAGCCATGGTCTAATGGAGAGAAACTTTCCTTAACCTCCAAAGAAGTGACCGTGGAATATGTTCCCAAGACCAGAGCGTCCAGGCTGATAAAGATTCCAATTGTGAAAAGCTTTGGAGGCGGGGATTTAGCTGTGGTTTCCGAGTCTGACAAAAACATTTACCGTGAAATTGAAGAAACCATAAAAAAGGAATCAGTCACCAAACGAGACGAATGGTAGCACTTTTTATTTATTGTGGCTTCCATGTGCAGTTGATTGCTTTTTTCTCGCAGGCTAATACGCATGGAGTGTTGTTGGTTTCGGGTTTGCAGGGAGAGCAGGTATACTTTATTTTTTTCCGATGCTCCTCCACAACTGAGGCTACAGTTTTATCTTCAAGGTCAATAAACACTGCCTCCAGTTGAAGAGCCGATTGGGGACACTGTTTGACGCATTTGCCGCAGCCGCTGCACTTGTCTGTGTCAATAGTTATGTAATACTCGCCTGAACCATCACTGTAGCCATAATGCGTAATAATACCCCTCACTCTCCATCTAAGATTTTTGCGCCTTCTCATACAGTGCCTTACCAAAAAGTGCTGCACCGAAAGCGCCAGCAACCATCGGGTCTAAACCGTTCTCGCGCCAATTAGGCATCGGTAAACACTTTACGCCGAGATCAACCTCTATTCTACTGACGATTCCAATGTTTTTCGATTGCCCACCTGTAACGACCAGTTCTTTTTCTAAACCTACCCTGTTGATTAAGTTAGCCATGCGGACTGCCATAGCCCTGGTGTAAGCAGCCAAAACTTTTTCTTTAGACCAGCCCTTCCGCAGCAACCCCATAGCTTCGGTTTTTGCGAAAGCCACGCACGTGCAGCTTACTGGCGGCGGTTCTTCATCAACCTTCAGTGAGATCTCACCGATTTCTTCAATAGGAATCTTTAGCAAATCAGCGAAAACCTCCATGCCTCTGCCTGTTCCAGCCGCGCATTTATCATTCATCAAAAAAGAAACAACTCTGCCCGTTTCATCACAGCGGATGGCTTTGATGTCTTGTCCTCCAACATCCAGCACGGTTCGGACGCTTGGTCCCCAAATGTAATTTGCACCTTTAGCGTGGCAAGCAATTTCCGTTATCGCTTTGTTTGCCATGGGTACGTTAACTCGCCCGTAACCTGTGCCGACAATGTATTTGAGGTCACCGACTTTAAGCCCAGTTCCCTCCAGTGCCCAGTCTAAAGCTTTCTTTGCACTCTCAGGGCTGTTTGAGCCAGTTCGTGTTATTCCCCAAGAGTACGCTTCACCATTAATCATTATGGCAGCTTTAGAACTGACTGAACCAACATCGACGCCCGCAGTGATTATGTCCTTGCTTGTCCATTTCTTGCCAGAGACCACGTGATGGTATTCACGCCAACGCCAAAACTCAAATTCCTCTTTAACACTGCTTGGCTCTTTCATTTTTTGCCCTCCTTGGCTCGGGTTGCCGCTGTAAGAGCTGCACCTAAAGCTCCAGCGTAATCAGGAAAATCAGGAATCAACACGTCAACCCCCAGCTTTCTCTTCAGTGACGCAACAAAACCAACATCCTTAGCTACACCGCCAATCAAGACCACATCGGGGTTTATGCCTAACCTGTTAACCATGGATGAAATTCGGTCAGCCATCGCATCAAAAACTGCCCGGGCAATTTCAGGTTTAGACTCCTGACGGTGAATAAGCGAGACAACATCTGATTCGCCGAAGATAACGCAGGAAGCGTTTATGGAGCTTGCATGTTCTGCCTTAAGTGAAAGCGGACCCATCTCCTCCAGCTTCACCTCTAACGCTCGGGCCATCGCTTCTATGAATGTTCCTGCTCCAGCAGCACATCTTTCGTTAACGATAAAATCAACCATAACCGCTTTCTCATCGCATTTAACGGCTCTTGCCTCTTCAGCGCCGACGTCAATTATCGTTCTGGCTTTTGGGAAAAGGTAAATTCCTGCTTTAGCGTCAGCGCCCATCGTGCTTACAGTGCCGTTAGAGTAAGGCGCCATATCCATAGCTGAACCCGTAGCAACAAAATAAACCACATCAGAAATCTTCAGGTCAGCGTCTTTTAATGCTTCCTTTACTGCTTCTTCAGCCGCTTTAGCAGGATCAAACCCTGAGAAAGCTTGCCCCCTTGAAATGACAGCATCATCTTTTAGCACTACCGCTTTTACTCTTTGAGTGCCTAAATCCATTCCGACAGTAATCATGAATTCACCATTAAATCTCTGTTCTTGCCGTTAACATCTCAAGGAAAGCTTCAACACGCGTCTTCATTTGCCCCACGTCTTCCCTAGTGTACTCAGTGTCAAGATAATACGCAGGGATATTTATTTTGTCAAGAGCTTTCTTGATTCTGTTATATTCCATTCCGTAGAGCATGCAGCCTCGCACAACAAAGTAAATAACGCCTTGAACGTTCCATTCCTTAACCTTATTTATCAACCAGTTAATCCTATCTTCATTTCCGTCGCTTGAAGTAAAGCAGGGGCAAGTGGAAGACATAAGGTACCGTTCTCCAATGGCATTAAGCATGTCATCCATGGTCCATTCATCAACGCCAACTGGGTCGTTGAGAATTCTCTCGCCTGAACAAAGCTCGTCTGCAACGATGATGCCTTTAGGATTAGCTTCCTCAACCAGAGTTGGCACTTTCCAGTTATCAGGCCAAAACATTGGTGTACCCGTTATTAATACCCGTGGGGTTTCAGGAGAACAAACCCAATCTTTGCGTTGCACTCTTTTTTCCAGTTCATCGCATAATGCCTCAGTTTTCTCGGTCCACCGCACTTTATCATCCCACAAGTACGCTTGGTTAACCAGCATAGCGTCTCTGCCCATAATTACTGGTGGACCTTTACGCAAATCCTGTAAGCGGCGAAAAGCTTTTGTTGCCTTCTGCGTCTGCTCAATAGCCTCTTTCAAGCTTTTCCTTGTAATCTTGTTGCCCGTAAATTCCTCAATTTGCGCTTTCATAAGTTTTATTTCGTCATTCCAAAAACGAAGTGAATGAGCAGAATCTTTAACCCTTGGAATATTCATTCCCCAAATAGTCTTGTAATCACTTAAAATTTCGCTCAGCTTAGTCATTCCGTCACATGTTAAAACACTAATCAAAGCATCGCTTAACTCAAGAAAAGGCGAAAGCCCAATCATTTCCGCACCAATAGTTGAACGAATAACTGGACAAACCTCCACTGGCACGACCCTGTCGCCAACTTTAGAAGCATCATACCAACCTGAGTTAACCCTGACTGGAATGGCATCAGCCGCTAAAATCAACTCTGTCGGAGCAAACAAGCACATGTAACCGATAACTTTCTTTCCCTTCTCCTTCTCAGCCAGAATCTCAGCTGGACGTTTACCAAACAAGTTTGCGATTTCATCAAAATACTTCATGGCTTCAGGTCTGTTAGGGTCAGTTTTTTTCATGCGTTCAATATTCTCAGCCATAATCTTCTGAGAGGCCGTTTTGATGGAGTTTCTAAGTTCTTCGATTTCTTTTGTAGGGATTTCAGGTGTGTACTTTTTTTCAATTTTTTCGCTTTTCATTCGTTCTTCACTCACTTGTTGATGGTTCCAGCCAGTTTCTTGATTTGAATACTGTTTTATTTCCAAGCTTCACTTTTAAGGCATCTGCGTAGGGGCACATTTCAGCGCATCGCAAGCATAACGTGCACATCGAAGTGGTTATTTTTCCTCCCTTCTGCTCATACACATCGGGTACTTGCGATTGACATACTCTCTTGCAAACGCCGCACTTTGTGCATTTTTCCTCATCTTTTTCAATGTGAAGAAGAGGTGCCCACTTGAAACCATTAAACCTATTCACAACTGCTAATGAGGCGCCAGTTGGGCAGAAGCGACACCAAACTCTTCTTATATAGAAGGAGCCCACCAGGGTTAAACCGACAAAAGCAATAGCGATTATTTCACTTATATTTTTGCCAGCATAATTGATGATGTCTTGAACATAGGGGTAACTAAGGTTAATCTGATTAACAACCAAAGGACCCTTCCATGGAACAACCAGTGGAATCATGGGATCAAGCAGAACACTGTATATTCGGAAGGGACCAGCCAGTAGTTGCGCCATGACAACGGCAAAGTTGAAATTTGGAGGCGGCTGGATTCGCCATAAGAGAATGGGCAAAAACAAGAAAAACAACAGTATTACGTATCTCGATTGATGCAGGCTCTTGTTAAGTTTTTCAGGAACATTTCGGTAGCCAATACTGAACGCTTTTCTTAGTGGAATCACCAGATCCATGAGTAAGCCGAATGGGCAAAGCCACCCGCAATACAGTCGACCTAAAACAATAGTCATCGTAAAAAGAACAATTAGCACATAGAGAAGCGGAATAGAATAGGTGAATACATAAAATATTGCTGCAAAAGCGACCGCCTGAATGACTAGCCTAGTGTAAGTTATTCTTGTCGCTAAGTTCTTCTTCCATATTAAAATGGTAAGTATCCCTGCTGCCCCAAGTCCTGCAAGTACTGCAATTCTTAATATGTCGCCTATGATTTCCCAAATCATTTCTTTTTCCCATTTTAATTAGATAGTTGAATTATGAGTTGATTAAAAGTCCCCGAGCAAACGCTCCATGATACAGATTAGAGATGAGGCTTCAGGTATGAACGACATGTAGAGGTCTCGATAAATTTTTAATAATCAAAATATGAAGAGCACCTTTTAAATCTTCCATATCTTTGCTGCCTCGTCAGTTTCTTTCAGTTTTGGCAAGAAAACTTGGGTCATGAAGGAGGAGGTATTACACGTGTATTGTACTCTTTCAGATATGCCAAGTTTGCTGCGGTGTAGGGGTAGCTTTCAGCAGTCGTGTATGGAAATCCGCTCATGCCCATGAAAGGCAGCGGGTCAACGGTAAAGGTGAATCCGTAGCCCCATCCTCCAGGCGGGTCTTTAAACCAGCACGCTACGAAGAAGAAGTAGTCTCTTACCATGCCCTTGGCTGGGGCCGTGAGATTGCTGACTGGAAAGTCCAGAGTGACTTGGTCGCCTTGTCGTCCGATTACAAACTGATTGTCTGCACTTTGAACTAGTGCTGTTACGTCGCCATATCGTGTGAAGTTTCCGGAAGACGTTGAGTTGGTGGTCCACACTTGGCTCAGAGTTGCGATGGGGCTGATTTTTTGAATTGTTATGTTCTGTTGAGTAGTAGTATCAACTCCAATGTAGTCGTAGGTTACATTCCACCAATTGACAATTCTAATCTGGTAATCACTTAAGCCTGCGGGAAATAGTCCTGTTAAGTCCACCACGAAAGTTCTAGGGTTAGAATCTGAAGGTATTGGCATCTGCCTGTCCTGTGGAACAGGAACCCACGTACCGTTTGGATATTTAACTTCCATGTATGAGGGTGGAGTAATTTGCGTGCCATTTGGTACAAGTCCTTGGGCAGCTGCCGCTTTAAAGCTGTTTACCCAATTGTCGTAAGCGCTAGGTGATCCCCAATCCACTATTCCGTTGATTTCGAGTTTGATTTGTTTTGCAGAGGATAAGTTACCTAAGTCCAGCGTTAACTGGTTTAAGTAGATGTTGTCCCATGACGGACTAAGATCCCCACTGTTCCCTGGCGTGAAAACTCCGTCAAGCTTTAAAATTTGAGGCAATACATTTTCCCCTTTCGCGTTGGTGCCGCTTGATCCCCAAACATAAGTTGCGCTGACTGGTGATGTTACACTGGTCTGGTTAACTGTGTAGATTTGATCGTTTAAGCCTTGGTTTAGATAATTGGTTACACTTGAGTAAACCTCGGTACCTACTGGGTGGTCAACAACTAGCAGGTACGCTGCGTCTAAGTAGAAGATTTCATCCGCTTGTTGAAAAAGAGTCATGTCATAGTAATCGTTGCCATTAATGTCTTTTATTGCCATCAAGTTTTTGTTAAGTTTCACGTTGTCCCATGGATTTCCTCCTACATACACTATGTTGCCGTTACTATTCATGTAGCCCATGTATCCTAACCAGCCAGCGTTTGAAACGTCAGTAACATAGGAGTAGCCTGTTCCATTCCACGTGTACAACGACGGGCAAGATGCATATCCACTGATTAAAGTGTAGGTTGCAACTAATATTAGCCATTGATTTAAATTGAAAGTAATTGATGGGCTAGTTGATCCGTCGCTCCAATAGGAAAATGCTAAAACTCCAGTCCCAACACTAAAGGGGGTTGGACAAGACACGGTGTATTGTCCTACCGGCAGAAGCGCAATATATGTCGTATCATGGGGCACTCCGTTGAGTGTAAAAGGCAAGGGTGTGGAACCACCGCCTGATCTGGCAATTTCAAGCGTGTGGTAACCAGTCGGTACTATCGTGAATTCCCCGCTTAAAGTGTTCAATTTGACGGTGTGCGTTCCTATTGTTGTTGCGTTAACCGTGAATTCCACGTTTTGGGTTGTACTTGCGTTCACTTGGATAACGCTGGTTTCTAATAAGGCATTATCAACTGTTACCATAACATAAAGGCTATCCGACTGGTCGGTTGGGTTTTTTGCAGTGGCGGTCACGTTAACCGGTTGATTTGGCCAGACTTCATATGGATTCAAAACGAGGTTGTACAAAATTATTTTGCTTGATCCCGGAGGAGCAGGGTTAATTACGAACATTCCTGTCAAATCGCCGATTTGAACGGTATAATTACCAGGTATCATTTCGATATCGGTGAACTGAACAAGCTGAGACGCACCGGCCGTGAGCGTCACGTTTTCGGTGTTTTTTGTTGCATTGTTGATTTCAAGGTTTAGCGTTGCGTTGCCTTCTAAACCGCCGACGTTTGTCACGTTAACTGAAATTTCTACGGCATCGGTCACGTTTGCTATAGGTGGATTAATGGTTAGGTCTGTTAGGGTAAACTTGGCGGGCTTAGGCGACGATGCTATCACGCCTTGATTTTGAAGATAAAGGTAGGCTCCTGCAGCTGAACCTATAATGATAAGGTCAATAATCAATATCGCTTTCAATTTAACTCTGGCTGAATGCGACAGCATTTTCATGGCACTCTTACACGTTAATGCAAGCTAGTATGTAATGATAATCATTAAAGTGTTTTTGTTTTTGAAAAAATTACTGATTTTTTTTGTGTTGTGATAAAAAGAAGCAAAAAGCAAAACGCTCCTTTTTTCCTCACTTTCAAATAATACTTATTTAGGTTGAGAATAAAAAAAATTTTTAGTTTATTACGCGGTTTTTCAAGATTTTATGGGCATTCCGGTTCAATATGAACTGTGACAACCGCGTTTGCAAAGCGTTCTTTTGTTTCTTTCTCAACCTGTGAGGCAATCTTGTGCGCTTCTTTTATATGAATCTGCTTGGTGAAGCAGCAGTCGATGTTAATGTAACGTTTCCCCTCAGCAGCGTAAGTTACTATTCGCCTTATTTGCAGGTTACCACCGATGCCTTTGGCAACTTCGTAAATGACTTTGCTAAGCTGTGTCTCATTTACCTCAGCGGCAGGAACCGCTATGCCAGCAGGCTCTATATGGACAGTAACGTTTTCAAGTGGCTTAATTTCAGTTTTCATTCTTCGCTCGATATTTTCTGCTATTTTATGTGCTTCTTCAACTGACAGTTCAGGGTCCACGTAGGCGTGCAAGGTAATGTAGAATTTACCGCCAGTGTAAATAGTGGAGATTTCATGCACCTGTTTTACGCCCTCCACCGTTGCCAGTTTTTCTACTAGCTGGTCCATTTTTGTTTCTTTTTCTGACGGTTCAATATGGATGGTGGCGTCTACATTGCCAAATGCTTGCTTCAAGTCAGCCTCAACCGTAGATACTAAAGAATGTGCTTCTTCCAAGGGCATATGGCTTGGAACCTGTACGGATGCGTCAATGAAAATTTTAGAGCTTACCTTTCGAACCTTCAGGTTTTCAATTTTCACGATGCCCTCATGTGAAAGAATCACTTTTCTTGTTTTCTGCACAAGCTCCTTTGATGCCGTATCGCTGAGTTCCATCACGCTGGATCGCACGAGCTTAACGCTGAAATAGCTGAGCATAACTCCGAGGAAAATTGATGCTAAGGCGTCTCCATATTTAAACCCTAAAGTAGCTAAGCCAAACCCCAGCAGAGCCAGCAAGGTTGAGCTTAAATCTGAAATAGCGTCGTAAAAACCGACTTTCATAGAGGGGCTTTGGGTATGCTCTCTTTTTTTGAAAACCGTAATTCTTAAAGAGGCGATAAAAATCGCGTAGCCTATTGCGATGAAACCTGCAAACTCTTCTCCTTTAACAATCTGCGCGTTTTCTAATCCTGTCAATCTTAAACCGGCTTCGTAAAAAATTAAGAATGCCACTGCAATCAAGATTATTCCACCGATGAGTCCGCCTATGGTTTCAAATTTTTCATGTCCGTAAGTGTGTTCTTCGTCAGGAGGCTTGATTGAAGCGCGAACCGCAAAAAACAACATGATAGTTGTCACAACATCAAGCAAAGCGTGTAAGCCGTCGCTCAGTATAGCTAAACTGTTAACAAATAAACCGATTGAAACCTCAACTATTACAACGCTAAAGATTGCAATAGCTGAAATTTGCAATGCCTTAAGTTTGTATTTTCCTTCGTCAGAGCCTTGCATTTTATTAATCTAAATATGCTCATAGCAAGGGCGATTTAAGAATTGCGGGAGAAAATAAACCAACAAATTTTGAATCCAATCGTTTTTTCGCGCTTTTTCCCTGATTGTTGACGGGAATTAAGCAAAACCCTTAACTTTTTCCGTTGAGGAGATAATCTTGCGAGAAGTTGAATGATGAGCTTTCTACGGACGTCGAGTGGTGGGGTTTCGAGGTTGTCTCTTTTTGTTTTAATGCTTGTGGTCTATTCGAACTCTAGGTTTCTAACCATGACGTTTCTATCTTTGTACGGTTTAATTCATGGTGTTGCACGTGTGCCTGGAAGCAGGGTAAGCGCGGTGAAAAGTCTACTCCGTTATGGCGTTGATGTGCTTCAACATGGGTTGGGCTCAGCAATTCAAGCCGCTGACTCTTGAGATTCCTATCCATGTTAGCCATAGTTTCACAATAAAGTTCTATTAATTTCATTATTTGTATGTATTTAGCTGGTGCTTTTAGTCTAGTAAAGAACCTTCGAGTTTAAGCAAATCTTAAATCCACCCTCATAACCCTAAGAAGAAGCAGGCAAGAGGGAAGGATTAGTATGTCATATGTAATTGAAAGCATAGCAACAGTGATACTTTTAGTTATAATCATATACGCACTTATTTCGTCACTTCGCATTGTTAGACCCACAGAAAAAGGCTTAGTAGAGCGATTTGGCAAATACTACAGATTCGTTCAAGGCGGCATCACGTTTCTTGTCCCCTTCGTAGACCGCCTGATAAAAGTCAACATCACAGAACGCATGACACCCGTCCAACGCCAAGATGTAATAACTAAAGACAAAGTCTTCATGGGCGTGGATGCCGTGGTATTCTATAAAATTAAACCCGACGAAACCTCAGTGAAGGCTTCACAATATAACGTAGCAAGCTTCGCAGAGCAAATAGACACCCTCGCCCGAACAGTACTCAGAGACATCATAGGCAGCATGGACATGGCAATAGCTAACACTTCCAGACCAGTAATCAACTCCAGTCTCAAAACAGCCCTAGATGAGCAGACGGAGAAATGGGGCATAGAAATCATACGAGCAGAAATCAAAGATTTGGAGCCGCCGAAAGACCTCATTATATCCATGGAGTCAGTCCTCAAAGCAGATAACGAAAGGCAAGCAGCCGAAAAAACCGCCATAGCTCAAGCTACCTTGGCAAGCGGAGAGAAAAACGCTGCGATTCAAGTTGCAGAAGGACAAAAGCAAGCAGCCATCCTCCAAGCTGAAGGCCAAAAAACCGCCACCATCACCATAGCTGAAGGGGACGCCCAAGCAACCAAGCTAAGGAACGAGGCTATAACCACCTACTTTAAGGACAGCGCCGTAGTCTTCAAGCAGTTAGACACAATTGCAACAGCTTTGCAGAACAACAGCAAGATAATCGTTCCTGAAGGCAAAGCCCTAACACTAATCCTAAATGAGCAAGAAAACCTGTCAAAAGCAACCATAATCCCAGTCACGCTGCCACAGCAACAGAAAAACAGCAAACAGATGTAATGAACATGCGAGCTCTGTATCAATTTTTTGGCGTTTAGAAAGCTAAGTAACTAAAGAAAAGATTTCCAAAGCGCATTTGAAGCTTTTTCGGAACGCTCAGAATCAACTATCAGAGCTTGAAAGTAAGCTCTGCTTTTTTGCTCCGTTGCTGCCGTTGGGCTCAAACAAATCCTGTTTGAAATTCAATTAGTTTAATATTGTAATTTTACATGTGGTCTCCGTAAGGATGGTAATGCAAAAACAAAACTGGCTACTGATCTGTCTCATTTGTCTTATTCTAGTTCAATCAATTTGCATGTCTGTAGCTTTTGGTAGCACCTCCAGTTCCAGCACCAACGGCTGGCCCATGTTCCGTCAAGATCCAAACCACATTGGTTCCATAACTGGAAACAACGCAATCAACTCTGCTAAACTCTTGTGGAATTATACGACAGGCAGAATGGTACAGTCTTCCCCCGCTGTAGCGGAAGGCTATGTTTTCGTAGGCTCCAGGGATAGCCAAGTTTACTGTTTCAACGCCTCCAACGGTGAACCAGTCTGGAAATACCCAACTGGAAGCGAAGTTTGGTCGTCACCCGCCATATATAATGAACGTGTCTACGTAGGCGCAGACGACGGTTACGTTTACTGTCTGAACATTACCACGGGAAGGCCCATTTGGAAATCATTCATTGGAGGGCCAGTGCGGTCTTCGCCTACAGTTGTGGATGGCTGTGTCTACATAGGTTCAGGAGAGCAAAACGTTTACGCTCTTAACGCTACAGACGGAACCACAATATGGATTTTCCCAACTTTATACCCAGTGAATTCATCACCAGCCGTTTCAAATGGCGTAGTATACCTTGCCAACAGCAACGATTTGATTTACGCTATTAATGGGTCTACAGGCAGCGTGATATGGAGCCACCAAATTAGAAGCTCGAGCTCTTCTCCTGCCGTTTACAATGGTTACGTCTACATAGGCTCATACGACGGTTACATTTATGGTTTGAATGCTTCCACGGGCGCCCAGATTTGGAAGTACCAAACAGGAGACGAAGTGGACTCTTCTCCAGCCGTCGCTTACGGATGCGTTTACGTAGGCTCTGATGACAATAACGTTTATTGCCTAAACGCTTCAACCGGCAGTAAAATATGGCAGAGCCCGACCGGATACTGGGTCACGTCTTCCCCAGCAGTTGCAGACGGCAACGTCTACGTCGGCTCCGAAGACTACAACATCTACTGCCTAAATGCCACTACAGGAACTAAGGAATGGAGTTACCAAACTGGAAATTATGTAGAATCCTCTCCAGCAGTCGCGAACAACACGCTTTATGTAGGTTCTGACGATAGCAGCATCTACGCTTTCGCTCTATACAATTCAACGGTTGAAACTCAACTTTCTCAATCAACCAATTTTTTACCATGGACTACCCTCGCCTTTGACGCCATTGCGTGCGCCATAGCAGCACTGATTATTTTTGCATTAGCGTGTTCTTTTTACTCATCTAGACGGCAGAAGCGAAATGATGAATCAACTGATGCTTCTAATCAAAAATACTCTTGGTTCAAAGCGCACTCTGACACGATTTTTATTTTGGCAATTCTAGCCTTCTCGATTATATTCTTTGTTAATATAGGAAGCGGAGTTCTTCAGGCAGCCGACGAGCAAACGTACTCTCAATGGGCATATCACATGGTTAAAACTGGAGACTACCTGACCCCTTGGGCTGACGGCGCCGTGTCTTTCGTGATAGGCAAACCGCCGCTTTTGATGTGGTTGATGTCTCTTGCCTACCAGGTCTTCGGCGTTAACAACTTTGCATCAAGGATTTGGACTGCTGGATTCGGCGCTTTGTCTCTTGTCCTTGTCTTTTATCTGGGAAAGAAACTTTACAACCGGTATGTTGGGTTCATGTCGGCGCTTGTTTTAGGCACATTCATAACCTATTACGTGTTTGCAAGATACGCCATGACCGATGTCCCGTTAGTTTGCTTCATTTTGGCAAGCATATACTTTTTTGTTTTAAGCGAGGAAAAAGAAAAAGTAAATCGATATGCAGTTTTAAGTGGCCTGTTTTTTGGCTTGGCGTTAATGACAAAGCAGATTGCTGCCCTGTTAATTCCGCTAATCATCTTTGCATATTTAATCACGACAAAGAAAAGCCTGCGGTTTCTCTTCACAAAACATTTTACCCTTTTCTGGGGAGTTGGGCTTCTGCTGTTTTCGCCCTGGCTGATCTACATGGCTACCCGTTTCGGGTCACAATTTTGGCAGTGGTATTTCATTTATTCGGACGTTACACGGACAGCTAGTCCCGTTGAGGGTCATGTTTCGGGTTACCTCTTCTACTTTAACTACCTAGCTAATCGTGAAAACTGGCTTTGGGTTGTATTGCTGCCTTTCGCGGCTGGGCTTTGCGTGTTCAACGCGGTTGTTAAGCGTTTAAAGGAAGACACGTTAATTTTCTTATGGATGGCGATTGTGCTTGCCGTGTTCACTTTTGCTCAAACAAAAATTTACTGGTACATTCTGCCAGCTTTTCCAGCTTTCGCCATAGCCATAAGCAGTTTTCTGTACGAAGTATCAAAGAAAATACAACGTCACAGGCCAACTTCAGCTAAACTCACTGGCGGTTGAAACACCGTAGTTATGAACCGGCATCCTTAGATATGTTATTCCCGTAAATGCTCTTTGTTTTTTAAAGAAAAAAGTTTTTGGTCAAATGTATCTAAAAGTTAAAAGCCTAAAATCGATAGGCATTTAGGTTTGAAAATAAGTATTAATGGAAACGGTTGATGCTTGATGGCTTTGGTTAAAATAAGTAAAGTCTTAGAAGGATGCTGTCCAGACCAGAAAGTAGCTGTACGCGGCTGGGTTTACCGTAAACGTGAAGGAAAAGAACTTGTTTTCCTACTGATCCGCGATTCAACGGGAGTAATCCAATGTACAGTAAAAAAAACTAGTCCCTGCTGGAACGAAGCATTACGCTTAACGATTGAATCTTCACTCACGGTTGAAGGCACCGCCAAACAGGACAAGCGTGCCCCAGGCGGATACGAAATAAGCATAGAAAACTTGACGATTATCGGTTTAGCAGAAACCTTTCCAATAGCGAAAGACAAAAGCGAAGAATTCATCCGTGACATGCGGCACCTCTGGCTTCGCAGCCGAAAAATGAATTTAGTCATGAAGGTTCGCGCTGACGTGTTAGAGGCAACACGTGAATACTTCAAAAACCAAGATTTCACAGAGGTTTCGCCGCCGATGTTTATTTCCGCGGCAGTTGAAGGCGGCTCAACGCTTTTCGGCTTAAAATATTTTGATCAAGACCTTTACTTAACGCAGAGTTCTCAGCTTTACCTGGAAATTCTAATCTATTCTTTAGAAAATGTCTATTGCATCGCTCCATCATTTCGGGCTGAAAAAAGCAGGACAATCAGGCATTTAACCGAGTACTGGCACATTGAAGGCGAATGGCCTTTCGCTGACATGAATGACTTAATGAAGTTTGAAGAAGGCTTAATGACGCATGTTTGCCAAAGCATCGGCGACACTAGCCAAAGAGAGTTTGCAGAGTTAGGCGCTGACATAAACAAGCTCAAAACGGTTAAAACCCCGTTTCCACGCATAACCTACGCCGAAGCAATCAACAGGCTAAAAGTCAAAAATCCCACATTAAACTGGGGTGCCGACCTAGGTTATGAGGATGAGAAGGTTTTAGCTGAAGATTTCGGCAAGCCATTCTTCGTTTACGACTACCCCACAGCGATTAAAGCGTTTTACTGCAAAACCTACCAAGATCACCCTGAGGTTGCAATGTCAGTGGATATGATGGTGCCCAGAATCGGCGAAATCAGCACTGGCGGGGCAAGAGAAGAAAACAAAGACATACTTATTCAACGTATGAAAGAGCAAGGCTTGAAACCTGAAGACTACGAATGGTACCTTGACCTACGACGCTACGGCACTGTACCCCACGTTGGCTTCGGCATGGGACTGGAGCGATTGATAACTTGGATGCTTGACCTCGACAACATCATCGACGCGATTCCGTTTCCAAGAACAACCCGCAGGTTCTACCCATAAAATTTTTTTGTTTACGGGTAACCTGTAAAATACTCCAGTTTTAACTGTTCCTTTTGTAAGCCTATGCTTGCGACAAGTTTCTCCATCGCTGTAACCATCGGCGGCGGTCCACAAACATAAAACACGTTTTCCATGTAATCAGGTAATTCCTTCTTAATCATATCTGCGGTGATTACGCCGGTTGCACCTTTCCATTGATTGGTGGCTTCCATAACGATACAAATGATTTTTAAATTCTTGTTTTCTTCCTGCATGTGTTCAAGTTCTTGTTTGAATGCTATGTCATTTTCTGTGCGGCAACCATAGAACAGCGTAATTTTCGAGTTCAAGCGTTTGTCTGCGGCGTATTTGCATATGCTCACAAAGGGAGTTATTCCTATGCCTCCTGCAAGCAACGCGATTTTGGGGTACTCGCCTTCAAAAGTGAATTGTCCATATGGCGCGTCTATTCTTGCCCAGTCGCCTACTTTAACGGCTTTTAAAGCCATCGAATATTCGTGATCAGTCAGTTTTTTAGTAAATTCAAAATGTTCTTTTTCCGTTGGGCTACTGCTAAAACTAAAATGGTGAATTAACTCTTTGCCGCCCTGTTTTATAGTTACAAAAAAATATTGCCCCGGCTTGTAAGCTAATTCAGGTGGTTTGGGAAACCTGTAACTTGTTACATCGGCAGTTCTAAGTATAATTTCTTTGATTTCCGTTTCCCACTTCATAAAAATCATGTCGCTTTTAAAATATTCGATTCTAGTATAATTATAGAGTACAATAAACTTTGTGGGTAACTCGCTTAGCAAGCAATTATGCATAAATAGAAATCAAATTTGTTAAGTGGCAAAATTGGAAAGGCGGGTAGGGTATCAATTTAGCAACTGAATTTCTCTAGCAAAATTGAACGCAGAGAAGTCACTTTTGCAACTGATTTTTAACTCTTAGAAATTTGCGAAGTTGTAACATTAGAAAAAAAATCTGCGTAGTCACCCGAAAAGCTTTAAAATGCAACTGCAGCTTTCAAGGAATAATACAGCATCTTGAGGAAACACTAAAAATGAGTGACAATCTGACGGCAAAATTGGCGAATCCAGCACCTCTAGGACTACTTGGGTTTGGCCTAACTACTGTTCTTCTTAACTTGGCTAACGCTGGCGCTTTTCCACTTAATACAGTGATTCTATCTATGGGGATTGCGTACGGAGGATTAGCACAGATTATAGTTGGCATCATGGAGTTCCGAAAAGGCAACACTTTCGGTATGGTAGCTTTCATGTCCTACGGTCTCTTCTGGTGGAGCCTAGTATTGCTTTTGGTTTTACCGAAGCTTTCATTCTTGAGCGGATTCAGCGGTCCCTCTGCAGCGTCATTGGCGGCTTATTTCATAATGTGGGGAATCTTTACTTTCGGCATGTTCTTTGGTACTTTGAAGGCTAATCGTGCTTTGCAGTTTGTATTCGGGAGCTTAACTATTCTTTTCTTTATGTTGGCTATTGGACAATACGCTGGAGGCGCAACATTTACAAAAATCACTGGCATCGAAGGCGTCATATGCGGCTTAAGCGCAGTGTATCTCGGCTTAGCTGAAGTCTTAAATGAAGCCAACCAAAAAGCTGTCTTACCAATTTACCCTACAAACTAAAAATAGCTGAAATAACTAAAATAACCAAAATGACTAAATTCCTTTTTTATTTTTTAATAAAGCGACTGAAAAACTTATATTCTTTAGAGTTTACCCTTCCCAGCAAATTGGGTTGAGCGCTATGTCAGAAGAAGTTAGTTTACCCTTCGACGAGAAGTTTTGTCCAAGTAATGCAAAATTTTCTTCTGGAGAAAAACGAAAGAAAGAATGGGAGAAATCAATAAAGAATCCACAGGAATTTTGGGCGGAAAAAGCAAAAGCCATCGATTGGTTTAAGCCATTCAGCAAGGTCCTTGATGATTCGAACCCGCCGTTTTACAAGTGGTTTCCTGATGGAGAACTAAACATTTCCTACAACGCCCTTGACAGACATGTTAAAAGTCACCGTAAAAACAAGCTTGCCTACATTTGGGAAGGCGAAATGGGCGAAGTAAAAACTTACAGTTACTATCAACTTTACCGAGAAGTAAACAAACTTGCAAAAGCATTAAAAGAATTCGGCGTCAAAAAAGGCGACCGAGTCGCAGTTTTCCTTCCTGTTATTCCTGAGTTGCCGATAACTTTGCTTGCAACAGCAAGAATCGGTGGAGTCCACACAGTTGTCTTTTCAGGATTTAGTGCTGAAGCATTAACCGACAGAGTAAATGACTGTGGAGCAAAAATCCTAGTTACAGCAGACGGTTCCTTCCGAAGAGGAAAACCAATCGCCATTAAAGACAACGCAGACCGCGGATTACCAAACATGCCTAATATTGAAAAAGTTATTGTTGTTAAACGGACAGGTCAGCCTGTTCAGATGAAGGAAGGTAGAGATGTATGGTATCATGATGCTCTCGCAAACGCAGGCGCAGACGCCTACGTGGAACCAGAAAGCATGAAATCTACAGACCCTCTATTCATCCTTTACACTTCAGGAACTACAGGGAAACCAAAAGGTGTTCAGCATGGGATAGGCGGATACCTCGTTTGGGCTTATTGGACGCTTAAGTGGGGTTTTAACCCAACTGACGAGGATATTTTTTGGTGTGTTGCCGACATCGGCTGGATTACTGGGCACACATACAACGTTTACGCACCGTTAAGCCTAGGTGTTACTGCATTTCTTTTTGAGGGTACACCTGATTACCCCGCGCAAGACCGATGGTGGGACATAATTGAAAGACACGGCATAACCATCCTCTACGCTACACCAACCGCCATCAGAATGTTCATGAAATTCGGTGAACAATGGGTAACAAAACATGACCTAAGCACAATACGCATTCTAGGCTCAGTAGGCGAACCAATAAATCCTGAAGCGTGGAAATGGTACTACCGCGTCGTTGGCAAAGAAAAACTCCCAATAATCGACACCTGGTGGCAAACGGAAACTGGCGGATTTATGATTTCTCCCACTTCAGGAATAGAATTCACTCCCCTAAAACCTGGCAGCGCAACGTTCCCGATGCCGTCAGTCAACGCTGACATCTACGATGAGAAGGGGCAGCCAGTACAAGCAGACACTAAAGGTGTTTTGGTAATCAAATCGCCATGGCCTGGAATGTTGCAGACAATTTGGAAAGACCCTGATCGATTCAAGCAAACTTACTTTGGCAGGTGGCCCGGAATATACTATTCTGGCGACTATGCTGTCCGAGACCCTGAAGGCTACTTCTGGCTTCTTGGCAGAGCCGACGAAGTTCTCAAAGTTGCTGGACACCGCATAGGAACAGTAGAGCTTGAAAGTGCATTAGTTGCGCACCCAGCGGTTTCGGAAGCAGCAGTAATGGGCAAAGAGGACGCGGTGAAAGGCGAGGTTCCAGTAGCATTTGTTGTTCTGAGAAGCGGGTTCACGCCGTCAGACGAACTCCGTGCAGACCTCATTAAACGGGTTAGAACCGCAATAGGTCCAATAGCCACTCCAGACGCTGTTATTATAGTTAACAAGCTGCCAAAGACACGAAGCGGCAAAATCATGCGCCGACTACTCAAAGCAGTACTGTCCGGAACACCACTCGGCGACACATCAACAATTGAAGACGAAGGCTCGATTGAAGACATAAAAGCAACATACGACGAGCTGCGAAAGCATCTGGCTAAATAATTTCTTTTCTTATCTTTTTTTTAAAAAATCATTAGTTATTTTACGTTAGTGATTACTAGTGCCTTTAGGTTAATTGTTAAAAATGGAATTTGCGGCTTTTCACTTCAGCGCCGGATTCTTTTGCTAATTGTTCAAGAAGCGTTCGTTCTTGGGATGTAAGTTTTTCTGGAACTGATATGCCTATGCGTATTTGTAAGTCGCCTCTGCCGTAAGCCTTGAAACGAGGCATTCCTTTTCCCTTCAACGTTATAACCTCGCCTACCTGTGTTCCTGGATGAATCTTAACGGTTGTTGGTCCTTCAAGGGTGGGAACGGATATTTCAGCGCCTAATGCAGCTTGCGGATAAGTGATTATGGCTACGTGCCATAAGTCGTTTCCTTCCCTCATGAATTGCGGATGCGACTTAATGTGAATGACGACATAGAGGTCGCCTGGCTCGCCATCGTCAGACGGCATTTCTCCTTCTCCTCTGAGTCTAAGCTGATTACCGTCAGCTATCCCCGCTGGAATTTTAACGGTGATTTTACGGCGTACCCTAACCCGCCCTGTACCATGACAATTGCTGCATGGCTTTTCAATCAGTTTGCCTGTTCCTTTGCATTGTGGGCAAGTAGTCACTTGCACGTACATGCCGAAGCCGCTTTTGCGCATGGTTTGCACTTGTCCAGAGCCGCCGCATCTTGGGCAAACTTTAACGGAAGAGCCTGGAGCAGCGCCTGAACCGCCGCATACACCACACTTTTCGGTTCGTGGGATTTCAATTTCTTTTTCAGTTCCTCTAGCAGCCTCTTCCATGGTTATATCAAGGTCATAAGCTAAGTCTTGGCCTACGTTTCTTCTTTCGCCTCCGAATCCGCCGCCGAAGAAAGTGCGGAAAATGTCGCCGAAACCCATGTCTCTAAAAATGGAGTCGAAGTCGGCGCCCCTGAAAATGTCTTCTGAACTGTATCTTTGGTCAAAACCTGTATGGCCTAGGGTATCGTATTGTTGTCGTTTTTCGTCGTCGGAGAGAACAGCGTAAGCTTCAGAGATTTCTTTGAATTTTTCTTCTGCGCCAGGAGACTTGTTTCGGTCTGGATGGTATTCCATTGCTAGCTTTCTGTAAGCGTCTTTGATTTCATCCTTTGAAGCATTGCGTGGTACGCCTAGAACTTCGTAGTAATCTTGTTTTTCAGCCATCAGATTTTACCGCTAAATCAACATCTATATTTTATTTAACTTTGTAATCTTCTGAATCAACCACTCTTTCTTCACCGGAGCCTTCGGAATCTGGACCTTCGGGACCTGGGCCTTCAGGACCGCCGCTTGGAGGTGGTTGAGGTCCTGCTTCTGGTCCTTGGCTGGGTTGTTGCTGTCCTTGTTGTTTAGCGTATTCTGTTGCTGCTTGCTGGTAAACCTTTGTTCCGACATCTTGCAGTACTTTCTGGAGCGTATCGGATTTTGTTTTCACCTGTGCCATATCATTGCTTGCGAGGGCGTTTTTGAGTTCGGTGACGGCTGCATCGATTTTGCCTATTTCTTCCTGACTGATTTTGCCTGCAAGGTCTGTCTTTGTTCGTTCCGCCGTGTATACTAGGCTGTCAGCGTTGTTGCGCAGTTCAGCTTCTTCCTTTTTCTTTTTATCTTGGTCTGCATATTGGTCGGCTTCTTTGATTAAACGTTCTTTTTCTTCTTTTGATAGCTTGGTGGATGCGGTTATGCGGATTTTTGATTCTTTTCCTGTGCCTAAGTCTTTGGCAAAGACGTTCAATATGCCGTTGGCGTCGATGTCGAATGTCACTTCTATCTGTGGGACGCCTCGTGGTGCAGGCGGCAAATCTACAAGGTTAAACATGCCGAGTGAAACATCGTCCGCTGCCATTGCACGTTCGCCTTGGAGCACATGGATGGTGACTGCTGTCTGGAAGTCTGATGCTGTAGTAAAAATTTGGCTCCTCTTAGTTGGAATGGTCGTGTTCTTTTCCATTACTTTAGTGAATACACCGCCCATGGTCTCAACACCGAGCGACAATGGCGTAACATCAAGCAAGAGTAGGTCTGTAACTTCGCCAGTGATGACTGCTGCTTGAATGGCTGCTCCTATTGCAACGCACTCCATCGGATCAACTCCACGTTCGGGGGCTTTGCCTAAGATTTGCTCAACAAACCTTTGAACAAGTGGCATTCTGGTCATTCCGCCGATTAGAATTACTTTGTCAATTTCTTGCGGCGTTAGCTTTGCGTCTTCAAGAGCTTTCAAAAGGGTAGGTCGTGTTCGCTGCACGATTGGTTGCGCTAAAGATTCAAGTTTAGTTCGCGTTAATGTGAGGTGTAGGTGTTTCGGTCCTGAAGCATCTGCAGTAAGAAATGGCAGGTCAATATCTGTGCTCATCAGCGTTGAAAGTTCAATTTTGGCGTTTTCCGCGGCTTCTTTAAGCCTAGACATTGCCATTTTGTCGCCTGAGACATCGATGCCTGTTTGACGTTTAAACTCGCCTATAATGTAATCCATGACTGCTTTGTCGACATCTGTTCCGCCGAGTTGAGTGTCTCCGCTTGTGCTGAGAACTTGGAAGACTCCTTTGCCGAAATCCATAACTGTGACGTCGTGTGTTCCGCCGCCGAAACTGAAGACAAGTATTTTCATTTCTTGCTGTACCTTGTCTATGCCGTATGCGAGGCAGGCAGCTGTAGGTTCATTGACTATTCGCATGACTTGGAAGCCTGCAATTTCTCCTGCATCTTTGGTGGCTTGACGCTGGTTGTCATTAAAATGTGCTGGAATAGTGATGACTGCTTTGTTTATTGGAACGCCAAGGTAGGTTTCCGCGTCCTTCTTTATTTTTTGCAGTATAAATGCTGAGATTTGCTGTGGAGTGTACTCTTTGCCGTAAACCTTGACTTTGTAGTCGGTGCCCATTTTGCGTTTTATTTCAAAAATTGTTCCTTCGGGGTTGGTGACTGCTTGGCGTTTTGCTGGTTCGCCTACCAAGAGTTGTCCATCTTTTGTGAAGGCTACCACTGAAGGAAACATTTTTCCCGCTGTTGTGGGGCCTTCCGCACTTGGGATAACCGTTGCGTGTCCGCCTTCATATATGGCGGCTGCTGAATTGGTTGTTCCCAAGTCTATTCCTAATACTTTTGCACTTGTTTTTTGATTACTCATTTACTTTTTTTCCTCCGTTTGATTACTTTGATTGTTTTTTGGTTTTGGTTTAACGGCTACTTTAACGATGGTGGGGCGAATAACTTTGCCTTTCATCATGTAGCCTTTTCTTATTTCTTCAATTACAGTAGAGTCCGGTACATCGTCTCGCTCTACTGCGGCAATAGCGTTATGACATGCGGGGTCAAAAACTTTGCCCTCTGGGCTTTCTATTGGAGTGACACCTTCTTGCTCAAGAACCTTTCTGAGCTTCTTTAGCGTCATTTCCACGCCTACTATCAGGGGCTCGGGCGATGTTGAATTTTTACCGTTTTTGACAGCTAGCTCCAACTCGTCTACAACATCCAACAGTTGAATGACTAAATGTTCGGTGCAGTAATTCTTTATCTCCTCTTTTTCCCTATCAGACCGCTTCTTAAAGTTCTCAAGGTCAGCCTGCAAATAACTCAGCCTTTTCAAATAATCTTCTGCGCGGTTCCGCTCACATTCGAGAAGCTGCTCTAGATGGTCAGCAGATTGCTCTTCTTGCTCTTTTTCTGCGTCAATCATTTTACATTACGCCCCACGTTTAAAAGCAATCTAACAATCAAAACAAAAAATATTCTACACTTAAAAATCTTTACGTCTCAAATGAACAATATTTAAGAAAAGCATGAAAAATTATAAAAAATCAGTACCTTAATTAGCGGTTTCTCGACTAGTGTTCCAGCTGTTTCTTAACTGCTTCTTCAGCCACTTTCATAGCTTCCTGGAGTTTTTCAGGTTTGGTTCCGCCGCCTTGTGCAAAGTTCGTTCTTCCGCCGCCTCCACCGCCAAAAATCGGTGCAACCTCTTTGATTATCATGTTTGCGTTTGCGCCTTTTTGAACTGCGGTTTCTCCTGCCATAATCATGAGTCTGCAGGTTTTTCCGTCAGAACCATAAAATAGCGTCACGGTTGCTTCGTTGCGCTTTATCATTTCAGTAGCGGTTTGTACCATGCGGTTAACGTCGATTACTTCGCCGAAGTCGCGTTTAACAATCGCTATGCCGTCCGCTTCAACGGTTTCTTCGCATGTTTTTGCCTGCCCAACTGTGCTTTCCTTTTCTGCTAATTCTTTTATTAGTCTGCGTTTCTCAACATTAGCCTCTTTCAATTCTTTCACGATTTTCTCAGCTGTCTTATCCAACTTCTCCACAGGAGCCGTTAAAGCTTCTGAAACTTTCCAGAGCAGCGTTTCCTGTTTCTGCACTGCCTTTAACGCTTCAAGTCCGACTGCGTAACCTAAACGTTCGACGCCATCCTGAACGCGTTCAGTGTAAACGATTTTTACAAAGCCGACTTCGCCAGTGCTTCCCAGATGTGTTCCAGCGCACGCTTCCACGTCCCAATCGCCAGTCTTCACGACGCGTATGTCTTTGCCTGGGACTGCACCGCCTTGGTAGAGCCTGAACCCGTAACGTGCTTCCGCCTCATTGCGCGGCAACCAAGTTGTCTCAACCTTCATGTCAGCTGCAATCGCCCCATTAGCTAACATCTCAATCTTATGAACCTCTTCAGGACTCAGCCTTTGGTAATGAGAAATATCAAGCCGTGAAGCTTCCAAGCCTTTCTGAGTGCCAGACTGCCAAACATGCTCGCCTAAAACGCGTCTTGCAGCACCATTAATTAAGTGCGTAACCGTATGCGCCTTCATCAATGCGTATCGTCTGTCCCAGTTGAGAACGCCGTGAACGGGCCTGCCTTCTTTGAACGTTGGCGATGTGCTGAGTTTGTGCACTATGATTTTACCGATCTTTTGAGTGTCAACCACATCAAACTTTGAAGCGCCAACACTTAGCCATCCGCGGTCTGCTGGTTGCCCACCGCCCTCAGGATAAAAGCATGTTCGATCCAACACGACGTACTTTTCGTTGATTATTTTGAGGACTTCAGCATCGAACTCACGCATATACGCGTCGGCATAGTAAAGCTGTTGCGTTGCTGGCAGTTGCTCAGCCACTTTCTCGAGTGTTTTCTCGGCTTGGGTTTCTTCCTCTTCAGCTGGTTTGGTTGCTTGCATGTGTCGTTTAGCGATTAACGCGTCAAAGTTCTCCGGGACCTCCACGTGCACACCTTCCTTTTCAGCCGCTTGCTTAACAATCTCAGGCGGAAGCCCATGCGAATCATACAGTTCTGTCAGCGTATCCGTTGGTAGTTTGCCTGTGCCTTTTGCTTTCAGGTCGCTGGCTATTCGTTTGACCATGCCTTCTCCGCGTTTGAGCGTGTCTTCGAATTTTTCCTCCTCAACCTTAAGCATCTCAACAATTTCGTTTCGCATTTCTTTGAGATGTGGGAAATCTTTTGACCAATAATCAACCTGCATGTCTACGATATCATACAGTTTTGCTGGCTCCATGTTTAAGGTTCGCATTAAACGGTAAACCCTGCGGAACAGCAGTCGTGCTAAGTATCCTTCCTGAATGTTCGATGGCACAACCCCTTCAGACAGCATGAAGCTTAAAGTTTTAGTATGGTCAGTTACTGCCCAAGCATTCTCAATCGGAATCAACACTTTATCAAGCGTTTCCAAGTCAATTCCAGATAACTCTGACACACGTTTTCTAGCGACAAGCCGATTCGCGTTTTTGTCAACGCTAACCAGACCAGAATACTTCGCTACACGAGATAGAAAATCGTTATCGACATTGGTTATTCCCGCCATGCTGAGAACTTTATCAAGCAAATTCCCGTAAATCGCTTGGAACAAGCTTGGCACACCCTGACTGATCCAGGTAAAACGGTCAATGCCGTAGCCAGTGTCAACCGTGCGAATGGGCAACTCGATGAAGTCGTCGCCGACAACCTTGTACTGCATGAAAACCAAAGTGCCAACCTCTAACCCCAGCACGATGCATTCCACATCTGGACCAGCGTTGCCGCCGCCAACCCACACATCCTCCTTGTAAACGACCTCCTCAGATTTTATGCCAAGCACTTCAGTGGCAAAGCGGTGGTGAAAACGCACTGTTTCATCCTTCCAGTACACTTCCTTGTCAGGATAATTGAATGCGTGTGCACCTCCCATCTCAAAAATGGTTAAGTGCCTGCCAAAAGTTGGCCCAGTATTCGAAATATCCGTCAACCTGATGCATGGCTGAGAAATCACCAGTGGATTTGCAGGTGGCGGAGAAATCCCCTCGGTCACGTAGGGCTGGAAGTCAATTATGCTTGCATGCGTTAAGTAAATGTCTTTTCGCCATCGGGCAACAACCGGATAAGGTTTAATGCGGGTATGCCCATTCTTCTCGAAAAACGAAAGAAACGCCTCCCTCATCTCGGAAAGGCTGAAACTTTTCTTTGTGGCTGGATTATTAATGAAGGTGTAGTATCCGCATTCGTCGGAGCTGGATTCGCCGCAAGTTTTCTGCTCAGGGTTCTGAGTCCAATAGTACTCACCGCATTTTGGACAATGCTTCCTAATGAATCCTTCCTGTTTAAAGAATGGAAGAGCATAATCTTCTGCCGTAAACTCCTTCAAACTTTTGGCGCTCCGTTTGCTTAATTGTTTCCTTGGCTTTGAATGGGTTACGAGATTCATACATTTAAATAATTATCTAAATTTTGGTGTCAGAGTTTGAGAAGGCTGTTAATTCTTAGCTTATCGCGTAAAGAATAGATAACAGAAACAGGCAATAACTGAAAAACCTACAAATCTAGTGCTTTTCTGTGCCTCGTTAAGATATGTCCAATTTGGATATATTATTTTTATTGAAATAACTGATATATTAAGAATCACGATACTCATAAACAATCGAACTTAACCCAAGGAGGGTTGAAAAAAATGAACTTTAAAAAATTTAGAAAATTTAAGAAAAACGCAAAAGCCCTAAGCCCAGTAATCGCAACAATCATACTAATAGCCGTCACCGTCGCGGTCAGCGTTGTCGTAGCCGCATGGATGGGAGCACTCACCATAGGATTCATGGGAAACGCAGAACAAGCAAAAATAACAAACACTGCATATGTAAGTAACAATTGTGTTCAAGTTACTGTTCAGAACACAGGAAGCTCTACAGTGACACTAGCCAGCGCAAATATCGACGCAAACCCAGCTACAATAAGCGCTGCAACAGCGGGTCAAACAGCACCATGGAACATTGCCAAAGGAACGTCTGTATCCTTCGATATCACCTTTACTGCCGCTGGATTGCAATTCAATAACACCGCTCAATACGCAATAAATCTGCAAACTGCTAAAGGCAACACGCTAACCACTACTTACACATACGCAGGCGCACCAACCGCTTAAATTCCACAATCTTTAGACTTTGAAATTCGTGGGGCGAAAACGAACCCTTAATCTTCCCTTTCTCTTATTTCCTCTTTTGAAGGAACAAAATCATCGTTTCAAAATAAATGATGTGATGCTGCTAAGCATATTTCTCGAATTGCCCTTGACTGTTTGTCTTTGATACGATATGGTCCTTTAATGCGAAGATAAGCTACGCAAACATAGCTGTTTTTGCAGGCTTAACTCGAATTAGTGGGGAAGAGTTCTTTCTAAGAGCCTTATCCAGTTTCCACTCAACATGTTTGAAACGTCAGAACCTGAAAATCCCTCACTGCTCAGTGTCTTCCCTAGCTTTTGGAGGTCTGCGACGGTGTCAATTTCAGACGGCACTGCTTCCCTGCCAAATCCTCCGTCGAAATCTGAGCCAACTGCGCTATGGAGCGTGTCTCCAGCCAGTTCGCATACATGCTTCATATGTTTGATCACAGTGGACAAAGTGACTTCATTCTTGACCCTACCATTTTTTGCCCAGTCAAAATCGAGAAACCCGTTGAAAAACGCGGTGCCTATTACCCCATTTCTTGAGGTTAATGCTTTGATCATCTCATCGCTTAGATGTCTATCCGTGGGAATGAAGGTACGACAGTTAGAATGACTTGCAATCACCTGTCCATGAAATAAATCAAGCGCGCCGAAAAAACTTTCTTCTGCCATGTGCGATGTATCTAAAATCAGGCCAATGCTCTCCATCTCTGCCATTAGCTTTTTGCCTTCTTCGCTCAATGGACCAGGAGCACCGGTTCCTCCACTATACTTAGTTCTGTGCCAGGCAGGACCCACTATCCTCACCCCGGCCCGAAACCATTCCTTTAGCTCGTTTGGGGCGCGTATTGGATCAGCTCCTTCAATTAAAATTACAAGACCTAATTTGTTATTAGAAGAAGATAGATGCTCCTTTAGCTGCGTCTTTGTTTCAATGATCTTGATGAATCCTTTGTTTTCTATTCTCCTGTAATAATCCAATTGTGCCATACCCTGGGCATGCGCCTCCTCCGGCGTCTTATAGCAAGATCCTTTAGATACATGCGATGCCCCGCATGGGGCTACCCAGATGGTGGCAAAGACTACTCGCACATTCCCTTTTTGTAGTTCTGGAAGACAGACTGTAGGTGTTCCTTCCTTTTTAGAGTACTTTTTGCTTCTGAGCTTGGAGATGTCTTGGAGAAAGTCGCGATGCAGAGACAATGCATTAAATGCGATGTCCTCGTGAGCATCAACTATTATGTATCTCGGCAACTTCTTTCACTCTTGCTGAACACGGTCAATTTTAGTCTTCTACGGACTTATGAGCTTAAGAGATTTTCCCTCCAAAATGTTTGAAGCTAAACTTTGCTCAGCATCAAATTGTTGAGAAGATTTGTTATAGTCTCGCGCGTTTGGATTCACGTGCTAGTCCAAGTCCCAAAGAAGAATGCCAGCCTTCAATCAATGGTTTTGGCTCATAGTTCCGTTTTTCCAAGCCATAGCGCCTTAATGGTTTAGTGAGATGTCTCTGTGACCTTGTCGAAGTCATGTATAAACCAATGTTAAGCGTTCTATGCAGGGCTAATTCTTTCTTGGTTAAGTCGCCATATTCCGCTCCGCATTTTTCACAGCGGAACCCTTGGTTTTTACCCATGGACTTCAAGCGTCTACCGCAGCACGGGCAAAGCGGATTCTCGTATACTGTTTTCGGCGCAAGGTTTAGGATGATGATTTTTTCAAGGTTAATTGTTAACGGTTTGCTTGATGTCGGCTTATGTACTGCGCCATACACTTCAACGCTGTCGTCAACGATGAGTTCTCTTGCGATTTTGCGTAGGCTGCCCGTTGGTTCGTAAGCGGCGCAATCTACTTCTGCCGAATTATCCTTGATTGAAAAGATAACGTGGCGCAGGGGAACTATCCGCGGATTCTCTGAAACAACGCCTCTAGCGATTACTGAACTGTAAGGTTCAATCTTGCTTAATGCTTCAACAGGCTTTAGGTGGGCATCGGTGCCTTGGTTTGAACGGAAAATAACCCAGCGCTCAACACTTTCAAGCGATTTAATCATGCTGTAAGCTTTCTTTACTATTTCTGGCGATTCGCCTCTTATGCCGAAGAGAATTGGGTCTGGACCTCGAGGCGTAATGATTACTCTGCGCTTCTCACAATCAACATTGTTAAAAGTGTAAGGCTGCAATTGCTTATCCATCTCAAAAATGGATGCTTCATCAACTTTCCTCTTTGAACCCCAATTCTGCGGTGCCCTATAAGCAATTAACTCGTAGGTGTGGTCGCAGTTGAGGTTTTCGCCAACGGCTGCCAACGCTCCGATGATGCCTCTGCAAGAGTTAAAACCTAACGCTTCAGCCCCAAACTTCTTGATTAGCGCCATTGCTTCTTTGAGTTTTACAATGCTTGTTTCAGTTTTTTTCGCAAAAACACCAAGTTCCTCAGGGATTTCTTGCCCCTTCAAAAAGACTATTCCAGGGTCTGTGCCTTTCTCTTTGATGGCTGAGTTTTCTTTCCATAAAGTTATTGCTGCTTCTTTTATTTGCTCTTCAAATGTGGCGTCATACTTGAATCTTAGGCATAGGGCACCGTTGCCTCTTGTTTTCCATGGCACGTTCGGATTAAGCCTGATTAAGCCTGGATAATCAGTAAACTCAACGTGAAACTTTTCAAGCTCTTCAATAAGTAATGCCGCAAGATAGGTTGTGCAGCCTCCCTTCGTTGAGTCTGTATCGTCCAACCCAATGTGCATTACCTGTTGCCTATTCAAAGCGGCTGCTCTCCAAGCTAAATTAGAGAATTAAGCAACGAAGGTAAAAAATATTGTTAGCGACAAGCGAAGGTTATTCGATTATTTATTGAACAATAGGTTTTGGCCCAAAAATTACTTGTTCTTGCAGTGCTGTTTGAGGTTTTTCACTTATTATCATGGTTAATTTTGAGTTTATTTTGCCGATTTTCTCGATTTTTTTTGTTACGATGTCTTCAAGTTTCTTAATGTTATCTGCTTTTACGTTTGCAATTATATCATAGACTCCCAAGAGATTATAGGCTTCTCTGACGCCCTCAATTTTTTTAAGCGCCGTCAGTACTTGATTTTCGGCTCCTATTTCAGTATTTAAGAGGACATACGCTGTTAGCATTTTCTCAAACTCCTTTCATTTGGGGGATGGGTGGTTGGATTCAGAGGTTTGGGTTACCTGTCTTGTTCAAGGGGAACGAAAAAATGCTCGCTAGTTGTCCAAGCTTCTTCATCCAACCTATAAAAAATTCAGTGCATCTGTTCACGGGAAGAGTTTTTGCTATGCTGTGGCTCCTCCTTGGCTTACTATTGTGGATTTGCACGTTTGCTTTCATTCTCTCGCTACTCCAGACAGACACACTGAATTGTTAAGATGAGTTGTATAAAATTTAAAATTATGTGACTAGCTTGATACAGTCACAACTTAGTCTGTATTGTGCGGAAGTCTGGAGGTTATTGTTTGGTAATCTTAATTTTACTGCAGTGGTTTCTGGTAGGGGGTTCTGGTTCTTTTCCATTTTAGAAGTCGGTTCTGCACCATGGGCATTTGAATTCTACTTTTATTGGTTATCGTTTTTACGTTTGTTTCTAGGTAATTTAAGGCTGCATATGTATTAAAAATAGCAATCGCAGTTCTTTGAGGCTGTTATAAAAGAAAGGGAGTTTAAATGATGTTATTTTTCTTCAACAACAATCATTGTTAGCGTTGACCGTACTTTGTCGAGTCGTCGAATGCGCCACGTTACTATTTCTTTTAATTTATCCATGGTGTCTGCTTTGACTCTTGCTACTATGTCGTAGACTCCATAAACGGCTGATGCTTCTTCAACACCCTCGACTTTTTTAAGTTCTTTCAGCACATCGGATTCCGAGCCTATCTCGGTATTTATTAGGACAAAGGCTGTTGGCATATCAATCCAATCCTACAATAATTGATTAGTTAAGTCTACATTAAAATCTTTCCTAGGAAGCTCTCAAGTTACCGTTTGATTGTCATCTAAAATATATAGAAATCGGGAAAATTATCATTTTACTTCTTTCTTATAATTTTTAATCCTGCCAATTGCAGGGCTCCATAAGACACGATGAGCCGGAACCATAGACTCACAACCCTTGTCAGCAAAGTAACAGAAACACTTAGTGCCGCGGGGATTCCAAGTGCAGTAAATGAAATGCTCATGATTAATTCAGGAAACCCAAAAAATGTTACGCCTACGGTCTGCAGCGTCCCAGTTAAGGTGAATACAATGAGCACTTTATCAACGGGCACGGGGTAACCTAATGCAATAAAAGTCAAAAATATAACAGATACTTCGAAAATAAAGCCTATAACGGCATATATGATGGGTTTAACTAGCGCTTTGGGATTAGCTTTCAATTGTTCCATGCCTAAATGAAATTTACCCAACGCCTCGTCTGCTTTAAGCATAAAATTTTGAGGGTTCCACTTTTTTGAGAAAAAAGATGCTATGCGTATGCCCCAGTTTAGTAAAGTTTTGGTTGCTTTTGGTTTAAGGCTTACGTAGTAAATGAGCAGTACGGATAAAATTGAGAGAGCCAAGACAAGAGCAATTAAAAAGGTAACAATGAAAGGCAAGGGATAACTAATAAGTACTAATCCTAAACCAACACCCATAGCAACAACAGTGATTGTTATGGTAAAGATTTTTTGTCCAACGACAGAAGCACCTATTTTTCCCGAAGCTTCATTCGAGTCCTTGGTTAAAAAATAAGTTTTAGATATTTCCCCAGACCACCCTAACTGCGGGACTGTTGCGTCAAAAAATAATCCAACCCACGTAAACAAGAAAGCCTTTCGTTCGGTGATTTTTACTGATAAACTATTTAGCAAGTTACGCCAAACGAGCGAGGAGAAAAATGTAAACATAAAATATGAGAAGAAAGCAATTGCATAGTAAGCAAGATTTGTCCTTGAAAGTATATCTACGACTTGTGCTGGATTAATGAAGAAGTAAAAATAAAGAATGAAGGCTATTAACCCTAATATTAAAACTGTAAGAATCACGTTTAGACCTAGCGGTCGTTTAGTTGTGTTCATTAGGTCTTCAAGCCTTTGATTAAACACTCAACACCTAATCTATTAAGCGTACCCAGCCTGTCAAATCACATTTTCACTTTATTGCTTAAGCAATAATCGGAATCAGCAACCAAAGACCTTAAGCTAAGAACTAAAATAGTGAAAGGCTGATTACTTGTCTGGCAGAAATGTTGCAGTAAGTTATAAGCAAATTAATTTTCCACGTTTAGAACAAAAAATAAGAGAGAGATAGTTCGTCGCGTTATTCTTCCATCATTATAAGCGTTAACGTTGACCTAACTCTGCTTATGGTTCTTACTTTCCGGGTTACAGCTTCCCTAAGTTTTTCCATTGAATCAGCTTTTATTTTAGTAATTATGTCATACACGCCATAAGAGTAGTATGCTTCTTCTACGCCTTCAATTTTTTTAATTTGATCAAGAACTTCTTCTTCCGAGCCTGATTCAACGTTTATCAATACAAAGGCTTTAGGCATTTCTATCTCCACTCATAACTTAGAAGGTTCTTAATTAAAATATTTCTGAATAAAAAGCAAGTTTTCTATCAAATTTTAATCAAATTTTTTAATCTAACAATTTTATGAGGACTATTTTAAAAGATAAGTTAGAGAGGTGATGCACGACCGCAGAAACAGGCAACCGCTCCTCATTATTCTGGTTGCATGTTTAAGGTAAATCATTCTTGATTGCACGATTTTGCAGCCCAGCACACAAAAGAGTTATATTAAGTCAGCTTGAAAGGTGTAAGCTATTGCGGGGAAAGCAATGGTTAAGTATATTTTCGTGACGGGCGGCGTGTTAAGTTCGGTTGGCAAAGGCATATTGACTTCTTCCATCGGAAAAATGCTTCAGGCTCGAGGAATAAAACCTACGGTTATAAAAATCGACCCTTACGTAAATGTTGATGCGGGAACGATGAATCCATATATGCATGGCGAAGTCTTTGTGACCGACGACGGAGGAGAAACCGACTTAGATTTAGGCTGGTACGAACGTTTCTTGGATTTAAGCCTCAAACAAGAAAACAACTTAACCACTGGCATGGTCTATAAATCTGTTATTGAGAAAGAGCGGCGAGGCGACTTTTTAGGTCGATGCGTCCAGATTGTGCCGCATGTAACTAACGAAATTAAAAACCGCATTAAAATCGTGGGCAAAGCTGCATGTGCCGATGTTGTTTTGACTGAAGTTGGCGGAACAGTTGGCGACATTGAAGGGTTACCATTTTTGGAAGCTATTCGCCAGATGCGTATGGAAGAAGGCTATGAGAACACGCTCTATGTACATTTGGCTTTGGTGCCCATTTTGGATGTCACCGGCGAAATGAAAACTAAACCCTTACAGCACAGCGTTAATGAGTTAAGACGCATCGGTATTCAACCTGATACCATAGTGGCTAGAAGCCCCAAAATGATTGATGCTGAAGCTCTGAGAAAAATAGCATTATTCGGCACTATTCCCGAAAGCGCCGTCTTCTGCTCTTATAACGCTGAATCCGTTTATCAGGTGCCGCTTATTTTAGATAAGCAAGGCATGGGCGATTTCATATGTCAAAGATTAGCCATTAAATGTGACACTAAAGATTTCGGTAATTGGCAGCAGTTCGTTGATGGACTGGTAAATCCAGAAAATGAAGTAAAGATAGCGTTGGTAGGCAAATACGCAGGGTTAACTGACAGTTACGTAAGCATGACCGAAGCACTCCGGCACGCTGGCGGCGCATGCAAGACTAAAGTTTGCATCTCTTACTTAGAAGCTGAGAAACTGGAGCATGAACCTCAATGCGTAAAAGACCTTGCTAATTTTGACGGAATTTTCGTTCCTTACGGATTTGGTCCAAGAGGAACAGAAGGCAAAATTGCATCTGTCCAGTTTGCCCGAGAGAATGATATTCCATTCTTAGGCATTTGTTACGGTTTCCAATTAGCAGTTATCGAATACGCTCGAAACGTTTGCGGGTTAAAGGATGCAAATAGCACGGAAATTAATCCTGAAACTCCACATCCAGTCATAGACCTTATGCCTGAACAACGCGGCATAGAAATTAAGGGCGCAACGATGCGTTTGGGTGCACATAAAGTGATTTTGCAGAAAGGTACGCTTGCCTACAGCATGTACGGGCAAGAAGAAATTTATGAGCGCCACAGACACCGCTTTGAAGTTAACTTAGACTACCAAGAAAACCTAAGAAACAACGGTTTATGCTTCACTGGCAAAAGCACTGACGGCAGAAGAATGGAAACCTTAGAGTTGCCAAAAAACTACTTCTTCTTTGCCTCTCAGTTCCATGGAGAATTCAAAAGCCGACCTGGAAGACCCTCACCTGAATACCTCGGGTTTATCCAGGCATGCGTTAATAAAAAACTTGGAAAACCAAAAGCCGTTATTTCTTAGCAATCAAAGGTAATAGTAGAAAAAGCTATAATGCATGATTGACATGAGACGGTAAGGATTGGTTAAAAATGACTGAAGAAGGAAAATGGGATTCAAACAGCTTTGACAAGCTAATGAAAAATAGCAAAAACGAACTTTCAGATTTACAGAACCAGCAGCAAAATTTAATGATGAAGTTTTGTTTGCGTGCCTTGAGAGTTTATCAAGCTACAAGGCCAGAACCGCTAAGACCTAATGAAGTCTCTTTGCTAATTAAGAACGAACTGAACAACGTTATTGCCGACCTTACAGCACAATCAAACTTGGATAACATTGCTAAACTCGTAAAGGAAGAATGGACTAAACAACCTAAACCATAGTTAACCATCTTAACACTTTTTTTACATGCGGCAGTAACTGGCATACAAAGGCTTGTTTGAGACACTGGCAGAGCGAGGATACCTACACTTTTGACGCAATTTTTCAGTCAATAGTGCGCATACCCACCCGTACTCTTTTTTAAACATGGTTTCACTTTTTTATGCTTTACAGTTCATAAGAAACGTTAAAAGGATTAGCATACAACCTATCTCTATAACTATAAATCGTTGGTGAAGTGTTGAACGAACATTATGCACCTCTAGTAGGAGACAGCTATGCTCCTGAAAAGATAAGAGTAATTATTCCAGTAGGCGGAAAAGCAACGCGCCTCTTGCCGTTGACGGCTGAAACAAGCAAAGCCTGCCTGCGCTTTTTGAACAGGCCGCTAGTGGAGTTTTCTCTTTTGTCTTTGGCAAGCCAGGGCATTCGCAACTTTATCTTCGGAGTTAAAGGCTATACTAACTATCGCGATCTGTATGACTATTTTGAGTCAGGCTATGGCTTCTCAGCACGTTATAACATTAAGCCCCGCATCCACATAAAATATCAGCCTAACGTTGATGATTTGGGAAGTGCTGATTCAGCAAGAATAAACATGGAGTACTATGAACTTAATACCCCAGTTTTCGCAGTACAGGGCGATAACATTTTTGACATAAAAGTTAAGAGTTTAATTGATTATCATAAGGAAAAATGCGCCGCCTTAACCATAGTGTTGCGGGAAGTTGATAACGTTGAAGGTTTAGGCATAGCTGACATCGACAAGGACGGTCGCATACAAAGATTTGTCGAAAAACCACTGCCTAAAGACGCTCCTAGTAACCTTGCGAATACAGGTTTGTACGTGTTATCACCGGAAGTGAAAAAGATTTTCAAGGAAAAAGGCGTTCAACAAATCATTAAAGAAAAAAACAGATTAGATTTCGGCTACGACTTCATTCCCTATGTGATCCAGACTGGACGCCCAGTGTATGGTTACACGTTGAAAGGCAGCTGGTTTGACGTCGGCACACCTAAAAACTATTTAGAAGCCATGAAGAACATGCTGCACGGCGGCTTCTCAACCCTAAACGATTTCGGCGGAAGATTAAAAGAGGATAGCCAAATTTGGGTTCAAGGAGAAAGCAATGATTCAGAAAAGTGCCGTCTAGAAATTATCCATAAAATAAAACAAAAGAAAATCACTATTGAGGGCGCTGTTTTGATTGGGAGACATTGCCAAATTGATGATGGCGCAAGAATTGTGGATTCATGCATTGATAATTTTACTAGAATAGGCAAAAACGCTATGGTGTCCAATTCAGCAGTAATGGACAGAGTGATAATCGGCGAAAACGCTGAAGTATACGACAGCATAATCGGCAGACACGTAGTTGTTAACTCAAGCCAGCGTAAACCAACAAAAATAACCGCTGTCTCAGTAATCGCAGACGACGTAAAAATAGAAGAAGGATGCTCCCTTGCAGCATCAAAGATTTATCCACACCAGACCATCCGAGGAGAATTCCAAAACCAAACAATAATAGCAAACTAAACCATAACGTGTATTTGTCGCGATAAAATTGAGCCATGCAAAAAACACAAAGAAAAAAATTAATTTCGTTGTTCAGAACCCAACCGAATTACTAGACGGTTTAGCTAAAGGAGTAAAGGTTAGAGCGCCTGTGAAGCAAGAACTGACAAAGGCCTCAGCGATGATGGTTGAAAGGAAACTAGCTCGGTCTAAAAAGATCCGTAATGAAACGTGAAAATGTTTCTTAGGCTTTGAACCACTTGAAAATCAAATACTTCACTTTATTCGCAGCCAAATCGGGTACAGCAATTATAAACCGTTTCCTCACTGTAGTGGCTAGTCGCCCTGCTTTGACGATTTCTGTGGCTGAAATGTCTGAGCCTGTCTTCTTTACCGAGACCATGTAGGGAGCATGTTCAACGCCTGGACCGTACTTGTAGACGGCGAAGTCGCAGCCAAATTTTATTCCAGGAGTAACGATTAAGCCGCTGTCCCTTAGGTCATGGTAAACAGCGTATTTCTCTTCAAATTCATCGTATAGTTGTTTAGCTTTTTGCCCAAGCTTTTTGAGGCTAACCTTGCTCTCGTCTGGATCCTCGTAAATTTCTATTTTCTTGTTCTCGACAAGGTACAAGCCTTCCATCAAATCTAAAATCAGTGGAGCATCAAACTCTGGAATTTTAGGTTTAGGAATCCCAAGTGGCTTCCCGTAATACCCCGCTTTGTAAAGTTGAGAGCCTTCGGTAGAATCCCACACAACTAAGAAGTTATCGATGAGTTCAACTTTTATTTTTGGCATTTAAGTCGGCTCTTGTTACATGATGAACGAAAGCATCCGTGCGGCGTCCGCGGCGTCTTCAGCTTTGTCAGCGCTGTTTTCCAGCAGTTGAAGCACATCTCTTAGAAGCAAAAGAACTGGGACGTCAAGTTTGCCGTTGAGAACTTTTATGGTTAACGCTCGGTACTGGTCGTCGACTATTCGCTCAGCGATTTCTACGTCTTTGGCTCTTTCCAGGGTTTTTTGTGAGCCGTAGTTTAGAACCATCATTGTTTCTCTGAGCTTAAGCACCGTGTCCAAGACAGCTAAAGAAAGCTTAAGCAAGTCTTTTTTTACATCTGGTGAAATGCTCCAATTGTGCTCCATAATTTCAATTAAATAATAAGCGATTCCTTCTGAGAAATCAGCTATTTCGCTTGATAAATTTGTGAATCTTAAGAAATCTTCACGGGCAATCAAAATGGCGCCTATTTCAGCTAGCTCCTGAGAAACCATGCGTCTTGCCTTAACAACCTCTTCTTCGCCTGTTCTGATTTCGCTGAAGAGCTTTCTTGCGTTTTCCCTGTCGCCGCTTGCAAAATACTCAGCAAGTTGAGGAATTTTCCTTGAGACATCTACAACCTTGCGCAGGTTATCTTGACAAGCGTTTAGTGCTCTCCGTTTCACGCGCTCTTCTGTTTCTGATGGAAGTACCACTTGTTCCCCCGCCTATTAATACCCCTGATTTATCATGTTACTATCAAGTGTTTTCATTAAAAAGGTTAGCTGCTTAACTTTCGATTAGCAAGCCTAAATTTCCGAAGTTTATTTTTCCTTGGAAGTAACTATGTAAGAGTTCCGGTAGATCTTTAACTTGGGTTCGAACTTGCTGCCAACTATCGCGGTCTCGTATGGTTACTGTGTTATCTTTTAGCGTATCGTAATCTATTGTTATTCCTAATTGTACGCCTGCCTCGTCAGCTCTTGCATAACGGCGACCGATGGAGCCTGTTTCGTCTAATTCAACCATGAAACTCTCGTTTGCCAGCATCCTTTGCACTTCCTTTGCTTTTGTGTCTAAGCCATCTTTACTCATTAAGGGATAGACGCCGACTTGAATTGGTGCGATGCTTCTTGGAAAACTCATGACAACTCGGTCTTCCTTGATGCCGTAAGCATACTCCAATGCCGCGTAAAAGAGCCTATCAGCGCCAAAACTTGGTTCCACTACATGTGGTATGAAGCGGGTGCCGCGAACAACTGTTTTTTGCGTGATGATGTCTACTTGGTCAGGTTTGATTTCATAGTTTTCAAACTTAAAGTAACCTTGCTTTTGCATGGCGTCAGCAACTTCCTGCGCAGGAAACTTAGCGAGTAATGCAGCAACTTTTGAGGCTTCTTTCTTGTATATTGGACCAAGCTTAGCCATGATTGGCTTGACAACAAGCTCTTCTTTTTCGACAGGATTAATGTATTCTTTGTATACTGTCATGTCGACGCCGCTTGCTTTCATGTGGCATGTCAAATCGTAATCTGTTCGGTATGCATGTCCAGAAACTTCTACCCAGCCCCAACGGTCAACTAAGACTTCTTGGTCGAAGCTTTGGCTTGAGTAATGCGCTTTTTCCCAAGTGAGTTTTTCGATAAACCGCTGTTTCTCTGCTGGTACGCCGAGTTCCGTTAAAAGTTTCTTTGCCATCGCCATGAAAAACGCTTGCCATTCCGAGAGAATTATTTTCCGGTCAAGCGCTTCTCTAACTGTGAAATCCGTTGTGTCCTCGCATTTCTTCAGCCTTGTTTCGCATAGAAGAATGGGCAACACTTCGTTTTCCACTTCTGGAAGCAAATGGCAGCATGGCTCTTCAGGATCAAAGAAGAACTCTAAATCAGCAATAGTGAACTCTCTTAGCCTAATCAAGCCTTGCCTCGGCGAAATCTCATTACGCAAAGCATGACCGATTTGGATAACTCCGAAAGGAAGCCTTTCCCGCGCAACATTGTAGAGGCGATTAAACTCAACAAAAATATTTTGTGCAGCCTCCGGTCTCCCGTAACCAACCGCACCCGAGTAAGGTCCAATAGTAGTTTGAAACATTGTTAAGAACTGCTGTGGCTCACCAAATTTGCTGCCGCAGTCAGGGCATACTAAGCCATGCCGCTCGATTTCTTCTTTAATCTCGTTCAAACTCATTTTTTCAGCTTCAGCCGAACTAACGCCTGCTTTTTCCTCAAGCAAATGGTCAGCTCGGAAACGGGTATGACAGTTTTGGCACTCAACCATCGGCTCCTTGAAATGATCCACGTGCCCCGAAGCTTCAAAAACTTTGGCGGGCGCAATCACGGATGATTCCATCTCGTAAATGCCGATTTTTTTAACGAAAAGCTCTCTAAGCTTAGCCTCAATGTTCTGTTTCAACCGTGCGCCAAGGGGACCATAAGTTACAAAGCCGCCGCTGCCGCCGTAAATCTCAAATGACGGCCAGAAAAATCCTCTGCGGCGCGCTAACTCATTTATCGCTGTGAACTTGTCACATTCAGGTTTTGAACATTTGACTTCGTCGTTCAATTCGCTTTACCTTTTTAGCTTAGTGTAGCGAGCAGATTAAAAGGTTACTAACAAAATAACCTTCATTATTCAAGCGATAGAAAGTAGTTTTATGGGGATAGTGCCTTTTTCCAAAAAATCAATGCGACAATTTTGAACCAGAAAAATTTTAGTGGATACGAAAAAAAAGTTACTGTGTATAGTATTTCATTGATGATAAGTCTTAAATCTGCATAGCGTAGAACAGAAGAACCGTAGAAACAGAAACATTGGTGGCATGAATGTCAGAAAAAAACATCAGGGATCAGATAGCATTAATTCGGGATAATATGGGCGATGGTATTACTTATGATTCGAACATTGGCAGCATCGGGGAGAAGTTCTTTGAAGATGTAAACGAATTACAGGAAATGTATGGTTCTTTTATTGGTAAGGCAAAAATAAATCATCAAGACTACTCTGAAGAATTACAAGCTATGAATAATGAAATTTCTGTTTTTTTCATGACTTTGTGTAAGGTTTCTGACATAGATTCTAGTTTCAAGTTGATTAATTTGGCTGTAGGAAAAATATCAGAGTTACTCTCTTTTGTAGAAGCATTGGAAGCATCTCCCCCCAAAAAGAATGTTTCACATGCATCTTTTGACAAGGTGTCTAGAGAAAGGGATGAACTCAAGAAGGTTGTAGAGGTTATGGTTCAGTATAAGGGTCTTCCAGAATTGAATAACTTGCTGGAATCTGCAAAAAACGTGTCACTTCCACTTGACGAATATTGGGTCTTAGCTCTCTGTTCTTCAAATCTGATAGAGGCAGTGGTTAATAAGAAACTAGAAAAACTTGGTGAAAAGACTGATGGGAACTTTGAAGAAAGATACAAGAAACTTTGCAGAGTAATCAAAGAAAAAGAAGGCAGAGACATATCTCAACTTCTACCTTCTGCAATTTATAAAGTAAGAAACAAACTGGATCATTCAAGTGATTCCAACAAGGTAACTCCAAAAGAAGCTAAAGAAATGTCCAAAATGGTAATTGAGTTTATGAGTGAGGTATTTCCTTAAACCTTAATTAGCCTCTTTCTGAAAACCTAAATCACAATAAATCTTAAAAGTGCATAGCGTAGATAAAAGCAATCGATGAGTAAAATGGGATATGGTTCAATAATTGCTGGTATTGGAATAGTGCTAATTGTGATAGGGTTAGTTTTTGGCTATTTCTCAGGTGTGCACATGGAACACACCGTAACCACAGTTAACCTTCTTTCCGTAATAGCCACTTACCTCAAAGACATAGCAATAGCCGTGGTCTTAGTTGTGGCTGGTGGTCTCATGGTTATTTTTGGAATCAAAAAGTTTTAAATCTGAACACAGGAAATGGCATTGACATGGCAGACCAAGAAGAAAAAAGCGAAAGGGAATTACTTAACGAATTATTGGTCAGAACACAAAATATCGATGAGCATATCAAAGCAGTAGAGAGAGAAAATAGACCTAAGGTTATGCGCCAAAGGGTAAGGGAAATATGGTTACTCCTTTGGGGAGTATTCTTTGCTTTGTTTATTCAGGTATTCTATGATGCTTTCGGTCATGGTATTAATATTCAGTTTGCGGCTGGTTTAGCATTATGTTGCGTTGGCTTTACAGCACTTGCCGTTGCAAGTAAGTATCTTTTCCCTATCGAATCTGTTCAAAAGTCTCAAATCTGTACAGCGTAGAAATAGACTAACATGGTATTAAGAGGTTAAAAAATGGTAACCCAAGACAAAGGTGCTCTTTTTACTGACTTGATTAATAGAACAATAGCGAAAATGCCACCTGAGCTTTCCAGTTGGGTTAAAAAGGAAATTAGATTCGGATTTCCAAATAAAAAGGGAAATGTGGGATGTATCCTTACAAAGGATGACTTAAAACATTATGAAGCTGTAATAACTCTCTTTGATGATTTGTTGAACGAAAAAGAATGGGTGCAGGAATACTTTTTGCTTCATGAAATTGCTCACGCAAAACTGAAACATACCTACCAAACCGATACAGAAAAAGAAAACAAGGAAGAAAACGAAGCACATGCTCTAGCATGGCAATGGTGGAAAAAAGCACGAACTAACGAACAAATAAAAAAACAAAGAATTGATATTGAACAGAGAACTGGTAGATGGAAAAACGAGGATTAGTTTAAATCAAAAAAAGAGGGTACTGTTTAGGCTGTTGTTGCTATTGGCTGTTTCAATGCTTCGAATTTTAAAGTTTCTAATGCCTTGAATACCCTATTACCCAGTTCTTTCAGTTTTGGAGACCAATAATGCCTAATGAAGATTGAACAACATGGAATGCGACCACAAGCATCACATGGTCTGCAAGCATAATCACTAAACGAAGTTTGATTAGGATTTATACCCGATTGCGTAGTGTGTGACTGGGGTAACGTGAAAGTGATTTGTTGTGAATATGCTAAAGTCGAGAGTGGTTTCGGGGAATTTGAAGTAAGTGTTCGTGAGTGTGGAGGCCAAACTTGTCCCCAATCTATTTTTTCTAATCCGTCAATCTACGAAAAATGTCCATTGCGTTTGAAGTTCCAAAAAGATGGCGTGTCTGTGAACCTGAATATTGAGCCGAAAAAGGTTTTTGTTCGTGTTCACTCAAAACAGGAGTATGCACCTAAATTCACGGGTATTTCATGCAACGGCTGTCAATACAAGGCGGGTTCTTACTGTTGGGGTCAATGCACATCTAACATTTGGAAGAGAAAACCTGATTGGTAAAAACATTAGAGCCTTCAAGGATAGCTTCTTTACATTGTTCATTTACTCGACCCTACATGTGAAGAAGTAGATGTTGTAACGCCCACTACAACATTTCAATTTTTTGCATATTAATGTACGCGAAATCTGCTTTAAATCGATTTGAAACTAGAATACATATGGGGATAGGAAACGGCTAATAATGCTGTCAAAGTAGACGAAGCATCGGTTGCTCTGCATAAGATTTTTTGCGACCACGCACGTGCACAGGCACAGAAGATACACTCAGACAAGCCTTGATATTTTGAAGGCTTTAAGTTCGAATTTGTTTCAGCATTACACCGAACATTGGTAAAGACCGAAAGCCAATTTTTCTTTTTGCAGGATTTGTTGGTTTGAGCTAACCGCTGTATTTTACGGCTTGTAGTTTTTGCCCGTTTCCCACGCCTTTCCTTTCTGTTCGCCCAACGCGTAATAAATCCTGTCGTTCAGTGATAGCATGAATGGGTCCACTTTTTTGGTGTCAACGGCTCCAGCGGTCAAGTATTTTTCCTCAGTGAAAGTGGACACGATGCCGCCGATGAACATCTCATGTGAGCCATTTTCGATGACTTTGTCGAGGCTGCACTCAAGATTTACAGGGCACTCTGTTATCATAGGCGCAGTTTTTAACTTGCCATAGAATACATCAAAAACCTTCGACTTGTCCGCTTTAGATCCAGAAACTATCCCACAGTAATCAGCGGCTTTCATCATGTCCACTGAGGGTACGTTGACACTGAACGTTTTGTTTTCTTTTATGCCTTGATTAGTGTAATGCGCTTTATTCAATGCAACTGCCACTTTCGGCGGAGATATTCCCGCCGCCATAAACCAGGCAGCCGCCAAGAAATTCGCCTTTCCCTTAACGTTTGCCCCAATCAAGACTACCGGCATCGGGTACGGCGCAACCTTAGCTCCTAAATCGATTTTCTTCGCTTCTTTCTCAGTTTTAACACTCGACATCCACAAACACCTCACAAACTCATAAAAAATGTATTCACGATGGCTCTTAAATATTCTGACGTGTTAAAGACAATCAGGAACAGCGCATTCGACAATTCTCAGCATGTTGAAAAAGCACCGTTCTGCATAGAAAAATGCGCGCCTTTCTTCCATGTTGAAACATGTTGAATCATATTTGAAGCCTAATAGAAGCATATAATAGACTAGGAAGATAGCTTGAGCACACACAAACCTCTGCTACAAGAGGAATCCCGCTATTTGTGACAAAACCAGCCACAAAACCCATGCATAAACATAAACGCAAAGCGCCTCCCCTCCCTACTATTTACACCCAACGCGCAGTAGTAAAAAGCAGCAGCACACATCTGTAGCAAATGCGTCAGCTTATCAAAGTATAATTTAAGTGTTCTGTCTTTCTAGCATACCGCCCAGAAATCGTTCCGCCAATTCATCAGCCCAACCAAACTTGCCGATGATTCTCTGGGGAAGCCCCATTGAATACGTCAGTAATAGGTCGCCAATACCAATCAACTGTCATATTTGCCTTTAGTCAGTATTTCAAAAAATAGGGGAACCATATGCTGCGCTGCCTAAAAAATGTTAGTGTAAAGTTATACACAAGTCTTATAAATAAACTGAAACCTAATGGCTTCTATAAACTTTAGGAGAAAAGAAAAATGCAAAACTTTAAAGGTAAAACTATGGCTATTTTATTTGCAGTAATTTTGACTTTTTCAATGACAGCTTCATTGATACTAATGCCAACTACTAGCGCGCATACACCACCATGGACTATTCCGACATTTTCTTTCATCACTGTTTCACCAAATCCAATCGGAGTTGGACAAACAGCCCGTGTCAACTTCTGGGTCAACATGCCTCCACCTGATGCATCCGCACAATACGGTGACAGATGGCAAGGTATGACTGTGAAAGTTACATTACCTGATGGAACCACTACAACACTGGGACCGTTTACATCCGATGATACAGGAGGAACATCAACTACTTACACGCCTTCCCAAACTGGTAACTACACCTTCGTGATGACCTTCCCTGGACAAAAACTAGCTGGCAACAATCTCCCTCCGGGAGACAATCTTGGCACGTTTGGATCCGTTAACGATACTTTCGAAGCTAGTACCAGTGCAACAGTTACGTTGACAGTCCAGTCGACGGCAGTAGGATATGCACCGGTAACTCCGCTTCCAACAAATTATTGGAGTCGCCCGATTAACGCTTTGAACAATAACTGGTACTCGATTGGCGGTAACTGGCTTGGCCTTTCTGAATCGACATTTGCAGCCACTGGACAGTACAATGCTACCGGAGACTATAACCCGTGGACTACAGCACCAACCACCGCTCACATCCTTTGGACTAAACCTGAGGCGTTCGGAGGCACAATCGGAGGAGAATTCGGTGGCAGTGAAGAAAGCAACTATTACGCAACTTCGCAGTACGAACCTAAATTCGCCCCAATAATCATGGAGGGCATCCTCTACTACACTTTATATCCGGGAAGTTCAACTAACCCAGTAGGCTGGACTGCAGTAAACTTACAAACTGGACAAACACTGTGGACAGATTATAATAATACAGAAGTTTTAAGATGCGGCCAAATACTCGATATGATTACACCTAACCAGTACGGAGCTCTAGCATACCTATGGACTGAACCTTTATCTGCAGCTGGCTTTATGGCTGCGGGCGCTTCTTTGTCAATGTGGGACGCCATGACAGGTACCTACATACTAACCATATCCAACACTCCAGCAATGACCCTTACAGAAGATTCACATGGCGACTTGATAGGCTACTACGAGAACACAAGCTATGCCTACGTGGGCACACCCTATGGTCCATTCCCAGTCGCTGTCAACGGAGCTTCGCTGACTGTGTGGAACTCAACCAAATGCATCAATCTATCGGTAGCAAACTACGCTGGCGGTCCACCTGTTGCAGATGATTGGATGTGGAGACCTCCACAAGGTTCAGTAATCCCGTTCAGCCAAGGCATAGAATGGTCAGCACCATTACCATTGACTGACAAAGCAGGTAATCCATTAACTTACAGTATGAGCATGTTCGGTATGACAATTCCTGCGTATCTACTAGGGATTTCGGCAGTTCAAAGCGGCGTTGTGCTATTCACTGGATCTAATTCTGGTTCAAGCGGAATGTTCTACACTTCTGGATGGCAAGAGGAAATGGGCTGCAATGCAAACACTGGCGCAGTGATGTGGGGCCCAACTAACCGGACCGAAGTACCGTATTCAATCGTATACTCTGGTGGTGTCTGGGCTGGCAGCGACGCTTACGTAGAACTCACTGAATCAACATTGTCAATCAGCGCTTACAGTCTCAGCACAGGTGCCCTTCTATGGGGACCAACTGCGCTTCCAGGTGCTAGGGCTTTTGATTCCCTCGGAGCAAATGCTCTCGTAGCTAACGGCGTAATTTACATATGGCTCTACGGAGGAGACGTCTATGCCTACAACATATTGACTGGCGCTTTAATCTGGCACTATGGCACACCGAGCGGCGGTTTCGAGTCTCCCTACGGTACTGAACCTCTATGGACTTTCACAGTAGGAACAATCGCTGGCGGTGAACTCTTCGTTCCAGAAGGTCACATGTACAGTCCACCACTATTCCACGGAGCACAGCAACTGGCTTTGAACCTTACTAATGGGAACGTAGTATGGAGCATGGATGCTTTCGACGTTACTAGCGCTCCTGCAGTTTCAGACGGCATCGCAACAACACTAAACGCCTACGACGTCCAGATATACGCCTGGGGCATGGGACCAAGCAGAACAACAGTCTGTGCACCTGACGTGGGCGTGACAACTGAGACACCGGTAACAATAACGGGTACAGTGATGGATATCTCTGCAGGCTCACAACAACAAGCAGTCGCAGCAAACTTCCCCAACGGTCTACCATGCGTATCCGACGCAAGCATGAGTCAGTGGATGGAATACGTCTATGAGCAGCAACCATGCCCAACAAACGTGACTGGTGTTACAGTTACCTTAAGCGTTCTTGACTCTAACGGCAACCATTATAACATCGGAACTGCAACAACTGACGGCAGCGGCACATACGCTCTCACTTGGACGCCTCTCGTCCCTGGCAACTACACTATCTATGCCACCTTTGCAGGTACACATTCATACTATGGATCTGCTGCTGAAGCACACATGTATGCTAGCTCACCAGCGCCAACAGCAGCGCCAACCGCTACACCCGTAACAGGCTTAGCAACAATGTCCGCCCTAACCTATGGAATCGTCGCTGTAATAATCGTAATAATCGTCGCAATCGCCATAGTCGGCTTACTCTTAATGAGAAAAAGGCCATAAAACAAAGCAATAAAACAACCACAACCCTCTTTCTTTTTCTTTTTTTATTTTTAAACGAAATTAATTCCGTTTCTATTTTCGCCTCATCAACCTCTGCCTTTATCCCTACTGTTTACGTTGGCTTTAGCAAGCTTCTTTTAAGAAAAAGCTCTTTTCATATGTTGCTTTAAACTGAATTAGCCGATTTTTCCGCTTTGTGGAAACGCTTAAAACTCTCAGTTGATATTTAGCGGTTGAATAGGAGAAATGTCTTTTGGTTTCAGCAGAAAAAGGTAAACCAACCGTTGATGAGTTGCTTGCGAAAGCCAAGAAGCCTGCACAGTTAGCTTCTCGAATGCACAGATTTTATGAGGGAAAAATGCAGGTTATCCCTAAATGCGCTATCAGAAGCGTTGACGACTTTGCCATTTGGTACACTCCAGGAGTTGCTGCGCCATGTAGAGAAATTCAAGCTGACCCTGACAAATCATTTGAATTAACTAATCGTTGGAATTACGTAGCAGTGGTTTCAGATGGAACACGTGTTTTAGGTTTAGGCGATATAGGTCCTGAAGCGGCGTTGCCTGTGATGGAGGGAAAAGCGCTTTTGTTCAAGTATCTAGGCGGCGTCGATGCGTTTCCAATTTGCCTAAGAACCAAGGACCCAGATGAAATAGTTAGAATTTGTAAAGTTCTTGAACCGTCTTTCGGCGGCATTAACCTCGAGGATATTGAGAAACCGAAATGTTTTCATGTTCTTGAGAAATCCCGCGAACAACTGAACATTCCAGTTTGGCATGATGACCAGCAGGGAACCGCCACGGTGATCTTGGCAGGGCTAATTAACTCTTTCAGAATCGTGGGCAAAAAACCACAAGAAAGCTTAATCACATTGGTTGGGTCAGGAGCAGCAAATATTCGAACAGCTTATGTGCTTATGCGGTGGGGCATTAAACCAGGCAACATAATACTTACCGACAGCAAAGGCGTCGCTCACAAGAACAGAAAAGACATCACAAAGGAAGAAGACCCATGGAAATATGATATTACACAGAAAACTAACGCTGAAGGCAGAACTGGCGACACCCAAGAAGCATTCAAGGGCGTGGACGCAGTTGTTGCTGCTTCAAAACCCGGTCCAGACACCATTAAGAAAGAATGGATTAAAACAATGGCTAAAGATGCAATAATCTTTGCATGCGCTAACCCAATCCCAGAAATTTGGCCTTGGGACGCAGAGGAAGCAGGAGCACGCATTGTAGCGACAGGTAGAAGCGACTTTCCCAACCAAGTGAACAACAGCTTAGGGTTTCCAGGTATTTTCCGAGGAGTCTTAGACGTAAAGTCGAAAACCATCACAGACGACATGTGCATTGCAGCAGCGCAAGAACTGGCAAATTACGCCCAAGAACGTGGAATAAACGAGAAAGATATCTTGCCGCGAATGGATGAGTGGGAAGTTTTTCCAAGAGAAGCGGTTGCATGCGCATTAAAATCAATCGAGCAAGGAGTTGCAAGAATAAAACCCAGCAAACAAGAATTATACGAACGGGCTTCAGCCATAATACAAAACGCCCGGCAATCAACTGAACTTTTGATGAAGCACGGCTTAATTAAGCCGCCTCCAACTGAGAGCGAACTTTTGAAATAATCTTAGCAAGTTCGCACAGTTGCCTGAAAACTTAGAGGTTGCATGAAAAAGTTATTTTAAGTAAAATCAGTCGTAGCTAAAAGCATTGACGCGAAGCAAAAATTTAGCAAAAAAATAAAAATTGTTTTGAATTAAAGTGGCGTAATTTTCACTATATTTCTTTTTTCAAGTCTTCGCAGCGCATCTAAGCACTCGTCTTTTTTCTCGCCAGTAATGTTTAGGTTGAGCATTATGTCCTTAACTGAAACTTCTGCTTTACCGAAATTTTGATGGCGTTTGTAAAGATGTTGGACAATGGATTTTTCAAGCTTCCCGCATCGCCAAGTGGTGTTGCGAATTAAAACGACGATGGTTCGGACAAGTGTCTGCTCTTTTGATTTTCTCCCCCGTGAATCTCCCATCTCGCCCCACTGCCCAACATAGTCGCATCATGGTTTTTAAACGTTTGTTCTTCATTGGAACAAGGTTTAAGTTTAGGAACCGTGTTTCTATAATGTCTTTTTGAGGTACAAACCGTGTTTTTTGCCGTAGTATTTTTCTAGTCTACTGATTTTTTGGTACCCGTTGTTTTGGTAGAGTTTTAATGCGGCTGAGTTGTCTTCACGGACTTCTAAGTGACATTCGGTTATACCCTTTTGCTTGAGAATCTCTTCTATTTCTTTTAGCATCTTGCTTGCAATGCCTTTTCGTCGATAAGTTGGTGCCACGTTTATGGTTATTATATGCCCGTAGAGTGTATTGTTTTCTATTTCTATTTGTGCTATTATGAATCCTGCTGTGTCGCTGTTTGCTTTGGCTGCTAATGCGATTGTATTGTAATCCGTAAGCAAGTAGGCTATTTGTCGTTTTGTGAAGGCTTCTTGGTCAAAGCATTGTTCTTCAATTTCATAGAGCTTATCGAGTAACCTGATGGACGCGGTTTCAATTTTTATTTCCATTTTATTATCTTTAGAATAATTAGGGTAGAGGGTTGATTTTAATTTTTTCTGTTTTTGCCGCCGAGGATACAGCTGGTTTTAATTCAAGCCACTGCTGGGCTCCAAAGCCTATAATGAAGAACATCCACAATGTTATGATTCTTGTAAGTATAGTGGCTGTAGCGGCCAAAGCTCCAGAGACACCCATTGAAATGAAAAGGGTAGTCATTACTGCCTCTGGAAGCCCAACTTCAAACGGTATACCTACGGGAATTGATTTGACAGCTAAGAATATGGCTGAAGTGACGAGAATTATGCTCCATGAAACTGGGTGCCCAAGCGATATAAAGACAAGGTACGGTATGCTTAGACTAAAAACCCAAGAAATAAGTAAATAGAACAGTGAGTAAGCTATAGTCCTTGGGTTATGCCTGAACGCTCTCATTGAATCGTGAAAGTGACTAGTAATTTCGACGGCTTCTTCTTTCAATTTTTCCAGTTGTGTTTTGCCAATACGGATTTTTTGCGCCAACTTTGTCATCCAATTGACTAGTTTTAAGGTCCATTGCTGCTTGAAAGACAAGGCAAACATTAAGACAAGTATGGCTATTATTGCTGCCGCAACTAATATAATCAAGTTGAAGACTAGGGGGTTGACGTTGCCTCCAAAAGTAAGTAATACCAATCCTACCATTAATGCAAAAGCGTTTATTGCGGTGCCAAGAAGCCGATGAGTATAGAGTGACGCTACAACTTTTCCGAATGAGCCGCAGCCGTCTCTTGTAAGCAGATATGTTCGCGTTACTTCACCGCTAATGGATTGTGCTGGAACGATGGTGTCAACGTACATGCCGTACCAAACATAGAGGTAGGCTCGAACTATAGTCATTTTGATGGAAAGATGATTGGTCAACACATACCAGGAAACTGTAAAGAATAACACCTGAAGTAAACCGAACACTATGGCTATCGAATAAATAAATGGATTGGCTGTTTTCGCGGTGGCAAATATTCCCAAAATGTTTACTTTGAACAGATAAATGTACAAGAAAAATCCAAATAAACCTAGCAGTGGAAAAAGCATAGTCTTCCAAGATAATTTCGGTTTAGGCGGTTGCATTTTGTTTTTTTCCACCATGGCAAACGGTGAGATGTCTATTTGCTATTATATACTTTGCCTAAATCCATGCCTATGTTTCTTCAAGCAAGTGAACACCAAAAAGGTCAGGCAACCAACTTAACTCAAGAATAACCAATATAGAATTTACTGTTTTCACTAGGAAATATTATTATTTAAAACATTTTTATAAACAAAAATTATAAAAAGATTAAAAAAGGATTAAGTTTTTTTTTAAAGACTTGAAGCTTTTAGTATCTTGGTCTGTAACCGCCGCCGCCAGAGCCTCTTCGATCTCTGTCTCTGTTGCCGCCGTAACCTCCGCCGCCACCGCCGCGTCTGTCTCTGCCGCCGTAGCCGCCTCCGTACCCTCTACCGCCGCCTCTGCCGCCTCTGTATGGTCGTCTTTCTTGCTCGTATGTTTTGCTGGATACGTTGTTTTCAGTGTTTACTTCTACTGCAAGTGGTTCTTTTGCTGGCTCGAGTTTGCCGTATTTGCCGATGTTTAGGCGAATGTTTCCTTTGAACAGGGTTACGTATCCGTTTTCTACACGGATTGTGTCGTTTTCATTGACTTTTTCAATGTTGTCATCCCAAAGTGTCACGTATACCACGCCTGTTTCGTCGCCGACCAGTGCGTCGCTTACTTTATGTGGGGATCCGTCTCTGCCCATTGGGATTTCGCGGATTTCTGTTTTGGATACTACTTTGGCCGTAACGTTAACCGCTTTTGATTGTGGGGTTAAGTCGCCGACTTTTGCTTCTACTGGTTGCTTTTTGTTTTCGAAAAAACCTTCAACCGCCAATTGGTTCAACATCCTAGTTTTTGATTCTTAAACAGAACTACATGTTCTCTGCACTTAAGTTTTTCGCTTTTGCTACTGTGATTTTTTTGGTGTGCATTTTGGGAGGTTTTTGGAGTGTTTTTTGGAGGTTTTTTTTGGTTTAATTTATAAGTTGCGACTTTGTGGGCGGTGCGGTTTGGTCGGTGTGTTTTGTGGGTTATTTGGTTTTGGGTTTGTTTTGGTTTTTTGTTTTGGGGCTGGGGTTTGTGGGGTTGCGTAATTTTTATTAGGGTAGAGCTTTGAAAGGTTTGTTTTATGCGTGTGCTCGTTGAGCTTGATGCTAAGGCGAATTGTGTTTATGATTTGATGTACCATTCATAAACTGTAGCGTGGTCACTACGACCACATAAGAAATTAAAAAAGGGTGTTTAGGATGTTTAGGCTGGTATTGTTTCGGCTTTTGGTTGTTTGGCTTGTTCTTCGTTTGTGATTTCTTTGTCTGCAATTTTTTGGCATTCTTGGGCTGCTAGTTCCAGGGCGAATTTTTGGAGTAGTTGGGATGCCTGATTGTCGGTGTTGAGTTTGTACATTTCAGCGCGTCCTACGATTCTTGTTTGTTTTATTAATCCTAATTGTTCGAGTTTTTCTATTTCTCTTAGGGTGTGTCTGAAGCTTACTCCGCTGTTTTTGGCTATATCGGCTTTGCTGTAGTCGTAATCTTGGAATAGGGTTAGGAAGTCTAGTATTTTCGCTGGGGCTATGCCGTTGTATAAGCGTTCTAGTGGCCCGCTTTCTAGGGCTTTTTCGTTTTTGTTTTTTGCCATTTAGTTTTCTCCTTCAATTCATATTTGCGGTTATCCTTAAGTTTATACTTAAGCATATCCGTAAATATTTATAAATGTTACGCTAATGGCAACTTAATGTGACATTCAGGTAACATTAACTATAAGTGTGACATATAGGTAATAATTGAAAGCGAGCAAAGGATGATAAGCGAGCTTGAAAAGAAAATCCTAAAGAAAATGCTTTACGAGCGTTATGTAGGTGGCAAGCATACCTCAGCCGATAATATTCCGAAGGGTTTTGCTAGGCATGAACGAGGCGACTTTAAAAAAGCCTTAAAAAATCTTATTCGTGAAGGCTATGTATTGCCAAAAATAACTAGTTATGGCTTAGAGGTTTCTCTCAATCCAAGACAGATAGCTGAAATAAGTAAGCTTGTCGATGAATCTTAACTTTCAATTCCCGTTCTTTGGATTTTTCATGCATCATCAAGCATGAATTTCTGGAAACTTTAGAATCATTTAGAATTGCCAAGTTATTTAGCGCATTTGGTCCCGCTTCAGGTTACTTTGAGGTTAGCGTGGTTGCGTAATTTTTATTAGGGTGCTCAAAGCAAAGGGAATATTTAACGCAGTTACCCATAAAATGGCACACTGCATTAAACATTCAGCAATTATTACTTGGCACAAACTCCGATTTTCGTAAGGGCAAGCGCAGTTCATTAAATGCTTTTGTTTGCTTTCCAGCTTTCTCAAAATTCCAGAACCAAAGAAGAGCTGCTTGCTAGCCTAAAAATCGCCATGGAACAAAGCCGCCTCGCCATCCCGTATCATCGCCAACTATGCCAACAACTAAACGAGCAACAATACTCCTACGCCAAAAACGGACACCTGTTATTCAGCCATCCCCTAAACAGCCACGACGACATGACATGGGCACTAGCTTTAGCAGTAGCTCACTGCATGCAAATGCCTTCTCAAGGGGTAGGCGCTGCCATGCTTCCACCTTCAGAAAAGCTTCCTCCTTTAGAAAAGTTCAAGCCGCTATCTTCTTCTCCCTTCTATAGACTTATCGAGAGAACTCTTTAGGAGTGGAATAGTTTAGGCAACGGTTACTTCTTTTTTTGCTAAGCTCTCAACCATCAGCGGAACTATCTTGCTGGCTTTAAGGATCTAAGAAAAGGGGCTCGCCTTCGTCGTCTACATGTAGTATAATGTCGCCTACCTCTTCAGCATGTGAAAGCTTGCCTTTCCCTTTGACAACGATGGTAAGTACGTCGGAGTCATCATCGTATTTTATTTTATAGGTCATAGCGTTCTCGCCTTACAGGATAAAAGGTTATGATGTTTTAAATTTGTAGTTTAATTATTGAAACGTTGTTTGGCTTTATGATTTTTTTCACAGCTAACACAATGGCAATAGATGTTAGGAGGACAACTATGGATAGTGTTGCAATCAACGGGAATTCTGGAATCTTAGGTGTTGGGGTGGGCGACGATGACGAGGATGTCGGAGATGCAGATGGTGAAGACGAACTCGAGGTGGCATCAACCGTGCCGCTTATGTCGGTGTGAGCTATGGGTTCTGATTCAGTGAGCGAGTAGCTAGGAAGTGTGCTTTTGAGTGTTAAAGATGATTGTCCTGCACTTGTCACCGAGAACTTCAAAGTTGCTATAAGTCCGCTTCCGCTGAAGGCGGTTGCTGGAGCCACTGAGACCGCAGCAATGTGGAATTCGCCTATTGCTTGAGTGGCCGTGTCCAAAACCACCGATATTGGAGCATTCAGTATTCCATTGGAGGCTCCTAAGAAGGTCTGATTTGAACCGGGCTGAAGACTCAGCAAAGCCGGATTCCAATTCAGCGTTAAGTCAATTCCATATAGATTCTGCACGTTGTTTAATTCGATGTTTATTGTTATGGTTTGTCCGACGACAGGTGTACTAGTTTGTGGTGTAACGGTTACAGTTGTCGTTGTTTGAGCCTTGACCATTTGAATAGGAAAAACGACTAATAATGAAGCAACAAATAATAGTACAATTATGCTTGTTTTCTTTCGGTTAAAGTGCATTTATTTTTCGCCTTTTGCTTGTTCATTAAGGTTCACTATTTTATCCCTTCCCTTTTTATACCTTCGCACAACCCCCTTTGCCTCCAGAGCAGTCAGTAACTGACTTGTTTTGGCTTTAGAGAACCTGCACTGCTCCGTAATAGCAGACTGGTATGCGCTGCCACCATTTGAGCGAAGCACCTTGATAACTTTTTCTTCCTCAGTCTCCAACAAAGTCACAGTTGACGACACAGTTAATTCTTTACTGTTTTGTTTACGACGTCGATTGGCAAGAAAGAACCAGCTTGCAATTGCCGCGGCGACAGCGACTGCTGAAACGGAGCCTATTAGCAGATATGGTTGTTGTCCAGAATTAGCGGAAGTCTGATTTTGAGCTACAAGGATGATGCTTGGCTGTTCAGCTACGAAAAATTGAGTTCCCAACCACTGAAGCGTCTGAGTGGAATCATCTCTTTCATCAGGCGTTGGGGTAACAGATTTCAACGTGCAGTTTGAAGGATAATTGATTTGCAACGCGCCGTCACCGTACAGCTGATTAAAGAAACCCGAGACACTGAAAACATCTCCTACTGTCAGTTGCCCGTTCTCTGTTTTGCTGAAGTTCAACCATGTGAATATGTACTCGGTGGTTTTCGAGTCGCTTGATGTGACAGTTGTGCTTGTTTGGAACGTATCATTGTCCGCGTCCATTGGTCTTTGAGTTTGATTTGCTGCTGCAGTAACAAGAGTGGTCACTTTTTGCTGGAAGTCTGCCCACGTGTCGACTGTCCCGTTTAAGCCTGATACTTGAATTATTGTCCAAACAGCTGAGCCGTCACTGTTGAGTTGGATTTTGTATTGAGTGTAAGTTTGGGCTTGTACTCCTCCTAAAGGCACTATTGTTAAGAGGCATGCTATAGTGATGAAGAGAATAATGGGTATGCGCGGCTTCATTTGAACCTGTATAGGCATTGTTATGGTTAATTATTTAAGGATTATAGATTACAGATTATTACTTTGCTTCTTATGCTGAGGAGTAATCTTTTGCTGCTCCATCAATCTAATATAATGATTCTGAAACATTTTTTCTTTTAGGGTCTTACGCATTCAGCTTTAGGTCTATACGGGCGCTTAGTTGTTCTCCTGCGTTTATGATACTCACATTCGTTGATTCGAGTAAGTATCCATCCATTGTCTTGGTATACGCATCCGCAGGGCAACTTTACGGTTTTTTGTTCCTCAGTTTTCTCAATGCTTTTTTTAACTTTCGACATTGTTTTATTCATTCTTGCTTAATGGACTAATTGTGTGATTAGCTTGACTTATCTATCTTTTCTTCAGGTTTAAATTCTTAACTTTTTCCGTAAGAGATTTAACAGTCAAAACGGATGGTTCTTTTCACATTGACAACTTCAGAATTCCCCCTTAAGCAAAAAAGAAAATCACTTTTTTCAAGGCAAATTGTTAGGATTCTTCTTGAAGTCGTTTTCATGGTTGCTATTTTGGCAGCGTTATTCTGGTATGTTGGAGCAGGGTCTATTTACGATGCGCTTCTTCACATAAAAGTGCAGTATTTACTGCTTGCTTTCCTCATGTACTTTGGAATAAACCTCCTGTTCACTGTGCGGCTAAGAAGAGTCCTGAACAAAAACAGTGTAAAAACAACATTTGGCAAAACGTTACTTGCCCAGTATGCCGGCATGTTAACGAGTGATGTTACTCCTGGACGCTCAGGCTATATTCTAACACCAGTTTATTTAAGAGACCAAAATGTTCCGGCATCAAAAGGTCTCTCAAGCGTTCTTGGGATTCAAACGTTTGAGTTTATGATTAAAGTGATTGGCGGAATAGGCGCAATAATTTACCTCATTAAATACGTTCCAGCAAGCGTCTGGAACCAATTATTTCCCCATCAAATTATGGGATTAAACGTGGGTTTACTAATCGCAGTTTTGGGCGTGGCGTTAATGATGACCGGTGCACTGGTTCTGGCCGCTTTTACCTGGTCCCAAAGAGCCATTTCAATATTTGACCGAATTGCAAATTCCAGATTCCTGAAAAGATTTACAGGCGGACTAATGGGTAAACTTGAAGATTACAAGGCAAGCTCCAGAAGCACCAGTCGGGCAATCCCGGAAATAATTGTTTTAACTGTTGCATGCTGGATTATCAAAGGTTGTGAATGGTACTTTTTAGGCTATGCACTGGGAATCACGCAGATACCTTGGATAGCATACTTCCTAATTCACCCGTTAGTGACAGCTTTAGCGTTTGTTCCTATAACCCCAGCTGGAATTGGCGTTCAAGAATTTGGAATAATTGGCATATTCGGGCTAATACTTAACTCTCCTGCTAATCCAGCATTATTACCGACAATTGCAGCTTTCGCTTTACTTGCACGCGGATTACTGGTCTTCGAGGACCTCGCAGGTGTACCTCAGATTGTACGGTCAACCAGCTTAATTTTCGGCCATAAAAAGCCTGATGAACCACCAGGTTCTGGTTCTATTGGTCCACCCATAAATCCAGGATAGAAGGAAGCATTCACTAAGTTTAATTCTTCAATGTGTTATTATGAGAACAGAGCCATTATGGCTGTCGAGTTGTCAATTAGGCAGATGTCACCAAGCGATGCAAGCAGGCTTAAGGAAATAGTAGCTCTGTCTTTTTCAAGGTTAATGGGGTTCCTTGCCATCCATAGCTTATTTTCAGATGAGGGACAAGTGCTTGTAACTGAGGCGCAGGGGACAGTGGTTGGCTTTGCTAAGCTGGTCGAATTCCAAGTAGGCTCCAGCAAGTTCGGTTGCATCCTTTGGCTTGCCGTTCATCCTCAATTTCGTCGAAAAGGCGTTGCCAGCGCACTTGTGAATGCTGGAACTACACGCTTAAAGAACGATGGCGCAAGAGCGGTTTTCGTTTCTGTGCAAAGGAGAAATGTTGCTTCCCTAACGGTTTTTAGCCGGCAATGTTTCAGAAAAATGGGTTTTCTGGGGTTACAGAGGCTTTTCGGTTGGCGGGTCTTTAAGTTTTATAATGATATTTGGTTTGCCCCGGGGGAAATCGTGTTAATGTATGATTAGTTAAAGCAAACTTTTGCCAAGTTGTTGCGTGTGTTCAAAAAAAATTCTTGGCCAAACCATGAATTTTACATTGATTAGTTGTCAATATTTAAATCTTAGAGCCGTTATTTATTGAGAACTAGCTCGGGGTAGTATGGGAAAACGGATAGCTGCACGAGAGAGTATATACGATAATCAGGTTGATGGCGCTTATTTGGAGATAGACGACAAACTGCTAATCAATCATATTGGTTGTTTGCACAGTTTTATTGCAGATACCATTATATTTGTTCATAATACTTTTTTTGGCTATAACGAGTGCAAATTTAACTTTACTCTTGGGGCAGCTTTAATGTTCAAAGGCGAAAGCATTGATGGAGAGATACCGCATGATTGTTGAAGCAATCATCGCGTTTATATTAATATTCATATCCACACTTGCAATCTACGCTTTAGGCAAAAGGTCGGCGCCTAAAACCACCGTGAGCGAAAACGAACAAGCATCATACGCTTGTGGCGAAAAAGCGTCGTTCCCGGGGTTAAAAATCAATGTATCCCTGTACAAGTACCTCATTTACTTCATAATTTTCGACTCATCCGTACTTTTACTCGCTTTTGCTTCTATCGCAATAGCAGGCACAAACCCGCTTCTCTTAATCCTATATCTTGGCATTATCCTTGCCGCTGGCTTGGTTCTTTTAGAAGGAGGTAAAGACTAATGCCGAACACCGTAACATGGGCGCGAGTAAAATCACCCTGGGTTCTACACTTCAACTCAGGAGCCTGCAATGGTTGCGACATCGAAATAGTCGCCTTGTTAACGCCAAAGTATGATGTTGAACGCTTCGGTATAAAACTCGAGCCCTCACCAAGACACGCCGACGTACTACTAGTAACAGGCTGCGTCACGCAACAATGTGCAGAACGACTAAAACGAGTCTACGATCAAATGCCACAACCGAAATTCGTCGTAGCCATCGGCGCGTGCGCGTGCAGTGGCGGCGTTTTCGCAGGAGACTACAATGTGGTGGGCGGCGTAGACAAAATACTCCCAGTTGACGCTTACATACCTGGATGTCCACCGCGTCCGGAAGCAATCATAGATGGGGTAGTAAAGCTTTTAAACGCTATAAATCCGCCTAAGCAAAAGAAACAACCGAAACAAGAAAAGCAGCCCCAGCTTCCTGAGGAAGAAGCAAAACCAGTTGTCGCTCAGCCAGAAGTGATTGTGGCTTCGCAAGAGGTTAAACCAGTAATAGAGGAGGCAAAACCAGATGCTAAACAGTAACATAGATATTGTTAGCGCGATTGAATCCAAACTTAAAGATAAAGTCCAAATTCACCTAGGCCAACTTGGCACAGCCACCGTAGACACCAGCAATGGTTTACACAGAGACGTTCTAAAAGCCATGATGGAAGCAGACGAAAAAACTACCATCACCGCAATAACTGGTTTAGACCTTGGTGCAAACTTGGGCGTATTATATCACATACGTACATCAAACGCCTTCATAACCATACGCACCGAAGTGCCAAAAGACAACCCAAGAATCCCGACAATAACCCACCTTATTCCAGGCGCCGTCTTTGGTGAACTGGAAGTATCAGACCTTTTTGGTGTGATTTTCGAAGGCAATTTACTATCCGGGCACTTCGTTTTATCTGAATATTGGCCTGAAGGAGTTTACCCCTTAAGAAAAGATGTTAAAGCAAACGAAGTAAAACTTAACCCGCCGCCAGCGGAAATCACGCAACCGAAGGATAAGAATATCGTAAAAATCATTGTTGGTCCACAGCATCCTGCGTTGCTTGAGCCTGAAAAATTCGCGGTAACAGTTGAAGGAGAAACCGTAACGAAGGTTGAACCCAGAATCGGCTATGTTCACCGTGGCATAGAGAAAGCGTCTGAGTCTCGAACTTACGTGCAGGATGTTTACTTGGTTGAGCGAATCTGCGGTATCTGCAACGCTTGCCATGCTTATGGCTTTGTTAGTGCAGTAGAAAAGATATTAAAAACTGAAGTTCCGCCGAGAGCCAAATATCTGCGAGTAGTAGATTTAGAGCTTAACAGGTTACACAGCCACCTACTTACATTGGGGCATGCAGGATTAGAAATCGGCTACGAAACTCTATTTCAGTATTTCTGGAGAGACCGAGAACCAATCATGGATTTAATCGAGTTAATCAGCGGCAACCGCGTTTACGCCTCACTCATGACAGTTGGCGGCGTAAGACGAGACCTAAAAGACAGTGACATCCTCCAAATCAAGACTACCTTAGAGAACTTGAGGAAGAAGCTGCCATTCTACAGGCAACTGTACGAAAACGAAGCCTCAATAAAGGCTCGTATGCAGAACGTAGGCGTACTCAAAAGAGAAGATGCAATAAAATTAGGCGTTGTCGGTCCAGTAGCCCGAGGATCAGGCTATGACATCGACGTTCGCAAGGATGAGCCTTATGAAGCGTATGGCGAAATTCCCTTCAAAGAAATAGTTTACACTTCTGGCGATACCCTGGCAAGAATGAATGTTCGTATGGATGAAGTTGAAGAAAGCATCAACATAATCGAGTATACTGTCGACCATCTGCCAGCAGGACCCTTCCGAGTTGATGTACCCCGAAATGTGCCTGCAGGGGAAGCCCTTTCCCGCAATGAAGCTCCAAGGGGCGAGCTATTCTACTACGTTAAAAGTAATGGCACGGCTTACCCAGAACGCGTTAAAGTGCGTACTCCAACATTTGCTAACATTCCATCATTCCTGAAAACGGCAATAGGTGGGAACATCGCTGATGTTCCTCCGAACTTTGTCAGCTTAGACCCATGCTTCTCATGCACAGACAGATGATGCTGAATGATTGATTTCGACTTGATTCTCAGAATACTAATCTTCCCTGGCTTCACATTCATACTTTTGTTAACTTTATTCTGCGATTGGATGGAGCGAAAGATTGAAGCACGCTTACAAAACCGCGTTGGCCCCATGGTCGCAGGACCAGGTGGAATTCTTCAGCCATTAGCAGACTTCATCAAGCTGTTAACAAAAGAAGACATTGAACCCAGAGGTGTTAAAAAAACCGTTTTCAAGTTTGCGCCCCTTCTAGCCTTTACAGTTATGGTTTTCGCAATATGTTTCTTGCCTATTGACGGTGCAAGCGTGCTTTCCACAACTGGGTTTAACGGTGACTTAATTCTTATTTTGACATTCTCTACAATCGCTAGCTTTCTATTGTTCCTTTCAGGCTGGGCATCGTGCAATCCTTATGGCACTATTAGCTCAGCAAGAGTGTTAACTCAGTTCCTAGGTTATGATATACCGCTTTTCCTGCTTGCGTTAACACCGGCATTTATCGCTGGAAGCTTAAGCATATTCGCCATAGCCCATCAGGCAATTCCATACATACTTTTAGCGCCCTATGCTTTCGTGGTGTACTTAATAGTTATGCAGGCAGAGCTGGAAAAAGACCCCTTCGATGTTCCCGATGCCGAAAGCGAATTGGTCGGCGGAGTAACAACCGAATATACAGGCGCCAAATTAGCCTTTCTACACTTGACACGTGATGTGCAAATTGTTTTCGGAGCAGCCTTGGTGGTTGAACTGTTCCTAGGCGGACCCTACGGACCTGTAATCTTTGGGTTACCAGCGTTTTGGTATTCTTTGTGGTTTGTACTTAAGCTGTTGGCGGTTGTTATAGTTACTGAGTATATAACTACACTTTTTGCAAGGTTGCGAATAGACCAAGTATTGTCGGCTAATTGGAGAATACTCTTACCCGCAGCAATATTATCGCTAATGCTAACCGTAGCACTGGTAACATGGGTTTATCCGTTGGTGTAAAAAATGCCGAAGACAAAGAAATCACGTTTATCTCCAATGTGGAAAAGAACTGTTTCACATATCTTCACTAAACCAGCCACGACAAAGTATCCTTTCGTGAAACCTAAGCTTCCCGAGGATTTTCGAGGTAAGCCAGTTTATACTATTAAATCATGTAACATGATAGATCTCAGCGGTACAAAAGACGAGTTAGAATTTGATATTCAGTCACTTATCAATACGCATTGTACTGTATGCGCCCGAGATTGCCCAGCAAATGCGATTGAAATAGTGGAGGTGGACGGTAAAAAACGCCCGCAATTCGACTTTAACAAATGCATTTTTTGTAATCAATGTGTTGAAAGCTGCCCTAGAAATGCAATAAAAGGTTCAACTGAATACGAGTTAGCCACAACCGATAAATCGTCATTAATTATAAAGCCTCAACTAAAAGCTAAGGAAGATGCAAAACAATGATCCTTGAAATCCTCTCAATAGGCTTACTAGTTTCCGCTTGCCTTGCCCTGTTTCTTGACGACGTCGTATATTCTGTCGCTGCTCTATCGGGAACATTCCTTTTTACAGCATTACTTTACTATGTAAACGGCGCGATTTATGCAGCTATTTTCCAGTTCGTCGTCGGTGTAGGCACATTAGCCATCTTGTTCTTATCAGGAGAAATGTTAAGTGATAAATCTACAAAGAAAACATCACCCAAAAAGCTCTCAGCCTTGATTGGTGTAGGCGTAGTTTTATCGTTGCCTGCGATCTTTCTTTCAATTTCCAGTTCAAAAGGAGCATATTCCGCTGCTTCTTTTGGCGATGCCTTATGGAGCTTAAGCGGTGTAGACGTTATTTTGCAAGCTCTAGTTATCTTGACGGTCGCCTTGGGAATCGCTATCATTTTGTATGAGCGGAGGAACGGTGGGAAATAATGGACTTTTTTATACTGTCAATTGTAATGATGGGCATCGGCATCTACGGTTTGCTAACTAATCGTCAACTCTTGAAAGTCTTTATTTCAATAGAGCTAATCGCTACCGCCGCAACATTGAATTTTGTGATGCTTGCTTCTTCCATGAGTCAAGGGTTAGGACAAGCCTTTCTGATGCTGGCGTTTTCTACAGATACCGCCGTTAGCGGAGTAGTTCTAGCTTTGCTAGTTATTGTAACGAAAAAGTATGGAACAAGTAACATCAATGAAATACTGACAAAGCAAGAAGAAAAGGAAATTGAGGCTGAAGAATATGGCGACTGATGTTATTTCCGCATGGCTTGTCTGGATATTTCCGCTTGTTGCAAGCGTATTCGTTCCGTTAATCGCAAAAAAAGGCGACAAAATAAGAAACTACTTTGTCATAGCAGTTGCAGTAGTAACTGCAGCCTTGGCGTTTTCACTTGTACCAGGCATCTTTTTCGGCAATGGACAACCAACAGAATCGACAATTCCTTGGATTGCAGGCATCAGTGCTGGAGTATACATTGATCCGCTGTCGGTATTGTTCACGTGTCTCGTTGCCTTCTTCGGGTTAATTATCGCCGTCTACTCTTGGGGTTACATGAAAGGCGAAGAAGGATTAGCGCGGTACTACTTCCTAATTCTGCTTTTCATAGGCTCAATGATAGGCCTTGTAATCTCAGATAACATGCTTCAAATGTTCATTTTCTGGGAAATGGTAGGTCTCTGCTCTTACGCGTTAGTTGCTTTCTGGTATAAACGGCCAGAATCAGTTAATGCAGGCAATAAAGTTTTCATCATGACCCGCATCGGCGACATATCCCTGCTTGCAGCCATCGGTATACTTTACATGAGTTTTGGAACCTTCAGTTTCCATGGAATAATCAGTGACATGCAAGCAGCCGCAGCAGCGGGAACTTTGAACACTGGACTTATGATTACAGTTTTCTTCTTTGCTTTAGGCGGCGCAATCGCAAAGTCCGCTCAGCTCCCATTGTTCACTTGGCTCTACAGCGCAATGGAGGCACCAACTTCAGTCAGCGCCCTATTGCACGCTGCCACAATGGTTAAGGCAGGTATCTACCTTCTTGCAAGATTCATACTCATAGCTGCTGCAGTCGCTCCCTTAATGATCGCGCTTCAGCCGTACTGGTTGCCAACGGTCGCCTGGATAGGGACTTTAACGGCGGTTGTCGGCGCTACGTTGGCTTTAACCACGACTGACATCAAAGGTGTTCTTGCTTACTCAACTGTCAGTCAACTCGGTTTCATGATGGCTGCTTTAGGTGCGGCTCTTAACGGACCTGCATCTGTCGGCTGGTTTGCAAGTTTATTCCACATGGTAAGCCATGCTTTCTTCGAAGGCCTCGGATTCCTCCTTGCAGGAGGCATCATACATGCACTCGGCACCAGGGACATGCGGTTGATGGGTGGCTTAAGGAAAGCTATGCCCTATACCTTCGTTTTGATGGTGATTATGGTTATAACTACGAGCGGTCTGCCTCCTTTTGCTGCATTCTTCAGTAAAGGTTTAGTCATTTCCAGTGTAACTGGTGCAGGGTACTTGGCAGAGGCAATCCTGCTTTATGCCACAGCGGCAATTACGTTTGCTTACGTAATACGGATGTTAAGTCTAGTTTTCATGGGCAAAGAATCAGAGCACTTAGTCACACAGCATCCGCATGAAGCTCCAAAAGTTATGCTGATCCCAGCTGCGATCTTGGCAGGCTTATGCATTGTTTGGGGTTTTGCTATGCCTCTGGTACAGACCTTTATGCATGTAAACCTTGGACTCACAATCCTCGGCTCATTCACTGACATTGAAACACCCATTTTCCTTGCTCTGCTCGTGCCGACTGGATTAGTTGTGTACTGGAGTTACTACAAGAATTACATGGGTTTTAGAAATATTGGTGGCGGTTCAAATCCGATTGCTACAATGCTAAATCACGCTTACTTCTTTGACGACTTCTACCATGCCATAGTCAGAGTGACCGTGAAGTTTTCTGATGGACTTAAATATACTGATGATTTGGCGAATCTGGGATTAACCGCCTTTGCAGGTTGGTTTGTGCGCGTTTCCTCAAGGTTGAAAAAAGTGCCATCCACCACGGTTCAAAATTATGTTGCTGCAGGAATAGTTGGTTTCATACTAATCGTGGTGTTGATAATATTAACGGTGGGGCTGTGATGAAATGACGTTTGCGCTTCTAGCAATATTTGCAATTCCAACTCTTTGCATACCATTTGTTTACCTTACTGCGAAGAAATCGCCTAAAGCTGCAGCGATCTTTGTTGCTTTAATTGCTCTAGTTAACATAGCGTTACTTTTGACGACTGTTCCAACTGTTCTCAACAGCGCAAGCCATCGCTATGTTGAAACTTACACGTGGATCACGGTGATACACACGTCATTCACGCTTTTCACCGACGGCATCAGCGTTTCCATTGCCCTAGTTGCTCTCATTCTTATGCTCGTAGCATCTATTTTCTCAATAACTTACATGGCTGGAAAAAAGAACTTACCCGTTTACTATGCACTGCTATGCATGCTTTCCGTCGGTTTAGTGGGAGTTTTCATAACATCTAACCTTGTGCTGTTCTACTTCTGTTGGGAACTAATGCTTATCCCAGCATTCTTCATCATCGGCGAATGGGGCTACAAAGACTCATACAGACAAGCATTAAAATTCTTCATATACACGCACGCAGGAGCCGTCTTCGTACTCTTAGGCATCGGCGCAACCTACATAGCAACAGGAACCACCGACATGTTCCTAGCCCAACATGCCTTACTCACGGCTAGCCCAACTCTTGTCAAGTGGATCATCATAGCCTTAACCGCCGGGTTCGCCGTTAAAATGGCTGTTATACCCGTTCACATGTGGCTGCCCGATGCTCACTCTGAAGCGCCAGCACCGATGTCAGCGCTTTTAAGCGGTGTCATAATTAGCGCAGGAGCTTATGCGATTCTTCGTCTGTCACTGGGAATGGTTTTTCCAGCGGTTGGGATAACGTTTGGAACCGACTTCTTACATGCGTTAGCCATAGTTGGTGTGCTTTCGGCTTTCTTTGGGTCTTTCATTGCATTGGTTTCAACTGACATAAAACGGCTTATTGCATATTCAAGCATCGCCCATATGGGTTACATAATGTTTGGGCTTTCACTTTTCCCTGTAAACGCGACTGCAGGCGTAGTTGTACTTTTGGCTTCATCACTTGCAATAACGGGAACGGTGCTTCATATTATCAGCCACGCCTTAAGCAAAGGTCTCCTCTTCCTCGGTGCAGGAGGAATAATGCATCAAACAGAAAAACGAGATATCCGTAGAATGGGTGGATTAGCATCCAAGATGCCGTTCACAGCTGTTTCATCGACTATAGCAGCTTTAAGCATCGGTGGAACGCCACCGTTCGCATGCTTCATCAGTGAATTTCTAATATTCGTCGGGGCATTCCAAATAATACATGTTGATTCATTTTACATTGTACCCACTGCCCTTATGCTCATAGCAACGGTGATTTCGCTTGCTTACAGCCTGAGATTCACTTCAAAGGTTTTCCTCGGTCAACCAAAATCCGAAGAAGGCGAAGTAACCGAAGAGGGCAAAGAGGAAAAGACAACTTTTGAAGTTTCAAACTACATGAAGCTGTCTTTCGCTATCTTAGTAGTATTAATCATCCTCGTTGGGATTTACCCGACATTCTTCCTAAATCTAATTCAAACGGCGGGGATTGGTTGACTAAAGGTGAACTTTGATGATTGAAATAATAGATGTCCTATTACCGATATTCACTCTAGCTATCGCAGCATTGCTGACTATCCCAGTTTTCAGGCAAATAAGAAAAAGCAATTACAAGACCGCCTTGACCCTGTGCTGGTTTATTGCCGTGTTCGCAGTTGCGGGCGCAGCAGTAGCTAACTTGGCGCTAAACTATTACAGTACACCCTCACCTGGCATTGTTACCTTAGGGTTAAGCGGGACCACTTCATCAATTTTCTCAAGCGCCTTCCTGATAGACGCCATTTCCATTTACATGGCAATAATTATATTGGCACTCAGCGCCGTAGTCTTAATCTACACAGTATTCTCCGTCGACTCAAACAACAGACCATCAGAACGATACTTCGCCATAATGCTGATGACCACCGCGGGCGTACTTGGCGCTGTCCTCGCAGGCGACCTATTAACGCTCTTCATATTCTGGGAAGTCGCAACAGCAGGTGCAGCATTCTTGATGCTGTTTAGGAAAAACGTGTTCTCCATCAATGCCACACTAAAGTATCTCATCATGGTAATCATCGCTTCAGCATTGGTAATGTTCGGGATGTCCATAGTTTACGGTTTAACAGGAACCCTAAACTACCTGGCAGTTGGCCGCGATTTAGCAACTTTAAGTAGTAATCACCTGCTTATCGTAGCGTTCATATTCATAGCAACTGGCTACGCTATTGAATCGGCAATTGTGCCTTTTCATTTCTGGCTACCTGATGCATATACCGCAGCCCCCGCAGCGTCATCAGCTTTTCTCTCAGCCCTCGTTGACCAAGGCAGCTACTACATCCTCATAAGAGTACTCTTGTACATCCTACTTCCCTCAACGATAAACTGGACTATCATGTTAGCCGTCTTGGCAGCATTAACCATGATTGTCGGCAACTTATTTGCCCTAATACAGAATGACGTAAAACGTTTAATGGCGTACATCTGCGTCGCAGACGTCGGCTATAACCTTGTCGCAATATCAAGCGTAACCGCACTTGGCTTACTTGGCAACCTTTACTTCTTCTTAATCGGCGGCATAACAACAGCCCTCGCTTTCATGACAGTCGGCACCATAAACAGCCACGGATACAAAAGCATGGATGACTTCGCGGGTTTAGCAAAGAAAATGCCGCTCGCATGTTTAGCCCTGGTAATGGCTGGGCTGTCATTTGCAGGTGTTCCACCCTTCGGAGGGTTCATAGGTAAATACTTAGTCTTCACCGCCGCGATAGAAGCAAACCTGAGCTGGCTGGCAGTTATCGGTGTTTTGACAAGTGTCCTTCAAACCGCATACTTGTTCAGGTTAATCTATGTCATGTACGGAAAGAAGTCTAAACACGAAACAGCGATAAAAGAGTCAAAACGGATACTTATCCCCATCTTCATCTTGGCGGGGTCACTGATAATCTTAGGGGTGTTCCCAAGCATCGTGCTAAACCTAATCCACCCCGTCGTACACCAACTCCAAACACTTATACCAAACCTACCAACAATATAAGAAAACTCGATTTAACCACAAGCAAACAAAGCTCCAGCCAAGATAGACGGGTAAGATCACTGTTGACCTTGATTAAACGCCTTTCTGAGCAATAATACGACCAGCCTTGATCGCATCCAGCAGAGCGTGATAATCGTGCTCTGTTTGTTCTGCGTAGGAAACGCTAAAGTTTGCAATTGCCTCGTCGAATGGTTTGCCATTATCCAAGTACCCTGAAATCGCAGCAACATCTCCTGAACGAGCATGTGCTAGTGCCAAACAATAGCTGCAGCGTGCGAGATAATCCTTAAGACCTTTTACATCCAATAGAGAAGCATCGATGGACCCTTTCATATCTCTTAGCTGGCGCCAATAATATTCATGCCCAGAAGAGGCAAAACCACGGCTCCTTCCCAAAAAGATATCACTTGCCGACTGCATTAACCGCTGTCCTATCACCACGCGGTCTGCATGATTGGCGAATTCTTGTTGGGGTAAGTAGGGTTCTAAGACAGAAGCATCAGCCTCCTTTTGCTGTAGCACAATTTCGTCATCAATTGAGTTGGCTTCCAGCAAAGCTACGAAGCATCTGGTACCCACACTTCCCACGCCGACAACTCTTAAAGCGGCATCAACCATGTGGTAACGACTAAGCAGCGCGCGACGATCTATTTCGACACTGCTGACATACTCAAGCCAAGCTTTTTCCAGATCATTTCTTACCACTTGGATATCGTTTGCCACAGCATTACTCTCAGGGACGTCGGTTAAACGAACCAGCAACGGTGGATTATTAACAAATCGGCGTTGACCATCTACAATTTCAGTGAATCTCTCAAGTGATTGTTCCTCTGTTCTACCACGGGCCTTCTTGATGGCTTTTTTCAAAATTTTCAACTCTTTTTTAGAATTACAAAATGCTTTCAAAAGCTTCTCAGCGTCAACATAGTAATACCACAAATCTAAAGTCTCCATGCCGGCAAATGTTGTTATTGCTTTCCGATATTTTTTAGCAACATGCTTTGCCAGTTCACGATTATCTTCAGGCTTAAACCCGTTAACCCGTCCCGCAACAACCGCACTAACCGCTAAGCGTTTGAGATCCCACTCCCAAGGACCAGGGTAACATTCATCAAAATCAATTATGCCAAAGATTAGCTTGCGTTCAGGCGACGCAAAGATGCCGAAGTTAGACAAGTGCGCATCGCCGCTCAACATTGTTTTGATGCCTGTGATTGGAGTATTTGTGAAGTCAGCTACCATTACAGCTGCTGAACCCCTAAGATAAGCAAAAGCAGAAGCTGCCATACGCCCATATTTAATAGGCAGCAAAAAAGATAATCGCCCTTTGTCATGCTCTTGAATTAGGCTTAATGGGTCTTGAATATTGCTTGGACGTTTCCACTCACTGTGGCTCTTCCATGGAATCTGGAAACTTAGTTCTTTCCCTTTTTGCCAACGCTCCTGAAAGCTAAGACCTCTATTTGGCTGAATAGGTTCGGTAATTCTTCAGGCCTCCTTTTTCAGTCGCAATCATCATTTCATGTGGCAACCTTTTTAGAAATAAATGTATCTGATTTCATGTAGATTTAATATGTTTAAATTTATGATAGGCCGAAATGCCTTTTCCAGCATTGACGGAAAAAATTAGTTATTTATAAGTGATGGGAAATTCAGTATAAAATACTGAAATTGGTGGAGTGAATTATGGGAGAAATTACAGATGAGTATATACGGAGTATGCTTAGTAAGACAAAACATTATTGTGTGGTAATACTTTCGCGTGGACCGAATTATGATAAAGTTGGTAAAGAAAAAAATCATTTGGGAGCATGGGCGTAGGAACTTTGCTCTTCGCATAGATGTAGTGCTGCCTATCGTTTGCCCCTTCACTGATGAAGGCAAGGTTTCGTGTGCGTGCGGTATGGGAATTTTCAATGCTTCAATTGATAAGGTGATAACCACGCACTTAGATATGTTCTATTAACATCTGTTCAGTTAATATTAATTAGCCATCAAAATATTTCAGATGATTCAAACAAAAATCTTTTATACTAAACGAGGCTAACCAACTAGCGATCAGTTTGCACGAAAAAATTGCGTGCCAAAAAAGAAACGTGAAGGTATAAGCATGGCAGCAAAAATTTGGAAGCTCTTAAGCTTAGTTTTCATTGCGATTTTTGCAGCCTCAGCAGTCAACACGGTTCACGCAGCTGCTACGCAACTTGCAACTCCCCCCTCAATATCCGTCGGAAACTGGGCTCGGTATGTGGCTTATGATTCTGGCAAGGGTGAGATCTTTGAGAGTTCAGGGGGTTCGGGTGGTACCAGCGTGGTCAATGTTATCTCCGACAGCACAAACAGCGTTGTTGCAACCATAACGACGATACCCGGCCCCGGGGCTTTGGCTTATGATTCTGGCAAAGGCGAGGTCTTCGTGATGAGCCAGAATGGCGGTCCAGTCTCGGTTATTTCGGACAGCACAAACACAGTTGTAACAAGCATAACTGTAGTAGGTGGAACAGAAGGTATAGTCTATGATTCTGGCAAGGGAGAAATCTTCGCAGCCAATAGTGACAACACGGTTTCAGTAATATCCGACAGCACAAACGCCGTCGTTGCAACAGTAAACGTTGGAAGCAACCCTACTTGTTTGGCTTATGATTCTGGCAAAGGCGAAATATTCGTTTCCAACGAAGCAGCAGGCTCTGTTTCGGTCATATCAGACTCTAACAACCAGGTGGTAGCAACCATTACCACTGGTAGCGCTCCTTTTGGTTTGGCTTTCGACTCCGGCAAAGGAGAAGTATTCGTGGCAGACTACCCTGCAAGCGCTTTCTCTGTGATATCAGACAAAACCAACACTGTGCTCACCGAAGTGGCAATTGAAAACTACGGTGCTCCCAGCAGCAATATGTACGAGATGTGCTATGACTCGGGTACAGGCCATGTCTTTGTAAATAGTGACTATTCTGCTGTAGACATCATATCGGATAAGAACAATGCGGTGACTGGATACATTGAGGTGACAAACCCATCAGGATATGCCACTTTACAAGGTGAGATGGCTTACGATTCTGGAAAAGGAGAGATGTTTATAGGCGGAGCTTCCAGCGACGTAGTCTACTATCTTTCAGATTCTTCAAGCCCCTCCACAAGCTCAACTTCCTCCCCATCAGCAACTTCTGCATCTGCTTCACCAACGCCAACAATACCGGAGTTTGGCGGCGGTGCTCTCATCCTAGTAGCCTCAGCGATGGTAGTTGTTTCCGTGTGTGCGGTCGCATTGATAGTAAGAAAAAGGCGACAAAGTCGACAGTAGCAAGAAAAAAGACTGACAAGAAGTTTCCCTTATTTTTTCTTTTTTTAGATAATCGCTGACGGCAAATCGCTGAGAGTTTGCGGAAAACAGGTTCTATAAGTTTTTCGGAGGTTTGATCTTTTGTTAGTTTTTAGGCAAGCGCGCGCGTTGGGTCTGGGCAATCGAGCTCAGGTCGTTTCTTGAAAGTGAAATGGAGATTCAAAAGGCTAGTGGATTTAGGGACAAGGCAGCGCGTTAACATAGCCAACGCCGACATAAGGCGGAGGGCACCAACTCGTTGCTAAATCGGTTTCTAGCACGTGCCCAACTCAAAAATAAACTTTCGGGATAAGCCAGCGCGCTAAAAGATTAAACGTTTTTCGATTCCAAAAACTTCGCGCGCAAAGGTAACTCCATCAGTATTCTATCGGTGTATGTGCCGTCGAGGAATTTGATGTCGTGGGATAGTTTGCCGCATTCTTTGTATCCGCATTTCTTGTAGACATGAAACGCTCGCTTGTTTGTGGCGTAGACGGAAAGCTGAAGAATCTCAAATCCATGCTCTTTTGCGGCTTCGACAAGCGTCTTTGTCAGCTCTGTTCCCAAGCCCAAGTTGCGGTAGCCGTCATGGATGAAAATGCCGAATTCAGTGACGTGTGAGCGTTTGTCAGTGAAAGGGTGGATGCTTGCGCCCCCGACGACTTTGCCGTTTACCCTGGCTACTAAGTAAAGCATGCCTGCTTTGATGCTTCGCTGAAACCACTTTAGTTCTTCTTCCATGCCGATTATCTCGTTGTTCACTAAGAGGAATTTGCCTTCGCGGATGACACTGTTAAGCGCTTCCATAAGCTCTGGCAAGTCGCCTTCTTCTATCCAATCCAGCGTCGCCGTTCGTCCGTCCTTCAATTTAACTATCTTATAAACCATCTAACATCCCAGTGTTTCATGATTTGCTTGATTAGTGCGGTATAGGCGCCATTGATATTATAAAATTCATTTCATTTAAGAGTTTTATTTTCCCCTTCACTCGCTTAGTAGCATTTTCTTCTTAGAAAGTTAATTATTGGATTCAGGTCTTTTCAAAGTGCGCGCTTTTAGCGACATCTCCGCCATCAGCCATTCGTTTGCGCGGGTTGCATATGAGTCGATGTCGAAATAAGCCAGGCTGAAACCGCCAAGCAGACGGCGGCGGTTATGAATGTTGTATAGAATCCGAGATAAAATGAGGAGAATCCCGAAACTAGGGATCCAACCATCGTGGCGATTGCCACCAGTGCACTGTAGACCCCGAGGGAAGAACCCTGATTTGTTCGTCCAAGTGCGTTGAACACCATAATGTTCGATGCGGTGTAGTATATTGAATAAGCAAGTCCGGCGGCAAGAGGATAGAAAATTAGTACGGGCGCCAAGAACCATATTCCGGCTACGAGGTATACGGAAACACCCATTAGCCCATAGCACGCTGATCTTAGGATAAGGCTTGCGACCGTTGCCTTAACAGGCGATTTTTTCTCGGTGTAGGGTCCAGCAAACCTGAATGAAACTACCTGGACCACCATGCCGACTGTTGTGACTAAGAAAATCAGCAGGTTCGAAGCATGATGCGCTTGCATAGAGGGCACGATTGAAGTGTTGAAGATTCCCGTCCCCAGATAGAACGCGAAGATGGAGAGATAAAGAAGCGGCACGTGCCTGGTAAGTTCGTATTTTAACGCTCTGAACACCCTTTTGAAATCGTTTAACCTCGGAATCCTCAAGAAAAAGTACGGATTGGCTTGAAGCCGCTGAAAGAAGCTGGGCTTAGTCAAGGCTATTGTACGTCGCTCGAAAATAACATTCGGCTCATCTATCATTATAACAGAAAGACCAGCAGAAATCAACGACAGAATTGCCAAAGCCAGTACAATGTAAATTAACGGAAAAACCACAGACCAAGCCAAGCAGAGAACCAACCCCACAGTGTTGCCGATGCTCGCAACCATAGATAATCTTGCAAACGCACTAGCCCACTTTTGTTTGCGCTCCGTCTCCATGATGAGAAGATTCAAGGGCGTCGTCGAAGCGGCCGTTGCAAAGGCGAACAAGGCGTACAGCAAAGAGATAGAGTAAAAGGTTCTTGCAACGAAAAACAAGACAAAAACCCCAGCCGTCGCCACGTAACTCACAATGATAATCGGCTTCCTTTTGTGGGCTCGATCAGTAGCAAAACCCCAAAACATAGCAGCAGGAATGCTGACCGTATTATACAGTGTAATCGCGAGGCCGACTTCAATGACCGTTCCATGCATGTTCAAAATAAAGAGTTGAATAATAGTTGAAATAGGCCCCAAAGCAATGCTAATCGGCAGAACCGAATTTATCCAAGCTACGCGGTTTGCCTTCGCAGCGACAGCCGGATCATTCTCAACAGGAGAATCAGCCTCAGAGCTTCCGCTTGATCGTTCCTGCATCGTTAAACCCCCTTTTCGAGTTCAAAATGAACCTCTCTTCTCCGGCAGCGGTCAGTCCACTCAACCATTTTAACGCATATCATTACGCATGCTCTTAAAAAATTAACTGACCACCAAGAATGCAACGAGCATGGGTTTTCCTAAAATGGCGAAAGATAGTTAAGTCCGCTTCTTAGGTCGGGTCTCTTTTGAGGATGCGCGCTCATTTTTTTGGTGTTTTTTTCATTAGCGTGGCGTTTCTCTCCTGAGATCGAGGATTTTGTTGTTTATCATTTCCCAAAGGTCAATTTCTGGGATTGGTCTAAAGCCAGGACAGAATTGTTCCTTAGCGATCTCATAGATTGCTTGGTTAATTGGCATTGGAACACCCACATTGCGGGCTAATTCAAGCATGTATCCGCTTAATGATTCCAATTCTGTGGTTGATTTTCCGCTGAATAAGTCTTGTGTCATGCTCGTCGGTCCGACCCTGTTGACGATGAAGTCATGGAGAGGATTTGTGGGTGATTCCGGCATGTTAATTGCTATTTGGATCTCGTTCCAAGATGGCATGCTGCCCAACTCGTGCTCTTTAAAGCCTGCTGCCTGCAGCACCTGGATTCCTTCTCCCAGCAGTCTTGTTGTCATGTGAACAAGGATCTTTTCTGACTCGATTGATCGTTTTTGGAATCCCACTAGTGCCATTAATGCGTTTATGAGGTTAATCGCTAGTTTGCAGTGAGATGCATCCTGTAAACGGTTGGTGATTGTGCATTCTAACCCTGGTTCGAGGGTGTCTTTGACGCGTTGAAGTTCAGGTTGCAGATCGTTTGTTGGTGTTCCGATGATTAAGTGTCCTCGTTTTACGTATGCCACTTTCCCAGCGCCTTCTCGCCATGCATTGTAGCAGACGACGCCGTATATTGCTCTAGAGAAGTATTTTGGCAGTATCCGCTGGTTTTCTACGCCGTTCTGAAGGCTCACAACTATTGGCTGACGATTTCCAAGTTGCTGCCGAAGCATCTGTGCTACTCGGTCGAGATCATAGTTTTTCACAGTAATGATTATAATGTCTGGAAGCGGCATCTCGTCCAGTGATTCAATTACCTTAACAGGCATTGGAGCAGTTGTGGCTTCTTGACCCATTCTGTAAAGCAGCACGCCGTGTCTTCTCATCGCAGCAAGGCTTTCGCCTCGTGCTAGAAGCTTCAAGTTTTCATTGTGAGGAAAAATCCAGCCGGCTACGCTTAAACCGATTGCCCCTGCTCCGACGATTAGGACATTGGGCTTTTCTTTCAAGGAATCACACTCATCGATCGTTCTTGCCGTTCTTAACAATACCTTCCAGAGCGAGTGAGGTAATTATAATTTGCTAAAAGCAAATCGATAAATTAATGCACCAGATCGGAAAAACGCGTTCATGCTGAGCACGCAAATAGCCTTAAGACAAAAAACGGGAACTAAATACATAAATGCAATAAAACTGGTCAAAGAAAGTTTAGACGAGCCTGAAAGAAAAAAGATGGTGGAATAAGGAGCTTTTGCTGTGTTTATCAGTGTCTTTTCTTTGCTAAGCTTCTATAATTGTCTTTTTGCTTATGGCAACTTCAGTGGCTGCTTCTGGAAATTGTTCCTTAAGCCTGTTCTCTGCAGCTAGCTCTGCTTCAGCTAAGATTTTTTCTGCCTCTTCGTTTACTCTTCCAATATTCATTGGCGTTTCTGTGGATTGGTTAGTTGAGACCACTATGTCCGTTAGCAAACTTCCGATGTTTTCGAGTTCCTGACCTGCCTCTGGCAAAATAGTTGACATCCCGGAGCGAATATTGTTTAGCACACTTGCTGCTGGAGCTAACACTGTAACTAAATCGCCGATTTCTGAAACTGTGCTGAGACGCATAGACACGCTTTCCAAAGCAAGTGACTCCTGCATCAGCATTTTCTCAACTTTGCGTATTTCCCAGAGTTCGCTTGCAAGGATGTTTGCGCGTGCCTTATCCCTATCTGAGAGGGCTTTCACAACACATTGGAAAAGGGCAGCATCACGGTTCTCGAAACGTTTTACCGCGATGTCCAATTTTTTAGTTTGAACATCTAAGCGTTGAATAACTAGACTGATTTGATCTTTTACATTTTCGGAAGGCTTGACGATGCTTTTGATCTTCGATGAAAGAGACGGTTGCTCACTTTCTTTATCTTTCCATCTATCTAAGAATTTTTTAACCAAGATGGTGTTCTCTCCTAAGCGTACTCACTCGTAACTTGAGAAATAATATATAAAAAACTGTTCGAAACGATAAGTTAAAACTCGACCACACAAATACCGTATTTTTAATTTTCCTTCTAAACAATTAACTGATTGAAAGGCTTTGTTACATTGAATTTAACCAACACTCAAGGGAAACTCAAGAAATTTGTATTTAAGCTGTACGATAGGCACATCGCTGCTCACAGAAAAAACATTATTCTTCTCGACTGTTTTAGGCACTTTAATTTTTTAAAAAAGCGTTTTCCTTGAGGAAAGGAAGTTTACTTTTGGTATAAAGGTGAAGGAGTGCCCTTAATGTAATAGAAACTTCCTTTATTTTCTTATTTGCCCACTGCCTAAAACAACGTATTTTGTTGTTGTTAAATGCTGGGCGCTCATGGGTCCTCGTGCATGAAGTTTCTGGGTGCTGATGCCTATTTCTGCGCCTAACCCGAACTGGTTGCCGTCAGTAAATCGGGTGGATGCGTTCCAGTAGACAGCGGCTGAATCGACTTCCCCTATGAAACGCATGGCTTTGTCAAAGTCGGTTGTGAGGATGGCGTCTGAATGTTTGGTTCCGTACTTGTTAATGTGCGCTATGGCTTCATCTAGGTTTTTCACTACTTTTACGCCGATAATCAGGTCAGAGTATTCGGTGTACCAGTCCTGTTCAGTTGCAGGCTTCACGTCAGCAACTATCTTTCTGGTTTCTTCGTCGCCCCTAACTTCCACACCTTCCTTTCTAAGGGCAGCAATCACAACTGGCAAATAACGCTCTGCAATTTTGCTGTGGACCAAGAGTTTTTCTGCGGCGTTGCAGGTTCCTGGTCTTTGGCATTTAGCGTTTATGACTATAGGCGTTGCTTTTTCTAAGTCTGCGTCTTCTTCAACGTAAACGTGGCAGTTGCCGGTTCCTGTTTCAATAACTGGAATACGCGAAGTCTCAACCACAGTCTTGATTAAATCTGCGCCTCCGCGGGGAATAAGCACATCAATGTACTGTCGCATACGCATCAGTTCTTCCGCAACTTTGCGTTCAGGAGAATTCACCACCTGAACAGCGTCAACAGGCACATTTGTCCCCGCCAAAGCCTCCCGCAGCACATCGCCGATGACTACGTTCGAGTTTAAAGCGTCTGAGCCGCCTCTTAAGATAACTGCGTTTCCAGATTTAATGCAGATTCCTGCAGCATCAGAGGTTACGTCTGGACGTGACTCGTAAATTACTCCGACTACACCTAAAGGCACACGAACCTGGCTAATTATCAAGCCGTTCGGTCTTGTCCAGCTGCTTATGATTGTGCCGATTGGATCAGCTAAAGCCGAGACTTCCCTTAAGCCCTTTGCCATGGTTTGAATTTTACGCTGGTCGAGCGCTAAACGGTCAAGCAACGCGGCTTTAAGTCCTTTAGCTTTAGCCGCTTCCACATCCGCTTTGTTTGCAGCCAGAATCTTATCAGCATTTGCCTCGAGAGCGTTTGCCATCCTGCAAAGTGCGGTGTTCTTTGCGTCTGCTGAAAGCTTCGCCATTTTAACTGAGGCAATCTTTGCTTTCTTGCATATTTCAGTTATCATTTTATTTTTCTTCCTCAATTAGATGTATATTTCTATGTTCAATGACTTCTTTAGGCTTATCGGAACCAAGCGTCTTTTGCACATCTATTATTTGTAATCCTTTAATCAGGTTCAACTCGCCACTAGTATAATTCGGGTTACCCTTAGCAAACTCAACCTTGTCTTCGTCAACAATACTTACCACGTCGCCAACGTTAAAGTGCCCCACAACCCGTATTATGCCAACAGGTAACAAGCTTGAACCTTCCAGTATAGCTTTCTTGGCGCCCTCGTTCACGTGGATTTGGCCTTTAACTGCGGCTCCATACGCAATCCAGCGTTCTATCGCAGGCATTGGATTCTGAGGCTTAAAGAAGGTGCCAACATCTTTTCCTGCAAGAATGTCAATTAACACGTTTTCTCTTCTGCTGTTTGCAATTACTACTGGAATTCCGCATGAAGTGGCAATTTCAGCAGCTTTAATTTTGCTTTGGATTCCGCCTTTGCCCAATTTGCTTTTTCCGTTAAGCGAACCCTTCAATTCGGGAGTTATGGCGTCTACGGTTTTTATTAATTGCGCATCTGGTTCTTGAGGGTCAACGGTGTATAAGCCGTCAACATCTGACAGTATTATAATCATGTCTGCGCCAATTGCGCTTGCCACAAGAACTGAGAGGATGTCGTTGTCGCTGAAGTTTACTTTGTAGCCTTCGGTTCGCCTAAGCTCATCCACCGATGTTACATCGTTCTCGTTAATTATTGGGGTAACACCTGTTTTCAGCAGCATCCTTAACACGTTACAGGTATGCACGTAAGATGCACGATTGGAAAGGTCCTCCGCGGTAAGCAGAATCTGCGCAACCTTTTGTCCATGCACCTTGAAGAGTTCACGGTATTTCGCCATGAGCACACTCTGACCTGTTGCAGCTGCAGCCTGTTGAAACACCACATCATTAGGTTTCGGCGGTATACCAAGTTCTGCTATTCCTGCAGCTACCGCTCCTGAAGTTACAAGAACCACTTTGTCTCCTTGTTCGGTTGCGGCTGCTATTTGACTTGTTAATTTTTGCATTTCTTCCTCGTCAAGGTTCCCTACGCTGGTTGTTATGCCGCTTGTACCAACCTTAACAACTATCAATCTTGAAGGCATCACTTAATCACTTTAAAGCACAGACTTATTCAGTTATGTTCCAAACTTCCTTAAAAATGCAACCACGTTGCAAAAGACAAAATAGAATTTAAGCACATATTAATTACGCGTTTATACAAAACATTGCTCTAAATTTTAGGAAAAATATATAAGCAATAGAGGCATGGATTTTTCACCATGTTCATACCCTTACAAGCTTTAGCCACAATAACGGTCATTAACTCCCCAATGGTATTTTGGCTCGCACCAATATCCGGCGTAATCGCAGTAATCGCTTCACTTTTACTCATGCGAAAAATAGGTAAAATGAGCCCAGGCGCACCAAAAGCAGTAGAAGTAGCCAACGCAATCCGCGAAGGCGCTTACGCCTTCCTCAAAAGGCAATACCGCACAATAGCCATAATCACCGTTATCGTGTTCGTCCTGTTGGCGATTGCCCCCGGCTTTGGGTTAGGCACTGCCGCAGCGTTCTTAGTGGGCGCCGTTGCTTCGTTAGCTGCAGGATACATAGCCATGGACAATGCCACCAAAGCAAACGTGCGTACCGTGGCAGCCGCGAAGCAAAGCGGGGCGGAAAAAGCCCTCAAAACCGCTTTTTATGGCGGCGCAACGATGGGTATGGCGGTTGTCGGTTTATCTCTTTTGGGTGTAAGCTTTCTATTCTTGATTTACGGTGGCTATCACGCTATGTTTGGCTCGTTGAGTGTCGCTCAATCAGCAACCTTAGGCAGACAAGCTGCAAGCGGAATCGTAGGCATGGGTTTTGGGGCCTCATTGATTGCGTTGTTTGCCCAGCTTGGAGGAGGAATTTACACTAAAGCCGCCGACGTCGGGGCAGATCTTGTAGGCAAAGTTGAAGCTGGTATACCTGAAGATGACCCTCGCAACCCCGCAGTTATAGCCGATAACGTCGGAGACAACGTGGGTGACTCGGCAGGGAGAGGCGCAGACCTGTTCGAATCTGCAACTGGAGAGAACATCGGCGGAATGATTATCGGCGGCTTAATTAGCATAGCAACTGGAAATCTCATATTCCTGTTTTTCCCGCTTATTGCACGTTCTCTCGGTATCTTTGCCACATTAATCGGTATGCCTTTCGTGAAGCTCAACGAAGCAGAAGCTAAGCACCCGATGAAAGCTCTGAGAAAAGGTCTCATGGTCACAACCATTGTTGCAGGCGCTTTGTTCTTCGTTGCCACAATCTTCCTGTTAGGTAATATCTACCTGTTCTTCTGCCTGCTCGCAGGTTTAGCGGCTAGCGTAGCTATCGACTACATTACAGATTACTACACTGGAAAAGACCGAGGCCCCGTAATGAGGATAGCTAAAGCCAGCGAAACAGGCGCCGCAACCAACATCATCACAGGCTTCGCAGTAGGACTCGAAACAACAGCGTTGCCCATAATCTCACTAGTAACAGCGCTCATAGTGTCCTATTTCTTTGGGCTTCAATTTGCATACAGCTGGAATGCCAGTCATGTCGCACAAATTTCGCCTTTTATAGGCGGAATTTACGGAACTACTCTAGCCACAATGGGTATGCTTGCAGTAATGGGCATGGTGCTAGCACTTGACGGCTTCGGACCAATCGCTGACAACGCAGCAGGCATAGCCGAAATGTCGGGCGAAGGCGGCGCTGAAGAAACTATGGAAGCCTTAGATGCGGTCGGGAATACCACAAAAGCATTAACAAAAGGCTTCGCATTAGGTTCAGCTTTACTTGCAGCTCAACTGCTATTCCAAACATACGCTTCAGAGGTCTCTTCCCACTTCAACATCACCTTTACAGTGAACATCGCTGACCCTGTCATATTGGTCGCTGGCTTCATAGGTGCTATGATACCGTTCTTCTTCTCATCGCAGGCAATCAGCGCTGTAGGAAAAGCAGCCGGCGAAATGGTTGAGGAAGTTAGACGTCAATTCAGAGAAATCCCCGGCATCATGGAAGGAACTGGCAAACCCGAGTACGGCAAAGCCGTAGACATCAGCACAAAGTCCGCTCTGAAAGGCATGGTAACTCCAGCACTGATCGTCTTAGTTGTCCCGATAATCATTGGTGTTCTCTTGGGACCTGAAGCTGTAGGCGCCCTCGTAATCGGCGCAACTCTAACGGCAGTTCCGCTGGCTTTATTCTTTAACACCGGCGGAGGCGCATGGGATAACGCAAAGAAATACATCGAAGCAGGGCACTTCGGCGGTAAAGGTTCCCCCGCTCACGCAGCTGGCGTTGTAGGCGATACAGTCGGTGACCCATTGAAAGACACCGCTGGACCAAGCCTGCACGTAGTCATAAAACTTCTCAGCACGCTGTCAATCGTCTTCATACCGCTGTTCATAGACGTGCTATCGCACTACCTGCCCCTCCTCATATAGTACGACAAACCCGGGAAGCTTTTTCTTCCCATAACTCTTTTCATATTTAACAGTGCAGATGATGCTTTAAAGTAAAAGACTTAAATTTTGTCTGCAATTATTTGCTTACTTTGCAAACGTCTTTTTGCTTTTGCGTTAACTATGTTTTTATTTCTTGGTGTTGCAGTTAGTTAAAGAGACGTGTGGACCGTGAAGATTATCGAGAAGAATCTGCAGCAAGGTTTTGTTAAAGTGGTTCCTGACTCGCCAGATGACCTTTGGCATCTATACAACATCATCTATAAGGGCGATGAGGTTTACGCTTACAGTTCACGAGCCATAAAAAGCGACACTGAAACGTCGCGTCCTAAAAGTGCTGAGCGTGTTTCAGCTTTCATGGGCGTAAAAGTTGAGTCGGTTAGCTGGGATAAGTTTCTGGGTAAACTGCGGGTTCACGGGTTGATTTGTCATGCACCTGATATTTTTCCTACTGGTGCTCATCACACGCTTAGCATCGCACTGAATCAACCGTTAACTATTGTGAAGAAAGAATGGCCCAAACACATAGTGGACAGGCTTATGAGGGCAAGCGAAACTGAGAAGCCCATGCTGATAATCTCCATCGACGACGAAGGCTTCGCCATTGCAGAAACCAAACAATACGGCGTAGAAATCAAAGTTGAAGAACGCATGAAACTGCCTGGGAAGCTCGAAGCAGACAAACGTGTCGAAGCTACAAAAGCGTATTTTCGTCGTGCACTAAACAGCCTAAACCAACTTTGGAGTCAAAATCACAGTCCAATCGTTGTTATCGGCGCAGGTTTTGTTAAGAACGATTTTGCAAGATACCTCTCTGAAGAAGCGCAGGAAATGTTCAAGTCAGTTGCGGATGTGAAGAGCGTTAACAATGGCGGTACAGCAGGAATCTACGAGGCTTTGCGTTCCAGCGTTTTGTTGCGGGCGGCAAATCAACTGCGCGTCGTCGAAGAAGCAGAAACTATTGAAGAAGTTATGAAACGGTTAGGCAAAGGTGAAGGAACAGTTACGTACGGGTTAGATGCAGTGGAAAACGCCGCTCAAATGGGCGCTATTGAAAAGCTGATTCTTGCCGACGTAACGCTTCGCGATGCAGACGAGCAACAAAGGTTGAAGCTTGAGGAACTTATGCGGGAAGCAGAAAAGCGCGGTGCCAACGTAACTGTAATCAGCACAGAGCATGAAGCTGGTGCAAAACTGTTAGCTTTAGGTGGAATCGCCGCTTTGCTCCGGTTTCCAATCTACAGGGATACAACAACAAAATAAATCTTAAACCTAAGTTTTGGATCTAAAACTTATCGAGCATTTTCAGAATATTAGCGGTTGGGTGCTCTTTATATAGATGCTTTATATACCCCCTGCGTTATTTAAATACTCGAGCGCGTGGAATTGACATGAGTAAAAGAAAACCAATCATAAAGATACAAAACATTGTAGCCTCCGTATCTCTTAACCAGAAAATCGACTTACAAAAAATCGTAGAAAAATTTCCCCAAACTGAGTATAACCCAAGCGTGTTTCCAGGTTTAGTTTTCAGACTTAAAAAACCGAAAACAGCCACTTTAATTTTTGGCACTGGCAAAATGGTTTGCACAGGCGCTAAATCAGAAAAAGAATCCCGAAGTGCCGTGGAAAAAGTCGTTAAAGAACTGCGAGGCGAAGGAATCCAAATCACAGAAAAACCCATCGTAAACATTCAAAACATCGTTGCTTCAGCTGAACTTGGCGGCGAAATCGACCTTGAAAGCCTCGTTTACAAACTCAGTAAAGTCATGTATGAACCTGAACAGTTTCCAGGTGCAGTTTACCGTATGGATGAACCTAAAGTAGTATTCCTAATATTCTCAGCTGGAAAACTCGTTTGTGTAGGAGCCAAAAAAGAAGAGCAAGTTTACGAAGCCGTCGACAAAATCCAGTTGCTGCTCGAAGAAAAAGAACTCATCTACTACCCCTCTCCCACTTAAACCTATTTTTTCATTCTTCTACGAACCGCAGGATTCAAGTCCGAGAGTTTTTTAAGCGCCAATTCAAAGGTTTCGTCTGGAGCCAATTCCTTTTTAACGAAAACCCCTGTTCTGCCCACTGTATCGCGCTTCAGAAGCGTATGAACCCTGTCCATCACCGTTTCAGCGGATATGCCTAAAATTTTAACGGCAAACTCTTCTCTGCCAATGATGCTGCTCTCTACATGACCCTTATCCGTTGGCTCAATAAGCATAAGCCGTTTGTCCACGCCTGCAACCCGAACGCCTGCTTTAAGCTGGTTAAGGTTGGTTTCTCCACCGAACCTGTAAAATTCCCTCTCTACCCTGCGCATCTGCATCAGCGGAAAAGAAACAGTGATTTGCGCGTTAACTTCAATGTGTGCTTTCATAGCGTAATTCGGGGTGGCTTGAACGATTAAACGGGAGTTTATCGGTACTGTGGCTTTTTCCAAGGCGGTTTCTACAAGAAAACTGTTCTGTACCTCAGGAATGAAAACGTCAACGTCACTGCCTTTCTTTACGTCGCCTCTGGCTATGCTTCCATGCACAATGGACGCCAAATGAAACGCTTCCAAAGCAGCCATGACTTCTTCTGCTTTGCTTCTGAGCTCATTTAGCAGTTGCCAGCGGGCGCTATTGTATGTTACTTCCTTGTAATCTGCATGCTTTGTTGGCTTCACAGCCATTTTAACCAACCATTTAAGGATTTAATGCGGCATTGTTTATTTAGTTTAACAATCAATCAAATGTCAACGTGAAAGCCCAATGACCACGGCTGTCTGTAGCGCCTGCAAAACCAGAGAAGCCTTCTTTCACAGGCAGTATTCAGGTGAAACGCTGTGCAAAAAATGCTTCACCCAATCCATCGAGGCAAAGGTAAGAGCAACCATCACACGTTACCACATGCTCAACTTCGATGACCATTTGGCAGTGGCAGTTTCAGGCGGTAAAGACAGCTTAAGCCTGCTGCATATTTTGGCGAAGATTAAGCGTTTTCGCCCCAAGACCACGCTTACCGCGGTGACAGTTGATGAGGGCATAGCTGGTTACAGAGATGAAGCGTTAGAAATTGCAGCGGCAAACTGCAGCAAACTCGAAGTTCCCCATCACATTGTCTCATTCAAGGAGCTTTACGGCTTCACGCTAGACGAAATAATACTTAAAGCACGCAGCAAAGGGGAAACTGAGTTAACTGCCTGCGCTTACTGCGGCGTACTTAGGCGGAAAGCCATAAACATCGGCGCCCGGCAGGTCCATGCAAACAAAGTTGCAACTGCCCACACGTTAGACGATGAAGTGCAAACAATCCTTATGAACATTTTCCATGGTGACATCATGCGGTTGGCCAAGGAGAAACCAGTCACCAATGAAGTGCATCCGCTGCTTGTGCAGAAGATTAAGCCTTTCTGCGAAATTCCTGAAGAAGAAAGCGCCCTGTACGCCTACGTCAAAAAAATTCAGTTCCAAGACACTCCATGCCCCTACGCTTCTGAAGCACTGCGCAATGATGTTCGCTGGATGCTTAACCGAATGGAAGCGAAGCATGCTGGAACAAAATTCACTGTTCTCAAATCCATAGAACGTTTAAGACCCGCCTTAGAGGAGACGGCTAAGAAAGAAGCTTTCAAAACATGCGTTGAATGCGGGGAACCTTCAGCTTCGGATTTATGCAAGACATGCGAGATGCTTCGGCGCGTGCGTTAAGCCTTGCGGGTGAATCCCTGTTCGTTTTTTAGTTTGCGCAGCATTTCTGAGGCTTCAAATGGGTTGCTTGCTGAGGCTACCTGCTGCGCTTGCAACAGATCTACGTGTGCACCGCAGTACGGACAAACTTTTGTTCGTTGCCCCTTAGTAGCAAGCATTAGACCAGCGCATTTTGTGCATTTCACGATGGAAGTTGGCTTCATTTCTTGTTTGTCTTCCGAAAGCCTTTTCCACACACGTGTTGATAAGGTTTAGCAGAGAAGAGAGCGAATGTTATGAGCATTGGAGAAGAACAGCCTAAGCCCAGATCCCATTTATTGGACTTAGCAATTCAATACTTCAAAAAAGAAGGCTACAAAGTTAACAGGGAAAACGTAGTGCTTGAAGGCTACAGCGGCGAAACCAGGCATTTTGACCTTATCGTGCAGAAAGGCCGCTTAGAGCAGGGCGTTTGGGTCAGAGACTGGAACCGAACCATAGGCGTAAACGTAATCATCGGCTTGGACAAATCTTCAGAAGATGTTGGCTTAGGCAGCCCCATCATGATTGGTGATAAATTCAGCGACCACGCCAAATCATACTCGAACAGGCGCAAAATCACGCTGTTAACTAAGCAGAAAATAGGCAGCTTCAGGTAGGCTCCAGATGGGTTTGCTTGCTTTTTGTGGCTGATTTTTGTCACAAATAGTAGGGTAGGTCTACAGGTAGATGGTTCATGGGGCAGGGCTTGTTTTGGGTTGATTTTTTAATTTAGGGCTTAAATCAGGCTTAGGATTTACTGATTATCTTAGTTATAGGTTAAGTCCATGAGAACCTAGTGGGTAAGCAGACAAGCAACCTTGCACTTTTCAATATGAAATTATGCTAATTAGGCTTTTAGGTACTGGTCGGTTAAGCCTTCATGTTCAAGCATCCCCAGCCAATCCACAAAGCCTGTGTAACATTTTTTGCCTTTCTCCAAAACATCCATCATTTCGCTAACGATTGCCTCAACAGTTTTTCCTGTCGCGTCTAACTCGCAAACTTTGCCCGGCTGCGTCTGCAGTGCTTCGACGAAGCAAACGTCGAGGATTTCCGCGGACAGGTTCTCCCAAAGCTTGGCGCCTTCAAAACCGCATTTCTCCATGAATTGTTTGAGTTCTTTGGGGTTTCGACGTAAAACAAAAACGTTAGAGACAAGCTCTGTTGGGGTTACGGCAGCGGCGTAGTGTCCGTCAACGATGATGTTGGCTTTGTCTGCGGTGTTGATGGTTTGGGCGAGTTTTGTGTGCATCTTTTTTTCGTCGATTATGAGGGTATTTCTTTCCTTGTCTTCACCTAACGTTAAATTGTAGGTTTTGGCGTAATCGGTGAGGTTGATGTACTCTGCATGGAGCTTGGCTGTTAACGCTTTGGCGATGGTTGTTTTTCCCGTGCATGGTGTGCCTGTTATTAGGATAACGCGTTTATTCATAAAGTGTTATTGATGAGTTGGGAAATTCTTATTGCTTTCGATTACACACTTAGGTGTGGGCTGGCGAGTTGGTGTGTGGCTGTCGGACCCAAAAAATGCTGGGTCTGAGGAAACTCCGCCCACGTGTAGAATTGCAGTCCTTCTGGGACAAGGCGAGAGCCTTGGCAACGGAGCAGAAACGAAACGTCCAACTGGACTTGGCGATGAGACATTTGTGATGTCGAGTGCGCCAGTTTGGAAGCGATGAAACGGCTGTCCTGCAAGTGGAAAGGGCAAACAGTCGCCGATGAGGCATCTACCTGAAGGCGCGGGTAGCCCGATTAGCCGAATGCCACAATAACAGAAGGCGGGTTACAACCAACACACCAGCCTTTTTTTTAGCTGTTTAAATTCACACGGGAACGATAAAAAACGCTAATACTCAATAAGCTTCAAAGAAAAGCGCTATTTCTCTATCCTTGATATTTTGATTTCCTCGTTGAAGCGTTGCAAATCTTTGTCTTCAGAGTAAAGGCAATCGGCTTTTTGGTTAAGTGCTGTAGCTACAATTAAAGCGTCGGGCAACTTTCCGCCTCTTTTGGCTCGTAAACTGGCCGCTAAATCAGCGATTTCACCGGTAACTGGCACTATTTTGAAACTGTTAAGGGTTAAATCGTTTAGTAATTTTTTGACCCGAGCAGCTTTGTCTGCATCACCCGTCAGGTAGAAGCCAGTTAGGATTTCAGCGATAGTTATGGTTGAAATCAAGCCTTCATTTTCTGCCTTCATGAATCCGCTTAATATTTGTTCAACTTTGCTCGCTTGTGGTTCAATTCCCTCTAGAAATAAAATTAAAACATTTGTATCCAAGGCTGTTTTCATTGTGGGCGGTCCCATTCTTCACGGAGCTTTTTTTGGTATCTGACTGGGTTCCCGAAGACTCCTTTTCCTAGTCCTTTCAACTCACCTACGGGATTGAAGGGTTTTAGAAACAAGCCCTCATCCGTTGCGTTAATCTCAAGTATGATTCCGCTTTCAATATTAAGCCTTTTACGGAATTTCTTGGGGATGACAACTTGACCTCGAACACCGACTTTTATTTTTTCTGACATAATTCTTATCAGATTACAATGCTTTAATCAAACAAATAAACTTGTCGTACAATCATTTAGTAAATCGACCGTCTTGCAAGTGGAGATGGCAAACAGTCGCCGATGAAGCATCTACCTGAAGGCGCGGGTAGCCCGATTAGCCGAATGCCACAATAACAGAAGGCGGGTTACAACCAACACACCGCGCCTCCCAAGCATAAAGTACGATAATTAGATAACCGAAAATAATACATTGATGTCTAGCTTCAATGCTAAGTGATCTATTTGTCAAAAAAGGAATATGGTACCCTTGAAGTTGTGCCGTATGTCGATCTGAAAAAGTACTTGGGCAAATGGTATGAGATAGCGCATCTTCCTTTTAGATTTGAAGAAGGCTGTTCTGACATAACAGCAACGTATTCTCTGCGTGAAGATGGAAGTATATCTGTGCTTAACGAGTGCAAAAAGAATGGCAAAGTGAAACGGGCAAAGGGCAAGGCAAAAGTGGTTGACAAGAACACTGGAGCGAAACTTAAAGTAACGTTCTTCTGGCCATTTTACGGTGACTACTGGATTATAAACTTGGGGAATGACTACGATTACGCCGTGGTAGGCACACCAAACCGCAAGTACCTTTGGCTATTAAGCAGAACCCCACAGATGGATGACAAGCTATTTTCCCAACTGACCGAACTTGCAAAGTCAAAAGGTTTCGATGTTACAAACCTCATTAGAACCAGCCATGCCTAATGAAAAAACTCTACTCTTTCATGTTTTTCTTTTCAGGATTTTTTATGACATAATTCCAGTCTATATGTTTCTCCCAAAATTCTTTGAATGCTTTTCTATATTTTGGCAGCCTGGATCTTCCTCTCCAAGTGCTCTTATCTGCAAACTTTTTTATGTCAGCTGATGGCTTGAAATAAGGAATCGCGTTTTTAACACTGAGAACAAAGGGAGGGTACCCATAGTACATATTGATCCAACTAGAGATTAAGCTGCCTGCCCTATGATTGCCTTCAATAAACAATTGTGGGTAGCCAAGTATCGCGACATACACCTCTGCCGCCACTTTCAAAGGATGAGGCTCTCTATGCATATGGTTTTCGTACCACTTTATTATTGGATCAATATGTCTGTAATATTTTTCTTCGTTAGCCCTAATTGCCTTGGCATATTCTTGTCTTAACTGAAAATCCGATCCATAATGCACCAAATTATTCAGTTCACACATATCTTCAAGACTTTCAATCGAAAACGGCTCAACACCCTTTCCAAGTAAATCATCAAGTAACACATAGGCGCTCATCATCCTCGCCCTAACATCGGCGTTGAATGGCGTATCCTTTCTTCCTATCTTTCTTAAATCTAATTCATCATCAATCTTTTTCCAATTTTTCTCTACACCGATTAGAGATTGATTAACCTTCACCAAATTTAATCTCAATATATCTTTTTCTTTACCCATTTAATCTATCTGGAGTATTCTCATATCTAAAATAGATTACCTATCACTCGGTACAGATTCGCTGATGCGCCCAAACATGAGTTTATTGCACAAAAATTTCATTAAGGAAAAAAAATTCGCTGAAAACATATCTGGGCATAGTCTAAAATTCTCAAACTCATAGAAAAGAAACTTATGCATAGCCTACAACAAATACTGCAAGAGGAAACAACCGCTAATTTTTTGAGCGTTAGCGATCTGTGTTATTTTTCTATTGATTCAAATTTTCCGAGGGAATGATAGCCCATGCTGTAGCCTTGTTTCTCGCAGAATTCGAGGACTCTGGATGTGACTCTCAGGTCGATAGCTTCCAGTGTTGCTTCTTCTGGTCCTACGACTTCTAAGATTAAGTCAAGGCCTCCTGTGCCGCAGCAGGAAAATATGTTTTTAAAAACCTTCACGTTATAGGTTGCGGGAAGCTTCATTTCTCCAATTATATTCTTCACGTTGTTGATTAGGTCGTCGACTTGATCTAGACGGGTACATTGGCTGAAATGTATTTCTCGGCAGCTTATTATCGACATTTCATACTCCCCTAGATGAAGCCACTAAAGTCACTGTTTCTTTGATTCCGCTGACTTTGCGCACTTTGTCAAAAATGAATTCGTCAAGTTCTTCTATTGTGTCAAATTTGACTTCGACGTGCAGGTCATAGATGCCATATGTCAAAGTGATGGATGTAACTCCAGCTAGTCTGCTTATTGCATCAAGCGTCTGCTTGTCCTGACCGGCGTCTATTTTCGCCAGCACATATGCCACAGGCATTTAACCACCGTTTATATCTCGTTTGTTGAATTTATTAATTTTTCGCAACTATTTTCAAACGATAAGAGAGGCTTTGGAATTAGTGGATGGCACCATAACATCCTAAAACATGGACCACAAAATATTTAGCCTCTACCCATCATAGATGCGGGCGATCTAACTCATTTGGAAACATTATTTAATGAGTGGAGTGATTCGAGAATGAGGACTGAGTCTGTGACGAGCGTGAAAAGAAGGTTGCCGCCATGCCGTTCTGCATGTCCAGCGCACGTTAACGTTCAAGCATATGTGTCTCTTATCCAAAGAGGAAAGTACAAAGAAGCTGTTGACATCATCCGAAACGACATGCCCTTCCCAGCAATCTGTGGAAGAGTATGCTTCAGCCCATGCGAGGATGCATGTTCAAGAACTGATGTGGACCAGGCTGTAGCCATACGCGCGTTAAAGAAATTCGTTGCAGACATCGAACGCCAACAGAGGGAGGTCAAACCCAAATCAATCTCTAAGGGGCATGCAGAGAAGGTCGCGATTATCGGGGCAGGTCCCGCAGGATTAGCCGCAGCCTATGAACTTGCGAAACTCGGTTATCCCGTGACAGTTTATGAACGCATGGCCGAGCCTGGAGGCATGATGCGTTACTGTATACCTGATTTCCGCCTTGAAAAATTCGTTGTTGAAAACGAAGCAAACTACATCAAAGACTTAGGCGTAGAAATCAGAACAGGCGTAGAATTTGGAAAAGACATCACTCTTGAGAGTCTGCAGGAGGAAGGATGCAAGGCTGTTTTTCTGGCCATTGGCACCCAGAAAGGCATGATGCTTAACGTTCCTGGTGAAGACCTCAAAGGCGTAGTGAACGCCGTTGACTTCCTAAGGGACATAGCCCTTGGAAAAAACGTTGAAATCGGACAGAAAATAGCTGTTGTCGGCGGGGGAAACAGCGCGATAGACGCTGCCAGAACAGCCAAAAGAAGGGGCGCAAAAGAAGTCACTCTTCTGTACAGACGTTCTCGTGAGGAAATGCCCGCTTTACCCAGTGAAGTGGAAGAAGCCGAAAAGGACGGCGTCAAAATAGAAATTCTAGTCGCACCCAAACAGATCATCGGGCAAAACGGCAAAGTCGCATCCATAGAATGTTTGCGAATGAAGCTGGG